>ENA-OZJX01000001-OZJX01000001.1-human-gut-metagenome-genome-assembly--contig:-NODE-1-length-327275-cov-17.294059_pt1 | contig 327275 bp, 249 predicted proteins | sample MGYA00244177_ERZ653752 | MGnify/ENA primary metagenome ERZ653752 (study PRJEB26926, sample SAMN06165333) | human gut metagenome | biome: ENVO:00009003; feature: ENVO:2100002; material: ENVO:00002003... | reverse complement strand
CGCCACAACCCCACCCTCCCTAACCGCGCTAAGGTCACTAAGGTCTCTATCGACCCCAGAAATCTGAAATCTGAAAACTCGCGTCCTCCAACCGTTGCCCGCAGGGCATCATCTATATTTAGCCGTCGGTATCGCTCCGCTCAACCACCCGGCTAAACACAGATTATCACTACGGGAAACCACACTGTCCTTACTGCCTCACTATATCTTCACACCCTAACATCGGCTGCACCACGATACAGCCCTACACCGGAGTAACCACCAAAAGACTTCTTTTGCCCCTCTGTCCCTCTGTATCCGAAATCTGAAAACTGACAACTGACAACTCCCAACTCCCTGCAACTTTTTCGCATTTGCAATGCGAAAAAGCATAAAAATCCCCCTATTTCGTACGATATTCAGATATTTGTCGCTCGGATTTATTACCTTTGCAATGTATAAACCATGAATTAATTAAATCGACAATACCGGTAAAAGCATGAAAAAAGCATTACTTGCATCAGGAATCGGACTGCTTCTTGCAGCCGGAGTGACAGCACAGGAAACCGCCCCGGCGTTTCCGGGTGCCGAGGGCTTCGGAAGATACACCCAAGGAGGCCGCGGAGGAAAGGTAATCCATGTCACAAATCTCAACGACAGCGGAGAAGGGTCGCTTCGCTGGGCACTCAGTCAGTCAGGCGCGAAAACAATCGTTTTCGATGTCGGCGGCTATATCGACCTGAAATCTAATCTTAAAATTAGCTCCAACACCACCATTGCCGGTCAGACAGCACCCGGCGACGGTATAACCCTGCGCTATGCAACGGTAGAGTTTACGGGCTGCGACAACGTGATAGTACGGTTCATACGATTCCGCCGTTCGCAAGTGAAAAGCTCGGATGACGGCGCAGATGCGGCATGGGGACGCAACCGACACGACATAATCATAGACCATTGCTCGCTTTCATGGAGTACCGACGAGGTTGGTTCATTTTATGACAACCGCAACTTCACAATGCAGTGGTGTACTCTCGCCGAAGGTCTTAATTTTGGCCATTCCAAAGGCGATCACAGCTATGGCGGTATTTGGGGTGGCAAAGACGCCTCATTTCATCACAATTTTATTGCTCACGTGCAAAACCGCGCCCCCCGTTTCAATGGCGCGCGTTACAACAAACAGGTCTACGACAAGACTAAATACGATAATGCCATCCAGGCTGAGCGCGTTGACTTCCGTAACTGCGTGATATATAACTGGGGCAACGGCAACGGCTGTTACGGCGGTCCCGGCGGTGGCTATATCAACATCGTAAACAACTATTACCAGGCAGGTCCCGGAACAAAAAACACGACTCGTGTGACACAGGTATCGGTCGCCAATAGTGGCAACGCGGGCGACAACCCGTTCCCGGGATATGCAAGCCGCTACTATATCGACGGCAACTACGTGACTGCTGCAAGCGAACCTGAAAACTACGACTGGAAAGGCGTAATCTACGACAGTGGGCTGTCGACAATCGACGGCGAGCGTTACATCGTCGACGAGAAGCATCTCTATGGAGAGGATATGACATACGTGCAGAACGCCTCCGGAAAGGACTGCATACGCCTCAAACTTGACGAACCAATCGATGAAGGTGAGGTTACCACTCATTCTGCAAAACGCGCCTATGACATGGTACTACGCTATTGTGGCGCGAGTCTCCATCGCGATGCTACCGACGCACGTTACATGGAAGAAGCAAAAACAGGCACCGTCACTTATCCCGAGGCAAGACAAAACGGGACAAAGGGAATACTTGACGTAATCAACGACCCGGAGGGAACAGAAGACCCCAAGACAGCAAGCTTCGCACCTCTTGCCACAATAGAGCGTCCTGAAGGATATGACACTGACGGCGACGGTATGCCCGACGAATGGGAAAAGGCAAACGGGCTCGACCCAAATAACCCGGCAGATGGTGCGCTATTCACAATCGATACAGAAAGAGGATGGTACAGCAATCTTGAAGTATATCTCAACGAGATTGTAGCACACATCATGTATGAAGGCAATGCAATGGCGGAAAGTTCGTTTGACGAGTATTACCCTGAGACCAAAACAAGCTCGCTCGAAGATATTGCAGAAGGCGTTATGACCTCTGAAATTGCCGGCATCGAATATTACAGCCTTGACGGCATCAGGCTTACCGAACCTGCCGAAGGCATCAGCATCCGCCGCATCATCTATACCGACGGTCGTGTAGAGAGCGATAAAGTAATCAAATAATCACCTATCATCATAACTTAAGTAACTCGCAAAAATTAGCTGATATATAATTATGAAGTATTTGCGAGGGATTTTACGGGTGGAGAGAAGGAGTGTAGCGGGCTACACGACTGATTGACAGCCGGGAAATCACCGGAAAGACGAGTAAGTATATACCAGCCCGTAGGGTTACTGAAATAAAAAACATATAAACTAATTTTTAAGAGTTACTTATCATGAAAAAAAGCATTTTATCTGCGATAATCGCCGCATGTATGCTTCCCTGCGCCGTAACGGCACAGGAAGTGGAGGTGCAGGAAGCGATATCCTTCCCTGGCGCGGAGGGATACGGCAGAATCACCACCGGCGGCCGTGGAGGCGACGTATATCACGTCACCACGCTTGACGACGGCACCCAGGAAGGCACATTCCGCTGGGCATGTAACAAATCCGGAGCAAGAACCATCGTGTTTGACGTGTCAGGCACAATACATCTCACAAGCGAACTGAAGATAAGAAACGGGGATGTCACCATAGCCGGACAGACTGCACCCGGCGACGGCATCTGTGTAGCCGACTATCCCTTTGTCATCTCATGTCCTAACATCATCATCCGCTATATGCGTTTCCGTCTCGGCAACGAGGCACTGAAAAGCAACCCTAATGCACATGAGGGCGACGGTCTCGGCGGCATGGACGGACAGCGCATCATGATTGACCACTGTTCGGTAAGCTGGTCGATTGACGAGTGCCTGTCGGTCTACGGCAGCAAGAACATCACCGTGCAGTGGTGTATCGTGTCGCAGAGCCTTGTCAACAGCGGTCACAGCAAGGGCAACCACGGCTACGGCGGCAACTGGGGCGGCTCCGGCGCTTCCTATCATCACAATCTCCTTGCCCACCACGGCTCACGCACTCCGCGCCTCGGCCCGCGCCCCTCGACCCAGACCGACGAGCGTATGGACCTGCGCAACAACGTAATCTATAACTGGGGAGGAAACGGTTGCTATGGCGGTGAAGCGATGAACGTAAATATTGTCAACAACTACTACAAGCCCGGACCCGCAACTCCTACCGGTTCAAAAGGGAAACGCATAGCAGCCCCGGGAATACGCACCGTTGACTATTGCCTTGACAAAAGCGGCACGGCAAGCAACTTCAAAAAAGTTACAGGTATCGACGTGTCATCATGTAGCGGTTCGGCAGACAAAAATGGCAATAACTATGTAACTCTCAAGGGTAAGCGCTACCTCATCGACATGGAGACAAGCACTATCACCGTAACCACCGACGATGGAGATAAACAAGTTACCGTAAAATGGAATTCCTGGAAGCCGACGCTTCATCAATGGGGGCGTTATCATGTGAATGGAAACATAAATCCCGATCCTGAACATGCCGACCTGAATGAGGATAACTGGACTTTGGGCGTTTTCAAACAAATTGCCACCGGTTCAGGTGTCGACTATCACAATGCGACAGAAGAAACCGTACGTGCATTCACCCCGATACCATTCGTGTACACGACCACTCATTCAGCCGAAGACGCATTTGAGAAAGTACTCCAATATGCCGGTGCAAGCCTTAGCCGTGATGCCCACGATGAGACGATGGTTTATGATGCCCGCGAAGGGGTCGCCACATCGGGAGGTAAGGGACTTGTCAACAGCCAGGATGAGGCAATATGTATCGACGGCACGTCGGGATGGCCGGTGCTCAACAGCACTGAAGCACCTGTCGACACCGACGGCGACGGCATGCCCGATGAGTGGGAGACCGCAAACGGTCTTGATCCAAACGACCCCGCCGACGGCAAGATTCTTGGCGAAGACGGCTACAGCAATCTTGAAAATTACCTCAACAGTCTTGTGGCTCACATCACGGAGGCACAAAACGAGGGCGGCAGGATGATGAACGATGTCGACCTCACCGATGAGGCAATCGCAGGCATCGACAACATCAATGCAGAGCGTCCCGCTGATGGAAAAATCTACAATATGATGGGCGTGGAAGTCTACGAGCCGCTTAACCCCGGCATATATGTCCGTGACGGAAAGAAATTTATCATCCGTTGATTCCAAATCATCTTTAATTACCTATAGTTTTTGGAGGGTGCAGTTCAAAATGAACTGCACCCTCTCTTTTACTTGCACCCGCCACCAGGAAGCCTCCCTACATATCAACCATGTTTTCCGACAGGAAAAATCCAAACTTAGCCGGGGCGTTGAGCAAAGCGAACCCCCCGGACAGCAGCCTTCCATGAACTGTTTCCCGACAGGGAATCATCAATCCCGCTCCAAGCCGACCCCTATTTTGCGACAACACTTTTGTACTTTTTCAAAATTTTATTAAATTTGCCCTTGATTCTAATATCTCGTGATTCTAAATTTAATTAACACAGTGATTTAACGAAATGAAAACTTTCAGAAATCTTGCGTTGGGCACATTATTGCTCCCGGCGGCGCTGTCGCTGCATGGCTCGACCTTTGTAGGCGACCGCACAGACTTCCGTGATGAAACCATCTATTTCGCCATGACGACACGTTTCTACGACGGCGATCCGGGCAACAACACCTATTGCTGGGACGGAGTGCTCAATGTCAACGACCCTGAGTGGCGAGGCGACTTCAAGGGGCTTATCGACAAACTCGACTACATCAAGGCTCTCGGTTTCACAGCCGTATGGATAACCCCCGTCGTGGAAAACGCCTCCGGTCTCGACTACCACGGCTATCACGCCATAAATTTCAGCAAGGTCGACCCACGCTATGAGAGCGACGACTGCAAGTTCCAGGACCTCATTGACGCTGTGCATCAGCGCGGCATGAAACTCATACTCGACATCGTCCTGCAGCACACCGGAAATTTCGGCGAAGAATACCTATGCCCGATGTTCTCCCGCGACTACACTCAGCCGCTTGACAATATCAACAAGTCGATGAAGCTGCACGACAACACGCGTCTTCCAGCCAATTACAATTCACTTCCCGCCAATCAGCAGTATGGCACACGTCTCGCGCTGATGAAAAATACCGACGGCAAAAACCATGATGTCAACAACTACTGGCACCATTACGCGCATTTCGGCTGGGACGACCCCTCGCGCTGGTGGGGACAGATTGCGGGCGACTGCGTTGACCTCAATACAGAAAATCCCTATGTGACCAATTATCTGGTCGACTGCTATACTAAATTCATCGAAATGGGTGTCGACGGATTCCGCATCGACACCGCAGGACATATCTCGCGACTTACCTTCAACAAGATGTTTATCCCGCAGCTCGCCGAGGCGGCTGAGAAAAACAAGGACAAGCGCGGTGGCACACCATTCTTCATGTATGGCGAGGTGTGCGCGCGTTCCGAAGAGGTCATCTACCGCGGAGAGAACTACAACTGCTCACCCTGCTACTACACATGGAAAGAAAACCGCGACTATGCGTGGGACATGGACGAGCACTCCTGGGACAATATCGTGGTGATGGAAGGAGAAAAAGGCAATCACACCAATGCCAACTCCGTCAACAAGCAGGGAGAAGATGACCTCGGTCACTCGCCGTCGATACTACGAAAGTCTGACAACGCATGGCTCAACGGCAACGATTACCACGCGCCCGACCACTCACAGCACTCCGGTCTGAACGTGATTGACTTCCCTATGCACTGGCGCTTCAGCAATGCCAAGAATGCGTTCAACGCCCATGTAGAGGACAATCTTTACAACGACGCCACCTACAATGTGGTGTATGTCGATTCTCACGACTACGCCCCCAACGGCGCCGACGGTCAGCGATTTATCGGCGACCGTGCCACATGGGCGGAAAACCTCTCGCTCATGTTCACCTTCCGAGGCATCCCGTGTATCTATTACGGCTCGGAAATCGAGTTCCGCAAGGGATGCCCCATCGACAAGGGCGCTGTGCTTGCCCTCAATGAATCGGGGCGCGCCTATTTCGGAGGTTATGTCGATGGCGATGTGACCGTGAGCGATTTCGCCGAATATTCCGATGCGACAGGCAATCTTGCCGCCACGCTGAGCCACCCGCTCGCCATGCACATACAGCGTCTTAACAAGATACGCGCAGCCGTTCCCGCACTCCGCAAAGGTCAGTACAGCACCGCCGGCTGCAGCGGCGGCATGTCGTTCAAGCGCCGCTATACCGATGCCACGACCGATTCCTACGTGCTTGTCACCATCAGCGGTAACGCTACGTTCACCGGCATACCCAACGGCACATACACCGATGTCGTGACCGGCGACACAAAGACCGTCACCGACGGCAAGCTGACTGCAACCTGTTCCGGCAAGGGTAATCTCCGCGCCTACGTGCTGTCGACCGACAAAACCAAGGCACCGGGAAAAATCGGTGATGACGGCGCATATCTCTACACCGGCAAGTCAGTGACTCCGGAGACAAAGCCTTACGATGGAAACCAGGAGCCTCTCGATACCACGACCAAGCGTGATGGCACCACCCCTGACCCCGAGCCTGAGAATCCCGTTGACCCCTCGATGGAAAAGGGCGAGCAGGGAGCGTTTTTTGAAAACACAGGACACTGGGGAGGCACGATAAACGCCTATGTGTGGACCTCCACCGGCACTGTTACCTCATCCTGGCCGGGCGAACCCTGTACCTACCTCGGCAACAATATCTGGAAATGGCACTACAGCGGCGACAAGCGCATTCCTGAAGGCGCCGGCATAATCTTCAACAACGGTTCGGCACAGACCTCCGATTTCTCGTGGGTCAACGGCGGCTTCTACACCCTTGACGGCTATGACCACACTGTCGAGGGCGCGGGCGAAATTCCTGAAACACCTGTCACCCCCGACCCCGACGAAACGAAGTGGACCATATATTTCCGTGGCGACAACGGGTGGAATCCGGTATGTGCTTACGTATGGGATAGCGGCGACGGTGACCGCCAAATCCTTGGTGCATGGCCCGGCACGACGATGACCACTACCGATGTCAACGGTGTATCGATGTGGACAATCTCGTTCACGGCATCGTTGAAGAGCCCGATGGTGATATTCAACAACGGCAACGGCGGCGCAGGCAATCAGACTGCCGACCTCGTGCTTACAAACCATACAGTGTATAATGCCGACGGTACTTCATCGATTGCTGCGGTATCTTCAGAAAACCCGTTGAAGGTTTACTCGGCTGCCGGCAATCTTATCATCGAGTCTGCTACAGAAATGCCGGTTGCGATATATTCCGCCGACGGTACAGTGCGTATTGTCAACGTACATCCCGGCGTGAATGTCATCGACACCCTCCCCCACGGATTCTACATCGTGGCAGGCACGAAAATAATCCTCTGACCCGTCAGGCAACTGCCTGTTGGTTATTAACCGCGAAATGATTAACTTTGCATTAGAAGGCGCGCAGGCATCCCCCGCGCGACCTGACAGTGCAAAGTTAATTTTTTATTTTATGATCAAACGATTCACAATTTCTGTTGCCGCGTTGCTAAGTATGGCAGCCTCGGCTCTCGCATGTACAAGCCTCATCGCGACTCCCGGTGCGACTGCCGACAACAGCGTCATCATCACATACGCCGCCGACTCCCACAATCTTTACGGCGAGCTATATTCCTCCCCCGCGAAAGATTATCCGAAGGGAGCCATGCGAAAAATCCATGACTGGGACACCGGCAAGTATCTCGGTGAAATCCCGCAGGTGCGCCACACTTACGCCACCATAGGCAACATGAACGAACACGGTCTTGCCATAAGTGAGAGCACATGGGGTGGCAGGGAGGAACTTGTAGACACCACCGGCATCATTGACTACGGCTCGCTGATATACATCGCGCTTGAACGCTCAAAGACCGCGCGCGAGGCAATCGAGGTGATGACAAGCCTTGTCAATCAGTTCGGTTACGCCAGTGAAGGCGAGTCATTTTCCATCGCCGACGGCAAAGAGGCATGGATAATGGACCTCATTGGAAAGGGCGGCAAGGAAAAAGGTGCCGTGTGGGTGGCTCGCCGCATTCCCGACGGCATGATTTCCGGTCACGCCAATCATCCGCGCATCCACACATTTCCCCTCAACGACCCCGAAACGCTCTATTCGCCCGATGTCATCGACTTCGCCCGCAAGCAGGGATATTACGAGGGGAAAGACGAGGATTTCGATTTCTCACGCACCTACGCCATCACCGATTTTGGCGCGCTCCGCGGATGTGATGCCCGCGTATGGTCGTTTTTCAACAATCATGCCTCAGGCATGGACAAGTATCTCCCCTGGATCATGAACGGGGAGGAAGAGGTAATGCCGCTTTGGGTGAAACCCGACAGTGCGCTTACCGTACGCGACATGCAGTGGGCTATGCGCGACCATTTCGAGGATACTCCCTTCGACATGACTAAAGATGTCGGCGCGGGTCCGTTCAAGGTGCCTTACCGCTGGCGTCCCATGACATTCACCGTCGACAGCATGGAGTACACCCATGAACGCGCCATCGCGACCCAACAGACAGGCTTTACCTTTGTCGCCCAGCTTCGCGACAGTGTGCCGCAACCGATGAAAGGTGTGCTCTGGTTTGGTGTTGATGACACAAATACCTGCGTCTATGTGCCTGTCTACAGTTGCGTGACAAAAGTGCCCTACTGCTATGCCCATGGCAACGGCGATATGCTGACTCTATCATGGGACGCGGCTTTCTGGGTACATAATTACGTGGCAAATCAGGCTTACAACCGTTATTCTCAGATGATACCCGACATACGCCGTGTACAAAACGGGCTCGAAGACTCCATAGCGGCGGCTGTCGCCACAACCGAGGCGGAAATCGCCTCCCTTCCCCGCAAGCAGCAGGTCAAGAAGCTCCAGGCACTCACCGATTACTGGGCAAACCACTCTACGCGTGAGTTCAAAAAGCTCGGCGACTATCTGTTTGTGAAATATCTTGACGGAAATATCAAGAAAGAGACTGAGCCGGGGGTATTTCTCCGCACTCCGGAAGGGATATGCGCCTACCCGGAATTTGGGGGATATTCCGACGAGTATTTCCGCGCTGTGGTAAAGGATGCGGGCGACCGCCTCAAAGTAACCCAACCTACATTTTCCAAATAAAAGCAGCACGCCATGTCACGTACTAATGAAGAGATGCCCGGAGTGACACTCCTCGGCAATCAGGCGACCAGATATCCCGACCGTTATGCTCCCGAAGTGCTTGAGACATTTGTCAACAAGCATCCCGGCAATGAGTATCTGGTCACTTTCAGCTGTCCGGAGTTTACATCTTTGTGTCCAAAGACGGGTCAACCCGACTTTGCAAAAATCATCATCAACTATATACCGCGTGAGAAGATGGTCGAGAGCAAGAGCCTCAAGCTGTACCTCTTCAGCTTCCGCAATCACGGCGATTTCCACGAAGACTGCATCAATATCATCATGAAAGATCTTGTGGCACTCATGGACCCGCGCTATCTTGAGGTGACAGGTATTTTCACCCCTCGCGGAGGCATATCCATATATCCGTTTGCCAACTATGGCGATGCCGACCATCAGGATATGGTGAAAGCGCGCCTGCTCGCTTCATTCCGCAACGACTTCTGATTGACCATGACCATGCAAAAAGATTCATTGATGGTACTCTCCGGAGGCATGGACTCCGTCACCATGCTTCATGAGTATGCCTCCTCGATAGCGCTTGCCGTCACCTTTCATTACGGCTCCAACCACAACGAGCGGGAAGCCGCATGCGCGCGTCTCCACTGCGCGCAACTCGGCATAGAGCTTATAGAGATTAACCTTGCCTTCATGGGGCAATATTTTGAAAGTTCGCTGCTGAGCGGTGCCGACGCGATACCGGAGGGGCACTATACTGACGACAATATGAAATCGACCGTGGTGCCGTTTCGTAACGGCATAATGCTTGCCATAGCCGCCGGACTTGCCGAAAGCCGCAACCTGAAATCCGTGATGATTGCCAACCATGCCGGCGACCATGCGATATACCCCGACTGTCGCCCCGGATTTGTAAAAGCGTTTGCCTCGGCAATACATGAGGGCACCTACGAGCATATCGAGCTGCGCGCCCCGTACACACATCTCACCAAAGGCGAGATTGCACTCCACGGCAAGCGGCTCGGCATCGACTACTCCACCACCTACTCATGCTACAAGGGCGGTGAGAAACATTGCGGAAAGTGCGGCACATGTGTCGAGCGTCGCGAGGCTCTCGCCGAGGCGGGAATCACCGACACCACCGCCTACGAAGAGTAATCTCCGTAGGGACATCGCTTTATACTATTAACTCTATGTTGCCCATTCAGGGCAACATAGAGTTAACCGCGGGTAGCCCCGAATGGGGCACGCGTGGAATGTAAGGCCGCCACAATATACAACCCTGAAAAGGGTTGCATAAACATATGCTAATCAGATGCCTATGCAACCCGCTCTCGGGGTTGAGTCAAGGAGAGAGGTGCCTGAGCCACGGGTATGCCTTCGGCATTACCCGCGGTTACCGGGATAAATCCCCTTGCGGGGATTTTTGGCTCTTGCAACTTAAGTTAGCGACATTGAGTGAAAGCTCGCCAGAATACCAGCACCATACCACCGCCTACGAAGAGTAATCTCCGTAGGGACATCGCTTCGCGATGTGTGATTGAAGATTATAGCAGTGTCTCCGGGTTAAAATCCTTTTTCTTGACTATACCATCGCGGCTGATGAGATAGAGCGTCGGCAAGCGTCGTATCGAATACAGTTCCTGCTCCTCAACAGGATTACCCGGCGTGTAAGCCGACACCCACCATCCCGGTATCAGGCGGCGCACCTCGGGTAGCATCGTCTCATTTCCCTCAAAATACACGGCGAGCACCTTCAGCTGCCCGCTGTCGACGCGCGATTTCAGTTCCGGCGAGGCTGAAAGCATTTCTATCACCTCGATACAGTGGTCGCACTCCGCGTCATAAAACATCACAAGCGTTTCATCCGCGCTACTTGCTACATCATACAGAGTCGACCCTCCGCCTGACATCAATGTCAACGGGAAATTGGCGGCGGCACTTCCCTGACGATTCCGCTTCGCCTCGTCAAGCTGGTACTTATACCTGGTGAGCAACACAGGGTCAAGGCAATTGTCGGCAATCACTGCATCAAGCACACGCATATATGCCTCCTCGTCATGCATCGGCGATTCCGGCTCATAAAGATAGCGGTCGGCGAGACCAAGCAGCAGGCGGTATGCCTCCATGTCGGTCTGTGCGCAGTCAAAAAGCGTCGTGAACGCGCTGTCAAGTGGCGCTGCTGACGAAGCGTAAGGTATCAGACTCGCAAAATTCACAAACGTCTGCTCCATCCATGCGCCGTCACGCACCACGGCACTGTCGCCCCACTCCATCGCGTCCCAGAAATGCAGCAGAATGTAGTCGGCGCGCTCAGCGGGCGCGCGCAACGAATCTGGCACCGTCGGCAACTCAAGCTCTCCCCGCGGCGAAACCGTCGCCTCACCCGTCACGGTCATGACCGCAGTCAGCATGACCGCCACCACAACCGTCTTTATTATATCAGCTATCCTTATCATCATTATCCAATATTTAAGCGTGGCAAAAAGCCCTATTTAAACGCAGAAAAAGCATTCTCTCCGTAAAAATAACAAACTACCGCCACAAATGTAGAAAAATTTATCCACTTGCTTGCAAGTATTTCAAAAAAACACTATCTTTGCACTCACAATTCAGGTCCCATAGCTCAGTTGGTTAGAGCACCTGACTCATAATCAGGGAGTCCTAGGTTCAAGCCCTAGTGGGACCACTCCTTAAAAGTCAAGCAGTTACGAATCAAATCGTAGCTGCTTTTTCTTTTTCACCCACACCATTGAAAATCACCTACTCGCCGCCCCAAATCACCTCGAAACTACGATAAATCCGCAAAATTTCACATAGCCAACTACGATAATCCGGCATATTCAGGACACACAAACTACGATAAAAAGCATCGCGCAGATATAAGCGGTAATCGGTAACGCCCATCTCTACACCCGGATTAAATGTCTGAAATTTAGGCCGCTTAATATGAGTTCCATTGTCCAAGTGGGACCACGAAGGTAAAATGCCAAATTAAGAAAATCGCTGAAATGTCTGAATTTCAGCGATTTTTTTGTCCGTTTTTATCAAAAAATGGCAAAATAAAGCAATCTCAGGTGTAAAAGTAAATGAATCACTACGAAGTTGTATAGGAGGATGTTGCATAAGTAGCGAAAAAAATTATAAATTTGTAAATAACAGTTTATTGGGCAAGATGACTATTGACGAGATAAAGGCATTAATTGCTTCGGATGAGTCGCGGACTCTGGAGCTGAAGAAGACTACCGGCGAGTTGAAAGACGGTATGCACGCGGCGTGCGCGTTTCTCAATACCGAGGGTGGCTGGCTTATTTTCGGTGTCGCACCGAAGTCGCTGAAGATTGTCGGTCAGCAGGTGACGGATGATACGAAGCGGGAGCTTGCTCAGGCTCTTGCAGGTTTGGAGCCGGCTTACGATATACCACCTATTTATGTTGATGTTCCCGAGTATCCGGGTAACAAAGTGATCGCTTTCCATTTCAACGGATGGGAATGGGGCAAGAAACCATATACATTCCGTGGCAGACCCTACTACAAGATTGAGAGCACAACCAAGATAATGCCCCACGACATGTATGACGAGCGGATTCGTCTATATCACCTTCAAACGCCCGGCCAAGTACCACTCAACTACCAGTCAACCACCGGCCGAGTACGACCAAAGTACGACCCAAGCACGACCCAAGCACGACCCAAGTTTCCCAACTTATTACATTGATGGGTGAATACTATATGTCTCTCAGAGATATAATGTCTTTATTCAATTTAAATAGTGCCAAACGATTTAGGGAGAATTATCTCAACCCTGCCCTATCTGATGGTGCCATAGAACGACTTTATCCAGATCAGCCCAATCATCCAAAGCAGAAATACCGGTTGTCTGAGATTGCAAAGGAATGGAAAGAGTTCAATTTTAAATCTTAAACTGATTAGCAAATGAAGAAAACAGCAAAAATCTTACTGTCAGCGATATTTATATGCGCATTACATGTGCAGGGACAATCTTCTGCGGAATCGCAGATTATATCCACCGGTTTTGGCGAAAACCTTGCGACGGGGTGTCCGAGACTTCAGGTGATTGATGATATGCTGTATGCTCCCGGACCGAACGGCATAATGCGACACGCCAAAGGAGCAGGTTCCCAATGGGAACCGTTTGCTATGCAAGGCATCAATGTAATTGATTTCCGCATTTTAGGTGATGAAATAATAGCATCAGTTATTCCTGATGAATATTCTCAGATAACCGGCATGGATTTACGTCCGGTAACCAGACTATTGAAAGGACAGGTTTCCGGCACGGAGTTCCGCGACATAACACCGCCTGAAATGGAATATACCTATGATGGTTATATTTTTACTTATCTCTCCGCCATGGCACAACATCCTGTAGATAAGAATTGCGTTATGATAATGGGACACGGTGGCATCTTTCGTTCAGAAGATTTTGGCGAAACATGGGAAAAACTGACACATTACGAAGCTACATATAACGGGCACTCCTTTCTGGGATGGCATCCACAGAATCCTGATATCCTTTTTCTAACATCCGAATCATTCATTTATGTCGGCATGGTGTGCAGAAGTATAGACGGAGGCAAAACATGGGAGATATTTTATCCGGATCCAGATAATGAGAGCAGTTGTCATTGTATAGCTTTTGACCCTGACAATGCAGACCATCTGTTTATCAGTGGAGAATATGCCATCTATGAATCTTTCGATTGCGGCGAGACATGGAGAACTGCACTGAATGACAAGGTGTCGGTCCCTATTCTCGGCTATGCATATAAAATAATGTATGACCCGGCTGACAGCGACAACAAAACAATTTATTCGGCGGGACACGCAAACGGAGACCCCGCGCGAAATATTATCAAGTCTATCGACAACGGCAAGACATGGAAGCAATGTCTGACATATGATTTCTATGAAGAAAAGAATTTCATTTACGACACTACTATCTTCGACGGCAAAATATGGATTTACGATTACAAAGATATTGTATACTGGAATATAAGTGGCAATTCGGGTATAGATGCACCGGTCAACAACAATACGCAGACATCCGTTTATTATGATTTGAACGGCATACGGCTCAATTCTCTACCGCCGTCGGGCATTGTTATCGAAAAACAGGGGAATAAATCTAATGTGATTATTCTATGAGAAATCTGCTGTTAATGTTGATGTTTTCATGCGTTTGCGCATTTGCAGACGCATCAGTCCTCGGTATTTTCGAAGACACCAATTTCCCGGCAGGAATTGTGGGAGAAAGAGATGGAGTTCACCGTTTGGAGATAATTGACAACGAACTTTACGCTGCAACCGAAAAGGGGATTTTTAAATATTCTGAATCATCAAACACCTGGAGCCTGTGGGCATTGGAGAACGTCAATGTAATGGACTTTAAAGCCAACGGTGACGAAATAGTGGCAATAATAGTACCTCAGGATACAAAAGGGTCCAGGGCTGTGGAACTTGCCCGTATTATAAGGTTTAACCGGAACGAATCGGAATGGGAGGACATAACAAGTGCCGGGATGGGATACAACTTTTACGACCAAATTATTACTTATGTAATGCGTCTTGCACAACATCCCTCAGAGCCTCATAAACTTATGGTTGTCGCTTATCCCGGTATCTGGATTTCTGAAGATTTCGGGACATCATGGCAATCTAAAACCGATTGTATATATACATATAATGAACATCAGTTTTTAGGATGGCATCCTGCCAATAACTCTGTGCTTTTCTATACAAATGAAAATGACGCATTCGCAACAGAGATTCAGCGAAGCGGCAATGGCGGTCAGGATTGGGATATTATTAATCCTGATGCAAACGGAGATAATTCATGCCACTGCCTCGCATTTGATCCTGAAAATCCAAACCATATTCTATATTCCGGGGAAGGATGTATTTTTGAATCAGATGACTGTGGAATCTCATGGCATTGTGTTTATCGACAAGATTATCATAATCAAGAATCCCCAATCGGGTATGCCTATAATATTATGTATGACCGTTCAAACAACAATATTCTTTATGCTGTCGGTTGTAGTTCTGATGGCTACATACATATCTTCACATCATCTGACAATGGCAAGACCTGGAGGCGTATTGTCAAAAGCGATAAGTTCTATGACAAAGAGTATTGGATATTTGAATCAGTAATTCTCAACGGTAAGCTATACATATATACTCGAAAAGGAGTGTTGACATACAGCCTCGACAATAATTCCGGCATAAGAAACATAATGACCGGAAATAACAATGGAGCTGAAATGCTCTACGATTTGTGGGGGCGCAGAGTAATCGCCCCTCAGACCGGAACTATTTATATGCGAGGAGGCAAAAAAATAATCGCAAATTAACAATGAAACGAATTATCTTCTCACTCATAATAGCTTGTTTCATTCTTTCCGCCAATGCACATGCCTCCGATGGAGATGTTTTACCCTCCGACCGCAACCATTGGACTGTTACGGTCGCATACGACGCTTCAATTCCGGGAAATTACGACATTTAGGTCGCGGCTGAGGCCTCGCTCATAGCGGTAGATACATATAGGAAATTCCTACTATTAGGCGTAGAATTTCAGGAATTGACAGGGCGTAATCGGGCGATTTTTGCTTTGGTCTGTCGCAACGCGCTTTTCAGTCCCGGAGACAGGGATTGCGACGACATCATGTCGAGATGCTGCTCCAACTCGGCAATAAGTTCGGGGAAATGACGACACATGCGGAATGCCGTATAGATACTGAAACATCTTACGGCGTATGCCTCACACTCGGAGTTGATTTTCGACATGCAGAAATCAAGGAAATCGGTGCGGATATTGTCGGGGGCATAATCCTGCACCTTCAACAGCTGAAGCAACATGCGCTTCTTTCCGGTGTCGGTCTCCGCCAACAGCATGTCAATCAGCTCGTCCTGCAGCGAATGAAGCCACTCAGCCTCCGATGCAGGCAGATGGGTCATCACCCACAGGGCATTGGCGCTTGTACGCCGGTCGCCGCTGTGAGCAAGCGACCACAGAGCAGCCCGGTTTTCGGGTGTCGCAGCGACCCGTGAAGCCGCTATCCCAATTTCGGGGATGTTGATTTTCCCCGACAACAGTGATTCCAAATCTTCCGCCATCATAATCCGAGCATGTCGCGCATTATCGCCAGGTCGCTTTTCACCTCTCCCTGAAGGAGATAGTCGCTCTCCCGGCTTTTAAGATTTTCATATATGGAGAGAGCCTTCTCCTTGTCATTGTCGAGCTTAAGAGCCACTGCACATAATATCCTCTCCTTTGATGACATCACCTTACGGTATGCCTCGATATATTTTCTCAGCTTGTCATCAAGCAAAGCGGCAGCCCCCGCCATGTCATCGTTCATCAACCGGAGAAAAACGAGTTCGCAGGCGATTTCCTTGACATAAAGCGGGATTACCTCATCTTTATGTGTATATAACCCTTCATATTCCGCCAGAGCATCGGAATATCGCAACTCGTCAACAAGCCTTGACGCCGCCATCATCGGCAGGGTGACCTCCAGCGGATTCCGATAGTCAATCTTCTCAGGAATTACAAACAATGCATCGGGCATATCCTTCGGGCGTACACCTTCCTGAATCAAGACATTCGCCCTCAGCGACACAACCAATCCGCGCCGTGCAATCATGCTTTTCCGCAGGAGAATCATGTTGTAGCCGTCATTTCCCACCCCGCCAAGTTTCATCGGTATGCCATTCAACAATATAAGGAGGAAAGCCGCCAACATGAAAATCACGACACATTCAGTCATAAAAGGATGTCCTTTTACAAGCAATAGCGGCGCAACCGCCAGCATCGCAATTATATTGAAGAAAACGCCCCCGAAATTATACCACTCCACGGGAATCTTTTCAAGTGGAAGGTCGGGGGGAGTCAGCAGACACTGCCCTCCGGTCCCATCGATTGAAAACCGCTTTACCCGCAGTCGTCCATCAATCTTTATTATCGTGAAATTAAAAATCCGGAACGACACAAAACTGTAGCCCGACATGATACCGCACACGAGATGTCCCGTTTCGTGAATGATGACAAGGATAATCCCGGAAACGATGAAGGCAAGTGCCCCGACTACGGCGGCTATTACTGATTCGCTGAAACTTGTCGATTTGAGTTTATCGATAAATTCACTCATGGAAGTGTCGGTGAAACCGACTATGATTATTCCGGCTATCAGAAATCCGGCGACTATACCTATCGCCAGCCCCAACACCATCTTCAAAACAGATTTCAAAACTCCCATAGCACCTGACTACTTATTATTCATTACATCCATTGTTGCCTGTTTTCACTTATTTGTGTCATCCGCAGGCGACTTATATATTATAGCATTGCAAAGTTACTATAATTTCACAAAAAAAGATGAGTTGTCAATTTTCAGAGGAGATACATATGGACATAGGGTCAGAAGATATAAGAAGTCGTTAGTTCTCAGTTGTCATCGCGTAGCTGTAGGGGCGCCCGGAAGGGCGCCCGAGCCTATTGGCAAATCGCTGAATGTGATAGTTTTATCCCCGTTTCAGGGGATAATCCAAATTTAGCCGGGCGGCTGAGCGTAGCGAAACCCCGGATAGAATCGTATAAGCTGATGTTTCCGGCAGGAATCATCAATCGTGCTCCAAGATGATTCCCTGACGGGAAACGCCTCCGGCTGCGCCATTTTTCCGTAGGTTTCGCTTCGCTCAACGCTACGGCTAAACAGAGATGATGCCCTGCGGGCAACCTCCGATTGCAGCTATATGCTGATCACAAGCCGATGTAGGGGCGCATGGAAGTGCGCCCGAGCCTACAGGCAAATCGCGGAATGTGATAGTTTTATCCCCGTTTCAGGGGATAATCCAAATTTAGCCGGGCGGTTGAGCATAGCGAAACCCCCGGATAGCATCGCATAGGTTGATGTTTCCGGCAGGAATCATCACGGAGCACGATTGATGATTCCCTGACGGGAAACGCCTCCGGATGCGCCATTTTTCCGTAGGTTTCGCTTCGCTCAACGCTACGGCTAAACAGAGATGATGCCCTGCGGGCAACCCCCTGTTGCAACTGCATGCTGATTCACAAGCCGATGTAGTGGCGAGTGGAAGCTCGCCCGAGCCTACAGGCAAAGTGCTGAATATGGTATCCCCGTTTCAGGGGGATAATCCAAATTTAGCCGGGCGGTTGAGCGCAGTGAAACCCCCGGACTGCATCGCACAGGCTCATGTTTCCGACAGGAATCATCAATCGTGCTCCAAGATGATTCCCTGACGGGAAACGCCTCCGGCTGCGCCATTTTTCCGTAGGTTTCGCTTCGCTCAACGCTACGGCTAAACAGAGATGATGCCCTGCGGGCAACAATCCCATTGCAGCTACGCGGTGACTGCCTATACTGTCGACCGATTGCAACCCGACTTAAAATGCATTATGATGCAGCAAAAAGAGCCGCTCAACAAAGTAAATCATGAAAATCTGCTGTAACTTTGCACCGGATAAAAACAATCTTGTCATGGAACATCTGGATGTATTTGACTGCTCAAACGTGTTTATAGGCAGCTATTTTACCGATGACCGCGACTGCGCCCATTGCAATCGCGACCACACGCTAATCTACATATATTCCGGCGAGCTGGAAATCACGGAAAATGGGCGTAAGACCATACTCCGCAAAGGCGACTGTGCCTTTCTGCGCCGCGACAACCGCCTGTGGATGCACAAACGCGTCACCGACGGTGAGCCCTACCGCTCGATTGTCCTTAAGTTTTCACGCAAGTTCCTGAGAGAATTTTACCAGACCCTCAACCGGCGCGATATCCCTGCCGATGCGCGTCGCAACAAGGCAAGCCTTGTCAAATTTCCCGCCAACAGGCTCGATGTTCGCAGTCTGTTTGAGTCGGTCATTCCCTACTTCGATGCCGGAGTGACTCCATCCGATGACATTCTGCGTCTCAAGATGATTGAAGGAGTTTATACCATACTCAATACCGATGAAAACCTGTATGCCTCACTCTTTGACTTCGTAGAGCCATGGAAGATTGACATCGTGGAATTCATGGAGCAAAACTACATGAACGACCTCTCCATGGAAGAGCTCGCCTACTATACCGGCAGGAGTCTCGCCACATTCAAGCGTGATTTCAAGAAGGTGAGCGACCTGTCGCCGCAGAAATGGCTCATACGCCGCAGGCTCGAAGCCGCCCATCGCCTTATATCCAGCGGGACAAAACGCGTCACGGAAGCCTGCTTCGATGTGGGATTCAAAAACCTGTCACATTTCTCCAAGGTCTACAAAGAGTTATACGGTGTGGCACCTACCATGAGTCTTGTAGCGGAATAGTCGTTTGAGCTTTTCGACAAACATAATTGAGCCATACAGCAAAGCCGTTGTATGGCTCTGATTGTAATTTTGCCATTGTAAAAACTATATATTATGAAAGATATATTCACCAGAGACCTAAGCGGCGAAATGGTATCGCCATCCGACCCGGGCTATGATGCCCTTATCAACGACATTTTCTCCACGATGGAGACAGCACAGAAACTCGCCGGGGTGAGTATCCGCGACCAGAAGCGCGTTCATGAGCTTATGGGCGACATCCTCGGAAAGCCGCTCCCCGAAAGCACCACCCTATTGCCGCCACTGTATATCGACTACGGCAAACCGGTGACCATCGGCGAAGATTGTTTCATACAGCAATGTTGCACTTTCTTCGGACGCGGCGGCATAACCATCGGCAACGGTGTATTCATCGGTCCGAAAGTCAACCTTATCACCATCAATCATGACGTGAACCCCGACAACAGAAGCGCCACTTACGGGCGACCGATAGTAATCGAAGACAAGGTGTGGATAGGCATAAACTCCACCATCCTTCCAGGCGTAAGAATTGGGTACGGAGCCATCATAGGTGCGCAAAGCGTAGTGACACACGACGTACCGCCTATGACCATCGTTGCAGGAAATCCGGCAAGAATCATAAAAAAGATAGAGCCATAAACAGCAGAAGCAGGTGGGCTATTGATTTTCTGTAATTGAGGTAGATTTATCCATGATTTTGATATTAAGAACTATTAGAAAACTGATTAATTTTGCGTTATGAAAACAAGACTTCTTATCCTCATCACCATCTTAACGACATTGACCACCGATGCCAAGACACTCATAGCTTATTACAGCTACACCAACAATGTCCACTCCATCGTCACCGAGCTGCAAAAACAGATTAATGCCGACCTGCTGCGCATCGAGCCTGCTGAAAAAGGGCTTGACTATGCAGCCAACAACTATGCCATAGGGAGTGCGCTGATTTCCGCCATACGCGAGAATCCCGGCAGCGAGAGCTCATATCCCGCTATCGACCCGGTTAGCGTGAACATTGACAACTATGACACTGTCATAATCGCCACACCGCTATGGTGGAGCAATATGGCTGCGCCCATGCAGACATTTCTGTTTCACTACGGTAAAGAAATGGCAGGGAAACACATAGGGCTTATCGTGTCAAGCGCGAGCAGCGGCATAAGCGGAGTAGAGGCGGATGCAAAACGTCTTATTCCCGCCGGCGATTTCCTGTCACCGAGCCTCTGGATACGCAGCTCACAGACATCCAGTGCCGGCTCTCTTCTCGAAGAGTGGCTCAAGGCAATTGACTACTCCGGTATCGCCGCCATAGACACATTGCGCGATGACACCGACGGGCTATATACCGCCTACACCCTCTCGGGCGCGAGACTTCTCCACCTCGCCGAGTCGACAGCCTCACTCCCCGAAGGCATATACATTATCAATGGAAAGAAAACTTTAATCTCAAGATGAAAAAAGCAATAATCATGCTGATAATTTCAGCAATAACAATTCCTATCATGGCGCAACAAAAAATAATCCAGACAGCAGGACGCGACGCGCTCGGAGAATTTGCCCCCGAGTTCGCCCGCCTCAACGACGACATCCTGTTTGGCGAAGTGTGGAGCCGCAACGACCTCCTCTCACTCCGCGACCGCAGTCTCGTGACAATCACCTCGCTCATATCGCAAGGCATCACCGACTCCTCGCTCACCTATCATCTGCAGGAAGCGAAGAAAAACGGCATCACCCGCGTCGAAGCGGCGGAAATAATCACCCATATCGCCTTTTATGCCGGCTGGCCGAAGGCATGGGCGGCATTCCGTCTCGCCAAGGATGTATGGAACGACGACCTCAAGGGGGACGATGCCAAAGCGGAGTTTCAGCGTCAGATGATATTCCCAATCGGAGAGCCTAACACGGCGTACGCAAAATACTTTATCGGAAACAGTTATCTCGCTCCGATATCAACCGAACAGATTGCATTTTCCAACGTGACCTTTGAACCGGGTTGCCGCAACAACTGGCACATCCACAAAGCGGAAAAAGGCGGAGGGCAGATGCTCGTAGGCGTTGCCGGCAGAGGATGGTATCAGGAAGAGGGCAAACCGGCTGTAGAGATACTCCCCGGCGCGGTCATCCACATTCCTGCAAACGTAAAACACTGGCATGGTGCGGCAAAAGACTCATGGTTTGCGCATCTTGCATTTAGCATACCCGGCACAGCCACCGAAAACGTATGGCTCGAACCGGTGACCGATGAAGAATACGGCTTGTTGCAATAAATCATGGTATAAGTGTATGCAGCGGAGGGTCAGCGGACATAAAATTCACTGACCCTCCGTAATTTTTTTGAAAGGTTGTAGCTTACAGCCAGATCGGGGCGAGATATTTGGCAAGGATATAGCCGCCGCCAATCAGCCATATATCGAGGCAGAACGCAAGCACAAACGGCTTGACACCCGCTTTCTTGAACTTATCGATACTGGTCTCGGCACCGAGAGCCGCCATCGCCATGGTGAGCAGGAAGGTGTCGAAATAGTTTATTGCCTCGACAAACACTGCCGGAAGGAGGTTGAATGAGTTGAACGCTATAACGCCAAGGAATCCGACAGCAAACCAGGGTATGTTGACCTTACCCTTTTCAGCCGAAGCCCCGCTTTTAGCGCCTCTTCGTGCCACCCAGAAACCGAGTACCAGTAACACGGGTACAAGCAGCATCACCCTTATCATCTTCACGATGATTGACACATTTGACACATCAGTGCCCATAGCGTTACCGGCTCCTACGGCATGAGCCACTTCATGAAGCGTCGAGCCGCAATATATACCCATCTCCTGAGCGTTCAGGTCAAGCCATCCAGAGCGATACGCCACAGGATAAAGAAACATCGAAATAGTTCCGAATATCACGACCGTCGCCACGGCAACCGCCGTCTTGTAAGGCTGAGTACGGATAGTCGACTCCGCACCGAGTACCGCTGCAGCACCGCAGATACCGCTGCCCACCGATGTCAGCAATGCGGTGTCGCGGTCCATCTTAAGCATCTTGCCTATCCATACACCTCCCAGAATGGTCACGATAACCACTATCGTGTCAACGACAATACCGGCAACGCCCACATTGACGATATCCTGGAATGTCAGACGGAATCCGTAAAGAATGATACCGAGACGGAGGATTTTCTTCGAACAGAACTGGATACCCGGTACCCATGTCTCGGGAAGATTGTTGCGCAACGAATTGGCATATAGCATACCTAAGATAATACCGATTATCATCGGGCTAAACGAGATTTCCTTTAAGAATTGCGCCTCCCCTATGTAGAAAGCGGCACATGCGAACAATGCTATCAGCAGCACACCATGCAACATACTGACGCGTTTTTCAGAAATGTTTGGCATTTAAAAATTAGAATTTTAGTTATTATTATGTGATATATACTTTCTTGATGCTTTATCGGCGGCAAAAGTAGAAAAAAACAATGAGAAATCTGCCCTCTTTTTCAATCATTGACTCTTCATTACATATTATAATTATATAAATGTGAAAATGTTTAACAGAAGTATCGTGATTTGATAATGACAGCGCTCTTTCAACACGCGTGACATCCATACGGAAAAACTGACCATATTTTCGCCAAACATGACATCTTTTCGATAGTTTACAACGAACTATTTTTGCTCATTTTAAGTTATATTTGCATCCCGAAAACCATAAACGGGATTTAACAGAAAAATAACACCAAGGGTATATATTATGCGATTATCCAGATTCAAGTCATTACTGTGTTGCTCGATACTCGGCGTCGCTGTCGCCGGAGCACAGGCTCAAGCCGATGTCCCAGGCGTGTATTCGCTTGACTCATGTCGCGCGATGGCTGTCGCCAACAACAAACAGATGCGTATAAAAGCCGAGCAGATTAAGGCAGCCGGTTATCAGAAAAAAGAAGCGTTTGCCGCTTACCTGCCATCCATAGATTTCGCCGGCGGTTATACCTACAACCAGAAAAAGCTGTCGATATTTGACTCCGACCAGCATCTGCCTATACAGACATTTGACGGAAAAGGATATAGCTTCGACCTTGTTACAGGTCCCGACGGTGTGCCGGTAAAAGGGCCTAACGGAGAGTATATACCCAAAAATGTGGCATACCTTCCCAAGGATGCGATGACTTACGATATCCACAATGTATTTTTCGGTGCCGTCACCCTCACCCAGCCTATTTACATGGGAGGGAAGATTGTGGCTATGAACAAGATTACCAAATATGCCGAGGAGCTTGCCCGCTCGTTGCATGACAACAGCGCCGAGGATATCATATATGCCGTCGATGCCGCCTACTGGCAGGTAGTGTCGCTCAATGCAAAGCATGAGCTTGCCACAAGCTATGTGGCGTTGCTCGACACTCTTCACAACAACGTGCAGGCGATGATCAACGAGGGAGTCGCCACACGCAGCGACCTCCTTACAGTTGACGTTAAACTCAACTCGGCAAATGTCGACCTGGTGAAGGTCGAAAACGGACTCACGCTCTCGCGCATGGCTCTCGCCCAGCTTTGCGGGCTCCCCGTCAACACCGACATGCACCTTGAGGATGAAGAAATGGACCGTCCCGACCCGGAACCCATCGCAACCGTGTATGACATGAATGACGTGTATTCGCGCCGCCCCGACCTCCACGCCCTCGAACTCGGAGTAAAAATAGCCGGTGAAAAGAGCAAGGTGGCACTCTCGTCAATGCTCCCCAATCTCGCCCTCGTAGGCGCCTACTCATTCTCCAACCCCAATATGTACGACGGCTTCAAAAAGCGCTTCAACGGAGCCTTTTCGGTAGGGGCGATGCTCACTATCCCCATCTGGCACTGGGGTGGCAATTATAACAAATACCGTGCAGCAAAGACCGATGTGACCATCATGAAGCTCCAGCTTGAAGATGCCAAGGAAAAAATTGAGCTGCAGGTGAGCCAGGCTGCATTCAAGGCAAAAGAAGCGATGAAGACTTACGCCATGACACAATCCAACCTGACCAAGGCAGATGAAAATCTCCGTCAGGCACAGCTCGGCTTCAAGGAAGGGGTGTCGACCACCGATAATGTGATGGAGGCACAGACCGCATGGCTTAAAGCCAACTCCGAAAACATCGATGCGGAAATCGATGTAAATCTCTGCCGCGTCTACCTTTCAAAGGTACTCGGCACCATGGATTATGAAACTTATTACGATACAGAAAAATAGCATTAGGATATGGCAAACATAGATCAATCATCAGGACAAGTCACCACTAAAAAGGAAAATGCCCTTGTAGGCACACTCGTAATCGTGGTAATCGCAGTAGCACTGCTTGCTCTCATCGGGTTTCTGTTTCTGAAACCCAAGTCTCAAATCGTGGAAGGTCAGGCAGAGGCAACCTCTGTGCGTATATCAGGCAAGCTGCCCGGACGCGTAATGGAGTTTTATGTCCAGGAAGGTCAGACAGTGAAAGCGGGAGACACCCTTGTACATATCCACTCATCGGTAGCCGATGCCAAACTCTATCAGGCAGAGGCGATGAAAGAAGCTGCCGCCGCCCAGAACAAGAAAATCGATGCCGGCACCCGCAAGCAGATAGTACAGAGCGCCTACGACGTATGGCAACAGGCAATCGCGGCGAAAAATATCGCCGAGAAGACCTACAACCGCATGGAGTCGCTTTACAAGCAAGACGTGATTTCGGCACAGAAGCGCGACGAAGCGTATGCAGCCTATACTGCAGCCGTATCAGGTGAAAGTGCTGCAAAAAGCCAGTACATGATGGCAAAAGAGGGCGCACAGTCGGAAGACAAGACCAGTTCCAAGGCACTTGTGGATGCAGCCCAGGGCAGCGTGATGGAAGTGGAGGCACTTCTCCAGGACCAGTATCTTACCGCACCCGCCGACGGAGAGATTGACATCATCTATCCCCACGAAGGCGAGCTTGTGTCGCTCGGCACTCCTATCATGAACCTTGTGAAAATATCGGACAAATGGGTTACATTCAATGTCCGCGAGGAACTCCTCAACGACCTCCCCATGGGTAAGGAGATAGAAGTGATGATTCCCGCACTCGACAAAAAGAAAGTGAAAGCCACCGTGTACTATATCCGCGACATGGGCTCCTACGCCGTATGGCGCTCGACAAAGGCTACAGGCGAATGGGACAGCCGCACATTCCAAATTAAGGCACGGCCCACCGAAGACCTTCCCGACCTGCGCCCGGGCATGTCGGTGATTTATGACGCGCCCAAGAAATAACCATCAACAATAAGTCAGTTACAACCATGCATTTCAACTGGTCAGCATTAAAAAACGCCATTATCGACGGAGTGAGGCAGCTTGCAAGCCGCCCCATCTACATCCTCACGATGATAGGTGTACCGCTCTTTTGCTCTTTCTTCTTCCTTGACTTCATGAAGGAGGGACTGCCCGTAAAAACACCGGCGGCGATTGTTGACCTTGACAACACGCCGGTGTCACGCAACGTCACGCGTAATCTCGGCTCATCGGAGCTGGTTGACCTAAAATATCATCCCACAAGCTATGCCGATGCCATGGAGTTGCTGAAAAGCGCGAAAATATATGGCTTTTTCATGATTCCACGCGACTTTGAGGCAGATGCCAAGGCAGGGAGGGAGACCACAATCACCTATTACTGCAACATGGCATACTTCATTCCCGGCACCCTGTCGTTCAAGACCTTCAAGCAGACGGCAGTGACTACCTCCGGCTCGATTGTGATGACGACACTCGTAGGTGTCGGGCTCGATGAGGAGCTTGTAGGCAATCTCCTGCAGCCTGTGGTCACACAGGAGCACAACATCGGCAACCCCTGGCTCAACTATTCCATCTATCTGAGCAATTCCTTCCTCCCGTGTCTGCTGCAGCTCATCATATTTCAGGTCACCGCCTTCTCGATACTGCAGGAAATCAAGCGCGGCACCTCGGTCAGATGGATCAAGGATGCCGGAGGGTCCATCACAATAGCCTGCGCGGGCAAGCTGCTGCCTCAATTCATCATCTTCTCTGTCACGGGACTTGCAATGCAAGGGATGATGTTCGGGCTATGGGATTTCCCGCTCAACAGCAATCCTATCAACATGATTGTGGCGATGCTGCTGCTCGTAGCTTCCAGCCAGGCATTCGCGCTGCTTATATCCTGCACTATTCCCAACCTGCGCTTTGCCCTGTCCATACTCTCACTTCTGGGCATCCTTTCATTCTCTATCGGAGGCTTTTCGTTTCCGGTTGAGGATATGTACCCGGCAGTCGGGATATTCTCTTACCTCATCCCTATCCGCTACTATTTCCTGATTTACGTCAACGTGGCACTCAACGGGTATGAAATCTATTATTGCCGCTGGGACTATATCGTTATGATACTCTTCCTGCTCGCCCCGATGGGCATGCTGTGGAAGCTGAAGCGTTACAGCCTGAATCCTGTCTATATCCCCTGATGATACCTGATTATGAAAAAGCTTATTGACAATATAAAGACATGGTGGTCCACCCTGTTTCAGGTGTGGATAAAAGAATACCGGCTCGTATTCTCCGATGTCGGTGTGCTTCTTTTCTTCCTCGCGTTGCCACTCGCCTACCCTATCGCCTACACGCTCATATACAATCCAGAGATAGTCTATGATGTGCCTGTAGCCGTGGTCGACAACTGCCGCACAGCCGACAGCCGTGAGTTTACACGCATGATTGACGCCTCCCCTTATACCAAGGTCGCCGGCTATGCCGCCAATCTTGAGGAGGCAAAGACATGGATGAAAGAGCGCAAAATCTACGGCATACTCGAACTGCCCGAAGACTATTCCCGTAAAATAGGAAGAAACGAGCAGGCGGTCGTGCCGATGTATTGCGACATGAGCCTGCTGTTGCGATACAAGAGCATACTTCTCGCCACCACCGACGTGTCGCTGGAACTTGGCTCTGACATACGCACAAAGAAAATCGATTACTCTCCGGTGGCATTATTGTCGACAGCGATGGGAAGCACCGTGAACACCGAATCATTTTTCCTCGGTGATGTCACGCAAGGTTTCGCCTCGTTTGTAATGATAGGAATAGTCGTGCTCATACTGCAACAGAGCCTTATGCTCGGAGTGCTGATGCTCGGAGGCGGCAGCAGTGAGCGACGCCGCAAAAACCACGGCATAGATCCGGAAGAAATCAACGGACCGATGTCAGCGAGCATCCTTGGCAAAAGCATGTGTTATCTGACGATATACGCGCCGCTGACAATTTATATACTCCACTATGTGCCGGTGATGTTCAGTCTGCCGCATATAGGAAATCCGCTCGACTACCTTGCCTTCATCCTTCCGATGATTCTCGCGTCGACATTCCTTGCCCAGATGCTACGTCCGCTCGTGGTTGAAAGGGAGAGTGCCTTCCTGGTATTTGTATTCTCCTCCGTATTGTTCCTGTTCCTTTCAGGACTTACCTGGCCGCGACCGGCAATGAGCGACGGATGGTTCATGGTATCCAGCCTTGTCCCGGCGACCTGGGGCGTTGAAGGATTCATAGGCATCAACTCCAACGGCGCCTCCCTGGGTACAATGTCGACCCCCTACCTGATGCTGTGGGTTTTGACGATTGCCTACTATTTCATAGCCGTGATGATAGAAAAATGGTGCAAGCATCGCGACCTGCACCATTATAAAGTCCCCTCGGTTCCCTAAGAGATTGTCTAAAATTTACATCACTTTGCGGCAACACCTTCGCGGGTGATTTTTACCGGCAATATGCGGTTGTCTTTGTCAAAATAGAGCCTGTCGATACAGGTTGCGCGGTGATTTGGTCCGTCATCTCCCGCAGGACGGCGATGATAGACTATGTACCAGTCATCGGAATCCGGATAACGGAATATGGAATGATGTCCCGCACCGGTAGCAATTTCCGGATCCTGCTCAAGAATCACGCCGATGCGCTTAAACGGGCCGTAGGGGGAATCAGCCATGGCATATGCCACACTATAGTCGGCGCCCTCCCAGCTTCCCTCTGACCACATGAAATAGTAAATGCCATTCCGCTTGAACATGAACGGGCCTTCCACGTAACGCTCCGGGGTAACCGGCTTATATAACGAGCCGTCGTCAAAAGGCACAATCGAGAGAAGGTCATCGCTAAGTTTCACCATGTTGCAATGATGCCAGCCGCCATAATACATGTAATATGAGCCGTCATCATCCCTGAACACAAACTGGTCGATAGGTTGTGCGCCCTCCACAATCTCGCCGATGAGGGGATGACCGAGCGCGTCGCTGTAGGGTCCGGCAGGGGTATCGGCAACAGCGACACCTATACCGCCCGTCTCGCCGTTTTTCTGAATGTCATTGGCACTGAAAAACAGATAATACTTGTCATTGGCATGGATTACCGATGGCGCCCACATGGAATAATCAGCCCACTTCACACTGTCGGTGGAAAGCACCTTGTGGTGCAACTCCCAGTTGACTAAATCTTTTGACGAATAGGCATCAAGATAAGTCTGCAGATTGTAAACCCTGTGCATGGCACCGGTCTCACGCAGATACACGGGAGCCTCATGAAGGCTGTCGCAGTCAGACAGTGTGGGGAAAATCCATACTTCATCCCCATACACTATCGCCTCGGGATCGGCATACCATCCGGGGAGAATCGGATTTCCGCTCGTCTTAGCCGTCACCGGCAGAAGGCTTATCAGTGTAAGAGCACAAACGCACAAACGCTTATTCATTTTAAAAATATCCATTAGATTGTGTTTATAAAAACAAAGGTGGCAAAAGGCAGCCACGGTACACCGTGCCTTTTGCCACCTCCATTGTGGAATAACGATATTATCTTACTGCAATCTTAGCGGTAGATACATGACCGTCAGCCTCGGCAACCTTTACGATGTAAAGACCGGTTGAGGCTGCGATTGTAGCATCGCCTGCAACATGGAGTGAATTGACCACCTTTCCGTCGATGCCATATACAACCACGTCGGCTGCATTTTCAACAATCACGCGTATTGCGCCTGCCTCGGCGATAACCTTTGCGCTGTTGTCAGCTTCAACTGAAGAAATGCCTGCAGGATTGTAGTCAGTATCAAGATATACACCATGTATGTTAGCACCTGCGCTGGTACGGAATACCATATAAAGATCGTGTTCGCCGCTTACCTTTGATGTCATGGCGCCTGCGGTCTTCTTGTGGTCACCCCAGTTTCCAGTACCCTGAGCCTTTACAGTGGCAAGCTTGGTGTCGCCGTCAAGCACTGACAGATCATCGTAGCTGTCATGGTTGAGGTCAATATAGAAATCAAATGTGCTGTCGCCAAGAGTGCTCTGGTCGGAAGAGTGGTCAACAAGGATGCGGGTAAACTGACCGTCCTTGAAATCAACAGCATTGAATTTCAATACAACACCTCCGGAAGTATAACCGAGGTTAGCTGCTTCAAACTGAAGGTTGTCAGAACCCTTAGCCATGAAGTCAACAGTGTTTTCGATACCGCCCATGGCATCAAAGTGCATTCCGTAAGCGTTGGGTGACAGAGGCTCGTCAATAAGTTCAACCTTTACCGGCTGGTCATTGTCGTCAAGATCCCAGGGAGTACCTTCGATAAGCTGTACTTCCTTCAAGTTGGTCGATGCGGTCCATTTTACGATAAGGTCATGAGTACCGGAGATTTCCTTTGTAAGATTTGCAGCAAGGGGAGCATATACCACCCATCTCCAGTCACGTGCGGTCCAGATTTTCGCAATCATGTTGTCCTCGCTGTCGGCATTGTCGACATAAAGTTCAAGGAAACCGTCAGGATTGGTTGAACCACCATGAGTTGACACCACGGCAATCTGTCCGTAAACCTTACCGTCTTTAAAGTCAACACCTGAGTATTTAACCATAAGTCCGGGGCCGGTCCATCCGAAAGCGCCCTCGTCGTTAAGACGTGTTTCGGGGAACTCTTCGGCATTAACCACGGTAGCCTGCGATGCGGGAAGATGAACCGCATTGTAAACGGGATCAGCCATCTGACCCTGCTCGTCATCGCTCAGTTCATGACCATAGAACACAACTTTCTTGATATTTCCCTCACAGTCGTTGTAGCGCATATATACTGTATGCTTTCCGCGCGGGAACACATATCCGTCAGTACCTTCGGGATAGAAATTATAACGGAATGTACGATAATACTGGAACGCGTTAGTACCTTTGATATCGATACTTGTAAAGAGCTGACCTCCTTCATCGGGATGTCCCAGATAGAAGTCGAGTGTACCTTCCATGTCGGGGTTTTCATGGGCAATCTCCGCACCGTTGGCAAAATATACGTCGCCGTTGCCGAAGTCGATTTCACCGAAGCAGAGTGTCGTACCGGGCTTGGTATAGCCGATAATCTGATTTACAATGTCGTAGCGACCGTCATTAACGATAGTCACACCGCCATCCTCTACCATCTTGAACACGAGGTCATCGGCTGCCGACATACCGGCAGTAATGCCAATCATTGCGGTTAATAATGTAAATAATCTCTTTTTCATTTTAAAATACAATTAAGGTTAATGAATAAGAATAAATAATATTTATGTGATTGATTAATCGGATTAGTAAGTCTTTGCTATCTTTCCGCATTTCCCGGCTCCTTGTCCTGACAATTCCCAGACATAGATGCCTTTGCCAAGATGCGAAAGACTGATTACAAACTCATTATTGCCATTATCGGCACAAGGGCGGCATGTCAGCATCTGTGCACCGGCAAGATCATATAACCTGAACTCCATGTCGTCACCTGTTATCGCGCCGGCAGGAATGTGGAGCAATGAAGCCGCATTGTCAAAGTACACGCCCGTCAACTCCCTGCCGTCAATCAGCCCTATGCCGCTCGATGTCTCCACAGGAACTATTGCAAACCGCTGCATTGCGGCATCGTCAATGACAGTAAGCTCAGCCTCGTCATCAAGGCTTGCGCCTGCAATCGCAAGACTGCGGGTAGATTCATTCTGAGTGATTACATATTCATCGTCGCCCATGTAGCGCAGGTTCCACTTGCCGAGATTGTTGGTGCAGTCAAAATCAAACTGTCCTATCATCGATGCTCCCCTGAGCACTATGTTCATGCCCGAAGCCCTGTTACGCAATCCATAACAATACGCACCGGCTACATCAAGATGCCACAACTGAGTGTCATCGCCGGTAAAATCACGCTGTACGACACGCGTACCGCTCACCGTGTTGTCGTCCTTAAGCGACAGCGACTTACCGCTATGCAACGCCACTATCTTGTAAAGCTTTTCAGGAGATATTTCAGGCACCACCTCATCAGACCTTTCAAATTTGTAATAATCCAGGTCAATTCCGGCGTCGTTAAGCATCATGCGAAGACTGTGAGTGCCCGCAGGGAGATTAACCAGCGCAGTGACATCGGCGTAGCTATCGTTACCTGAGGTGGCAGGAAGGTTTATGGTAGAGAGCACCTCATCGTCAAGCATCATCGTGACACTCTTGGACTGCCCCGGAGATGTGGCATAATGCAACGTCACCTCATAAGCAGCGGCGGCATCTATATCCACAGTGTAATTGAGCCATTCACCCTTGCTGCTCCATCCGACATGATATCCGGAAGCACCTTCGCCTATGCCTACACAATCGTCTTCCCCGTTACGATATGCCTCCCCTTCGTTACGAGAGGCAAAATCATAGAATCCGGCACCTTGACCGCCATTGTCAAAATCCTCAGCCTCGATGACTCCGGGTATGGACAAATCCTTGAAAGGTGTGCGACGATCGGCGAAATATTTTCCTACGGAGGCGAGCAGGTCGCTGGCACGCAAGAACACAAACCGACCGGGGAAATCCTCGTTAAGCTTCTGCACTATCTTGTTAATTCCAGCATATCCCTCTCCTGAAAGACCTGCCTGCACCATATATACCCCGGTAAAGAGCGGGCGCTTGTCATTGACAGGAATATTCTTGAGATAATTGTATATGCCGTTAGTGTCGCCACACACACCGCCGCCACACACGACAGGCATTCCGCACCAGTCGTAAGCGTCGTAATATGCTCCCGAGCTCCACGCGATAGTACCGGTGACATTGCTTTTTACAAACCCGTTGTTATAGAACGGCTGCACCGGGAAACGAAGGGAGGAATTGGTGCTTCTCAGACCGCCCATCTGCAGATATTCACCGTTCATCTTACACCATGACTCGTAGTCGGCAGGCTTGTAAAACGGTTCCTGTATATATTGGGCACCCGACGGACCGCCGATGAGCTCATCATTGGGAGTAGCGGTCTCATGATAATAGCGCAATATAAACGGGGCTATCTCACAGAGTGCAGGGGCGATTGTCATTGACACCGGTACCTGTCCTCGCTCTTTCTGACTCCATATTATATGCTCAAGATTGTGATTGAACATGATATTGTCGCCGTCGCTCCAGTACAAGGCAACATATATCTTTCCCGGCTTCACGTCGACCGCCTTTCCTTCAGGCTGCCAGTTCTCGAAGTTTTCAGTGGGGAATGATGAATAATAACTTGCGTTAGGGAAGAAATCGCCCACGACATATCCGAATCCTTCAGGATTGGTCGTGTCGTTGAGATCATCGCCATGCATTCCGTAGCCAAGCACCACCGCATTTTTCGGATAGCCGGGTGTACGCAATATTTTCTTGATGATATTTTTACCGGTGGTAGTCTTGTCATCCACCCAGAACGTGAACGATCGTGACGCCACGGCATAATCATATATGCGCCAGCCTCCGTTGCGCCAGTCATCGCGCAATCCCGCCGACACGACAAGCTGCTTGTTGAGCTTAGGCATGATTTCTTCAAGAGCCCAGTTGTAAGCCTGCGATATGGTAGACCAGCGGTTGCGTATATCGACAATCTCCTTGTCCCAGCCAAACTCACTTACAAGGGCATCTTTCATCTTTTCACTGACCGGGAGTGCATTTTCGGCACAAGCCATCAACACAGCCATGTTGAATGTATAGTCATTGTCAGCAAAATTACACACCACAAGTTTGTCAAGACGGTCGGCGTAACTTTTAAACATGGTACGCAATCCCCTGTTTTCGCCACTTGTGATGACACCCTTGGGAGGTCGCTTCCAGTCGACATCGATATATTTCCACCAGTCCATCTCCTTGTCGCCTGTCGACAGGAAGACCTCGGCAGAATCACGGTTTATGATTCCCTGGAATATACGGCATGAATGTTGTGCCTCGGGACTCTCGGTAGCACCGCCACAGGAGATGAACACAGTGGTCTTCACCTGTTTCATCTTTGGGAAAGCGCTGCCGGGCTCAATCGCCTGCAACGGAAGCACCGCCATTAATGTCAATATCGATAACAGTAGTTTTTTCATTCTTCAACAGATTACCGGTTAACCTTCACCATCTTGTAGAGATGCAACTTGTCAGAAGCCGACCCTACTGCAAACATATATTCTCCCTCAGGAGTGAAAAACTCGTTTTTCTTCTCATCCCAAAGACGCAACTCGCTGCGCGGGACAGAAATGTGGACTCGTTTTTTGCCGCCTTTCTTTATGCTTACGCGCTTGAAGCCCTTCAGCTGTCTTATCGGGGTCGTAATCCCGCAGTCGGGGAATGACACATAAACCTGCGCCACTTCATCGCCGTCATAGTCACCCGTGTTACGGATATCGAAACTAATATCCACCGAATCCTCGCCGGCAGCAGCCGACATGTTGTCATAGGCAAAAGTAGTGTAGCTCAATCCGTGACCGAAAGCATAGAGAGGCTTTTCGGTGAAATACATGTAGGTGCGTCCTTTCTTGATATCATAATCATCAAAAGGAGGAAGATTGTCAAGCGACTTATAATAGGTAATCGGGAGACGGCCGCCGGGGTTGTAATCGCCGAAAAGAGCTTCGGCTACGGCAACACCGCCCTGTTCGCCGGGATACCACGCATTAAGCACGGCAGGCACATGCTCTTCAATCCAGTTGACTGCGAGCGAACTTCCGGCGACAAGCACCACGACTGTGCGCGGATTAGCCTTGAAGGCTTCCTTGATAAACGCCTCCTGATCGGCAGGCAGGGTGATGGTGTAACGGTCCTGACCTTCACGCTCGATGGACTTGTTGATACCGAGTACGGCGACCGTGACGTCACACTCACGGATAGCCTTGCCTGCCTCACCGTACAAGTCAAGCAACTCACGCTTGTCAATATCAGGCACACGCCAGTAAAGCTTTGCCGAAGCATCGCCGCCGTCATCGAAATACTCGGCTACAAGATTGTATTTACGTCCCTTTACAAGGTCGACGGTCACACTATCGGTCTGCACTCCACGATTATGCCATGAGTCGATAAGCTGCTTTCCGTCAAGATATAGACGACAACCGTCATCAGTGGCAAATCCGAGAGTATAACGCCCCGACACCGACGGCACGAGATCACCGCTCCAGCGTACCGACAGCGGAGACTTCGGAAGGAATGGATCGGGAGCCTGATTTGCCGGCTCAAAATTTATATTCTCGTCAGTCCTCACTTTCGGGGTTCCTGCAAGTGACTTATTGTTGAAATATTCAGCTTTCAGCCCTGAGGGAAAATTAGCTTTGGTTATCAGTTCATAGCCCGATACCGACGATGACCATGGAGCATAGACCACCTTCACCTTGTCGCCTACACGCTCCTGTATGCCCCGGAGAATAGATACGGGCGCATTCACGGGCGTACCGCTATAGTCGCCAAACTCACAGTTACCGGCATTGATGCCCACCACAGCGATAGATGAAATGGCGGAGGGGTCAAGAGGCAGGAACGCATCGTCGTTTTTCATCAGAACAAGGCTCTGACGCGCCGCCTCAAGTGCAAGAAGGTTGTGAGCCTTGCATCCTACCACGTCGGGCGAAATACGGTTATACGGATTTTTTGAGGGGTCGTCAAAGAGTCCGAGCTTCATACGGGCATCAAGTACACGGTAGGCGCTCCGGTCTATATCCTCATCGGTGACCATGTGCTGACGATACGCCTCAATCAACGGCTCCATGAATATGCTGTCGCCACATTCCAGGTCAAGACCCGCCTTAATGGCGAGAGTGGCAGCAGTCTCGGGACGTTTCACATACTTATGATGTGACACCAGAAACTCGGGCGCGCCGCAGTCAGACACAACGTATCCGTCAAATCCCCACTCATTACGCAATACCTGTGTAAGCAACCAGGGATTTGCCGTACAGGGGACATTGTTTATCGCATTGTATGCCGACATTATAGACGCGGCATGACCCTCTTTCACGCAAGCCTCGAAGGCAGGCAAGTAATACTCGCGCAAATCACGCTCTGAAATTATGGGATTACACTCAAAGCGGTTATGCTCCTCATTGTTGGCGGCAAAATGCTTGGGTGTCGACACTATTTTCAGATATCGCGGATCATCGCCCTGAAGCCCCTTTACAAAAGCCACGCCGAGACGACCCGACAGGAAGGGGTCTTCCCCGTAAGTCTCAGGAGTACGACCCCAGCGCGGGTCACGTGCCATGTTTACAGTCGGCGACCAGAAAGTAAGCAAGTCGCTGAACTGACCGGTCTGCTTCTTGCCTTGTTCAAGCTCGTTCCATCTGCCACGCGCCTCATCGGAAATCACGGTAGATATCTCATGAATCAATTCAGGGTTCCAGGTGCTTGCAAGACCTATCGCCTGAGGGAACACGGTGAAATTACCGGGTCGCACAACGCCGTGAAGCGCCTCATTGCCATGATAATACTTTTCAATATCAAGGCGCTCTATCGCCGGGGCGGTGGCGCGTAATAATGATATCTTTTCCTCAACCGTCATCCTTGACAACAGATCCATGACACGCTCATGTCGCGGCAAATTCATATCTTTGTAAGGCTCGACAGTCTTTGCCACAGAGGTGCCGGTCAATGCCAGCATGACAGCAAATAAGCTATATCTTATCTTTTTGTTCATAAGTAACTGGGGGTTAAGGTGCGGTTATTTCCATCACTTCGGTGTAATTATAGCGTTTGAGCGACTTGTTGTAGCTGCAGCTTGACAGCGCCGCCACTCTCACGTAATATTTCTTTCCACTCTCAAGACCCTTGATTTTGTCGGAATACACCTTCTCCTCAATCGATGTGTCGGTCGAACGGCTCAACACCTTGGTCGACGAACAGTTTTCAAGAAAACATCCATTGTAGCATGACACAACCGGATAGATGTTGCACAGCACCCTTGCCTCAGAGATAGTCTTTGTGCCGATTTCCATGCCGGCGGGAGTAGTCGAGCGCTTGATTGTATAGCTGATCGTGACATCGGCACTGCCAGCCTCACCATATTCGATATTCTCAACCTTGACTTTCAGGTAAGGAGTGACGTTGAAGTCATGTTTCGTGACACCGTTGAGAGTCACGGTCTCGGCTTCAACCGGGAAGAAGGGGCCCTCATAAGGTCTTACATCGTATTTCCCGTTAAATAGCGCCACGTTACGGAATGTACCGTCGGCCTTGACCCAGAACTGCAGTGGTATCGGATTGTCGTAGGCAAGGTCCATAAGTTCGATACGCGCGCCGTCGGGCTGCTCGGTCTGTACCGCCTCACCGGTCTCCGAGTCAATGAGTGTGCCGTATATACCGGCATTAGGCTCATCGTAATTATCTATGCCACATGCCTGGCAGCCCAGGATAATGACACTGAAAATAACTATAAGTGACTTTATATTTTTCATGAGAATGTATATTAAATGTGATTAATAACCGGGATTCTGGATTATTCCGGGATTACGGTTGATCTGGTCATCATTGATTCTGATATAGTAGAGATAGGGCTTGAAGTCATGGATGCTGCCCACATCAAGTTTCTTGAATATCCATGTGTCATTATTTGCCACATAATATGGATAAAGAGCTTTCATCATGCGGTTGTGCATCACATCCTCGGCAATACGCCAACGCTTGATATCCCAGAAACGATGATTCTCGTACATCAGCTCGACACGGCGTTCAGCTCTCACGGAGTTGACGGTAAGTGTCTCCAGCGGGTCTACGCCTGCACGGTCACGCACGTCATTGATTGCGACAAGACCTTCAGCCACGTAAGAAGCATCGCCCATTGTAGCAAGCTCGGCAGCGGCTTCGGCAAAATTAAGCAGAATCTCGGCATACCTGAATTCCATCCAGTCCTGTTCGCCGCTGGTGTGCTTGGGGTCTTGAGTGGCATTACCCTCGTAAAGGAATTTCTTGACATATAGACCTGTAACGGTTGATTCCGAAGTACCGCCCACGCCCTGACGGCCAATTACGTAGAGGCTCTCATTCTCTCCTGTCTCGGGATTGGGATAATCAATCTGGTCGGTAAAGGCACCGCCTTCTTTCAGAACAGTCACCTTCTGGTCGTTTTTCTCCACGATACCACGCTTCACATCGATGATTCCTGTAGTCTCACCCTTGGCACTTGTCCATGATGCACCGGGGATAAGCACGGATGCATAGAGTCGGGCATCCCTTCCGGCAAAAAGCTCGGTACGGTCTTTTACCTCGATTATCTTATTGTCGGCATCCACCACCCATCCGGCGGAATTAGCCTTTAACTCACCCGACGAGCCGTCGGTCTTCGGGAATGCCTCCACAAGGTCAAGCGTAGGAGACAGACGCGATCCGTATCCCTCAGGATAGCGGTAACCCCACGGCTGATTCCAGAGGTCCCAGTTATGCGCCTTGTCGGGATAAGAGTATTTTTTCACGAATATAAGTTCGGGGCAGTCGCCCTTGATCCAGAACATCTCCTGGAAGTTGCGTGACTTGTCATTATTGCCGCGATAGAGCGAATAATTACCGCTCATCACTATTTTCGCAGCCTCAGCGGCTTCCTTATAGTATTTTGCCGCCTTCGCCGGGTCATCGAATCCGACAAGACCATTCAGGTCGTATGCCCCATACTTGGCTATCGAGCCGGCATAAATCATCGCACGGCTTTTGAGAGCGGCAGCCACATAGCGGTTAATCCTGTATTTTTCAGCCGAGACACGTGTGTCAGGCAACATGCTGATTGCCTTGTCGAGGTCTTCAAGTATGAAATTATACGTTTCCTCCTCAGTGCTTCGGTTCACCATCAGCGCATCGGGATTTGACGGGTCGTAGACCTGAGGCTCCTTTATTATGGGAAGACCGCCGTAACGCTTTGCCATTCCGAAATAGTACCATGCGCGTATGGCATACGCCTCGCCGAGCAGCTCCTCTTTCTTTTCAGGCGAAAAGAGAGTGCTGTTTTCAAGTTCCTGTATGAGTTGGTTTACATTACGTACATTATCGTAAGTCCACCACTGGTTCCAGGCGTTGTTGCCCACCGGGCCGAAAATCTCATGCGGCCATTCGCAGTGCATCGCCTCGTCGCAACTGAGAGCGGGCACAAAGCAGCCTCCCACCCAGTTGTTGAATCCCGACTCACTGCCATAATTGAAGTCTTCTATAGGGAGGCGATTGTAAAGAGTCGCCATGTAAGCCTGCACACCCGATTCATTGTTGAAAATGTCTTCATTGGTTATCTTGTTGATAGGTGGCAAGTCAAGGAAATCATTGCAGCCTGTTGTCAACATGGTCGCCGATAACAACACGGCATATATTATCTTCTTCATGAGGTAGTAGTGTTTTTTAGAAGGTTACATTAACTCCGAAATTAAAATTCTTCATGATGGGGTAGCGTTCGATGCTTCCGCCGGGATTTTCCGGGTCGATATATTTCAGGTCTTTTGAACACCATGTCACAAGATTGAATCCGTTACCGTAGATGCGTAAATCCTGGATACCGAGGAAATCAAGACATTTGCGTGGAAGCGAATAGCCGATTTCGAGGTTTTTCAGTCTCAGGTAAGAGCAGTCGCTGTAAAAGAATGTCGACTGCTGTCCATAATTCTGCGGGTCCTGCAGACGTGTCGACGGATAACGGCCGGGAATCCATTCGCCCTCGGGATCAAAGGGGTCAGCCTTGTGCCAGCGATCCATGAAGATATCCCATGAGCCGCCAAACTGAAGCGGACGCGACTCCATGCGCGCATTGAAACAAGCCGCACCCTGGAAAGTGGCGCTGAGGTCGAATCCTCTCCATCCGAGGCTCACGGTAAGTCCGTAGTTGACTACGGGCATATTGCCGCGACGTATCGGCTGCTTGTCCCACTCGTCGATGATACCGTCTTCGTTGTAATCGACATACTTCAGGTCACCCGGAAGATAGGAGTATTTTGTATATAGCCCTTCAAGCACCGGACTGCTGTAAATCTCTTCCATCGATGAAAATTGTCCCGAGTAGTCATACATCCAGAGGATATTGTTGTTTCGGTCATTGGTGTTATGACGCCAGTTGTCATAGGAGTTTCCGGGAGTTGTGCTCTCCACATATTTATTACGTGAAAGCGTATAGGTGACATTTGCGGTCACGCCATAGGTGAAATCGGCTACGCTGCCGTTGGTCCCCAACACGATTTCAAAACCGGTCTGCATGTCGCTGTTAAGATTCTCCTTGGCAAAGGTGGCGCCGAACGTACCCGGCACCGAAACGATGCGGTTGGCGAGCAAGCCGTCCCTGTCGCGGCGGAACCAGTCAGCCTCGAAGCGAAGCGCGCCGTTCCAGAGATTCATCTCTATACCTATATTTTTCATCGTGGAGGTGTACCATGTAGCGGCATAGTTAGGTATCTGAGGCATGTTGACACCCGGTATCAATCCCTGGTCGCCCAATACATACTTGTCACCGCCGGGATAGTCAAACGCCATCATCCACAGATAGGAATCGGTGTTGTCGTCACCGAGCTTACCAATTGAACCACGGAGCTTAAGATTGGTCACAAACGGGAGCGCATTGCGGAAAAACTTTTCCTCAGATATACGCCATCCTGCCGATACCGACGGGAAGAAACCCCAACGCTTGTTGCGGAACTTGGAAGAACCGTCGACCCTGAAGCTCGCCTCCACAAGATATTTAGACTTATAATCGTAGTCGACACGACCAACGATACCGACATTAGAGTTACGGTCGGCAAGTCCGTTGACACTACGCGCGTCATCCACAAGACCGGCATAAATCTGGTCAACGGCATCCATTACAGTATTGCGGCTTCCGCTCAATTCAGAGTTTTGCCATTTACGGGTCTCCATCAATGCCATTGCCTGAATGTTGTGGGCATCCTTTATCTTGGTGCTGTAGTTAATCTGCAGCTGGGTCAAGGTATTTGATGTGTTTGAACGCCATTCAGTGATGTTAGAGAGCGACGAGGTAGTCACTACGTCATAACTGTCGGCAGCCTCGTTATATTTATATGACTTGAACTGCTTCTTAAACTGCTTGTCGTTATGGAACCAGGGGTCAAACGCCACAAGCGCCTTAGCCCACAAGCCCTTTACCCAGGGAATATCCCAGCGGATAGAGGCTGTCGCCTGAATCTGGTAATTAGAAGTGCGGCGATAACCTGAATAATTCTGTGAACTCTTTACAAGCGCGTTCTTGTCATCATTGTACTGATATCCGAGATAGTCGGGGTTACCGTTGGCATACACTTCGTAGATAGGCACTTGTGAACCTACCGCGTTAAGTATTTCTGCCGGATAATATGCCGGGGCATCCTTATGGTCATAGAATCCGCCAATCTGGAATTCAGTGGTTATGTGGTCGGAAAGTTTTGCAGTCACATTTGAACGTATATTGTAACGCTGATATTTCAGTGATTTTGCCTTCCACAATCCTTCCTCTTCCATGTAACCGATGCTGTTGAAGTACTGCACACGGTCAGTACCACCCGAAGCGGTAAGACCTATCTGCCATTGAGGCGCCGACTTGCGCACAACTTCATCAAACCAGTTGACGTTGGCATAGGGCGAACCTGATGTCACGAGGTCGGGGGTATAGGTAGGCGTGGTCTCGCCACGGTTTGCCATCGCTTCATTATAAAGCTCCATGTATCCGTAAGCGTCAACAGATTTCGGGAAGCGGGTGATTTTCTGTACACCATAAGAGGCGTTGAGTGTCACCTGTGTCTTTCCCTGGGTGCCTTTGCGGGTAGTGATAAGAATCACACCGTTGGCGGCGCGTACACCATAGACAGCGGCTGAAGCGTCTTTCAACACCGACACCGACTCTATTTCATTGGGATCGATACGGTCGAAGTTGTCACGGGGCACACCGTCGACGATAATCAGCGGAGACCCTAGACCATGTACATTGAAACTATTGTCATAAGAACCCGGCTCACTTGTGTTCTGCTTGATATTAAGGCCGGGAATCTTTCCCTGAAGGGTATTGGTAAGATTGGTAGAGGTGACCGCCTTGATGTCGTCGTGACCGAGACTTGCGACGGCGCCGGTAATCTCAAGACGCTTCTGTGTACCGTAGCCTACGACCACCACCTCATCAAGCAATTTCGAACTTTCCTTAACGGTAATTGTCAGATTGTTCTGACCGTTTACCTTTACATCCATGCTGTTATATCCGACATGCGACACCTGCAAAACTGCCGTCGCCGGATCAGCCTTAATGTGAAACACACCGTCAAGATCCGTAACAGTAATGGCTTTTGAGCCTTTTTCCTTCACGGTGACACCAATCAATGTCTCTCCCGATTCATCTTTTACCACTCCGGTAATATCGACAACATCAGCGAGAAGGGTTGAGGGCAACCCCGCCGCGAGACATAGCAAGAAAACTTTTAAATGGTTCATTAATATTGTGATTTAAAGTTAATAAATTCAATTTCGGTTATCTGGAAGCCATGAAAAATTCAAGAGTTCCTCCATTCATGATATCGGAATGAGATATCGTGGGCTTGTCGTAATCCTTCCCGTTGAGCTTGACATGGTCGACATACTTATTGACATCGCTGTTGTCATGGGAAATAACCTTGAACACCTTGTCATCAGGCAGATTTATCTCCACACTGTCGAATATAGGCGCACCCAATACATATTCACCTCCGGCAGGCTGCACGGGATAAAATCCCATGGATGAGAATACATACCATGACGACATCTGCCCGCAATCCTCATTACCCTGGATACCGTCGGGCTTATCATCGTAATAATCGGTAAGTATGTGCCTTACTATCTCCGCTGTCTTGTCATGTTCACCGGCAAGAGCGTAAAGGTAGGTGATATGATGTCCCGGCTCGTTGCCGTGGGCATATTGTCCGATAAGTCCGGTAATGTCGGGCGACATCTCGGCTCCAAGATTTTCTTCAAGCATGAAAAGAGAATCGAGCTTTTCAACAAATGCCTCTTTTCCTCCCATCAGGGTCATCAACCCGTCGACATCATGAGGCACAAGCCAGGTGTACTGCCAGGCGTTACCCTCGCAATAATCATCAGAGCGATGAATGGAACGGAACGGGTTAAAATCGCTATTGCGGCTTCCATCGGAATTTTTCCCCCTGAAGAACCTTACCGTCGGGTCCCAATAGTGACGATAATAACCCGCACGCTCCATAAACAAACCATACTCATCTTTTTTACCTAACTTCTTTGCTACCATTGCCACCGACCAGTCGGCAAGAGCATATTCCAGCCCTTTAGCCACACTTTCGCTCTCCTTGTCGGCGGGGATATATTCATTTTCTCTTACATAATTCAAACCTTTGTAGTCGCTCAACATTGAGTTTCGCATAGCCTCGTAGGCTTTCTCGCGGTCAAAGCCGGGGATATCTTTCAATATCGCATCGGCGATTACCGGAACCGACTGTATGCCGATCATCTCATAGGTGTCAGAGCCGTAAAGATGCCACACAGGCAGCAAGCCTGTTTTCTCGTAAGAATTAACCAGCGAATTTATAAAGTCAGGCACACGCTCCGGCTGCAGGATAGTGTAGAGCGGATGTGCGGCGCGATAAGTGTCCCAAAGCGAGAACACCGTGTAATTAGTAAATTCACCTTTCTTGTAATTATTCCCGTCAGCGCCCCGATAGTCACCGTTGACATCGGAAAACAGCACCGGCTGAAGGAATGAGTGATACAAGCCGGTATAAAATATCCGCTTAGAACGCTCGTCGACGGTATTCACCTTGACTTTTGACAATTCATCGTTCCACTTGGAAGTGGTTGCCTGTGATACGCCATCGAAGTCCCAGTCGGGAATCTCCTTCTCAAGATTTTCCACGGCATTGGCTATACATACCGGCGAAACGCCTACCTTTACCATGACTGTACGGGTATTTTCGGCAAAACGCACGTTTACCTTGACCTTTTCCGACTGCAATGACGTTGAGTCAACGGTAATAGTGTCGTTGATTATCTCGGGATGAACAGGAGCCGAAAAGCGGGCTGCGAAATACACCCTCTGCTCGCCCTTTGACCATCCTGTCGAATAGCGGTAGCCGCTTATCGTGAAGTCATCGGTTTTTTCTATATATGCACCGGTCGTGCGGTCATCGCCATACCCTTCACTCAGGTCAATCATAAGCTGCTTTGCCATAAGCATATCTGGGAAAGTGTAGCGGTGGAAACCGACACGTTCGGTAGCGGTAAGCTCCACGCGTACATCATAGTCGTCAAGCATCACCGAATAATAACCGGGAGTGGCGGTCTCGCGCTCATGACTGTAACGAGACCCGTAGCCGGTGGTAGTGTCGTCCTGTCGGCAGTGCTTACACATACGCTCTCCCGTATAGGGCATGAAGAGCAGGTCGCCGCTGTCGCAGCATCCGGTACCGTTGAGATGAAGGTGGCTGAAGCCTATAAGCACAGAGTCGGAGTAATGATAGCCCGAACACCAGTCCCAACCCTTGTTGATATTGGTCGGGCCGACCTGGACGGCTCCGAACGGAGCGGCTACACCGAGGAAGGTGTGTCCGTGACCTCCCGTACCGATATAGGGGTCAACCCATTGCACGGGATTCAATGCCGCTCCATCAGCATTGGCACAGGATGTCATGCAACCCATCCCGGCAAGAATAGCGATACTTAAAAAGAGATATTTCATTTTGTCAACATTTCATTACTTAATGAATAGGGGTAGTTGTCACGGTGAGTACCACGTTTATAATTGGGCTTTGATACCATATCAAACTTGATTTCCCCACCCTTTATGAGCATGTCGTGGTCAAAATAATTGTTGTCGTAAGGAGTGCCGTTGACAGTTATGCCATTGACATACCGGTTTTCCGAAGATACGGCGGGGGCGGTTATTTTCAACTTACCGCCGTCACTCATAGTTATCACGGCACTGTCAAACAACGGCGTACCGATTACATATTCACCTGTGCCGGGACACACGGGATAAAAGCCTAACGAGGAGAACACGTACCATGCCGATGTCTGTCCGTTGTCTTCGTCACCGCAATATCCGTCGGGGGTCGCGGAATAAAGTTTATCCATCACCTCACGCAGGCGATATTGCGCCTTCCAGGGCTGCCCGATATAGTCATATAGATATATCATGTGCTGTATAGGCTGGTTGCCGTGGGCATAGTTTCCCATATTCATGATCTGCATCTCCCTTATCTCGTGAATACAGAATCCATAGTAACTGTCATCAAACACGGGAGGGACTACAAATACAGAGTCAAGCATACACCCCATCTTCTCATGACCGCCCATCAGCTGCGCAAGCCCTTCTACATCGTGGAACACACTCCAGGTGTAATGCCAGCTGTTACCCTCGGTAAAGGCATCGCCCCATTTATAGGGGTTGAACGGTGACTGGAACTTGCCGTCGCGGTTGCGTCCGCGCATGAGATTATGTTCAGCATCAAACACATTCCTGTAGTTTAGGCTCCTGTCACGGAACTTCGAAATCTCTTTTTCAGGCATTCCGAGACGCTGACCCATCTTGTAGATACACCAGTCGTCATAGGCATATTCAAGTGTACGCGCTACATTTTCAGCTATATCCACATCATAGGGGATATAACCGAGGCTATTATAATAGTCGGCTCCCAGACGACCGGTCGACGGCACGGAGGGATGCACCTTATCGGTGGCGTTGACCAATGCCTTGTAGAGAAGAGGGGCATCGCTCTTTGTCACATTTTTCAGATAGGCATCAGCAACCACAGAAGCGGAATTGTTGCCTACCATGCAGTGACGGTGACCCGGGCTCGCCCATTCGGGGAGGAAGCCGCTTTCGCGATAAGCGTTGGCGAGACCTTCCTGTATCTCTTCGTTGATTTCGGGATATACGAGGTTAAGCAGCGGGAAAAGAGCACGGAATGTATCCCAGAAGCCGGTGTCGGTGTACATTACCCCGGCATGGGTACCGCCGCAATAAGGGCTATAATGCACTTTATGCCCGGCAGCGTCCACCTCATATAATTTGCGGGGGAAAAGCAGCGACCTGTACAGGCATGAATAGAATGTAGCCAGCTGTCCCTTATCATCGCTGTTCACTTCGATGCGACCCAGCACTTCATTCCAGCGGTCACGTGCCGCCGACTTCACGCGGTCAAACCCTTTGCCTTCGACTTCTTTCAGATTCAACATAGCCTGTTCAGGACTGATGAACGATGAAGCCACTTCAGCGCAGATTTCCTGCCCGCGCGAGGTTTTGAACCTCACGGCGGCTAAGGCATGATGTCCCTCCTTTTCATCGGCGGCGATAATTTCATCGCCGTCAAGCACTTCCACTCCGGAGAAAGGAGTGTCAAATTTCACGACAAAATAATTTTTAAAATCATCAGTCACTCCACCTGAATTTCTTGTGCTCCATCCCGATATCGTATTGTTTTTATTGTCAACCTTTATATAGGAGCCGCTGTCAAAAGCATCCACTACAACGTATGCGCTGTCAGTAGCGGGAAATTTGAAACGCATGACAGCCCCACGGTCGGAGGGTGTCATTTCAGCATAGACATCATGGTCGGCGAGATACACACCATAATAATAGGGCGTGGCGGTCTCAGCCTTGTGGGAGAACCAGCTCGCACGGTCAGGCTCGCTGAATTTCGCACCGACCACCGGCATTAACGAGAACTGACCGTAGTCACCTATCCACGGACTCGGCTGATGAGTCTGCTTAAATCCGCATATCTTATCTGCTGTATATACATAACTCCAGTTATTGCCGGTGTAAGCGGTCTGAGGTGTCCAGAAGTTCATGCCCCATGGCACTGCGACAGCAGGATAGGTATTGCCTGTCGAAAGCTCTTTCTTTGACATGGTACCCATCAGCGGGTTCACAAGATCGACCCGTGAAATCTCCGCTCCGAGCACTGCAAATCCTACAAATGCCGACAATAGTGTTGATGTGATAATTCTTGGTATATAGTTCATGTTGCCGATAAAAATATTGATAATGTGATGCGACAAAATTAGGTCAAACCCATGCAAAGAATCATTATTTTTTCATTAATAAGCACGGAATTTAACACCATAATCCATTTTTAACACTCGTTTTTGCAAATTTTCAATCTTCATTAAGAGTGATGTCATTACGGCTCGTCTTCTCAAAATATTTTGAGGCTGTGGCGGCAAGGTCTTTCGGAAGGAGGTAGTGATATACTCCGGGGCGTTCTGCCTCCAGGCGTTCAATCTCCCGCTTCAATATCGACATCCCGTCACCGCGACAATACTCAGCGGCTATCGGATACAGGTTGACAAATAATGGCGCGCCGGGGTCGGGAGTGAGTTTGATAAGCGCATTGTACATCTCCCCTTCCTTCACGAGATGTTCGCCCTGATTCATGACAACCACCCCGTCGACATACTGCACACCGGTAGCATCATCGCCATCGAATATCGCCTTCAGACCTGAGGTCTCTATATAGCGCCGGAACGTGTCGGTGCCATAAGTAGTGTGCCAGAGACAACCGGTATGGAATCCCGCCGACTCAAGCCATTCGCGGTTAAGTTTAAGCCAAGTCTCGTAAGAATCAGTGTCATAATCCCTGCCGTAGATAAACTGGAATCCCGACGGTCCGGCAACAAGTTCATCGTTGGGGGTCATCCTTGAATAATACCACTCAAGAAGGAAAGGATTGATTTCCTGCAATCCGGCAGCCATTGTAGTGCCGACAGGCACCGAACCACGGTTTTCGTCACGCGACCAAAGATTATAGAGGGCATTTTGCCCGAACTGCAGATTGTCGCCGTCACTCAGCACTATACTTACATATATATTTCCGGGAGCAGCCTCAACGGCGTTGCCGGGTCTTTGAGTGAAAGCCTTGTTAGGATATGCACTCCAGAAACTTCCGTTGGCGTAATAATCGCTTACCACGTACCCGATACCGTAATTGTTGACCGTGGCAAGAAGGTCATCACCGCTCTTGGCATAACCCATAACGATGGCACCGGGCTTATAACCGCCGGCACTGCATATCTTTCGAATCTCATCCTGCTCGGTCTTATCACGGTCATCAAGCCAGAATGCAAAACCACCCGATGCCGTGACATAATCATAGAGTGTCCATGGAGCACCGCGCCAGTCATCGCGAAGCCCCACTGAAAATATCACATTCTCGTGACACTGCGGCAGAATATTCTCTATCGCCCAGTCGTAGAAGTCCAGTTTACCCTGAAAGCGGTGTCTCAGGTCGGTCACCGACCCTTTCCATCCGGTAGTTGACATCACTTCTTCTGCGAGCCCGGCTGTCAGCGGCATACCTTTGTTGCGCGATGAGAGCATCAACGCCATGTTCCAGCTCCACTCCTCGGCGGGATCCCATATATATATGTGTCGGAAGCGGTCACCAAAGTTGTCAACAATCGACATGAAGCCGGAAGCTCCCTTAGACTTCCCCTCGACCGGCATCACTTCATATTTACGACCGGTATCATCCAACTGGGTTTTGTGATGGTCGCCGAGAAACAGATAGACCTGTGCCGAATCCTGATTAACGACACCTTGCATGGCAGTCGCCACCATCTTACATAATGCCGAGTCGTTTCTGCAATCAGCCACTTTTATCTCCGATGACATTTTTGTCTTGAAAAACTGTCCCGACTGTGGCGACAGCACCTTACCCTCACCGGCTGCCGCCACGCTGCCGGCAGCTCCGAGCATTGCGGCAAGCAATATCGCTATACGATTATTCATGATAATGTAGTTTATTTTTTGATGGCAAAAATACGTCGGCGCCCACGCTTCATCCATTAATATTTTATTAATTATCCGCCATAATCGAGAATAAAAATTTTAATGATATTTTAATTGAGTTGTATCACATTTGATTGTCAGCATTTTATTAAATTGATGACATAAAGTGCTTGTATTTAATTGTTTTATTCACTTGAAAACATTAACTTTGACCATGAAATTTAAGCACTGTGTGCGTCAATGAAAAATCTAATCATACTCATTATCCTGTTTTTCCTTTCTTTTGAAAGAGCATATCCTGATACTTTATCCTACGGGCTACAGTTTCAGGCTCACGATGTGCCGAAAGAGAAACGGACTTCCCTGCTGTTGAATAATGGCAGCAAGATGAAAATGCCTTCTGGATTTCAAATTGACTTCGATGTTAAATTTAATCCGGAATTACACAATTATGGATATATTTTCCGCATAATCGCCAATGATTCAATATGCTTCGACCTGGTATCAAATTTCACAAACGATCGTCGTGCCTTAAGTTTCATCGAAGGCTCCGACATTTTTGTACCATTCGATTCAGAAATCCTTGACAAGCATAACATCAATGACTGGGCATCGGTCAATCTGGTGGTCGACAATAATAATAAGGAGATTATAATAGGATTTAACGGCGAAAAAGTCACTCTTCCCTACCGTTACGGAAATCTCACTGAATTTGTATTCCAGTTCGGACAGTGTAGCGATCCGCAATTTGAAGCCTACGATGTGCCCCCGATGTCAATCCGAAATGTGCGTGTGACAACTCCCGACGGAAAAACCGTCGCTTTCTGGCCGCTCCGCGAACACAGCCTTACAGCCGCATACGACTCAATATCGGGACGCGTCGCAATAGCAAAAAATCCCACTTGGCTCATCGACAGCCATACCTCGTGGTCAAAGCTGTTCAGCCTGAAGACAGGACAATATACACAGCTTGCATACGACAACGCCAACGGCTGCATCTATCTTGCCGACCAAACCCGCGTGTACCGCATAAAACCCCAGGACAACACAGTTGATACCATAAGCGTGCAATCGGGCAATCCGTATCTTATCGTGTCCAATCAGATGATATTCAACGATAAGACGGGTGAGTTATGGTCCTATGACATAAACCGCCCGATAAACCGGTTTGATTTCGCTACCGGAAGCTGGTCGGAAAGTAATCCGACATTGCTTAATCCCGAATATGCACAGCACAATGCCGTGATATCTCCCGTCGACTCATGCCTGTATATATTTGGAGGTTACGGCGAATACCGCTATCTTAACAATCTGATAAAATACAGCCCGGAAACCGAGCGGTGGGATACAGTAAGTGTCAACGATAAAATACCTCCGCGGTATCTTGCCTCGGCGGGATTTATCTCTCCCGACTCTCTGCTGATTTTCGGCGGATTCGGTCATCCGAGCGGTATGCAAGAGCTTGGACCGGGCAGCTATTACGATCTCTTTGTGCTGAATCCGTCTACAGGAGCTACCAAGAAGATATGTGACTTCAAAGGACGCCCGGAGCAAATGGTGGGGAGCAACTCGCTTGTCGCCGACAAGAAAAATCACGCATTCTACACGCTTTACCACAGATATAACCAGAATGACACGCGGGCAACACTTAATAAATTTGATTTTCTTACAGGTGAATACACCTTGCTTGCCGACTCGGTTACATTCCGTTTTCAGGATATAAATTCATATATCTCACTGTTTCTTGATGAAAATGCCGGGAAATTATATGCCGTGATAGTCACCCATGACGGAAATATCTCCACAACCGACATCTACGAATTGAATTACCCGCCCCTTTCGACAGCCGATGTAATCCTGCCCGAGAAATCCGGTCACCTGTATTTGTGGTTATGCATTGCAGCCATCATTATAATCGCGTCGGCAACGGCATTTATAATGATACGACGCCGAAAAAAGAAACGCATGATCAATGACGCGGCATCTGAACCGGAGGATATGCCGGCGCCAATAACAAACACCCCGGAAAAAATGCCGCAAGCCACCGTACCCCATGTGTCATCCATACTTTTTCTTGGCGGATTCCAGATATGGGACAAGGAAGGCAACAACATGACAAAATCATTCACGCCCACGCTAAAGCGTCTTCTCGTACTGATAGTGCTGTATTCGTTCAAAGATGGCAAAGGCATAGGAAATGACGCCATCTGCGACATCCTATGGCCCGACAAAAGCCGCGACAACGCCCAGAATAATCGCCGTGTAAGCATATACAAACTGAAGACCCTCCTCGAGCAGGTAGGCGATGTTGAAATCATAAACAGCAACGCCTATTGGACCATCAAGCTCGGTGAAGGCACATTCTGTGACTATGTAACCGTGATGGACACGCTGCGTGAGTTCCGCAATTCGGCTGAAATCAACCCCGCACAGCTCCATACAGTGCTCAATCTCATCGCCAAGGGACAACCGCTGCCGGCGATAACCCAGACATGGATTGACTCCTTTAAATCAGATTATGCGGCATGTGTACAAGATACGTTATCCGGTATCGTGAACAATGGCAATATCACCGACTATAAGCTGCTCACACGTATCGCCGATATAATGTTTATCTTTGACTCGACCGACGAGACGGCAATCAGCATAAAATGCCGGGCACTGGTCAAGGCAGGAAAGATAGGCATGGCAAAGAGCGCATTTGACTCGTTCTGCAGCGAATATCAGACACTCCTTGGAGAAAACTATGAAAAGTCATTCCAGGATATCCTGAATGAATAATCAGTCAATCGGCAAGATGAACAGGAAACGCGCACCCTTGTTATAGCTTTTGTCGACCTTGACGCTTCCGCCCAACATCCCGGCGACAAAGCGGCATATATTAAGTCCGAGTCCGGTGCCGGTCTGATAACGGCTGAGCTTTACAAAACGGTCAAATATTACCTCTTCCTTTCCCTCCGGAATACCTATACCGGTATCGGTCACGGAAAATATCACCTCATTTCTTGATTCGTCCACATCGTAAGCAAGAGTGATTTTTCCACTGTCGGTGTATTTCACTGCATTTGACAGGAAATTGTTGAGCACCTGCTCGACACGCGCCGAATCGGTGAACACCATCAAGTCATTGTCATGACTATTTTCAAATGACATCACCACACCGGGCTTCACTTTTCTTGCCATGCTTGTGACACAACGCGAACACAGCTGATTCAACGACACTCCCTGACGCGACAGCTTTATCTCCCCGCTTTCCATCAAGGATATGTCGAGCACGTCGTTGACAAGAGTCCTGAGAAGTTCGCTGTTATCATTGATTATCTCGGCATAACGGTCAATGGTAGCACGCATATTTTCCGGCACGGAATCCACGACAAGCTGTGAAAATCCGGTGATGGCATTTAACGGGGTGAGTATCTCATGACGCATATTCTGAATAAACTGCGTCTGTGTACGGTTAGCCTGCTCAGCCTGGTCACGTGCCTGTATAAGCTCTTCCTGTGCCGCAAGTAGATTTTTCTTCTCATTCTGAAGACGTATCTTCGACTTCTCAAGGTTAAGGGCGAGACGCCGGGTCTTTGTGTACATATATCCGAGTACAATGATAAGCACGATAAGGACTACAAGCGCAATCACCGAGAATATGAGCATCTTGTGATGCCAGTCATGTTCGACCGCCTGCTTCTCCATTTGCAGCTGAGCGCGTGACGCCTTAAGTTCCGACACGTCATAAAGTATCTGCAACTCCTTGTAACGGGCTATCGCCTCGTTATGCAACAGTGATTCAAGCTCACGGATATATGAGGTTGAGGCATATAACTGCGCTTCCTTGTCACCGACCGCCTCGGCAGCCTCATTCATAAACCGGAAATACTGACGCAGATACTGCTTGTTGCGGTCAAGCCCTACCTGTTCCTTCAATATCCTCAGCGCCTCGTCGTAGCGTTTGGTAGCCATCAGGTAATATATGGTGGCGCGCTTATTTGCCGCGAAATCTTTTGCCACATCGGCATTACGTGCCGCAATATCATTGACATTCTTGTAATAACGCTCTATCTCTCCCTGACTCAGCGCAGGGAAATTACCAAGAAGACGGGTATAACACAGGTATTCGTTGACACTGTAATCACGGAATTTACGTTTCTTATTCTTATATATGCGTTTAAGCAGCTCTATTTCCTTAAGCAACTCCTTATCAGCCGCAGCCGACTGCTCATAATGCTCGTTATATGAATAGATTATGGCAATCTGAGTAAGGTACATATTGCGCAACGCATGGCTTCTATCCTTTGGAAGTTCAGCTATAAGCTCCCCGAGCTTTTCCATATATTCATCATAAAGCCCCCCTTGAGTAGTGATTCCGAGACATACACACAACTCATAAAGACGCCTTATCTTTGTCTGAAGGCTGTCGCTGTCATCGGTGCCGCGCTCATACTGCTTTATGAGTTCTTTCATCATCTCCTGACGTTCCTCCTCGCTTGCGCGGCGGTACTTATACATCAGGCGGTTGATCATTATGAATGTAAGAGTCTCTTCCCGGTCATCATTCTCAGGCAGCGATTCGGCAAGCCGCTGATACCGCTCCATGATAGAGTCAGAACTGAGATTGATATTAGTGTTGTTGCGCAATATGTCGAGCTGCACTTCAGTGTTGCCGGTGCGCGATGCGACATCATATATCAGCATACCTATTTCGCCACGCATCCTGCGTTCCGACAAGTCATACAGATGATACAGCGTCGTGATACTGTCGGCGGCATTGTCGGCATGAGCAAGCTCGCGCCACAAGGAGTCGCTTGTAGCACGTATATCAATGACCGGAGAAGCGGTTGACATTCCGACGGTCATGACCAATAGTAGTAATGTATAGTAAATCCTATGCACTTTGTAATGTGATATTTAATTCCCTTAGCAGATAGTTATGCAAGATTGAATACAAATCTACCATTATTATCGCGATATCAATTATTTATCACCGAATTTACACATGTTGGTAACATGATTGTAATTTCATTTGACTGCTATCGAAGGATTTACAAGATAAAGCTGTGATGTGGCACGGGTGACAGCCGTATATAGCCAGCGATAAAACTCCATCCCCATCGATTCGGGCGGAATATAGCCGAGGTCGACATAGACGTTACGCCACTGTCCGCCCTGCGCTTTATGACAGGTCACGGCATAACCGTATTTTACCTGCAGGGCATTCAGATAAGGACTCTTCATGGCGTTGGCGGCACGTGTAGCCGCAGACACCGAAGGATTGTCGTCGGCAGCTATGCGCTCGAAAAGGTCGGTCATCTCCTGCCGCGACATCGTGGCGGCATCGTTGACCAGTGTGTCAAGGATAATCTTGCAGTCAATCGACATATCCCTGTCGGGAAGCCTCAGCTTCACATCGGCAAAACGGAATCCGTATCGGGTCTCCGTACCGATGACTTTCTCCACCACCGCCGCATCGCCGTTAGCTATGAAATCTATGCCTTTGACCTCCTTGGTCCAGTAATAGTTGTTCTTGCCTATCAGAAGCCGGTCATTGCTGCACAATTCCTCCTCGTAACCGAGTATACGCGACCTGATGGCGAGATTAAATCCTGTCGCGCGCATATTGGAACGCGTAACCAGTATGGTCTCTCCCACCCCGTCGACAGCATACGCGGCATTAATCGAATCCTCGAGTTCCTCTCCGTCGGTCACATGCACGTCGTCAAAAGGAGTTGCGGTAAGTACAGGCGACGGGAGCTCTTCAAGTCGCATGGCACGCCGGAGCCATGTCGCGTTATAAAGGATGCCTGAGTCAGATGCCTGACGCACCGTTGCCGTAAGCACCGCACGTGTAACCCTCAACCCCTCGGCATGAAGCGTTTTTGCGCTCATGGCGGGACTTTCCTCACATCCTACCGGGGGCAGCTGCGCAGTGTCGCCAAGCAGTATGAGCTTGCAGTTGACACCTGAATACACATAATGGATAAGATGTTCGAGAAGATTGCCCGAAGCGGAATCTGCACCAATCATCGAAGCCTCGTCGACAATAAACACGGTATTAACCGAGCGGTTTTCGGCAGGACGTATGTCACGGGGCGATGTGATACCGTTTCCTCCGACGGAATAAATGCGCCTGTGGATAGTATAGGCGGGATGACCGGCAAAACGGCTGAACACCTTTGCGGCACGACCCGTGGGAGCGAGCAACACCGTGCCTATCCCTACCATATTGAGTGATTTCACAAGTGCGGCACAAAGCGAAGTCTTTCCCGTGCCCGCATAACCGTTAAGCAGAAATACCGTGTCGGAAGGTGTCCGCGCCGAACAGAAACGCGACAATGCCGCTATAAGCTCCACCTGCTGAGAGGTGGGCTTATAGGGTAGATTGTCGAGCACTATCCGGGCAAACTGTAGTGTGTCCACTATTTCTTAAGACTCCACTCGAAGCCGTCCTTGGTGTCCTTGACGTCAAATCCGATTTCAGCAAGACGGTTGCGGATGAGATCACTTGTAGCCCAATCCTTGTCGGCCTTTGCCTTGGCGCGCATCTCAAGAAGCAGGTCGACCGCATCCTCGAAAGGCTTCAACGCCGTGGCATCGCCTTCACACGCACCTACAATGTCGGTACGGACACCAAGTATATCCACAAGGAATATCTTAAAGAGAGCCTTCAGCTCGTCGATATCAGCCTGCGTTGCTGTTGCGTTGCCGTCGTTTACCTGATTTATCAAGCGGCAAGCCTCGAAGAGATGTGCTATCACGATAGGAGTGTTCAGGTCATCGTCAAGTGCCTCGTAACACTTCCTTCGGAAATCGCTCACATCGATTGTCGACTTGTCAGAGGGTGTAAGCTCATTAAGGCGACGCCATCCGTCGAGCATCCTCGCAAGCGCCTTCTCAGCGCCCTGAAGTGCCTCGTTGGAGAAGTCGAGGGTACTGCGGTACTGTGCCTGCAGGATGAAAAAGCGGATGGTCATCGGCGAATACGCCTGCGTAAGCATCTCGTGCGAGCCGGTAAAGAACTCATTGAGAGTAATGAAATTACCGAGGCTCTTGCCCATCTTCTTGCCGGCAATGGTAATCATGTTGTTGTGCATCCAGTAGTGCACGGAGTCTTTGCCGTTGTGAGCGACCGACTGCGCTATCTCACATTCATGATGGGGGAACATAAGGTCCATGCCGCCGCCGTGAATGTCGAAAGGAGTGCCGAGATACTTCTCTCCCATAGTCGAACATTCAAGATGCCAACCGGGGAAACCGTCGCTCCATGGCGATGGCCAGCGCATGATATGCTCCGGCGACGCCTTCTTCCAGAGGGCGAAATCGGCGGGATTATGTTTCTCCTCCTGACCGTCGAGCGCACGTGTCGTGGCAAGCAGCTCGTCGACATTGCGACCCGACAGCTTTCCGTAATGATAGTCACGGTTAAACTTCGGCACGTCGAAATACACCGAGCCGTTGCTCTCATAGGCATATCCGCTTTCGAGTATCTTCTTCACATACTCAATCTGCTCTATGATATGACCTGAGGCATGAGGCTCTATCGACGGCGGAAGCACATTGAGTGCCTCCATCGACTTATGGTAACTGTTGAGATAGTGTTGCACCACCTCCATAGGCTCAAGCTGCTCAAGACGTGCTTTTTTTGCAATCTTGTCCTCTCCCTCGTCGGCATCATGCTCAAGATGACCGACATCGGTTATGTTACGTACATAGCGCACCTTGTAGCCGAGATGGGTAAGATAGCGGAAGAGTACATCAAAGGTGATTGCCGGCCGCGCATGACCGAGGTGACCGTCACCATATACGGTAGGACCGCACACATACATCCCGACCTTGCCTTCATGAATCGGCACAAAGCGCTCCTTGCGGCGTGTCAGCGAGTTATAAATGGTAAAATCGTTTTCTTTAATCATGACTGACCGGATTTTGCGTAATTATGCCTTGAAAGGATTCATGTCGCCCCCGTTAGTGTTTTTGGGCATCTTGCGCTCGATTACGCCGAAAGTGTTTTCGTAACGCTCGATATTCTCGCGGAGAGCGAAAAGCAGCTGCTTGGCATTTTCGGGCGACATTATTATGCGGCTCTGCACCTTTGCCTGCGGCATGTTGGGAGCCATGGCTATGAAGTCGATAAAAAACTCTGTGGGAGAGTGTGCGATCATCGCGAGGTTGGCATAATGACCATGAGCCACTTCAGGAGTAAGCTCGATTTTTATCTCATTTTTCTTGTTGTTATTTTCCATATCGGTTTTCTTTTAATTGTGGTTAAACTATTTATTAAATGTATATATATCTTTTTTAAGATTGCTGTCGTTTACATGAATCTCAATGCCGTCACAACCGTTGCGCGACCACACGTTAGTAATGTCAAAAGAAGCATATACCTCTCTCATATAGCTGTCGGGCGCACCGAGTGTGTTATGCACCAGATATACCTGCGGCACGGCATCGGTGAGCGTCAGCGAGTCAACCATGAGGCTGAAATAACGCGGCTTGTCGGAGTACACGGCGCGAAGATGCACATTGATGTAATTGCCGCTGCGCCATATCGAGTTGAGAAACACGGCATCGGCATCCCAGTCATAGCGTTCGACGGGACGTATGACGGCAGTGTCGCAGTTGACAGGGCTTATGGCAATCGGACGTATGATATCGTCGGTATATGGCTTGCCCGACTCGGGATAATAGCGGAGCAGCATCCGCTTCCCCACATATTTGTCATCAACCCGGAGCTGCGGTGCCGTGAGCGTCACAAGCGGGGAGTCGTCATAACGGCGGAATGTAAAGCGCGAACCTTCATCGCCGGAGCTCTCCACCGTCACGATGTCGCTCAGAAACGCCTCGTTGTTATACTCCCCGTCATCGGAGCATGACAGTAACGACGATAGAGCCGCAAGTGATAATATGAGTGATAAAAATCGTGTCATCGGTTGTCTACAATATCGGTTATATGTCCGTCGCGCATGTGTATCACACGGTCACATTCGCCTGCAAGGCTCTCGTCATGGGTCACAATCACAAATGTCTGTCCCATGTCGCGGCGCAGGTCGAAAAAGAGCCGGTGAAGTTCATGGCGGTTATGAGAGTCGAGACTTCCCGACGGCTCGTCGGCAAGCACTACACGCGGATTGTTGACAAGAGCCCTCGCCACAGCCGCGCGCTGACGTTCGCCCCCCGAAAGTTCGGCAGGCTTGTGACCGGCACGGTCGCCCAGACCGAGATAGTCGATAAGCTTGCGCGCTTCCGCAAATGCCTCGGTGCGCTTCTTTCCTCCTATCATGGCGGGGATTGCCACATTTTCCAGCATCGTGAACTCAGGAAGGAGCTGATGAAACTGGAATACAAACCCGATATTCCCGTTGCGGAACCGGGCAAACTCACGGTCTTTCATCGACAACACATCCACGCCGTCATACATCACACTGCCGCCGTCGGGACGGTCAAGCGTACCGATTATCTGCAAGAGCGTGGTCTTTCCGGCTCCGCTCGGACCCACAATCGACACTATCTCACCCCGGTCGATGTCAAGAGTGATGTCAGACAACACCCGGAGGGTGTCGTAACTTTTCGATATGTCTCTTACCTGTATCATGCTCCGGATGCTATAAGTGATTCTACTGTATAAGAAGCAAGCATCATGCCAAAAATAGCGGGAAGCCATGCCACTGTGCCGTAGGACGATCGTTTGTATTCTATAGCGTCGGTCATAATAACGGCATTTTTACGCGGCTGCTCCTCGGAAAACACGGTTTTTATTCCCGACGAGATTCCTGCTTTGCGGAGACGGTGACGCACCTCACGGGCAAGCCCGTCGTGGAAGGTGTCACGGATGTCGGCATATCTCACCTTGGTCGGGTCCATCCTGCCGCCTGCCCCCATCGAGGAAATCACCTTTATCCTGTCACGGTAACAGCGGGAGAGCAACGCCACTTTGGGTGATATGGCATCTATGGCGTCAATCACGAAATCGGGCGACGGGACAACCACGCTGTCTATATCGTCGACACCGATAAACCTCATCTCCGCTTCGACCTCACAATCGGGATTGATGTCAAGCACACGCTCACGCATCACCTCCACTTTCGGTTTTCCGATAGTGGAGCGAAGCGCCGGAAGCTGCCTGTTAAGATTGCTCGGCGACACCACATCACCGTCGATAAGCCTCAGATGTCCCACTCCCGCACGTGCGAGCATCTCGACGGCATACGCACCCACGCCGCCCACACCGACAACCGTCACACGGCTGTCGGCGAGACGCCCGACGGCACTCTCGCCGAGAAGCGACACCGTACGTTCGTTGAAAGGAGTGGTCACCGTCGGCATCACGTATCAGTTCTTAAATTTTGAAGCTATCGCCGCGGGGACTGCGTCCTTATGTACCATTATATCCATGGTCTTGGCAAGGAAATAAGGCTCCGATACATAGATATAACCGTCATAAAGCTGATTGGTATCCCATGAATTCTGCACCTTATAGTATTTATTGCCCTCCTGGTCGACAGCCTTGCCGACGATTACCATACCGTGATCATCGGTGGTCTCCTTGCGGTCAAACATTTCCTGACGTGACTCCTGTGTCACGGTGATTTCCTCTACCGGACCCTTTATGTCGTAACGCTCGTCCTGACGGTCCTTGTCGCTCAGCTGCACCCAGCGCGACAGTTCGGTACCGGTAAGGTCTTTCGCGCCTTTCTCCACGGGAATCACAGCATAACCCTTACGCCACTTGAAACCGCCTTCGCTCACATCGGCGCCCCATGCGACGGGATAACCGTTGTCGACGGCATTGTCGACAATCGCCTTCAGCTCGTCGAGAGGCACATTCTGCATTGTCCCCCAAAGCCAGTTGTCGGCAACTTCGAGCGCAAAAGGCTTGTAGAATGGATGATGGGTAAATGACGTAACCTCGATATAATCTTCGGGCTTTACATTCAAAGACTCGGCAAACGACTTGGGCGTATAAGTCTTGCCCTCATACTCGAATGTCTCAGGCACTTCGCCGAAATAAGCGTCAAGGATAGCATTGAAACCTTTCTCCCATGCTGTCGACAGGCGACGGTCGGGCATCTTTATCACTGCGTCAAGATATGATTCCAGCACAGCCGATAGTTCTCCGTGTGCATGCTTTTCCTCACCGTAGTTCAATCCGGGATAAGCTTCCTCGGGAAGCGCGCCGTACATCTCTATCACGTAAGGCACGTCGTGAGCCGCACCGCCCTGTGCGAAATTCACCTTGCCGTCCATTCTGACATATTTGCGCGCCTTGTCAAGATAGCACTGACGCACCACGTACATTTCGCTTAGGTCAACCGGCTTGCCTCCCTTGCGCATCATCTCCTCCTCAAGGAATGAATTGGTGGAGAAACACCAGCATGTGCCTGACTGATTCTGGTCACGTATAGGGGTGGTTTTTACCACCTTCACGTCGGTAAACTTAAATCCGGTGCTGTCCGGAACGATTACTTTATCATCGGCGGAAGCATTGAATGCAAGCGCGCCGGCAAGAACAGAAGCTATTATGTATTTCATATCTTAATGTTTTCCTTACATTACAAAATTAGTCAATAATTCCTTAACCGCCTACATTTACTTACAAATTTATGTTCCGTCCACATTATGCGATAATTCTCATAAAAGGAGTTAAAGGCTCAACCTTGACGCGACGGTAAATGTTAAAGCATTGAACATAAAAATTTATTGACTATGAATACAAATGCCGAAATTGCCGCACAGACATCAAAGACTGCGGCTGAAATTAGTGCCGACGCTGCAAGAGTGAGTGTTGACGCTGCAAAAACCGCCGTAAAGGAAGAAACCATGCAGCAGGTGAAAAATCTGAAGGAAGATACCGCCCAGGCAAAAGCCTCTGCCGCCGATAAACTGAATGACATGAAAGAGGCGGCAGCCGACAAGCTCGACGACATCAAGGACCAGGCTTCCGACATGCTCGCCGCAGCCAAAGAAAAAGGCGGTTCTCTCATGGATAAACTGAAAGACAAGGCTTCCGACCTCCTCGATTCGGGTGGTGACGCATTGCACAACCTCGCCGACAAGCTGGACAAATAACTTCCCCGATAGAAACAACGAGGGCGCACCGGATTTCGATGCGCTCTCGTTTATTTTGTCTTTCCTGTACTGTAGGTGTTGCAAAACTATGATTTTGTCTTCAAGGTAGGAACATCACTTTGCGACAATGTCACTAACTTTGGTGCCGAAGCCATAAATCCCCGAAAGGGGGATTCATCCTGTTATCCGCGGGTAATGCCGAAGGCATACCCGTGGCTCCAGTGCATCTCTCCTCGGCTCAACCCCGGAGTGGGTTGCATAGCCGCTTGATTAGCATATATTTATGCAACCCGTTTCAGGGTTGCGTTATTGTGGGGCATCGCTCTCCACGGGCGCACCTCCGGCGCTGCCCGCGGTTACCGACATCTTGCCCTTTCAGGGCAAATTTCTTAAGTTAGTGACATTGAATGGAAGTTCGCCCATGTTGCATACAGCGTAGCATGGTGCCCGTAGAGCATAACAGGTCTTTAACGACCTATCTGATAACTCCCGACTGTTAACAACTATGTTGACAAATAAAGATAACTATCAAACAGATTTTGATAAATAAATTTGGATAATTGGCGACGACTCTTTATAACACCTGTCAATCATCATCAACAAATTAATTATAACATAGATTTGAAGCAGATATCAACTGCAAAACCTATAGTTATCAATATACGGCATGTAATAAATTTATTTACACAGGCAGTTATCAACTGTATGTGAATAAACATCACAATACTCTGAAATTCAACTATTTTATATGTTAATAAACTATACTTAAATGTTGACGGTACATCAATAACTTAATATGCAAGAAAACTCGTAAAAACTTATCATAGCTATCAACAGCTATTATAATAACCATAAAGGAGATTTTCTAAAAAAATTTTCCTTTAAAAATAAAAAGAGTTGATGATAATAAAGGTCGATAAGCGTGTATGATGACAATGGTCAAAAATTTTGTATCTTTGCGAAAAGATATTCACCTTTCGCATACGAGAGGTGAGGGTTAAGAGGTTAAAAGATTAACAGCTTGCAAGGCAAGCGGGTTAAAGTGCAGGTGGTCATCCGATGATTAATCCTAAACTAATCTCATTAAACTCTAAACCCTAAACTTTAAACTATATATAAATAGGTATGGACCTTAAGGAAGAAATTCTTCAGCTGAAGAAAGAGAAAAATGCGGTGATACTCGCTCATTATTATGTAAACGGCGACATTCAGGATATTGCCGACTATATAGGCGACAGTCTTGCCTTGGCTCAGATTGCATCGCGTCTTGAAGAACCGGTGATTGTATTGTGTGGTGTTAACTTTATGGGAGAGACCGCAAAGATACTCTGTCCTGACAAGACGGTGTTGATTCCCGACATGGAAGCGGGATGTTCGCTTGCCGACAGCTGCAAGGCTGATGAATTTGCTGCGTTCATAAAGCAGAATCCCGGACACACGGTGATAAGCTATGTCAACACCTCGGCTGCCGTGAAGGCACTTACCGATGTTGTGGTCACTTCATCCAATGCCCGTCAGGTGGTAGAGACATTTCCTGAGAATACACCTATTATATTCGGTCCCGACCGTAACCTCGGGTCATATATAAATTCCGTGACCGGAAGAAACATGAAACTCTGGAACGGCGCATGTCATGTACATGAGCAATTTTCTGTGGAGAAGATTGCAGAGTTGAAAAAGGAATACCCCGGAGCAAAGGTGCTTGTACATCCCGAATGTAAGGGACAGGTGCTCGCACTTGCCGACAAGGTCGGGTCTACCGCCGCATTGCTTGAATATGCGGTCAAGAGCGATGCAAAAGAGTTTATAGTGGCGACAGAGAGCGGCATTCTTCATGAGATGCAGAAGCGTTGTCCCGAGAAGACTTTCATACCCGCTCCTCCCGCCGACTCCACCTGTGCGTGCAATGACTGCGCATACATGAAGCTTAACACGCTTGAAAAGCTGCGTGACTGCCTCCGCGACGGAAAGCCCGCGATGCACGTAGACCCGGCTATCGCTGAAAAGGCTATCCGCCCGATAAAGAGAATGCTGGAAATATCATCCAATCATCTTTGATGATTGGATGAGGTTATAGGGTTATAAGGTTAATGGTTTAGAGTTTAGGGCATAAGTTAATACTTATTACTTAATACTTAATACTTAAAAAATCATTTCTCTAAACCTTAAACCATAAACCCTCAACCATACCCCCATAACCTAATAACCTCCTAACCTTTTTAAGGTTAGCTTGCTAAACTTAAAAAATAATTACACATATATATGGAATATAATCACAAAGAGATTGAATCACGCTGGCAACAGTATTGGAAAGACAATAAGATTTATAAGGCGGAAATCGACAAAAACCGCCCTAAGTTCTATGTACTTGACATGTTCCCCTACCCCTCGGGTGCAGGACTCCATGTAGGTCATCCGCTCGGATACATAGCAAGTGACATTTTTTCACGCTATAAACGCTTGCAGGGATTCAATGTACTTCATCCTATGGGATATGATGCCTACGGACTTCCCGCTGAGCAGTATGCCATACAGACCGGGCAGCATCCAGAAGTTACAACACGACAGAATATAGACCGTTACCGCAGTCAGCTTGACAAGATTGGATTCTGCTATGACTGGGACAGGGAAATAAAGACCTGTGACCCGGAATATTATAAATGGACCCAGTGGGCTTTCATGCGTATGTTTGAAAGCTATTATGACAACAATGCAAAAAAGGCTATGCCCATCGCCGACCTCATAAAGCATTTCGAGACATCCGGAACAAAGGGTGTGAATGCGGCATGTGGCAAGGAGCTTGAATTTACTGCCGAGGAATGGCGCGGCTATTCGGAAAAAGAGAAAAGCGACATACTGATGAATTACCGTATAGCCTACCTTGGAAATACGATGGTAAACTGGTGTCCGAAACTCGGTACCGTGCTTGCCAACGACGAGGTGAGCGAGGGATTGTCAATACGCGGCGGTTATCCGGTGGAACAGAAACTGATGTACCAGTGGTGTCTCAGGGTGTCGGCTTATGCACAGCGTCTGCTTGACGGTCTTGACACAATCGACTGGACCGACTCGCTTAAAGAGACTCAGCGTAACTGGATAGGACGCTCGGAAGGTGCCGAGATGCGCTTCAAGATTGCAGACAGCGATGTAGAACTTGAAATATTCACCACACGTGCCGACACAGTGTTTGGTGTCACTTTCATGGTTCTTGCCCCGGAGAGCGCATATGTCGACATGATTACCACTCCTGACCGCAAGGAAGCTGTCAAGGCTTATCTTGACGAAGTGAAGCACAAGACCGAGCGCGAGCGCATGATCGAGAAGAATGTGACCGGTGTGTTTACAGGTGCGTATGCCGTCAATCCTCTTACTGGAAAGAAAATCCCCGTGTGGGTGAGCGATTATGTGCTTGCAGGCTATGGTACGGGTGCCATCATGGCTGTACCGGCTCATGACAGCCGTGACTACGCCTTTGCAAAGCGTTTTGATCTTCCCATAATACCGTTGATAGAGGGTTGTGACGTAAGCGAGGAAAGTTTTGATGCCAAGTCGGGTAAAATGATTAACTCCGCGAGCGATGATCTCAACCTCAACGGCATGGAGGTCAAGGATGCGATAGCAGCCACTAAAAAGTATATAGAGGAGAAAGGTATAGGCAAAGTAAAGGTGAACTATCGTCTGCGCGACGCCATTTTCAGCCGTCAGCGTTACTGGGGCGAGCCGTTCCCGGTATATTATAAGGACGGGGTGCCTCATCTGCTCGACGAGTCGCAGTTGCCGTTGCTGCTGCCTGAGGTTGACAAATTTCTCCCGACCGAGACCGGTGAGCCGCCGCTGGGCAGGGCGAAAAATTGGTGTACGCCTGAAGGATTTCCGCTTGAACTTAATACTATGCCAGGATTTGCAGGATCATCAGCTTATTATCTCCGCTATATGGATCCGCATAACAATGACGCTCTCGTGTCGAAGGAAGCTGATGAATACTGGCAGGATGTCGACCTTTATATAGGCGGTACAGAGCATGCCACAGGTCACCTTATATACAGCCGTTTCTGGAACAAATTCCTTTACGACCTCGGTATAGTGGTCAAGCCGGAGCCGTTTAAGAAGCTTATCAACCAGGGCATGATACAGGGAAGGTCTAATTTTGTCTACCGTATAAAGGACACCAATACTTTTGTGTCGGCAGGTCTTAAGAAAGATTACGATGTCACTCCCATACATGTCGATGTAAATATTGTAAGCAATGATGTGCTTGATACAGACAAATTCCGTGCATGGCGTCCCGAGTTCAACAATGCCGAGTTTATTCTCGAAGATGGCAAGTATGTATGCGGTTATGCTGTGGAAAAGATGTCGAAATCAATGTTCAATGTGGTTAATCCCGATGATATAGTGGAGCGTTATGGTGCCGACACACTGCGTCTTTACGAGATGTTCCTCGGTCCGCTTGAACAGAGTAAACCATGGGATACCAACGGTATAGATGGCGTGAACCGCTTCCTTAAGAAACTTTGGGGACTTTTCTATAAGGGCGACACACTGCTTGTGACCGATGATGCCCCGTCAAAAGAAGCTCTTAAATCGCTCCATAAGCTTATAAAGAAAGTGACCTGGGATATAGAGAATTTCTCTTATAATACATCCATAGCCGCATTTATGATATGCGTCAACGAGCTTACGGCACTGAAGTGTCATAGCCGTTCTATTCTTGAACAGCTTATCGTGGTACTCGCACCGTTTGCTCCCCATATCGCGGAAGAATTGTGGCACACACTCGGCAATACAACGACAGTGTGTGACGCAAAGTGGCCGAAGTTCAACGAGGAATATCTGAAAGAATCCACGGTGACGATGGCTGTGTCGTTCAACGGCAAGGCGCGTTTCAATATAGAGGTTGCCGCCGGCACTCCGCAGCCTGAAATAGAGAAGATAGCTCTTGAACATGAAGGGGCTGCAAAGTGGCTTGAAGGCAAGACGGTAAAGAAGATTATCGTGGTTCCCAACAAGATTGTAAATATAGTGCTCGGATAAGGGATTCAACTTTCGCAGGCGAAAGTTGAGGGTTAAGAGGTTAGAAGGTTAAACTAAATAGTGACCTCATAACCCTATAACCCCATAACCTTTAAGTTGAGCTTGCGAAACTTAAATTAATGACATTATGAATAGGAAGGTCATGCGGCCGCAGAGAGCCGCATGACCTTTTATTCGTCAGGCGGGATAATAAACCGGTGATAGTGTACGTTATAAATCTAAACATCACGCAATTATGAGAGAAATAGTTTTTGCTACCAACAATGCCCATAAACTTCAGGAAATACGCCAGATACTTGGTGACAGCTATAATGTGCTCGGTCTTCATGACATAGGCTGTGAAGACGATATACCGGAGACTGCCGATACACTTGAAGGGAATGCCGCTATAAAGGCTCATTGGGTCAAGGAAAAATACGGTTACGACTGTTTTGCCGATGACACTGGTCTTGAGGTAGATGCTCTCGGAGGGGCGCCGGGTGTATATTCGGCACGTTATGCGGGTCCGGAACATGACTCTGCGGCAAATGTGGCATTACTTTTGAAAAATCTTGAAGCTTCGGATAACCGTAAGGCACGGTTCTGTACAGTCATCGCTCTTGTGCGCGGTGATGAGACACTTTTTGTAGACGGCGTGGTGGAAGGAAAAATAACTCGTACATTGCATGGCGACAACGGTTTCGGCTATGATCCGGTATTCATGCCCGACGGGTATGATGTGACTTTTGCCGAGATGGATTCTTCAGCCAAAAATGCCATAAGTCATCGTGGAAGAGCTACCGCCAAATTACGCGGTCTTCTTGTGTGATTTATATTTATTAATTGAATTCAGGAGATAAGAATTATGATACAAAAGATACTTGCCGCCATAACAGGCATTGCAATCGCTTTTACCGCTTCATCGGCAACTGCCGTGGGCGACTGGAATGTCCATAATAATTTCAGTTATGACGTGACCAAGATTATCGAGACTCCCGGGAAGGTTTATTATGTAGCGGAAAACAATCTTTTTCACTATGACAAGGATGTGGATGAGACCTACGGTTACACTATACGCAACGGGCTTAATGACGTAGTGGTTAAAAGCATCTATTATAATACCGATGCCGATTACCTTCTTGTGGTGTATCAGACAGGAAATATCGACCTGATTTATCCTGACGGTGAGATTGTGAACATGGGTGACATCGCCTCTGCATCGCAGATAGCCGACAAGACGGTTAATGACGTGGCTTTTTCCGGTGACAAAGCATATATAGCTGCCGGATTCGGCATAGCTGTGTTTGATACTGCCGACAAGACCGTTGTCGAGTCGGGCATATTCAACCGTAATGTAAGTGCTGTCACTATCGCGGGCGACAGGTTGCTGATGGTGTGTGACGGCGTATTGTATCATGCACCGTTGTCAGGGCGTCACAATACTCTTGACCGCTTCACCTCCATGGGAGAGCTTAAAGCTATCGACCTCGAAGCCGTGTCAGCTGACAAGGTTATTTATACCGACGGTGCTGATATATGTGCGATTATCGACTTGAATTTTAGTAATTCGACATTTACTGCCAGAGGCAGAATGTCTTCTTTGGTGCCTTATATACTTAAAGCAGGTGATAAATATCTAATACATAATTATCTGTCCAGTCAGATTGTGGATGAAAACGGGCGTATAGTCTCGTCGATGGATACTCCTTCTGCAATATTGTCAAAAGACTACCGTAGATATATGAAGTGTCACACAGCGTCTGATGAAAATTCACGGTGGTATCTTAGTGCCGACGGTGTTGGTCATTATACCATAGGAAGTGACGGCAAGGTGACTATCGATCGTCAGGCATCACGTCCTATGGGCACATATCTGAAAAGTGGTGCCTGGTATATGATTTACGGTGAATCTTCCGGTGATCTGTATATCTCTAACAGTAGTTTCAAGAATCTTCCGCGAATGAGTACCACCGACAACCACATGTCGCTCAATGTGCTTTCTGAGGGATTTATTAAAGATATCACTCCTGCCAATGAGGATGTGACCCTTAATAATCCTAATTCTCATGAAATGTTGAAAGCAGGCTTTCAGATGGTGGAGGATCCGGAGGAGCCGGGTGTGATATATATAGGTACTGCATTTGAGGGAATGTATAAGCTGAAAGATGGCAAGCAGGTGGCGAAATATGACTGGAACAATATGCCTGCACAGTTCCGTTACATGTTTTCGGTGCTTGGCATGTCGTTTGATGCCTATTGTAACCTGTGGATATACGCTAAATCCATCAGGGTTGCCGAAGATTCGGAATATCTTGTGGCTGTGCTTCCTGCCGCGAAAAGAAAACTCGACAATGTGACCGCTTCTGACTGGATTAATCTGAATCCTCGAAATTTCGGACACACCGATACATTCACAGCTGTAGTGTATGCTTGCCGTGCCGAGAAGTCTAAAAACATTGTGATGATTACCGATGGTTGGGCTGAAAATAAATTGTTGGTTTATAATTCGGCGGGAACCGGAGAGACCGTGAGCGATGACACTTACCGCGTATGGAATTCCCTGACCGACCAGGATGGAAAAAGCTTCGGTCCGTCACGTATTGCATCGTTTGCCGAAGATAAAGACGGAAAACTATGGGTAGGCACTGCCGACGGGGTTATAATAATTCATGACCCGGTGAAAATGCTTGACGCGTCGGCTACGATAGAACGTGTCAAGGTACCTCGTAACGATGGTACGCAATATGCCGATTATCTTCTTGACGGGCAGCTTGTGACATCCATTGCCGTTGACAATGCCAACAGGAAGTGGCTTGCCACGGCTTCATCCGGTCTTTATCTGGTAAGTGCCGATGGAAAGGAGATATTGGAAAACTTTAATGTGGACAACAGTTATCTGCCCACCAATGAGATACTATCCGTGGCGTGTGACCCGAAAAGTAATATAGTGTATGTAGGCACCCGTTACGGACTTACCGAATACAGCAGTGATGCTTCCCCGGCTGCCGGTGACTATTCTGAAATATATGCCTATCCCAATCCTGTGCGCCCCGATTATGGCGGATGGATTACCGTGACCGGTCTTATGGACGGTTCGTTGGTTAAGATAGCCGATGCGGCTGGAAATGTGTTTTTCCAGGGGCGCGCCGAAGGCGGCATGATTACATGGGACGGATGCAATGGTGCGGGTCAGCGTGTTAAGACCGGTGTGTATTATGTCTTTGCATCGCAGAGCGGCGATAGCGGTTCATCGGGAGCGGTCACCAAAATAATGGTTGTGAATTAAAACTCTTTGTCATATAAATCAAAAGCATTATATTTGGTGTTATAAATAAAGACTAAAAAGCTACGTTTATATGAAACTGCAATATATAGATGAAAATGACAAATGCTACGGTATAACCGGCATGGCAATCGGCATGGTGATATGGGATGCCGAAAATGTACTTTCCTCGATATCGGTCGACGCACCTGCCGATGAGGTTGTGGAATTTACTCCCGACTTTTATTTTTCAGGTAATCCTGGTCTGTCGGCTAAAGTGGCATGGAATCATATAGTGCAGCATTTTCAGGTGTCAATGGGTATGCTTATCGGCAATCTGTTGTGTCGTAGTTATGTGCTTCACAAGCAGCAGGTAGATGATGCAACGCGCAATGAGTTGTTGCATTATCTTGATGAGGAGGGTAAAGAGGTTTGCTCACTGGAAAGCGATGAGATTGAGCGTCTTTTCAACAAGAGCTATAATTATCTTTACAAGGTGTTTAATCATACCGGCGTACAGAGTGTCGCACATGATTTTGCACGTGACCTCAAGGCACAGCGCCGCATGTCGCGCGGTGAGGTTATCGAGCATCTCCGTGCTCTCCGCATGCTTTGATTTTCCCGTAATCTGATTTCACATATAAATTCATCATTCTTATGAGCAACCTGTTGAAAGTGTATTGTAAAAATATAGGGGAATATATACCCTTTGAAGGCGGTATGACGCTGATGGATATATACAAAGGCATAGCCGACCGTATAGAAGGCACACCTATATGCGCCCAGGTTAACAACCGCACTGAGGATATGCAGTTTCCGCTGTTTTCACCGAAACAGGTGCTTTTTCTTACCAAGGAAAGTCCGTCGGGACATCGTGTGTATGTACGCTCTCTCTGCATGATGCTGTATCGTGCCGTGGTGGCTTTATATCCCGGTGTACGTCTTGTTATTGAACATTCCGTGTCGCGCGGATATTATTGCCGCCTGACGGGTGATATCACCGTGAATGAGGAAGTGGTGGATAGATTAAAGGAATACATGCGTGAGCTTGTGAAGCGTGACATAAGGTTTGAGCGCAAGGAGCGTCTTACTACCGATGTCATATCCATATTTGAAAAGCAGGGGCTTGACGATAAGGTAAAACTCATGCGTACTCTTCATGAACTGTACACGGTATATTACCGTCTTGACGGGGTATGTGACAGTTACTACGGTAATCTCGCTCCGTCTACCGGCATGTTGAAGGTGTTTGACCTGGTGCTTTATAAGGAGGGATTTCTTCTCATGGGTATTGACAGCGACAATCCCGACATGCCTGCATCGCCTCTCGTTCAGGAGAAGTTGTACAGTGCTTTTACTGATTATCTTGCCTTTAACCGTGTCATAGGAGTTGATGATGCCGGTGACCTCAACGAGGCTGTGGCAAAAAAGGAGACGGCTATGCTCATAAATGTAGCCGAAGCGTTGCATGACAAGAAAATAGGACGTATATCCGATGAAATATCGCGCCGATATGCCGAGGGAGGGGCAAAGATTGTATTGATAGCCGGACCGTCATCGTCAGGTAAGACCACTTTCACCAAGCGTCTTGCAATCCAGCTGATGACCAATCTGCTTGAACCTAAGATGATATCGCTCGACGATTATTTTGTCAATCGTGAAAATACTCCGCGTGATGAGTCGGGCGACTATGACTATGAATCGCTGTATGCGCTTGATCTTGAAGCATTCAACCGTGACCTTAACACCCTCATAGCGGGTGGTGAGATTGACCTGCCTACCTATAATTTCGAGTTGGGTCAGCGTGTCTATAAAGGACGCAAGCTGAAACTCAACGATAACTCGGTGCTGCTTATCGAGGGTATTCACGGACTTAATCCGGAACTTACATCGCATATCGATGAGAAATTAAAATACATGATATATGTGTCGGCTCTGACAACCATTTCCATTGATGACCATAACTGGGTGCCTACGACCGACAATCGTCTGTTACGCCGTATAATACGTGATTATAAGTATCGCGGTGTGTCGGCTATAGACACTATACGCCGCTGGCCGTCGGTACGCCGTGGTGAGGAACGATGGATTTTCCCATATCAGGAAAATGCCGATGCCATGTTCAATTCGTCGCTTATATTCGAGCTTGGCGTTATGAAGGAGTTTGCCGACGAGATACTTAAAGGTGTGCCACGCGACATGCCAGAATATGCCGAGGCTTTCCGTCTGCGTAAATTGCTCAGTTATTTTACTCCGATTACCGACCGTCTTATACCCTCCACATCGTTGTTGAGGGAATTTCTCGGCGGTTCATCGTTCCATTATTGATTTAGTATCCTCGAATAGAGCTGCCATAAGGCGATACCGGCACTTACCGAGACATTTAATGAGTGTTTGGTACCTGCCTGCGGTATTTCTATGCAAATATCGGCGGCATCGACCACTTCCTGCGCCACTCCCTTTACCTCGTTGCCTGCAACGACAGCATATTTTTTGCCTTCTTCAGGTGTGAATTTTTCCAATGATACGCTTCCCTCGACTTGTTCAAGCACACAGATTATGAATCCGCGGCGTTTGAGGTCGGCTATGCCGTCAAGGGTGTTGTCGTAGTGGCGCCAATAGACAGAGTCCTCTGCTCCGAGGGCGGTCTTATGTATCTCCGGTGACGGAGGTGTACCCGTGACACCGCAAAGCTGCACCTCTTCCACGGCAAAGGCATCGCATGTGCGCAACACCGCACCAACATTGCTAAGACTGCGTACATTGTCAAGCACCACCGCAAGCGGTGATTTTTTTTGTACCTTGAATTCCTCAGCGGTTACTCTATGCAGGTCCCAGATACTTTTCTTTTTCATGCTGCAAAGGTACTAAATTTTCACGAGCGTTGAAATTCCGTGGGTGACATGCCGGTAAGATGCTTGAAAAATTTGCCGAACGATGACTGATTGCTGAAATTCAGTTCGTAGGCTATCTGCTGTATGTTTTTCCCGGAAAAACGGAGCATGTTTTTTGCCTCCATTATCACACACTCGTCAATCCATTGTGCCGCGCTCTTTCCGGTACTTTCCTTTATTATAAGAGATAGATACTTGGGCGATATGTATAGTTTGTCGGCATAAAATCCTACCGATCGTTCCTTAGTATGGTATCTGTTGATAAGCTGCATGAAATCTCTTACATATCCGAGGCGGCGCGACTTATATCGCTCATCGTCATCCTCTATTATTTCGTCATGCTTTGCGGCTATCTCCATCATTTCATATACGAGCGCAGAGATAAGATTACGTGCGATGCTCTTAACATAAAGCGACATTTCACGGTTTTTGGCGTTTAGATGAAGCAGTTCAATGTAGCGGCGAAGCAACAGCGTCTCGTCATCAGTCAGAGCTACTACCGGTCTGCGTTTCTGAAACAGCTGCCTGACATTAATCACATTTACATCAAGGTTTATATCCATCATGAATTCCTTGGATATAAAAAGGGTATATGCTTCGATATTCTCCCAATCGACTTCAGCAGTACTTATAATAGCGTTGGGTCCTGTGATAATTGCGGAGTTTGGAGTCACCTCTATGGTCTCCATGTTTATATTGATAGATTTGACGCCTTTTAGCGCGAGCATAAGCGTGAGTCCGTCAAAACGCCAGGGATTGTCGAGCAAAGTACCCGGATATGTGTTGGCTTCAGGTGTTATACGTGAAAATACATAATCTTTTCCGAAACTGCTGAAATCGGTTGAAAAGTTCTTTATATTGGCTATATGTGAAATTCCTACGTCTCGCTGAGTCATGTTAGTCTGTTTTTTTCTATTCCTTTAAGAGTACAAAAATCATCTTTTTTATGAATAATACCAAATTTTGTACCTATTATTCGACATTTTGACCAATAATACCAACTTTTAATTATAGCGTTTTTTGTCTTTCGTTTTCAAATATCGTTAATGACCTTAATGAGCTTAACGACATTGGAGACCTTGGTGAACTTGGGAGATGACATTCTTTTTCTATTTGGCGTTCACTTTCGTATCTTTGTTGTATCTTTGCAGGTAAAAGTGCATATAAACAAATTCTTAGGGCTTACTTGAGAGTTAATTATCCATTTTAAAGGCATTGTTTTGGAAAAGAAAAAGAGCGATATACTGCGGAATATCATAAAGTATGGATTGCCTGTGGCATTAAGCGTGTGTCTTTGTTTCTATCTGTATTCAAAGATTGATGTCAATGTCATCGTCGAAGAAATCCGTCATTGCGATTATGTGTGGATTGCCATTGCACTCATTGTGAGCATCTTTTCCCACATATTCCGCGCTATGAGATGGCGTATCCAGCTTGATGCTCTTGATATACGCGTACCTCTTCCCCCGCTTGTATGGAGTATATTCGGCACATACGCCGTCAATCTCCTTGCCCCGCGCCTCGGAGAACTGTGGCGTACGGGATATATAGCGAAGCGTCAGGACGCGAAATTCACCACCGTTTTCGGCTCGATGGTATGCGACCGTCTTGCCGATACTGCGACTGTACTGTTACTTACTCTCGTCACCTTTTTTATCGCCCGTCCTGCATTTGTGGCGTTCGGTGAGAAATATCCGGAGACTTATCAGGGTATGCTCAACATGCTACATTCACCATGGCTATGGGGGCTTGCAGTTGTGGGTATAGCACTTGTCGTGTGGCTCTTTACCACCAAAAGCACTCATAAATGGGTGGTTGGTGTACGTCAGGCAGTCAGGAACCTCTGGAACGGTTTTGCAGTGGTTGCAACAATGCCTCATAAAGGAAAATGGCTGCTTCTTACCGCCTGTGTGTGGGGCTGCTATTTCTTTCAGCTTTATCTCGCGTATTTTGCATTTTCCTTTACAGCCGACCTTGGTATAATATGCGCTCTTGTAGCATTTGTATTGTCAAGCATATCTATGGGAATCCCGAGCAACGGAGGTCTCGGTCCATGGCATCTTGCCATTATCTTTGCGCTTGGCATATATGGAGTCGAATATAACAGGGCGGCGGCTTTCGCCACGATAGTATGGGGCTCACAGACCTGTATGCTCGTTATTCTCGGATTGTATGCCTTCATATCAATCGCACTTGACAAGAAGAATACCCCACGAAATTTGAAACAATAATCCCTTACCATTATGGATCTTGACTCTAAACCCGATAATTTTCTCTCAGAAGAGAAGACAGACCCGGTGATTAAGTTTGACGGTGGCGCACCTGCCGATTCAGGTAGTCCGCAGATGCCTGAGAAGCCAAAAAAACGTCATACTATGCGCCGCATTTTATGGTGGGGTTTTGCCATAATTGTCGTAGCTGTTGCTGCCGTGACATGGATGCGTTATATCAATCCCTACGAGACTGATATGGAAGAGCGGGGATATGTAGTCGATTTCAAGCGTCAGGGGATGTTGTTCAAGACATGGGAAGGGCAGATGCTTGTGCAATCTGCACTCATAGATTCCACACGTCCCTATTCGCGTGATTTCGTGTTCTCTGTGGATAATGACGAGGTTGCACGTAAACTTGCCGCTGCCAAGGGCACAGGGCGTGAAGTGACAGTGTGCTACAAGCGTTATTGGGGAGTGTTACCTTGGCGCGGAGCCACATCCACGATTGTCACTTCGGTGCGTTGAGGTCACCGTCGGGTTGCTTCTGTGTCTTAACTGAAGTAATGAACTCATCGAGGTCAACCTCTTTTGCGAGACCAAGTTTTGAACGTAGCCTGTAACGTGCGGTATTGACGCTTGCGCGCGTGATACCGAGATATACCGAGATTTCATCGGTAGTATGGTGCAGATACAAGAGCATGCACAGCAGTTCATCGTTGGTCGATAGTTGTGGGTGATCTTTCTTCAGAGTAGGTATGAATCCGGGATATAACACATTGAATGCGCGCCTGAATTTTCCTTCCGAATTTCCTGTGATGAGCTGTGGCGATGACAGTATGGTGGTGTTGGAGTTCATCCCTGCAGAGAGGTCCTTTTCAAGTACGCCGACACGCTCGTTAAGCCAGCTAAGCTCATGTTCCTGCATGATACGTTTCTGACGTTGCAGTTTGTTACGCTGATAGAAGATGACAATGCAGCTCACAAGGATAATGATTAACGCGCCTGTGATGATATAGGCTATTATCGACCTGTCGCGCTCGATGTCAAGCTTCAGGTCAAGTATCTTGTTGCGGTCTTCGCTTGCCTGAAGGTCATATTTTATCATCGCTCCTATCAGTGCGCGGTCTTTTTCATCGTTGCGGAAGGAGTCGGTCGCATCGATAAACGAAGGGTAGAGCTGTGCCATTTTTTCATATTGTGCATGACGGGCATACAGGTCCATAAGCTCGCAGTCGGTGAAATAGAGCATCTCGGCGTCGCCCTGTTCGCGGAATGATGCCTCCGATTCAGTAAGAAGTTTCAGACCTTGCTGTAGTTTTCCTTGTTTTATATAGCCGAGACCGAGAGAGAAATTACGGTAAGCATCGTCCATGTCGTCATATTTCAGTGACGCTTCTATTGCCTTTACGGCGTTGTCAATAGTGTCGGAATTTCCCTTGCAAGTCTCGATGAGAAGTCCCGCCTTTTCCGAGGAAATTATCGCCTTCAGTTTGTCTTTGCTTGCGACAGTGTTTCGTGATTCAACCGCCTTCATCGCAAGGTCGTAACATTCCAGAGCCTCGGGTATCATGTCGTTTGCCTGAAATATACCGGCGCGAAAACGATATACGTCGGCAAGCATCCTGCCGTTCTGCCGATTGCTCTCGACAATCGCGCTGTCGCTGTATTCGATAGCCTTGTCCATAATGCCTACCACCGAATAAAGCGAACTCAGGTCGCCGAAAAGCTGTATCGCCCCTTCATTGCGCATGTTCAGGGGAATTGACTGCAATGAGTCGATCGCCTCGCGGTAATAGCGCAGTGCCGAAGGATAGTCGCCTATGTAATTGTAGAAAAATCCGAGTTGTTCCAAAACCTCGACAGGATTGTCATCGGTCAATCCCTGGCGCATCTGCTCGACAGCTTTTATCTGCAGGGCTATGAATTTTTCCGCCGGTTCACCCCGGTGGTGCATTTCCCATGCCTTACGTGATAAAGAGGATGTCTCGCGCCGGTCATCCCCCTGATGTTCGGGAGTAGCGTGACAAGCCGATAATAGAAGTATGATTATTAGAATTGCCGGAATTGCTCTCATGACAAGAGTGGGTTAAGGTTGGTTTTTACACTGCAAAATTACTTATTAAAATTTATAATCAATAAGCCGATGGCAATCTATCTATCACTGTATGACGGTAATCTATCGGTTGTCTATTCTGTCTGTTGTAAATCTATCGGGGAAATGATTACATTTGTAAGCAAAATATAAATAAAATTATGGAAAAAGTATTTCGCATTTTAGTTAGCGCGGCTGTCATCCTTTCTTTTACCGGATGCAGTGATAACGACGAGCCCGGTGGTGAATCAACTTACATCCCCGTTGACGGTGTCAGCGATATTGTGCATGGCAATATGGTGTATGTGATGGATTTTGCCAATGATGATGAAAAACTTGTCGAAGTCAATACTCAAGGTGAGGTCGATGTGGAGATACCTGACGACTCGCCGCTCGCCTTCACGAGGATTAAGGAGGATGACAAGAATTTTATCTGTGTGAGCAACCGGCTTCCGGTTGACCGCAATATTGTGATGGTCCCGGTGAAGGTAGCGCCTAAGGGCTGCCCTTCGGAAGCTCGCAATATTATTATTGTGGCTAAAAACATGCAGGCGGCGGAGAGCGGTAATGCCGGACGCGCATCGGGCAATGCGATGCTGTCAGTGTATTCCGAAAGTCTCGGCAAGGGCACGGTATGTTTCAACGAGGTCGGCAACACTACGGAATCGGTGATTCTATACGACAGGTTGTCGGAACTGGGTGAAAAATATGTGAGCGTCAACACTACCGCCAATGTCGAGAAGATGTTTGAGATAAACGAGGCAACCTCCTCAAGCATGATGGAGTCATACGGAGTCAATGTGGGAGTGAATTTCAAGAAGGCGGCAAAGGCAAATTTCCTCCTTCAGGAAAAATGGATTGACAAATATTCGGTTTCCGGTTCATTTACATTCGGTATCGGCGAGACCTTCAAGGAGAGTCATGACTATGAATATTACATGAATATCTACACAGTGAGAAAAGCCGAGGTGAAAATACTCATGGATAAATTCCGTAAAAGCAACAACAATCCCCTACCCGACTCACTCTTCCTGGCACTTGTCAATCCCGATTATATCAGGCAGATAGTGACGCCGAAAGATGCGACTGCTTTCAATGCCGAGGAATTTCTTAACCGCTGGGGTACTGATGTGATCACTCAGGCACAATTTGGCGGAAGATGTCTCTATATCTACGGGCGTAAGGAAAATGTATATGAGCACTCTCTTGCAGTTGACGCCTCGGCTGAAATGACAGGCTCACGACCTTCCGGCTCGGGTGAAGGCTGGGTATTTATCTATACAAGCAAAAACTCACCTTATATAAAAGGCTCTTTTGACGTAAGTTACAAAAACTCCTCTTACAACAGCGCGTCAAAGGCGGTCAGCTATTACGACTGTGTGGGCGGTAACATGAATGATAATGATGCCGCGAAGTGGATTGACGGTTTCAACGACAGCAGCCAGAGCGACAAATGGTCGGTAATCGGCTACCGTCTGTCATCTGACGTGCCATCTAAAGATGAGAATGACCCCGACTGGAGTCTTACCCAGATAGAGGACATAGGATTGAATGTGGTCAATATATATGACACCATGCTCGGAGACCGGAAGACACCGAAAGACAGCGCGGCTATAAAGCGCGTGACAGGAGTGTTAACCCACTTGTCAAATGAGCGCGTCAAATATATGGAAAAACATTCACGCGCCTCTGTGGCTAAGTCGCCTATAGTGGTTGCTGATTTTATCATGCGTGACGGCAAAAACGGTCATAAAAAAGGTGAGCCCTCTTCGTTTATAGACAAGGATGTGCGCACAGGCGAATACCGTATCTACTATCCGCTGATGGCAAACAAGTTTTCACCTTATGATGTTGGGTATGCGGTTGAGACCACCCAGAATGATTATTATCCCGCTATTCTTGATAATGTGGACCATTACTGGTATTATTCGCTTGACCATTCAAGTGAGTGTGACGGTATTGTCGATATAAAGTTTGTCGATGACACACCAGACTATTATTACCGTCGCGGCGACGATGCGCTTCCCGGCGGCTGTTCAGGACAAAAGAACTACGTGTGTCTGAAATTCGGCGACAGCGAGACTCCCGACTCGGAAAAAATTAAGGCGATAGGTCTTTATAAGCGTGATGACAAGAGCGGGACTTTCGACCCTAACCGCATATTTGCCTCGACAGGCGGCAGCGAACTGCGGCGCGCCCACACCCAGCGGGAGTATGACAAATGGCATGAATGGTGGAATTCCGGAGCCTCATACGTAAAGACCCAGTGGAATGAGGGCGGATTTTCGCCCAAGCTGAAGATATGGCCCTGCTATTCGACGAAACCACTTGATGAGTCGGTTGATATCAGGGATGTATGCCATCCGCTGAAATGGGGTGAATAATATTTTTTAGAGCGACAATTTGGCATTACGCCCGCTTACTCGTATCTTTGTTTTCTAACAAAACAGAGGTACTAACCCCCTATTATGACTATAGCATGAAAATATCAGGTGATTTTGTAAAGACCGTGGCTGCAATGACTGTTGCCGTGGCTTCTTTGGCTCCGGCAGGGAGCGTGTATGCGGCTAATCCTTTCCTGCCTTTGTGGGAATATATTCCCGACGGTGAGCCATACGTGTTTGAAGACCCGGATAATCCGGGTAAATTCCGTGTGTACATATACGGCTCGCATGATTCGCGCAAGACAGAATATTGCGGGCTTGAACAGGTTGTATGGTCGGCTCCGGTCGATTCACTTACCAACTGGCGTTATGACGGAGTGATATTTGAGTCGAAACTAAATGCCGACGGCAAGCCGCTCAATGACGGAGGCATCGGTGACGTGCTTTTTGCACCGGACGTGGCGGAGGTTGTCGCAGCCGACGGTACAAAGACCTATTACCTGTATCCGAATAATCAGGCTGGTGGCAGAAACGGCATGATTGCACGTGCATCACGTCCCGACGGTCCTTTTACCGTAAGCAACTGGAGCAAGGAAAATCCCGATGTAACTGACGGAATATTCCGCTTCGACCCGGGTGTGCTTGTGGATGACGATGGTAGAGTGTACGGCTACTGGGGCTTTGAAAAGTCATTTGCCGCAGAGATAGACCCGGCGACAATGGCTACTGTCAAGCCGGGCTGCAAGATAGTAGAGGATATGATTCCTGCTCGTGACCAGGATAAGGTGTTCCGATTTTTTGAGGCATCATCTATGCGCAAAATCAAGGATAAATATGTATTCATATATAGCCGCTGGAGTAATGACGGCGATTTCGGACTGCCCGCATCCAATTATACCCTCGCCTACGCTTACAGCGATAATCCGCTCGGTCCGTTTACTTATGGCGGCACGATAATAGACGGTCGCGGTCGTGACACTGATGCTGACGGTAATATCATACCGACGGCGACTCCTTACGGAAATACCCACGGCAGTATAATTGAAATCAACGGGAAGTGGTACGTGTTCTACCACCGCCAGTGTGGCACCAACGAATATGCCCGTCAGGCGATGGTTGCACCTATTGAGGTTACTGTCGAAGAAGGCAAGGGAGGAAAGGTGGTGATATCGGAGGCGGAATACACCTCGGAAGGTTTCGAGACTGAAGGGCTGAATCCGTTGAAGCGTTACCCGGCAGGTATCGCCTGCTATTATACCGGTCCCTCCAAGGTCGGTCACTCCTACCCTGATTTTCTTTTTACAGGCTCGTATGTGAAGCCATGTTACGGTGACTCTGACCGCTTCAAGAAGCCTTACGACCTGAGTGAGAACACAGCTCCGGTGGTAAACAATACGGCAGGCTCGATAGTGGGATACAAGTATTTTAACTTCGATAATGCTCAGGTGTCTCACCTTTTGCTTGACATCATGCCGCTCGGACAAGATGCCACCGTCAATGTGATGCTTGACTCTCCATGGGAGAAGAAAGGCGGTAAGAAGATTGGGTCGTTCACCCTTTCAAAGGATATGGAAGCTGCACGTAACGACATTGACGTGCTTCTCTCAGGCATGAAGGGTGTAAAGGGCAAGCATGGTATATATCTTGTAGTTGATTCACTGGTGAAATCGACACCGCTTTTCGACCTTTACGAATTGCAGTTCAAGTAATCACCGCGTCTTATCGCGGTAATTGTAATATTCAATCAACGCGCTTCATCGCGGTAATTGTAGGTGTTGCGCAGCTTCTCGAATGATTCAGGCGACGACTTCAAGGCTTCTGTATCGTCAAGCGGATTGTAGCTTGACGCCACTGAAGCGAGAGTGACACCGGTAGCGGCTCCTTCCGGCACTTTTTCAGCCATCTCCACTTTCGGTAATCCAAAGTGGGAGGTCAGGGAGTCGAGCGACATGCGGGTGGCGCGTATCTTGCCCTCGCGTGAATATCCCGCGATGTGTGGGGTGGCGACAGCTGCGAGGTCGAGCAGTTCGGGTGATATGCCCGGCTCGTTTTCCCAGCAATCGATAGCCGCGCAACCTATCTTTCCGCTATGTAATCCATATAGCAGTGCCTGTGTATCGGTTACCGGTCCGCGGGCACTGTTTATTATAAGCGGCTTGCGCTCCATCTTGTCGACGAGATTACGGTCGAGCAGATGAAATGTAGGATACTTGCCGTCACATGTCATGGGAGTGTGAAATGTAATGACATCACATTTCCGCGCTATCTCCTCAATATCGGTAAATCCCTCTTTCCCTTCGGCATCGGCTCTCGGAGGGTCGCATACAAGTGTTTTTATCCCCATCCCTTTTGCCCAGTCAACTATGATAGACCCTACATGTCCGGCTCCCACCACGCCGAGGGTAAATCCGGTATCGAGTCCTCTCAGCTTTGCTATGACAGCAAACACATATTGCGCCACGGCGGGGGCGTTGCACCCGGGAGCGTTTTTTACCGTGATTCCGTGACTGCGGCAATAATCAAGGTCTATATGGTCGGTGCCTATCGTTGCAGTGGCGATAAAACGGCATTTTGACCCGTCAAGCAGCGATGCGTCACAGCGTGTGCGTGTGCGCGTCACGAGAGCGTCGGCGTCGCGCATCGCTGCGGCATTGATTTCATCGGGTGCCAGATAGCTTACCTCCGCCACATTGTCAAGCATACCTTTTATGAAGGGTATGTTTTTCTCGATTATTATTTTCATAATGTTATGCTCCAGATGTAAAGTGCTATATATATTACATATATACAACAGATAGGTATATATGTTCGCCGTGTGTTATTGATGGTGAAGAAGTGTCCTATCTGGATTGCCGTGCAGCAGTTCAGTATGGGCAGATATATTATAAGATTGGTATAATCAATTACTACAAAGAGTGTTGTGATTATTGTAAGGATAATCCAGAAACCGTTGTAGGCTCTCGCCCTGCCGTTGTAGCTGTATATTTTTATCATGTTGAATATTCCGAACCCGACACCCAGGATGAGGTTGACGCTGGTGTACACGACAATCTGTGCGAGGTCGTGACCTTCGAGCGCGTCAAATATATTGATAAATTCCGGCATCCTGAACGATGACAGGCTGATTATGCCGAAGCCCCAGAGTATCCAGTAAGGGGTGAATATGCCGGTAGCCGCTGCGAGGAGTCCCTTGAAAGTGAGGCACTGCATCTGGAAGCATCCGATGAGGAATACAATCAGATACACCGCGTAGGCATATCCGGTGAGCGAGCCGAAGCTGATAAGGAAAAATGACAGGAATATGCGCCGCGTACGGTCGGGACGCTGGAATGTGGAGAAAAACGGTATGATGGCGAGCAGGATGAGAAAACACATCACTGACCCGTCATAGAGCTGTCCCATCAGCGACGGTTGTCCCGCCTGCATGACAAGAAACATCCCGGCGAAGAGCATCGACACAGAGCGTATGATGTTGAAGCGCCGGTTAATGTAGAGGAGCAGGAAAGAGATGACGATATTAAGTCCGAGACTAACGGCAAGCGACAGGGCGTTGTCGGAAATCCATTCGTTAGCCGACGGCAGCCCGAAGCCGCTGTTGCCGGCCACGTGGACTACATCGCCCATAAACCATGCCGCCACGGTTCCTGTCACTGACGCAAAAAGCATCAGCATGAAACCGTAGCGGGAATGTAGCAGTCGTGTAAGCTCTTGCTCTTTCACTACTTTTTGTCGTCAAGTAGAGCCATGAGATCACGGCCTATGTCGCGGCGGAAATATTTTCCGTCAAAGTTTATCAGTTTTATGCTGTCGTAACTGCGGGCAAGCGCCGACTCGATATCCTTGCCGTAAGAGCTTACCGACAGTACCCTGCCGCCTGATGTCAGCACACGGTCGCCCGCTCCCTGCTTTGTCCCGGCGTGGAACACTATGCTGTCGCGTACATCGTCAAGTCCCTCGATAATCATGCCTTTGCGGTATTCACCGGGATAGCCGCCCGACACCATCATCACGGTCACGGCGGTGCGCGGGTCGATTATCATGGGCTTGTCACCGAGATTGCCGTTGGCGGCAGCTTCCATAAGCTCCACGAGATCGCTCTCTATGCGTAGCATGACAGCCTCGGTCTCGGGGTCGCCCATTCTCACGTTGTATTCAATCACCATAGGCTCTCCACCCACGTTGATAAGACCCAGGAATATGAAGCCGCGGTAAGTGATACCCTCTTCGGCAAGTCCTTTGACAGTTGGCTCGATGATACGGGTGCGCACCTTTTCCATGAATGTCTCATCGGCAAACGGCACCGGGCTTACCGCTCCCATTCCTCCTGTATTTGGCCCGGTATCGCCTTCGCCTATGCGCTTATAATCCTTAGCTACCGGCAGCACACGGTAATCCTTGCCGTCGGTAAGCACAAATACGGAACACTCGATGCCTGAAAGAAATTCCTCGATTACAACGGTTGCCGATGACTTGCCAAACATGCCCGAAAGCATCTCTTTCAGCGATTTTTTAGCCTCGTTGAGGTCAGGAATTATCAATACGCCTTTTCCGGCGGCAAGACCGTCGGCTTTGAGCACGTATGGAGGATTGAGTGTCTCGAGAAATTTGTACCCTTCCTCGATGGTGTCGGCGCAGAAGCTGCGGTAACGTGCCGTAGGTATATTGTGCCGTTCCATGAAGCGTTTCGCGAAGTCCTTGCTTCCTTCAAGAGCCGCGCCTGCCTTGCTTGGTCCTACCACGGTGATGCCGCTATCCTTGAAATAGTCATAGATGCCGTTTACGAGCGGATCCTCGTTGCCTACCACAATCATTTTCACGTCGTTGTCTTTCACGAATTGTTCCACTGCCGGGAAATCAAGCGGTGAAAGGTCGACGTTGGTACCATATTGCGATGTGCCGCCATTGCCGGGAGCTATGAACAGCTTGCGCAGCGATTGACTCTGGTTGATTTTCCACGCCAGTGCCGACTCACGGCCACCGGATCCAAGAAGGAGAATGTTATAAGCACTCATGTCTGTAATTATGGTTGATTGTTGATTGGTTTATTCGTTGGTGGTATTGCCCGTGTTGCCCTCATCGCCGCGTTTCCAGCCTTTGCGCGAGCGCATTACGGGAATACTCGGTTGCTTGCCCTGTATCATTTTCAGCGCTTTCTCGTTGCGGCGCACTGCGAGCGGGTTTTCCGACACGGTTTCAGGCGCGTTGTCACGGGTAGAGTTACGGTTGTTGTCGCGGGTAAACTTTTTACGGGGTTCGTTACGGAAATCTTTCTTCCTGCCTCTTTCCGGACGGAACTCCTTGCGGTGCTCGTCGCGGAAGCGTGACTCGCGCTCCTCACGTTCCTGACGGCGCGCTTTTCCTACGGGCTTAGCCTTGTATTTTTCTTCAAGCGCCGAACGCTTCTTCTTGAAGTCGCCCCCGCGTCGTTTGTCCTCGCGGTCGCCGTCTTTGCCGCCGAATCCTTTTTTGCGCGCCGTGCTGCGCCATTCCTCGTCGCTCATGCGGCGGAAATCTTTTTTCTTTCCGCGCTCTTCGCGGTCTTCCTGACGTGTGTGGAGCGTGTTGCCTTCGCGGCGGAAGCTCTTGTAGTCGCCCTCGAAGATTACATACTCGCGAAGCTCACACTCCAGCGAGCCGTTGAGCATCGGTAGCTTCTGCGACGGGGCAAGCCCTATTTTCTTGAAATAGTCGTCCTGGTAGCCGATAATCCATGCGTGATAGCCCTTGAACACCTTCTTGAGCTTGTTGCCTATCATCTCGTATAGACCGTCCATGTCGTCGACCGAGATGCGCTCTCCGTAAGGAGGATTGGTGACGAGTATGCCGTCGGCGGGTGCTTCCTCCCACTTCGACAGAGGTTTTATCTCAAGGTCGATATATTTGCCCACGCCTGCCTGCTTGATGTTTTTCTCGGCGATGGCGATTGCCTTGGGGGAGATGTCAGCGCCGTATATCTTGAATTCGGGGTCGCGCTCGTTGCTGTCATCGTTGTAGAGGCTCTCGAAAAGTTCCTCGTCGAAATCCTTCCACTGCTCGAAGGCGAAATTGCGGCGATACACTCCCGGATTGATATTGGCGGCGATGAGCGCAGCCTCGATGAGGAATGTGCCGGAACCGCACATCGGGTCTACGAGCGGGCAGCTCCCGTCATATCCCGCCTTCATGAGTATACCGGCGGCGAGCACTTCATTGATGGGGGCTTCGGTCTGCGCCACGCGGTAGCCGCGCTTGTGAAGCGACTCGCCCGAAGAGTCGAGCGACAGCGTCACGCGGTTGCCGTCGATATGCACGTTAATCATCACGTCGGCATCCTGAAGCCTTACGCCGGGGCGCTTGTCGGCGCCGTAGCGGTCCTTGAAGAAATCTACTATGCCGTCTTTGACACGATAGGTAACGTAACGCGAGTGGTTAAACAGTTCGGAGTTCACGACCGAGTCTATCGAGAATGTCTTGTCGGGGCTGAGCAGTGTGCTCCAGTCATATTCCTTGGTCATCTCGTAGAGCGTGTCGGGGTCTCCGGCGGTAAACTTAACAATCGGTTTGAGTATGCGCAACGCCGTGCGACAGCTGAGATTTGCCCTGTACATGAGCTCTTTGTCGCCTTCAAACGCCACCATACGTCGCCCGGGAGTCACATTCTGTGCCCCGAGTGCCCGCAGTTCGTCGGCAAGTACATCTTCAAGACCCTGAAAGGTCTTTGCTACCATTTCGTAAGTTTCCGTTTCCATCAATGTTTTATTCTTAATACATTATTTGCTTTTGCCTGTATGAGCCTTTCTCCGGCGGCTACATTCTCCGTCACCCAGATGTTACCCCCTATCACCGCATTGTCGCCGATGGTGATTCTGCCGAGTATGGAGGCGTTGGAATAGATGATTACATTGTTGCCGATAATCGGGTGACGCGGCTCTCCCTTTACCGGGTTTCCGTCTTTGTCGAGGTCGAAGCTCTTCGCCCCGAGTGTCACGCCCTGATATATCTTCACGTTGTCGCCTACTATCGCCGTGGCTCCTATCACTATGCCGGTGCCGTGGTCGATGGTGAACGACTCCCCTATCGTTGCGGCGGGATGTATGTCGACCCCTGTTTCGCTGTGAGCCACCTCGCTTATCATGCGCGGTATGATCGGCACGTCGAGCAACACGAGCTCGTGGGCTATGCGGTAGTTGCAGATGGCGCGTATGCCCGGATAGCAATATATCACCTCCTGGATTGAGGTAGCCGCCGGGTCACCGTAGTATGTGGCGCGCACGTCGGCGTTAAGCAGTCTGCGCAGCTCCGGTAACCGTGCCATGAATGCCGCTGCCTTCGAGGCGGCGAGGCGTTCGGTGGCGGCAAATTCGGGCGCATCCTCCGTACATATATCCATTGACAGCCCGGCATGTATCTGGTCGACAAGCAGCTTGTAAAGCTTCTCCGACCATAGCCCCGTGAAGTAGAGCAGGTTTTCACGCGTCACGTCGCTGTCTCCGAAAAATCCCGGGAAGATTATGGCTCGCGAAAGAGTAATGATTTCCTTGACCGCTTGCTGCGAGGGCAGCGGTTCGCCACGCCACTGTGATGGGCATATATTAACGAGGTTTTCCCCGGCGGAAAGCTCGGCGACAACCTCCCGAAGCGTAGCTTCGTGATGGGGGTTAAGTCCTGACATTACTGCAAAATTAGCCAATTTTATTATACCTGACAAACAATTTTGAGTTTTCAGTTATCAGCTGTCAGTTTTCAGAGATACGGAAGGACATAAGGTCAAAAGAGAGAGGGGAGTTGTCAGTCGTCAGAGTTCAGTTGTCGTCATCGCGATGCGGGTCTTTAATGACCTTAGTGACGTTAGGGACCTTAACGACCCCATCTGAAAACTCTTCTGATTTTCTGTCTTTTTGTATCTTATCTGAAAACTGAAACCTGAAACCTGACAACTTTTATTGTTTTTTAACTTGGTTGTGCCGCAAATCTGCATGGATTCGGAGTTATCTTTGCATAAAACATTTAAACGACTGAAATCATGGAAAAACCTAAGAAACCAGCTATAAAGAAAGGCGCGGCACCTGTCGACCCTAAGGCGGCCAAAAATGAGGCACTTGCTCAGGCGATGGCTAAGATAGAGAAGAACTACGGGCGCGGCGCAATCATGAAGCTTGGCGATGACCGCGTGGAGGATATCGACGTGATTCCCACCGGCTCGATAAGCCTTAACTATGCGCTCGGTGTGGGCGGATATCCGCGCGGGCGTATCACTGAAATATATGGTCCGGAATCATCCGGTAAGACCACTCTTGCCATTCATGCAATAGCCGAGGCTCAGAAACGTGGCGGAATCGCCGCCATCATCGATGCCGAACACGCATTTGACCGCTTCTATGCCGAGAAACTTGGCGTGGATGTCGACAATCTGCTTATCGCGCAGCCAGATAACGGCGAACAGGCTCTTGAAATCACCGAGCAGCTTATCCGCTCGTCGGCAATCGACATAATCGTGGTTGATTCGGTAGCCGCCCTCACTCCGAAAAGCGAAATTGACGGCGACATGGGCGACCGCAATGTAGGTCTGCAGGCGCGACTGATGTCGCAGGCTATGCGCAAGCTAACCGGTACAATCTCGCGCACCAATACCTGCTGCATCTTCATCAATCAGCTGCGCGACAAAATCGGTGTGATGTTTGGTCCCTCGGAGACCACCACGGGTGGTAACGCGCTGAAATTCTACGCTTCGGTACGCGTCGATATCCGCGCCGCAACCTCCATCAAGGATGGCGAGGATGTGCTTGGCCGTCACGCCAAGGTCAAGGTGGTGAAAAACAAAGTTGCCCCCCCATTCAAGCGCGCCGAGTTTGACATCATGTTTGGCGAGGGCATCTCACGTGCCGGTGAAATCCTCGACCTCGGTACCGAGCTTGGCATCATCAACAAAAGCGGCTCATGGTTCAGCTACGACGGTTCGAAACTTGCCCAGGGCAGCGTAGCGGCAAAGCGTATGCTTGCCGACAATCCCGAACTTGCTGACGAACTGGAAGCAAAAATCATGGAAGCACTCAAGTCGGGGGAGAGCGCGGGCGGTTCAAAAAAGCCCAAACTGAAAAAGAATCCTGAAGAAAAGGAAGAATCAGCTGATGAAGAACAGCTTGACGACATTTCCGACAGCGAGTTTCCCGATGATTTCTCAATCGAGGAAGACGTGACTGAGGATTAATCCACGGTATAACTTATAAAATGGCTGTGTCAAAATCTTGACGCAGCCATTTTTGTGCCCTCATGCATCGGGCGAGCTCCCATACAAAGTCACTAACTTAAGGCGCATGAATCGTAAATCCCCGCAAGGGGATTCATCTCGTTTACCGCGGGTAATGCCGAAGGCATACCCGTGGCTCAAGAGTCCCTCTCCCTGTATCTCAACCCCGAAGTAGGTTGCATAGCTACTTGATTAGCACGTATTTATGCAACCCGTTTCAGGGTTGTATAGTTTGGTAAGGCTTGTGTGCCACGGGTGCCCCATTCGGGGCTACCCGCGTTAACGACATCTTGCCCATTCAGGGCAAAATCCTTAAGTCAGTGACTTTGTGTGGGAGCAAGCCCGCGTCGCGACAGATAATGGCTATTTCGCAACACCCTCATCTTTTTTTCTATTATTTTGCCGATTTACTGACCCTGGAATCCACAAAAATTATGAATTTTGAGGAATCAAATCCGCAAAAAATTGAATATTTGAGGAATCGAATCCACAAAAATATGAATATTTGAGGAATTGCATCGATTTTTTGCTATCTTTGCAAAAAGTCAAATATATGATAAACAGACAACTTCAGCCGCAGATAAAGAAACTCCTTGGAGGCAACAAGGCGATAATAATAATGGGCGCACGTCAAGTAGGGAAATCCACCCTATTAAAAGACTTATTTGGAAATAGCGAAAACACACTCTGGATGAATGGAGATGACCTTGATATCCAAGAGTTGCTAAAGAATATGACATCAGAACGATTCAAGACAATATTAGGCAACAACAAATATCTTGTCATTGATGAAGCACAACGTGTACCTGATATCGGACTAAAAATCAAGCTTGTTACCGACCAGATACCCGGAGTCCAGGTAATAGCTACAGGTAGTTCGTCATTTCAGCTTGCATCGAAGGTGAACGAGACACTAACCGGTCGTAAAAGAGAGTTTACAATGTACCCGCTCTCATTCAAAGAGATGGTTGAACATCACAGTTTATTAACCGAATTAAGACTACTTCCCCACCGCATGATTTACGGTTATTATCCGGAGACGGTCACATCACCCGGAAATGAAAAGGAAGTGCTTATGGAGCTCTCGACAAGCTATCTTTACAAAGATATTCTTCAATTAGACGGAATTTCAAAACCGGAAAAGCTTGAGCGGCTGCTTCAGGCATTGGCGCGACAGATCGGCGATCAAATATCCTACCGGGAAATCGGTATGCTTATCGATCTCGACCCCAAGACAGTAGAAAGATATATCGATATTCTTGAGCAGAATTTCATCGTATTCCGTTTGGGAAGCTATGCCCGAAACTTGAGAAACGAGCTGAAAAACAGCAGGAAAATATATTTCTACGACCTTGGAATACGTAATTCAGTGATAAGAGATTTCAGAAACATCGAAAGCCGGGACGATGTGGGCGCACTGTGGGAAAACTTTGTAGTCGCTGAACGTGTGAAACAAATTGCGTACGAACGCTCATTCGGAAAAATGTGGTTCTGGCGTACAACACAACAAAAAGAGATAGATATCATCGAAGAAAACGACGGAGTGATGACAGCAATCGAAATCAAATGGAATCCGGCAAAAAAGAACGTCAAAGTCCCGGCAAAATTTGCCGAGGCATATCCCGATGCGCAATTTAAGGTAATCACGCCTGAAAATGTAGAGCAATATCTGTTGTGATTAATTTGTCAGGTTCTGTTTTTTAACTAACTTTGTAGCAAATTGCCGTAATAGTATTTCACTTTATAAAATCTATTCAATATGTCCCAAATCAAGACCATAGGCATCCTCACCTCAGGAGGTGACGCACCGGGGATGAACGCCGCCATACGTGCGGTGACACGTTCCGCAATCTTCAGCGGATTCAGGGTTAAAGGTATTTATCGCGGTTACAAAGGGTTGATAACCAATGAGATTGTTGAGTTTAAGACACAGAATGTATCCAATATAATTCAGATGGGCGGCACCATCCTGAAGACTGCACGTTGTAAGGAATTTCAGACTCCGGAAGGACGTCAGCTCGCTTACGACACCATACGCCAGAACGAAATCGACGCACTTGTGGTGATAGGCGGTGACGGTTCGCTTACCGGAGCGCGCATCTTCGCTACTGAGTTCAACTTCCCCATCATAGGTCTGCCGGGTACCATCGACAACGACCTTTACGGCACTGACAAGACCATCGGATATGACACGGCACTTAACACAATCATGGAGTGTGTCGATAAAATCCGAGATACCGCGACAAGCCACGAACGCCTGTTCTTCATCGAGGTAATGGGTCGTGACGCCGGCTTCCTCGCCCTTAACGGCGCAATCGCCTCCGGAGCGGAAGCAGCCATAATCCCTGAAATCTCCACCGAGGTCGACCAGCTTGCCGAGCTCATCCAGAACGGATTCCGCAAGAGCAAGAACTCGTCAATCGTGCTTGTGGCTGAAAGCCCCGTCACGGGCGGAGCAATGGGTCTTGCCGAGCGTGTGAAAAACGAATATCCCGGCTATGACGTGCGTGTGTCAATACTAGGTCACCTCCAGCGAGGCGGTTCGCCTACAGCAGCCGACCGTATCCTTGCATCGCGCCTTGGCTCGGCTGCAATCGACGCTCTGCTTGAGGATCAGCGAAACGTAATGATCGGTATCTCCAACGACCAGATAGTCTATGTGCCTTTCTCAAAGGCAATCAAAAACGACAAGCCTATCAATCGCGACCTTCTCAACACACTGCGACGCCTGTCAATCTAATCAAGATATTTAAGATTACGCATAAGTCCTTTAAGTTTGGTGCGCTTTACGGCAGAATGTCGGAAAAGCGCATTAAACTTTTCGGGGGTAAGCGAATCCAGTGTCGCCCGGTCAAGCGCGAGAAACTCATCGGAAGGCATGAATTCGGGTATTTCCGTAGGCTTACATCCACGGTTATGAGGACACACCTGCTGACACATGTCGCAGCCGTAGATATGATTCCCCAACAGCGCACCGTCGGGCAATGCCTCGCCACGGTATTCTATAGTCAGATAGGAAAGACACCGCCTGGCGTCGATTTCGCCGTTTATGATAGCTTTCCCGGGGCAAGACCTTACACACGCCCCGCAAGAGCCGCAATCGCCCTCTAAACGCTCGTCAGGAGCAAATTCAACGGTAGTTATAATCTCACCGAGAAAGAAATATGAGCCAAGACCGGGGATGATAAGCTGCGAATTGAGTCCCTTGAAACCAAGTCCGGCTTCAACCGCCCAATATCGCTCGGGTAGGGGAGAGGTGTCGACACACACGCGCGTATCGCCTCCATAAGTCTCATGAATATAGGCGGCAAGCGCCGACAATCGTCCGCGCACCACCTCATGATAGTCTTTTCCGTAAGAATAATAGGCAAATTGCGGCGCATCGCCGTGTTGCAACTTGGGTGGATAATAGTTGAAGGCACACACAATCACCGACCGCGCTCCTGCAAGCAGACCGGCGGGATTCACACGCACGTCGTGGTAGCGGTCGAGGTATTGCATCTCGCCATGACACCCGGCGGCAATCCAGTCTCGGTAACGCTTCATCTCAGCCTCATCGACATCATGCACGGCGGCTATGCCGAGACGTGACGCGCCAAGCCGTAGCGCGACATCGCGCAGCTCGTCGCTACATCTGGATGGGAGCAAACTCATATCCCTCCTGTTTAAGCCACTCGATAGCGCGCGGAAGAGCGTAGCGGAGATTGCGCTCCGCCTTCAGGGAGTCGTGAAACACGATAATAGACCCGTTGCGGGCGAAACGCTTCACATTATGCAGCACCTGTTCGCCGTTAAGCTTCTTGGAGTAGTCGCGGCTCACGAGGTCATACATTATAATATTGAAATGGTCTTTTATTACCTTTGCCTGACCCCAGCGCATGATGCCGTGGGGCGGGCGGTAGAGCGAGCTGTCGATAAGCTCGTCGGCTTCCTTGATGTTGCGCAGATACACGTGTGATCGCTCCTTGAAGCCCTGCAGGTGGTTCATGGTGTGGTTGCCCCAGCTGTGACCGCGCTTCTTTATCTCCTCAAGCAGTTCAGGATGACGACGCACATTGTCGCCGACAAGGAAAAAAGTAGCTTTTATGCCGTAATGGTCAAGCAGGTCAAGCACCCAGGGGGTCACCTCCGGAATCGGACCGTCGTCAAACGTGAGATACACCACCTTGCGACGCTTGCGCTTTATGCGCCATACCCCCTCCGGAAAGAGGATACGGTACAAAAGCGGCGGTCGTTCGATATACTTAAACATTACTGTCGGCTGTCGGATAACTTATTCCAGGGTCTTACTGCCGGTCTCGGGAGCACTTTTGAAATATCGTGAGAAATTGATCCCGTCGCCCTGAAGCTGCTTCATCAGTGACTCCACGTCACCCCCGCAGTCGGCATAGAGCTGCAACAACTGAATGAAGTAAGTGTCGTTGATATACCTGTCATTGCGGGTCAACAGCGAGTACTGCCGCGGCGTGAGCGTCTGGAAGTAAAGCACATACTGCTTGTAGAGGTTTATCTCGTCGGTAAGCAGTTCAAGAGCCTTCTTCTTGTCGGCTTCATTGCCGGTCGTCTCTCCGAGACGTGAATACAGCTCGACAATCTGGGTGCCTGTAAGCACACCGAGCGGTGCGGCATACACGGGCAGTTTCTCCATCATAAGGTCAAGCACTGTCTGTGAACGCTTGTAGCGGTCGGCGATGAAGGTTGACACCTTCTCTCGCTGCGCGGCATCCATGTTTATGCTGTCCTGATGGAAATATATCTCTGCCTCCACGCCTTCGTTATAAAGCGCCGTGGCAAGGTCAATCATGGTCATACGGGTGGTATTGACCATACGGCGTATGGTCTCGTCGAGATATATGTCGTCGGCAGATGTGGTCTTGTCAAGACCGCCCCAGCGGAACTTGTTGACAATATTGTCATAAGCCTTGTCGGTATTTACAGCGATATGATAGCCGTCAAAGTCACGGTTCTTGATTGGACCGACCTCGTAGGTCATACCGGTCGAGCGCATGTAAGGCGACAGGTTCAGATAATAATCGTCGGGCACAGTCATTGCGAAATATATCGGGCGTTCCCAGCCGTTTGCCGCATTGGTGGCAAGCATGTCGAGAGCGATTACATTGCTGAGACGCAAGCCGCCTTCCGGCTCGTCGCTCTGATTCAGGTCGATATATTCCTCGACGGCGGCAGCTTCTTCAGCCGACACACGACCCGACTTCACAACAGCATCCTTGTCGACGGGCAGATACATGTTAGGATACTTGAACTCGTAGAGCCCCCATTCGTTTTTGTTGGCGTCCGGGCTATAGAGTGCCTTTAATGCGGCAGTCACATTGACCTTCGTCGTGTCGGGGTTCAGGAAATAGCTGAACTGACGCTTGTCATGGGCGTAGACATCGGGTGTGGCAAGCATCTTGATTGCCGGAGCCTCGTAAGAGGGCACACGCATCTGGTCGACATACCAGTCGGTAGTGAGGTAGGAGAGGTTGACCACCCTCACATCAGTGCGGTAGCCCTCGACTTCCTGCGCATACCAAAGCGGGAATGTATCGTTGTCGCCGTTGGTGAACACTATGGCGTTAGGTTCAAGACTCGACAGGTAGTTCATGCCGAAATCACGTGCCGTGTAGCGTCCTGAACGGTCATGGTCATCCCAGGTCTGCGACACCATCTGAAGGGGCACGAACAGACCTACCACAACGCCTATTACGGCGCCTATGAGCGAGCGCGACTGCTCTTTGCCCTTGGTCATGTTGACCACGAGACGCCACAGTCCGGCAACACCCATGCCCACCCATATCGAGAACGCGTAGAAGGAGCCTGCAAACGCGTAGTCACGTTCACGCACCTGATTGGGGGTCTGGTTCAGATAAAGCACGATGGCGATACCCGTCATGAAGAAGAGGAATGCCACAACCCAGAACTGCTCGATACCGCGCTTGGAGGTGAACGCCTGCCAGCCTATACCGATAATACCGAGTATAAGGGGAAGCATGTAGAACACGTTATGACCTTTGTTGCCTGCGCCGAGGTCGTCGGGCAGGAGCGACTGGTCGCCGAGACGTAGGTTGTCAATCAGCGGTATGCCTGAAATCCAGTTGCCGTGGGTTATTTCTCCGTTGCCCTGTATGTCGTTCTGGCGTCCCGCGAAATTCCACAGGAAATAACGCCAGTACATGTGGTCAAGCTGATAATTGAAGAAGAAAGTGAGATTTTCGAGGAAAGTGGGCTTTATCTTGCTCTGGGTCTGACCCGGATACGGATTGCCGTCACGGTCAAGATAGGGATTTACCGTGACCGGAGTACCTTTCATGCCGGTCCAGTCCTTGTAAGCCTCGGCATATTTGCCGTCATACATACGCGGGAAGAGCATGTTTAGCTCGGGATTCATCACATACTCGGTCTTGGTACCGACAATTTCGTAGCGGTCGGGCTGGTCGGGAGATGTCTTCACGGTCTTTCCGTAAAGGGTCTTGCCCTCTTTCTTGACCGCCTGGGGACGACCCTGGGCATCAATCTGATACACAATGCCCGAATTGAAGGTCTGACCGTAGAAAAGCGGGCGGTCACCGTACTGCTCTCGGTTAAGATAAGAACTTAGCGCAAACACGTTGTCGGGCGCGTTCTGGTTCATCGGGGTATTTGCCGTGGAGCGTATCAGCAACAGGGCGTAAGATGAATAACCGATGAAGATGACAAGTATGCTCAGCACCGTCACGTTAAGTATTCTCACCGGCACCTTCTTCATATAAACGAAGAGATAGATGAGCAGACCTACAAATATAATCACCGGAGCCACCCAGCCGTCACCGATAAAAGGAATACCGGAAAGGAACACACTCAAGAAGAATGACACCTTTATCATGCGCGCGTTTTTCTGGCGATAAAGCTCATATACAGCCCATATCATCACGGCAAGTGCCACGATGGTATATACGACAGGTCCGGTATTGTAGCTGCAGTGTAGCACATTGACAAACAGCAGTTCGCAATACTGCGCCATCTCGATAAATCCCGGTACAAGTCCGTAAAGGATAAGACCGACAATCACAAATGACACACAGAGCGCAAGGAGAGAACCTTTTGCGCTGATATTCTTGAACTTCTTATAGTAAAATACAAGTACAATCGCGGGGATACAGAGCAGGTTGAGCAGATGGACCGCGATGGAGATACCGATGACGTAGGCTATCAGCACCAGATAACGGTCGCTGTGGGGCTCGTCGGCGCGGTTTTCCCACTTTAATATGAGCCAGAACACAAGGGCGGTACAGAATGAGGAGAAGGCGTACACCTCGCCCTCGACAGCCGAAAACCAGAACGTGTCGCTCCATGTGTAGACAAGCGAGCCGCAGACACCCGAGCCGAAGATGACAAGCATCTGCACAAGCGACATCTCTGTAGCGTCATCTTTCACCACAAGACGGCGCACAAGATGGGTGATGGTCCAGAAAAGCAGCAATATGGTACCTGCACTCAACAGTGCCGACATGGTATTGACGGCGAGAGCCACATGCTGCGCGTCAGGAGCGAAATTAACGAAAAACCGTGCCGCAAGCATGAAGATAGGGTTGCCCGGTGGATGACCGATTTCAAGTTTATAACCTTGCGATATGAACTCCGGGCAGTCCCAGAAACTTGCCGTGGGCTCCAGAGTGAGAAGATAAGTGACCGCCGCGATGACAAACATGAGCCATCCGAGCGAGTCATTGAGTATGCGATATTTTTTCATCATCTTGATTATAAGCTTATTCAAATTTCCATGTAATCACGCCGGTCTGTTCGGCGGGTGCCTCAAGGTCGACAGAGAAGCGTGACTGGCGTGACGCGGCAATACAACTGCGGCGCACACCGGCGTTCGCCGCCGCAGGACCGGTGCCTCCCACATATTCGGGAGTCCCGATGACTTGTCCCTTGCGATTGACACGCACCTTTATCTTAACAGTCCCTGAGAGGGTGCTTGCAGGCTTACCCCACGCCTCGGCGGTGCGCCCGCGCAGGTCATGTCCGGCAAGTCCGCTCAGTGCCCCCGTATTGGAATTACCGTTGGGCGAACCCGCTTCTCCTTTTCCCTTTTTGGAATTACTGAAACCGCTCTTCATGCGGTCTTTTATCTTAGCCTGCTTCTCGGCTTCCTCTTTCTGACGCTTGATACGTTCGCGCTCGGCAATCTCCTCCTTGGTAGGCCCCGCCTTTTCAGGCGCGGGCTTTTCGGTGACTTTCATTGTCGACTCATTCTGCGAGGTTACAAGCGACGGTGCCTCAGCCACGGCATCGCCTGCATCGGCAAGGTCTGTGCCGTCGACTGCGGCATCGGCATGAGAGTCGTCAGGCATGGGGGAGTTGTCGGTTTCCTCGACAGGGAAGGGCATGTCGCCAAGTTTCACATATTCACCGCCAAACACGATTTCACTTGAGTCGACGGGAGGCCATTTGCGGTCTTCCTGCGCGGTTATATCCACACGATAGTGCGCGAGCACCAAAGCCAACACAAGAAGGATGACTATGAGTGCCGTACCGGCAAGGGCTATCAGTTGGTCACGCTGCGACTCGCTCATTACAGTTAATGTGGTTTATGTTAATTAGATGGTTCCGGCGCAGAGCCATCGCCGACAACGTCAAGCGACATGACCGGAGCGGGAGCTTTCGCCGGTTTGGTGGCAAGCACCATCTTCAGGTTGTTTCGTGCGCCGAGGTCAAGCACCTCCACAATCTTGCCGTAAGGCACTTCCTCGTCGGCATATATTGCGATAAACCCGTCGGGCTCGTTCTGTTGCGCAAGTTGCAGGAAAGCAAGCAGAGAAGTCGCTTCAATGGGCTGCGGCTGCTCGTCGCCGAAAGATGCGAAAAGTCGGCTATCCTTGTCGATATACACTCTTGTCCCGGGCTTTAACGCCGTCTGCACCGAGCTTTGCGGCAGGTTGACCTCCAGCGCGGTAGGGAATACAAAGGTCGAAGTAATCATGAAAAAGATGAGCAGAAGGAAGATGACATCGGTCATCGACGCCATCGAAAACATCGCCATCATGTCATGAGGTCGTTTAAGTGCCATGAGTCAGAGGGGTAGGGGTTTAAGCCGGTTCGTTAAGCAGGTCCATAAACTCCATGCTCTTGCCTTCGAGTAGTTTCATTACGCTGTTGAGACGTGCCACGAGGATATTGTAGGCAAACAGAGCCACGATACCGACGGCAAGACCGGCGACTGTGGTGACAAGCGCCTCATAGATACCGCCGGCGAGCACACCCACATTAGCCGAGGAGCCAGCGTTGGCAAGAGCGAAGAATGCCTCCACCATACCCACTACCGTTCCGAGGAAGCCGAGCATCGGCGCGCCGGCGGCAGTGGTCGCAAGCCAGGGCAGTCCCTTGCCGAGATTTGCGATTTCAAGGTTGCCGGTGTTCTCGATTGCCACAAGCACATCGTTCATCGGGCGCCCTATGCGGCTAATGCCTTTAAGTATCAGTCGGCTGTAAGGTGAACCGTTTTTCTTGCAGAGATTTTTGGCACTCTCGATTTCGCCTTCATGTATATAGTCTTTGATGCGCTTCATGAAGGTGGAGTCCTCACGTGCGGCACGGCTTATTACGATATAGCGCTCGATAAATATGTATATGCTTATCACCAGGAGAAGCGCAAGCGGAATCATTATGAATCCGCCTTTCATACACAGGTCCCACACCGAAAGCTCGGCGGTGGTTGTGGCGGCTGCCGATACACTCTCGGTCGACGTAACCGACTCGGCGAGAGTCTCAAGGGTTTCGACAGAATCGGCGACTCCCTGCGGCATCTGTGCGATAATCATGTTGAGAATAGACATGTCGTGATAATGAATTATGTAGTTACTTTAAGCAGTTTTTATATTGACGTATGGTCTCTTCCAGCCCGAGATAGAGTGCGTCGCATATGAGCGCGTGACCTATCGACACCTCATTTAGATAAGGCACCCGGTCGTGGAAGAACTTTAGATTCACAAGATTCAGGTCGTGACCGGCATTTACACCGATACCAGCCTTGTGAGCCGCGATACTTGCTGTCACGTAAGGAGCGACGGCGGCTTCCGGGTCGGTCGGATAAGTGTCGGCGTAGGGCTTGGTGTAGAGTTCCACACGGTCAGTGCCTGTCGCAGCGGCTGCCTTGACCATATCTTCGTCGGGGTCTACGAATATCGAGGAGCGGATGCCCGCTTCACGCAATCGGTCGACTATCTCCGACAAAAATTCGTGATGTCTTACCACATCCCAACCCGCGCTGGATGTTATGGCGTCGGGAGCGTCGGGCACCAGTGTCACCTGCTCCGGCTTCACCTTCAGCACAAGGTCCATGAAATCGGGTGAGGGATAGCCCTCGATGTTGAATTCGGTCTTGACAAGCGGCCGCAGCTCAAACACGTCGGAATGACGTATATGGCGTTCGTCGGGGCGCGGATGTACCGTTATGCCTTGGGCACCAAACGCCTCGCAGTCAACGGCAACCTTCTCCACATCGGGCATATTTTCACCACGCGCATTGCGCAGTGTGGCTACTTTATTGATATTTACGCTCAGATTTGTCATCTTTTCAACCTCAATTTATGGTAATGAATTGTTGTAATAATATAAAGATTACGTCAATTCGGGGAATTTTCCCTATATTTGTAATCGCGTTACAACAAATGCAACTGCAAAAATAATCAGAAATAATAAAACTGCGAAAAGAATTGATAGCAAAAGATGCCATAGCACCCCAAATTATCCCGATATCCCCCGCACAAAGCTCCCGTCCCGGACATTCAGGCGCCTTCCCGGATACCGCGACGCCGATCGTGGACTCCGACGGCAGATATGTGGGGATGACGTCGGGAGCCGCCCGTCCGGTAAAGGCGTCAACCCCCATGTCGCTTGTGCTTGAAAGGATGGTGTCGGGCGACAAGACTGTGCCTGTGGTCGATGACATCACCGAGCTGTATCTTGGCGCGATTGACCGCGACTCGGCTCTTGCGGCGGTGTCAAGGCTGTTTCCGCAGCTCAACGAATATACAGAGCTTACCATCACCTGCCCTCCGAGCCAATACAGCGCGTCGGCTATCGCACACGCCGTGGAGGATGCCGACGCCCATCTGCTCAACCTTAACGTGACAGCGGGTACCGAGCCTGACTCGCTTACCACAGTCATGCTGCGCGTCAACCATTCGCGTGGCGAGTCGGTGGCGCGGTCACTGCAGCGTTACGGCTACGAAACCGTGGAAATGACGGGTGACCCCGGGATGTTTCACACCGAAATGGCGGAGCGTGTCAACGCGCTTCTGCACTACCTTGAAATCTAAGGCAACATCACAGATAAATATGAGAATAGCCGTATTCGGAAACCGTTACCAGGAAGCCCACATTGAGGAACTTTCGACCCTCTTTGACCTGATGTCGCGCCACAATGTGTGGGTGGAGATGGAAGAGTCGTTTTACAATTACCTATGCTCAGTGTTGACATCGCCTCCGGAAGTCAACGACCTCATAAAAGGCGACGACTTCAACGCCGCGATAGCTCTCAGCATCGGAGGCGACGGCACGTTTCTGCGCACGGCGCAGCGTGTCGGGGAAAAGGAGATACCTATCCTCGGCATCAACACGGGTCATCTCGGCTATCTTGCCGATGTCACGGTCAATGAGGCAAACGACAAGCTACAAAACCTGCTCGACGGAAAATATCACGTGGAATCGCGCACGATGATTGCCGTGACCAGTCCCGATGCGAGGCTCGACCTGTGGAGATATGCCCTCAACGAAGTGGCGATACTCAAGGAGGACACCTCCTCGATGATAGAGATGGAGGCGACAGTCGACGACAGCCATCTCGCCACCTATCTTGCCGACGGACTGATTGTGTCGACGCCCACCGGCTCGACCGGTTACAACCTCTCTGTCGGCGGTCCTATTGTGGCTCCCTCGGCGCCGGTGTGGGCGATTTCGCCCGTCGCGGCTCATTCACTGACCATGCGCCCTCTCATAGTTGCCGACGACAGCGTGATTTCCGTCACTACCCGCTCACGCTCGGAAACTTACCGTATAAGCCTCGACGGCAGGTCGCAGACTCTCCCCGTAGGCACTACAATCGAGATGCGGCGCGCCCCGTTTGTGACGCGTGTCATCCAGCGCCTCGACCACCGGTTTACCGATACTCTCCGCTCCAAGCTCCTATGGGGCATCGACAAGCGATGAACAGTGCCACAGTCAATCATCCGCAGCTCGGTGCTGTCAAGATAACCATGCGCGTGTCGGCTCGGCGTATCTCGGCGCGATGGAAAGATGGCATAGTGCATTTCTCCATTCCGCCCGGCTGCACGGGAGAGCGGTTGCATGAAGCAATAGAGATCCTTGCTCCGCGTCTGCTGAAACGCCGTCCTGAACTTGTCTATCGCGAAGGTCAGGTGATTGATATTGCCGGGCTGCCGGTAGCGATAAAGCGTCAGGGCGTGAAGCCTGACCGTGTACTCGGCTCGATGCATGACAACGCGGCATATCTCGAGGTAGGCACGGCAATAAATCTCGACAGCATGGCGGCGACGCGCACTATCAGCACTCTTCTTTGCCACATAGCGGAAAAAGCCGCGCCCGACCTGCTTATACCACGCGCAATCGGGCTTGCGCGTGAAATCGGTGTCGCTCCCGCGTCATGGCATATCATGCGCGGATTCCGTACACTTGGCAAATGCACGTCGCGCCGCGAGATTCATCTCAGCTATGTCATCGCATTTCTTCCGCAGGAGCTGCGCGACTATGTCGTGTGGCACGAGCTTGCCCATCTCTCCGAGATGTCCCACTCCCCGCGCTTCCATGCCATCTGCGACCGCTACTGCCACGGTCGCGAAAAGCAGCTTACCGCCGCCCTCCGCGCCCATCGCTGGCAAATACTTAAGTAGTTGTCAGTTGAGAGTCGTCAGTTGTCAGATTTCAGTTGTCAGCGCGTAGCTGTAGGGGCTGCCGGAAGGCAGACCGCGAGGAGGGCAGATACAAAGGGACAGAAGATAAAAAGTAACAGAGTTGTTTTGAGAGTGTCCAAAGGTAGGGCTGTACCCATGGTGCAGCCGCTTTCCCACGTTGCGTCTATTGCGAAATTGTTGCCCGCAGGGCATCATCTCTACTTAGTCGGGGCGTTGAGCGCAGCGAAACCCCCGGGGAATGGATTGCTAATAAGATGTTTCCGCAGGAATCATCACGGAGCACGATTGATGATTCCCTGAAGGGAAACATTAATCTTTCGCTTTCTTTCCGGGGGTATCGCTTCGCTCAACCGCCCGGCTAAGTTTGGATTTTTCCCTGCGGGAAAAGAGTTGTCGGCGCGTAGCAGTAGGGGCTGTAAATCAGGAATAAAGTTTTCAGTTGGGCGTTACGGTCTCTAACGACCTTAAGGGCGTTAAAGACGCGCTTCGCGCTGACAACTGAAAGCTCACCTGTCTCTTTTGACCTCATGTCCATCTGTTTCCTGCTCGGATGAGGCGCAAGAGAGGACTATCCTTTTGTAAGCGGTCAGAGAGGGTGTTTTGTCAAAAATAACGGTTTATATGATTGGAAAAATAATATCATTTGTATGTGAAATAATATTAATTGGTTAACTTTGTGCCAGCTAATATATTTTTTTAATTTCATAAGTATGGGTAAATTTTACTTTTTGATTGCATCACTGATTGTCGCTGCGGGCGCAACTGCTAATGCTGACGACAACGTGACGCGCCTTAAAACGTCTTCTGAATACAGGAAGGCGATAGAGGCAAAGTTTCACGCACGCAAGTCTCATGCAAGTGTGACCCGTGTAGCGGAAGGCACTGTGGAGCTTCCTTGGTTTGAGAATTTCGATGACGAGGCATCGTTTGACAACTTCACCGTAATTGATGCAAATGATGATTTCGCAACTTGGGAATACTCTGAGGGTAAAGCCCAATATTTTTCCCTCTTTGCCGATGGTGTAGCCGATGACTGGTTGATTACTCCGGGATTTGAAATGGTCGCAGGTAAAGATTATCAGATTTCATTCAGGGCTAATGGCAGTGATGAAGCTTTCCCGGAAGTCTTTAGCGCGTGGCTCGGAAACGAAGTAAGTGCTGAGGCAATGACAATAGAGGTTGTTGGTGAGACAATCGTTGCGCAGGATAATGCCTTAGACTTTAATATATCAATTAAAGTTCCTGAGGATGGAGTATATTATCTTGGCTTCCATTGTACCTCTGATCCGGAAGAGGCATGGACTCTTGAGATTGATGATATAAGCGTGAAGGAAGGTGCTACAGCCGCCGCCCCCGATGCTGTTACAGGACTTACCATCACACCCGATCCGGAAGGTGCGCTTAAGGCAACCATCACCTTTACTACACCCGCCGTAGCGACCGATGGTTCGGCTCTCGCATCGCTTACAAAGGTTGAGATTTACCGCGAGGACACGAATCTAATCAAGACATTTGACAATCCGGCTCCCGGCGTTGAACTGACTTATATCGATGAATCTCCCGCTAACGGTGACAATCACTATACGGTGATAGCTTACAATGAAGCCGGAGAAGGAAAACCGGCGATGTTCAGCCTTTTCGTTGGCGAGGATGTACCGGGTGTTCCACAAAACATCAAGCAAAGTGTGGACGGGGCTGACGTCGTACTGACATGGGAATCCGAGCCGCTTGGATGGAACAGCCATTATGTAAATGTGTCAAAACTTACATACGACATTTGGGAGACTCCTGATGGCATTAATCTCTTTGAAGTGGCAAAGGGCGTAACCGGAACTACTTATAGGATTGAGGGTCGCGCCGAGCAAGGTAAGCAGCAGCAGAATATCTACGTAGTCCGTGCCATTTCAAGTGCCGGTCCCGGTTCTCGCGGATATTCCAACACTGTCATCCTCGGTCAATCTTTGGCGCTTCCGTTCAAGGAGACATTTGCCGATAAGAAAATGTCGTCACGCTGGTTCCAAAACAGGACTGACAGTAATGACGGCACGGCTATCGTTGATGCCGACTATGACGGTGACGGTGGCGCGATGACTTTGAGCGGTCATCAGGCAGGTTGTGTCGTGGATTTGTATTCAAGCAAGGTAGGGATAAAGGGTGAGTCTAAACTTCAGTTGAGTTTCTGGTATCATTCACCTGCCGATGCAACATTCAGTGCCGGATTGTCAAAGGATTTCGAGGACCTTAAAATGGTTGAGCTTGAGGCTGCTGATGAGTGGAAGCAGGCTGTTATAGACCTTAGCGATATGACAACAAATGATTATGCCCAGATTCTGTTCCGCTACGTGGCAGGCAGTGAGCCGAGTGCAATCGACCATGTAGAATTGTCAACCGCGACTACAGTAGGCATTAATGCGGTAGAGTCGAGTGCCGATATTACAGTCGTAGAACGCTTCAGCATTGACGGCAAGCGTGTTGACGACAGCTATCGCGGAGTCGTGATAGAGCGTCTGAGCGACGGTACTTACACCAAGCGCGCCGCACGATAAACATCACTATTTAATATAGAAAAAGGGAGGTTGTATCTGAACAGCCTCCCTTTTTATTACCTACTGTGTACCGTGTCTCTTCTGACAACTGACGACTGACAACTGAAAACTGACAACTGACAACTGAAAACTATCCCTCTTTAACGTGGAAATAGTCAAAGTCCACGCTGCCTCCGGTGTTGGCGGTGGAGAAGTAGAACAGTGCAAACCGCTGACCTACGAAATCGGGCCAGTCAAAATTCATCTGCAGCGTGTCGCCGATGCGTTTCCATTCCTTGCCGTCAAGACTGTAATAAAACGAAGCCTTGTCGGTCTTGTCACGGAAATCACAGACTGTGCGCAGATATATGCGGTCGCAGTCGATAGGGATGCTCTCTATCTCGATACCCTTTGAATCGTCTTTGCATGAAGCGCGATGCATAATAACATGGTTTTTGCCGTTTTCACGCTTTACACCCACATATCCGTATTGGTTTTGAAATGCCGAGATGCCGGCGCGGTCACCGTCGCGCATGTTGGCTGTCTCGATGACGGTTTCGGCTGCGCTTATCGGACCGAATGTGCGCTGTGTCAGAGTATTGCGCGCATCGCGGATTGATGTCGCGATATGTCCGCTTGTAAGACGCAGATATCCGGGGCGTTCCGTGAGCGACCAGTAACGGTTGTCGGGGTTGTGGTTCCACTGCCATTCCGGTTTAAGCCATGACCCGTTGTCTGTATGTTCTGGTAGGGTGGCGGGTGTGTCGGAATATCGGTAGGTTGGTGTCCCGTTGTCAAATTCATCGCTGACTACTGGAAAATGGCGTTCAGCTGTCGCAACCGGCATGGGAAGTGTGTGGTCTACGCTTTTGCCGTCGTTGCCCAATACTGGCCATCCGTCGTTCCATGTAACCGGTACAAGCACGGGGATTCTTCCTACGGCACCGTAGTCCTGAAATAGCATTGCGTACCATTTGCCGTCGGGGGTGTCCACGATGCCTCCCTGTGCCACGCCGGTCGACCCAAGATGTGCCGTCCCGTCGGGATTCTCGATATTGCCCGTGAAGATTTTGCGCGGTTCAAACGCTCCCGGGGCGAGCTCTTTTGCACGCCACACTGTCTCCTGGCGCTGCCATCCTTGTCCCTGGATCATGAATATGTAGTAATAGTCGCCTATGCGGTAGCCGTGATATCCTTCGGCACGAAGACCTTCCGACGGGTTCTCTATCTGGGTGTAGTCAATCAGTGTCTCGCGTTTGCCAAGTGTCACGTTGCCTTTTCCGTCAGAGATTATCGGGCGGTAATAGGCTGTGTGCACGTTCAGGTCAAAGTCAGGATACACGATATATTTCTTGCACTCCTTGCCTGTGTCGTCAAAGAGCAATCCGGGATCATAGCACATTTCCACCTCGTTTCTGTGCCATGGTCCATGCTCTATGTCAGGGGTGGTGAAGATATATGATTTGCGGGTGGTGTTACAGCTCACGATGAGATAAAACAGCTTTTCGTAGGGGTCGTAGCGCAGATTTGCCGCCCATGAGCCTTTGGCATAGTCATTCTGACCATTTTTAAGTGAAAATGCGTCAGTGTCCTCCAGACGGTCGTAGGCACTTCCTATCACCTGCCAGTTGACGAGGTCGCGGCTCTTCATAATCTGGCAACCGGGCGAAAAGTGCATGGTCGTCGACACCATGTAGAAATTATCGCCGACGCGTATCACATCGGGGTCGGGGATATCGGCAAATACTACAGGATTGGTGAAATATTTCGGAAGAGCCTTGACTCTCAGGATTGTATAGGAGAATGGCTTGAACGTATAACCGAACTGCTGTCCGAAACCGTCAAATCTACTCTCGACAGGTATTATCTTCTCCGGCTCATCCCATGAATTTTCATCCTCAAGAGAAGCTGCCGCGAGAGTTATCACCTTTCCTGATTTGGCTATCGTATAGTCATCACCCAATGAGAAGTTGACATTATACCCATCGCCTGTAGCGTTGACAGCCTTTATGATAATCTCGCCGGTATTGTCATCGTATCCGGAGAATATGAATTGACGTGGTGATACATCGGTTGTATCAGCCGGAGATTTCTTTACGTCAAGCGCGACATTGCATGTAGGGCGATTTTCAGCCGCCATTTGCTGAACATAGTATGAGGCGCGGCCCATGACATCGTCGGAATCAATCCATATAAAGTTAGTTGACCATGTGCGGTCATGGCGGTTTTCAAACAGAGGGGCGTATGATGCCATGGTCACGAGATCGCTGTTACGTTCCATCCCGCCGATAAAAGCCGCTTCGGAAAGTGCGGCATTCATGTTGCCTCCTCCTACTTCACGGTTGCAGGCATATTCGCCTACATATACCTTGTAATTGCCACGCGGATGATTGTCAAACAGGCGCGTATTGGTGTAGAAAAACTCCGGTTCAACGTAAAAATGCGGGTCAATCATGTCGGTGACGGTTATTTTGCCTGTGCCTTGAAGCCCGTGATTGGATATAAGCACAAGTTCGGGATATTTCTCCTTGATTGTCTTGTAGAATATATCAAAACGGCGGTCATATTCGTCACCCCAGTTTTCATTGCCGATTTCCACATATTTCAGCGGGAATGGAGTGGGGTGACCGGCGGCTGCGCGTCGGCTTCCCCAAGTGGTTGTCGTGTCGCCGAGGGCATATTCAATCGCGTCGAGACAGTCCTGCAGATAGTAATCTATCCGGTCTTCGGGTGATGCGTCTCCCATGCGGTACTGGCATCCGAGTCCGACATTGCACACAAACATCGCGCCTGCGTTGATATCCTCGCAGAACTGAAGCATTTCGTGATAGCCGAATCCGTATGAGCATCGGTAGCCCCATGTGCTGTATTCTCCCGGACGCGATGCCGGGTCGCCCAGCGTCTTTTTCCATTCAAAGCGGTTGTCAAGCGAGATACCCTCTACCACGCATCCTCCCGGCCACCTTACAAAAGCGGGATTAAGGTCGGCAAGCATGGTTGCCACATCCTTGCGCAGTCCGTTGTCGCGATTATTGAATGTCGATTCTGGAAATAGTGACACATAGTCGAGCCATACCTTTCCTTTCCGGTTGAAAACGAGAGCAAGTTTCCCTTTCTTTGTAGCGGCATCCGGTGTCATGGTCAGGGTGATATCATTCCATTTGCCGTCATTTTTCAGCTTTATGGGTTGCGAGGCAAGTGTGTCGCCGTTTTCGGCGAGGAGCAAGGCTGTTATATCGCCTTTATAGCCCCTCTCCGTTCTCCCGATTATGCGCAATTTATAGTTTTCACCCTCGTGCAGCCCCATGCCCCAGTAGCCGTCGTTTATAAGCGTCACAGGAGCTTTGTTGCCATTCACTGATATCTCGAGGTTATTGGGGGCGGCTGCAAATTTCGGATTTTCCTTGGAGAGGCGCATAGACCCGTGTAAAGAATCGCCAGGGGCAAGCTTCCATCCCGGCACCGGCTCAGTGGTCCAGCGGTATTTTTCAGGCTTTATTTTACTGTCGATATGGTTTTTAACCGGGCGCGGGTAGAGCCAGCATCCTTCGGCATGGTATCCTTCGGGCATCTCAAGTTCTTCGAAACTGCGGTTTTGTACAAGTTCGGCATACAAGCCGCCGTCGCCGGCATGGTTTATCTCCTCGAAAAATACGCCGTACATGGTAGGGGAGACACTTGCGCCTCTTTGTCCGGGATAGATGAATACACTGTCGGGAGCATTGGCTGCGGTTACCTGTGAAGACGCGCCAAGCAACAGTAATGACAGGGCATAAAGGTTGATTGGTTTTTGCATGATTATGATTGGTTATGGTTACCTCTGTTATATGACAATATCGTCAGCACAAATTTACCATAAATATCTTTGGCTGCCAATGTCAGAAAAGAGAATTTTTCGCCCTAAAATCCTTTTTTGTCGCTAACCGCGATGACATCTGAAAACTGAAAACTGACAACTCCTAACCGTTGCCCGCAGGGCATCATCTATTTTTAGCCGTCGGTTGAGCGTAGCGATACCGACGGAAGGCAAGCAATTCTGCTCGTTTCCGACAGGAATCATCATTGAGCACGGTTGATGATTCCCTGTCGGGAAACAATCTCCGAAAGGCAATCTTTCCGGGGGTTTCGCTGTGCTCAACGCCCCGGCTATGCACAGATTATCCCTCCGGGAAACCGCCCTCCTTGCGGGCTGCCTTCCGGCAGCCCCTACAGCTACGCGCTGACAACTGATCACTGAAATCTGAATCCTGACAACTAAGCAGAGGGCTGTGACGATAAGTCACAGCCCTCTGCATGTATATGTCTTCCTTGATTAATATTCTTTCCAGGGAGTGATGCCGAGTTTCTCGACAGGCTTGTTGATGAATGCCTTCACATAGGCGCTTGCCAGACGTGCGTTGGTCAGCAACGGTATGTTGTGGTCGATAGCCCAGCGGCGTATGCGGTACCCGTTGGTAAGCTCGCGCTTGGTATGATTCTTCGGGATGTTGATTACCAGGTCGACCGCATGGCTTGAAATGAGGTCAAGCACATTTTCTCCCTCCTCGTCGGGCCAGCATACGGGGTGTGCCTCCACGCCGTTGTTGTTGAGGAATCGCGCCGTGCCTTCGGTGGCGTAAATCTTGTAGCCGTTGTCGGCAAGCATACGGCAGGCATCGAGCATGTCCACCTTTCCGCGTACATCGCCGGAGCTTACAAGTACTGCGCCGTGAGGTACGTGATGACCTACGGAAATCATGGCGTTGAGCAATGCTTCGTCAAAGTCCTTGCCAAGACATCCTACTTCACCGGTAGATGACATGTCGACACCAAGCACGGGGTCGGCTTTATGCAGACGGGCAAACGAGAACTGCGACGCCTTGATGCCGATATAGTCGATGTCAAATGTCGAGGTATCGACTTTCTCGACCTTTTCGCCAAGCATGATGCGTGTCGCGGTCTCGATGAAGTTTTTCTTAAGCACCTTGCTGACGAAGGGGAACGAGCGCGACGCGCGCAGGTTACACTCAATTACCTTCACGTCATTGTCTTTGGCGAGATACTGGATGTTGAACGGTCCGGAGATGTTCAGTTCCTTGGCAATCTTGGCGCTGATGCGCTTGATGCGCCGTGCGGTTGCCATATATATCTTCTGGGCGGGGAACACAAGGGTAGCGTCGCCGGAGTGTACGCCTGCGTATTCGATATGCTCGGAAATGGCATACTCGACAATCTCGCCATTACGTGCCACGGCGTCAAACTCTATCTCCTTGGCGTTCTGAAGGAATTCCGACACGACAACGGGATACTCTTTTGACACCTTTGCCGCCTGGGCGAGGAAGCGGTGCATCTGCTCGTAATCGTAGCATACATTCATCGCCGCGCCGGAGAGCACGTAGCTCGGACGGATAAGTACCGGGAAGCCTACCTCGTCAATGAAGCTGTCGATTTCAGCCTCGGTGGTAAGCTCTTTCCAACGGGGCTGGTCAATGCTGAGCTGGTCGAGCATCGCGGAGAATTTATGACGGTTTTCAGCGCGGTCGATTGACACCGGCGATGTTCCGAGCACAGGCACATGACGGCGGTAAAGCTTCATGGCAAGGTTGTTGGGAATCTGACCGCCTACGCTGACAATCACGCCGCGCGGAGTCTCAAGGTCGATGATGTCCATAACGCGCTCGAAGCTTAGCTCATCGAAATAGAGGCGGTCACACATGTCGTAGTCGGTCGACACGGTTTCGGGATTGTAGTTAATCATAATCGACTTGTAGCCGAGCTTGCGACAGGTGTTGGCTGCGTTTACCGAGCACCAGTCAAATTCTACCGAGCTACCGATGCGGTAGGCACCCGAACCGAGCACGACAATGTTGTTACCTGCGTTCATGTCATAGCGTATGGCGTTTTCATCAGCACCATAAGTGACGTAGAGGTAGTTGGTCAAGTCGGGATACTCCGAGGCAACAGTGTTGATGCGGCGCACACAGGGTGTCACGCCAAGCTGTTTGCGGTGAGCGCGTACACGCAGGTTTTCCGCCTCCATGTTGCCGGACGGATTCTCGACAAAACGTGCTATCTGGAAATCTGAGAATCCCAGGCGTTTTGCTTCCTTGAGCACATCGGCGGGGAGGTCTTCTATCTTGTCGTATCGTGATAGTACATCCTTGTATCTTACGATATTTTCAAGTCGCTGGATAAACCACTTGTCAATCTTTGTCAGCTCCTCAATGCGCTCGACGGTGTAGCCGTTTTCGAGTGCCTGGGCGATGGCGAATATACGCAGGTCGGTAGGGTGAGAGAGTGCGTTGTCAAGGTCGTCGAAGCGCAGGTCGTTGTTGCCTACGAAGCCGTGCATGCCCTGACCTATCATGCGGAGTCCTTTCTGGATTATCTCCTCAAACGACTTGCCGATTGACATAATTTCGCCCACTGACTTCATTGATGAGCCGATTTCGCGGTCGACACCGACAAACTTGGTGAGGTCCCAGCGCGGTATCTTCACGATCATGTAGTCGACCGAAGGAGCCACGTAGGCTGAATTGGGGGTGCCCATCTCGCCTATCTGGTCGAGGGTGTAGCCGAGAGCGAGTTTCGCAGCCACGAAGGCGAGGGGATAGCCCGATGCCTTCGATGCGAGTGCCGACGAGCGGCTTAGGCGTGCGTTGATCTCGATGATACGGTAGTCGTTGGTCTCGGCGTTGAAGGCGTACTGTATGTTGCACTCGCCGACTATGCCGATATGACGCACGACGCGTGTGGCTATATCTTCGAGCATCTTTATCTGCTCGGGGGTGAGTGACACGATAGGTGCCACTACGATTGACTCGCCCGTGTGGATGCCCAGCGGGTCGAAGTTTTCCATCGGCACTACGGTAAAGCAGTGGTCGTTGGCATCACGGATTACCTCAAATTCAATCTCTTTCCACCCCTTGAGCGATTCTTCTACAAGTATCTGCTTGGAATAGGCGAGGGCGCTTTCGCAGTGACGACGGAATTCCTCGTCGTTGGTACATATTCCGGAGCCGAGACCGCCGAGCGCGTAGCCGGAGCGTACCATTACGGGGAAGCCGATACGGTGAGCCACTTCTACGGCATCCTCTATCGTTTCAACCGCCTGCGATACCGGGGTCTTGACATCGATTTCCTTCAGCTTCTTCACGAAAAGATCGCGGTCCTCGGTTATCATGATTGCCTCAACCGATGTGCCGAGCACTTTCACGCCATATTTTTCAAGTGTGCCGTTGAGGTAAAGCTCCGTTCCGCAGTTAAGTGCCGTCTGTCCGCCGAATGCGAGCAGTATGCCGTCGGGGCGCTCCTTCTTTATCACTTCCTCTACGAAATAGGGGGTGATAGGAAGAAAATAAACCTGATCGGCAACGCCTTCCGAGGTCTGGATGGTCGCGATGTTCGGATTGATTAACACTGTCGAGATTCCCTCCTCGCGCATAGCTTTGAGCGCCTGGGAACCCGAGTAGTCAAATTCGCCGGCTTGACCTATCTTGAGGGCGCCGGAACCGAGTAGCAAAACCTTTTTCATATAGTTTTTCCGTGATGATGATATTTTGCTACAAAATTACGTCATTTCCCTCGCACCCACAAACATTCCCTGAATATTCTCCGGTACTAATTGATTCGGGGGGAGGCGAACTGCAATCGATTATGCGGGTTTCGTCACGCCATCAGCCATAGAGGAATGTCGATTATGTGTACTCCTTCAAAATCCGTCTCTTCATGATGAGTCCTTGCCAACAATAGTTTCGGATAGGCATCCCTTATTTTAGTCAGATCAATGTTGATGATATTGGCATCCGGATCTACACTTTTTATATGTTGAGAAAAGATGGATAATAGTTTGAATTTTCCGGAACGTCTTATTCCGGTTATAATCTTGATTTCGGGAGTATTTTGTACTCTCAATAACTGATTTATGTATAGGGGTCTGTCTATTATTTTCATTTCTGTTCGCTTCCCAAATAGAAATTATTTTTGATTTTGGGAAGTGGGGTAAGGTTAATTATAATTTTTAGTTTGACTAAATATGGTTCAATGTCACTAACTTAAGGATTTTGCCCGGAATGGGCAAGATGTCGTTAACCGCGGGTAGCCCCGAATGGGGCACCCGTGGAACGCAAGCCCTACCATACTATACAACCCTGAAACGGGCTGCATAAATAGATGCTAATCAGATGCCTATGCAACCCGCTTCGGGGTTGAGATACTGGGAGAGAGACCCTTGAGCCACGGGTATGCCTTCGGCATTACCCGCGGTAAACGAGATGAATCCCCTTGCAGGGATTTATGGATCTTCTGCCTTAAGTTATTGACATAGAAATAATGGTTCGATAATAATCCCTGATTGCTGAAGCTAAAAATGGCTGTCGGGAGTGGAAAAATGCGTGAAATGCGATTTTGTTAAAAGAAAATTGCATTAAAATTTGGAAAATAAATTTCTTTTATCTTAATTTGCGGGGTAAAACAAAGCAAAAAGCTATGTTTTATAAATGATAGATGGCAAATTGTTAAACTATAGTTTGCTGTGATTAACATTTGACGCATTTTGTTGGATATTTATATAAAATATATTGGTATGATTATTAAAGGTAGAAAAGTAAGTTACGGATGGCTCGTCACATTTATTATTATAGCCGCCGTAAGTGTTTTAGGTTTGTTTACCGAAGCCGGTGACGGCTTGGCGCTGTTCGATATGCCTAACGACCATCTTTATGCGAATGTCGCATGGATGATAACAGCCACGATTTTTGTGTTGATGATGACTCCGGGTCTCTCGTTTTTCTATGGTGGTATGGTGAGGGTGAAAAATGTGATTTCCACCATGCTTCAGAGTTTTATTGTGATGGGTTTCGTGAGTGTGCTTTGGGTGATTTTCGGGTTTGGTCTCGCTTTTGGCGACGATATCGCCCATGTAATCGGTAATCCGGTGGATTTCTTTATGTTTGACAATGTAGGTGTCGGCAATGTAACCGGTGCCTCCGACCTTTCACAGATAGGTATTGCCACAACTACTATTCCGTTGGCGCTTTTTGCCCTGTTTCAAATGAAGTTTGCCATCATAACCCCCTCGCTTATCACAGGGTCGTTTGCCGAGCGTGTACGCTTCTCCGGCTACCTTTTGTTTATGGTGTTGTGGGTGATACTCGTATATTGTCCGTTGGCTCATTGTACATGGCATCCCGAAGGTTTGTTCGGCATGATGCATGTTCATGACTATGCGGGCGGCATCGTGGTACACGCTGCTTCCGGTATTGCAGCACTCGCCGGTGCTATTTTCCTCGGAAAGCGTACTCCGTCGCAGGATGCTGCAAAGCCTGCTAACGTGCCTTTCGTGCTGCTCGGTGCTGCGTTGCTCTGGCTCGGATGGTTCGGGTTCAACGGTGGTAGCTCACTTGCTGCCGACGGAATAGCTGTGTCGGCGTTCCTTAACACTAATACGGCTGCCGCCACGGCTATGGTGACATGGGTGGTATTTGACGCTCTTCGAGGTCACAAACCCTCGGCAATGGGTGCTGCAATCGGTGCTGTTGTCGGACTGGTGGCGATTACTCCATGTGCCGGATGGGTCACCGTGGGCCAGAGTGTGTTTATCGCTTTCGTGATAACGATCTGTTGTAATATGGCAGTGGCATGGAAGGGCTACGGACAGATGCTCGATGACGCTCTTGACGTGTTCCCTACCCACGGTCTCGGCGGTATAATCGGAACGATACTCACCGGTGTGTTTGCCTACGATTTCTTTGCCCGCGACGGCGCCATGACAATCTCCCGCACGGAATTTTTCTGGAATCATATACTTGTGCTTGTCATAGTGTTTGCCTATACTTTTGCGGTAAGCTATTTCCTATATTGGCTCACTAATAAGATTATCCCGCTGAGGGTGTCGCGCCACAGTGAGGAGATAGGCCTTGACCTGTCGCAGCACGGCGAGGAATACGGTGTTGAGGCAGGCACGGGAATCGCCGAGGATACACCTTCGGTCGACGACTGGTTCCGCGGCATGGAGCAGAGCTGATATAGCCCGCTCCCGCAAAGCCAACAGCTTTTTCACAAATATTAATGATGGATTTTGGCGGGAATTGGGTAACTTTGTAAGAGATTGTCCGGGGGTATATGCTTCCCGGGCAATCTCTATAAATTTGCGCTCAACTATTGCGACGTTATGAAAGAGAATAATCCCTGCATCTATCTTATCCCCGTGACTTTAGGCGACTGTGAGCCTGAAAAGGTGCTTCCCGCCTATAACCTGGAGGTCATAAGGTCGCTACGTTATTTTGTGGTCGAGAATCTGCGGTCGGCGCGGCGTTTTCTTAAACGGTGCGACCGGTCGATTGTGATTGACGACCTGCATTTTGAAGAGCTTAACGAGCATACTCCCGCCGAGCGTGTGGCGGACCTTCTTCGCCCTGCAGAGGAGGGCCATGATATAGGAGTGATTTCAGAGGCGGGATGTCCTGCGGTAGCCGACCCGGGTGCCGACCTCGTCGCTGTCGCGCAGCGTAAAGGCTTCAAGATTGTTCCGCTTGTCGGGCCGTCAAGTATCCTGATGTCGCTGATGGGCTCCGGCTTCAACGGGCAGAATTTCGCCTTCAACGGCTACCTGCCTGTCGACAAGGAGGCGCGCGCGGCTAAGTTTCATGAGATGGAACGCCGCATACGTCACGAAAACCAGACACAGATATTTATCGAAACGCCTTATCGCAACAACCGCCTTATTGCAGAAATCGCGAAGTCGCTCAATCCTTCGCTCCTCCTGTGTGTCGCCGCCGATATCACCGGAGAGCGCGAGAGCATACTCACGCGTCCGGTATCGTGGTGGGGTAAAGCGCAGTATGATTACGACAAGATACCCGCTATATTTCTTTTATATAAACAATGATGGCACGACGAGGTAGAAATAATCTGCTTGATGACAGCCCCGGTCTTTTCGACGAGGTGGAAGGTCGTGTCGCTCCGTCACCGTTGAATACGCTGCCCACCCATCCCGAAATCGAGGGCTATGTAAAACGGGTAAGACTGTCGGGAGGCATGCCGCGTCAGGGTGGATTTGCCGATGATATGCCGCTGGGCCCTATCGTGGTAAAACCGGTGCCAAACAAGATTATGTTCATGTCGTTTGGCAGTGGCAGCAGCGGTAACTGCTCGTTTATCGGCGATTCAAAATCAGGATTCCTCATTGACGCCGGTGTCGACCCGAAAACAGTAGCCGAGGGGCTTGCTTCCTACAAGATACCGATGGAGCGCGTCAAGGGTATATGTATCACCCACGATCACAGCGACCACATGCGTTTTGCCTATGCGTTGCTGAAAAAATACCGTCATCTGGCGCTTTACTGCACACCGCGCGCGCTAAACGGCATGTTGCGCCGTCATAATGTGTCGCGCCGTCTAAAGGATTATCAGGTCAACATATACAAGGAGATTCCCTTTGCCATAGACAATTTCACCGTAACGGCATTTGAGGTGATGCATGACGGCACTGATAATGTCGGGTTTTATGTCGAGCACGATGACCGCGCATTTGCCATAGCCACCGACCTCGGGTGCATATCGGAGCGAGTCGACTACTACATGCGCCGTGCCGACTATCTTATGATTGAGAGCAACTATGACCTGAATATGCTCCGTTTCGGCACATATCCCGAATATCTCAAAGCTCGTATCCGCAATGTCAACGGTCATCTTGACAATAAGGTGACAGCGCAGTATCTTGCCGACATATACACTGAGCGATTACGCTATGTATTCCTGTGTCATCTGAGCCATGACAACAACACCCCGGAGACCGCCCTGAATGAGTCGCGCACCTCCCTCGAAGGGAAAGGGCTGAAGGTCGGCACAGGCAGTAACCTACCCTCTGATGCCGGTTGTCATCTGCAGCTCGTGGCTCTGCCGCGCTTCGATTGTTCGCCCCTTTACATACTGCGTCCCAGCGCCCAATGACGATAGCAAAAGCTGATTTTTTCTGAAATAATTGTTGTAATGTAATCAATTATTCAGATAAAAAGTCTATTTTTGCAAAAGTAGCAATTCCTTTATATTATGCTTATTAAGACATTTGGCGCGGCATTGCAGGGCATCGATGCCATTACCGTGACTATTGAAGTGACTGTCGAGATTGGTGCTTCGTTTAATCTTGTCGGACTCCCTGACGCGGCTGTTAAAGAGAGCTATCAGCGTGTGAGAAGCGCTGTGAAGCAGTCGGGTTTTGAGTTCCCGCGTCATGCAGTGGTGGTCAATATGTCGCCGGCCGATGTCAGGAAGGAAGGGGCTGCTTATGATTTGCCGATAAGTCTGGCGATACTTTCCGCCTCGCGGCAGCTCGACGCGTCCAGGCTGGGTGGATATATGATTATGGGGGAATTATCGCTTGATGGATCGGTGTTGCCGATAAAGGGTGTGCTTCCTATGGCTATAGCCGCGCGTAGTCTCGGTTTTAAGGGCATGATTGTGCCGCAGGCTAATGCTACCGAGGCGGCGGTGGTAAATAACATTGATGTCTACGGCGTGTCATCGCTCCGGGAAGTGGTGGGATTTCTCAACGGCGAGGCGGTTCTTGAGCCGACAGTGGTAAATACCCGAGAGGAATTCAGCCGTGCGGTGGATAATTTCGACTTTGATTTTTCAGAGGTAAAGGGGCAGGAAAATGTCAAACGTGCGTTTGAGGTGGCGTGTGCCGGTGGTCATAATATACTTCTTGTGGGTGCTCCCGGCTCCGGAAAGTCGATGATGGCGAAACGCCTCCCCTCTATTCTCCCTCCGCTCACGCTTCAAGAGGCGCTCGAGACAACCAAGATTCACTCCGTCGCGGGCAAGCTGAAAGGTAACGCGCGGTTAATGACGAGTCGCCCTTTCCGCGCGCCTCATCACACTATATCGCCCGTCGCGCTTGTCGGCGGGGGCAGCAATCCCATGCCGGGGGAAATTTCACTGGCTCATAACGGGGTGCTGTTTCTTGATGAGTTTCCCGAGTTCCCAAGGAGTGTGCTGGAGGTGATGCGACAGCCGATGGAGGATCGCCATATCAGCATTTCCCGTGCCCGTTATTCGATTGATTATCCCGCCGGATTCATGCTTGTGGCTTCGATGAATCCTTGCCCGTGCGGCTACTATAATCATCCTACGAAAGAGTGTACATGTATGCCGGGACAGGTAAGCAAATACCTTAACCGTATATCCGGTCCGCTGATGGACCGCATCGACTTGCAGGTGGAGATAATGCCTGTGGCGTTTGAGGAGCTTTCTTCGATGAAGGAGGGAGAGGGGAGCGCGGCAATACGTGAGCGAGTGATTAAGGCGCGCGCTATCCAGACGGCGCGTTTTGTCGGCGAGCGCACTGTCCATTGCAACGCTCAGATGAACTCCCGGTTGCTGTCGGTTCATGCCCGTCTCGACAAGGAGTGTATGCAGATGCTGGAGTTTGCCATGAAGCGTTTCGACATGTCGGCAAGGGCGTATGACCGCATTTTGAAAGTGTCACGTACCATCGCCGACCTCGCCGGGTCTGCCTCAATCCTCCCCGCCCATGTCAGCGAGGCAATCTCCTACCGCAACCTCGACCGCTCCACCTGGGGCGCCCATCCCCTCCACCCTTAACTGCTATGGTTAATCGCTAAAGCTCATAGCCAAGACAAAAATTTTTGTATAAGCTCATAAACTTCAGTTTATATGAATAAAATCCTGCGCGCTCCCTGGCATGATTACACCCGACGGTGCATATACATGGTCACTTTGACCAAAAATCCTTTTGTCAAAGATTTCGGGGTGCTTGCCGGTGATTGGCGGATTCCGGCAGGTCAGCTGGGGAGTTCATTTGTGAGCACTACTCCGATAGGCTCAGCGGTTAAAAAAATCTTGCGGCAGTTTTACTCTATAGAGCCCAATGTACGCATATTGCAATATGCACTAATGCCTGACCATCTTCACATACTGCTTTTTGTTGAAGAACCAACGGTCGAACCCCTTGGATATATTATTGCCAGGTTTAAGGTGGCTGTAAATAAGTGTGTTGGTATAAACAGTGTCTTTTCAAAGGGATTTAATGATCAAATTCTTAAGACAACGCGATCACTTGACATATTATTCCGCTACCTGCGGGAGAATCCGAGGCGGCTGGCGGTGAGGAGGGCTAATCCCGGGTATTTCAGGCGTATTAACTCGCTACAAATCGGAGATAAGAGCTATCGCGCTTACGGCAATTTTCAACTTCTTGAGTGCCCGTTCAAAGAGCTGGTGGTTGTGCACCGTGCCGATACTCCCGAGGTTCGCAGGCGCAATCGTGACCTGTGGCTCTATACGGCAGCCAACCGGGGTGTGCTTGTGTCGCCATTCATATCGCCTGCCGAAAAGGCGATACGCGCGGAAGCCGAAGACGCGGGCGGAAGAATCATCCTAATCATTCCCGATGCTATCAGTGAGCGCTACAAGCCTTCCGGCTCTGATTTCGCCCTCTGCGAAGAGGGTAGGATGTTGATTGTAGCCGTACCGCCAACCGAGAGCAAAACGCTTACGCGCGCTCATTGCATGACGATGAACGGAGTTGCGGAAAGTATTGCGGCGCGTGGTTAGTGCTGGCGGATGTATTCGTCGTAGGCTTTGAGAGCGTCATCGGCAAGCGACGGGTCACCGGCTGCCTCTGCATAATAGCCGGCAAGTCTCTTTATCGCATCTCGCGATGTTGACAGCCGACCGAACATTGAGAGCAGTTTTTGACGCGACTTGACATCAAATGTCATACGGTTAAGGTCGATGTGATAGAAGTTGAATCCAAGCGCCGGAGTGCCGGTGAAAAGTATATTGCCGGGCGAGAAATCGCGATGGAGTATTCCTGCGTTATGCATTCTTGCCATCTCTGCTGCAAAGGCACGAAGCAACGGCTCGTTGTCGGGATTGTTTTCCCATCCGCGCATGTCACCTCCGCTTATAAACTCGGTCATGTAGTAGCTGCGCAGAAGGCGGTTGCCGTTGAGTACCTCGCCGTATGCCACAGGCGAGGGAGTACGGAATCCCAGTTGCTGCAGCCTTTTTGCGTTGAGATAGGAGAGATGCGACTTGCTTTTGCCCACTACCGTCTGCATGTAGGAGTCGATAAGATTAGGCACCTGGAATGATTTTATCACAATCGGTGTATTGTCAATCGTCAGGCGATACACGGTATTGCGGTCCATGTAAATCGGCTCCGCTTCCGGCGGAACGTCGTTTTTCAGGATTGAAGCGATATGTTGGCGCAGATGTTCAAATCGTGAGCTTATTTTGAGATTGTATTTTAGCATGTCGAAAAGTGTTATTATGCAAAAATAAAAAATCTTTCACGAAAAATGAATCGTTTCAACGGGCTTTTTTCAAGGCGCGGCGCGCAAGATTGTAGGCAAGATATGCAGTTCGGTACTGTTCGCGGCTTATGGCGCGTCCTTCGGCACCGTCAAGTATGGCTCCCTTGTTCAGATAGCAGTCAAGAAACGCCGTGACACCTTTTATATAGGGCGTGACAGGAGAGATGGAATCGTGGTGTGCCGAAAGCACTTTTCCCGTTATTGCCGCGTGGCGTGTCTGTACCTGGCGGTATTCTTCCGGGGTTGTACAACGGTAATGCAATATGTCGCCGTCAAGCATCTCGGGACGCAGTGAATCGGGGAAGATGACGCGTTCCGATACGTCGCGCAGATTCCAGTTGGCATATCGCTTGTCGAAAAGCCTTATCTGTATGTCGGGATACCAGCCGCAGTGTCTCACAGGCTGTCCGCAATAAAAGTTGAGGCGTGACATACGGTAGACCCTGTGGTCAAATCCGGTCTCTTTCAAGTGTTGTATGGTCGACCGGAGAGCGGGCGACAATACTTCGTCGGCATCTATAGAGAGCACATAGCTGTGGGTGGTGAGCGATGTGGCAAACTGGCGTTGTGCGCCGTAACCGGTAAATTCGCGTCTCACTACTTTGCAGCCGTGCTCGATGCATATCTCTGCCGTGCGGTCGGTTGAAAATGAATCCACGACTATTATTTCGTCGGCGATGCCGTCAAGCGAAGCAAGACATGCCTTGATGCGGTGTTCCTCATTAAAGGTGATTATTGTCGCTGAGATGTGTCTCATGGCGGTCAGGTTTATCTTATGGACATATAATATTTTCGTTGTTCAGGCGAGAGGCGTTCGATGGCATAGCGGAGCATCGTGCGTGGCATAGACGCGGCGTGCCGGTCGAGAAATGCCGCGAGTCCGTCGGCACATCCGTATTTCCCGGCTTCGCGCAACATCCATCCCGTAGCCTTGTGGATGAGGGGATGGGGATGGCTGAGATACTTTTCGGAGATGGAGAATGTCGGGTCATAGATGCCGTGTCGTATCAACGTCATTGTCGCTACGATTGCCGCACGTTGTTCCCACAGATTTTCTGAGTCCGACAGTCGGTGGATGATTTCGAGTTCTCCCGGATGGCTAAAGAGCCATTCGCCGAGAATGTATGGAGCGGAGAGGTCGATGAGGTCCCAGTTGTTAGCACGGGTGAGGTTGGCGAGATACAAGTCGACGATTTCGCGTTGACGCTCTTCGTTGCGTTTCGATTTCTTGAATGACTCGACCAGGGCGAGCAGCGCCGACAGCCGGTATTCATGTATCGGCGAGTAGAGCATCTCCGTGACGGCTCCCGCAGGAGCATCGTGGTAGCGTCGTGCCACCTTGCGGTTGTCGGGCACAGTGATGCCGATGAATATGTCGCCTTCTCCATACTCACCTTTTCCGGTTTTGAAAAAGTGAGAGAGCACACTCACTTTTTCCTCCCTTGCGACTTCGTTGAGATTTTGCTTCCACTGCTCGGTCATGGCACGATTTTTTTCTTTTTGCAAATGTAGATAAAAATCATGAGAGTGGGGTAGGGGAGAGGTCGCCTTTTTAACCCTCGGAGAATTGGAAATTGCGGGTAAATATCCGTGAAAGTTGTGAATATTTGATTCTCAGCGGGGTTTAAATGATGGTAAATTACGGAGTGATAGTGAGTTATGGCGATTTTTGTGCGATTTGTCGGTGTGTCAGAAAAATTGGTGGCTTGAAAAAATTGAATTAAATTTGTAAAAACTCTTGCTATGGCTCTTAACTACATCTGGATGGCTTTCTTTTTCGTCGCTTTTTTGGTGGCGCTCGGAAAGACTATAATTTATGGCGACCTTGGTATATGGAGTGCGATCATGAGCGCTTCATTCAGTTCGGCGGCGACCGCTTTTGAAATTGCGCTTGGCTTGACCGGCATCCTGTCACTTTGGCTCGGACTGATGAAAATCGGTGAGCGCGCCGGGGTGATACAATTTTTCGGTCGTCTTATAAGCCCGCTGTTCAGTCGTCTATTTCCCGGCATACCGAAGGGACATCCTGCTATGGGCTCCATTTTCATGAATGTGTCGGCTAACATGCTCGGGCTTGACAATGCCGCCACGCCTCTCGGTCTGAAAGCCATGCAGGAGATGCAGTCGCTTAATGATAAGAAGGATACCGCCACCGATGCCATGCTCATGTTTCTGATATTGAATGCATCAGGGCTTTGTTTTATACCTATCGGAATTATGATGTATCGTGCACAGGCGGGTGCTGAAAATCCGACTGATGTATTTCTGCCCATTCTGCTCGCCACCTTCATCGCTACCTTTGTCGGCATTGTGGCAATGTGTCTTAAGCAAGGTATAAGCCTGAAAGACAAGGTGTTGCTTATGTGGCTCGGCGGTCTTGCGCTGATTGTCGGGGGTATTGTATGGTTCTTTTCATCATTACCTAAAGAGAAGGTGGAGATATATTCTTCATTTGTGGCTAACATTTTGCTCTTCAGCGTAATAGTGATGTTTTTGGGTGCAGGGCTTAAGAAGCGTATTAATGTGTATGACTCTTTTATAGAGGGTGCCAAAGAGGGGTTCAAGACTGCCGTGATGATTATCCCGTATCTTGTGGCTATACTTGTGGCGATCGGTATGTTCCGCGCTTCCGGGGCGATGGATGTGATTACGCGCTGCATGGAGTCATGTTTTACATTTATCGGAATTGATGCCGAATGGGTTGCTGCGCTGCCTACCGCGCTCATGAAGCCGTTGAGCGGTTCAGGTAGCCGTGGCATGATGGTTGACCTCATGAGCACTTATGGTGCCGATGCTTTTGTGTCGCGTGTATCAGCGGCAATCCAGGGCAGTACCGACACTACATTCTACATCCTTGCCGTCTACTTCGGTAGCGTGGGTGTAGTCAAGACCCGCTATGCGGTGCCTTACGCTCTGCTTGCCGATGTTGTCGGCTCCATTGCCGGCATTGTTGCCGCCTACATATTTTTTCATTGACGGTGAGAGTTGACTGAATGAAAATAGCTATTTTTGTATATCGCAATTTTGGAAAAATACAGATATGAGCAGTATTGACTGGGAAATTCAAAATACGGAAATGCCCGCTATTGACCGCCCGCTGCTTGAGCGGTGGATTGTTGCGGTGGCTGCCGAACATGACCGTATTATCGGTGCGTTGGTCTACATCTTTTGTGATGACGAGCGTATAATCGAGGTTAACCGTGAGTTTTTGCAACACGATTATTATACCGACATAATTACGTTTGACTACTCACGGCGCAAGCTTATCAGCGGTGACATGTTTATCTCACTTGACACTGTGGCGAGCAATGCAGAGCAGCTTGGGGGGGATTATGCCGACGAACTGCACCGTGTGATTATACACGGCGTATTGCATCTCTGCGGCATTAATGACAAAGGACCCGGTGAACGTGAGATAATGGAGCGTCATGAAAACCGTGCTCTTGAATTGCTCCGCGAGCTAAAGGGAAAAGCATAATATTGACAGGAAAAACGAATATGAAATTTGATTATGATGTGATAGTGATTGGAGCGGGACACGCCGGCTGTGAGGCTGCGGTCGCTTCGGCGCGCCGTGGTGCGTCGACTCTCCTTATCACTATGGACATGAATAAGATTGCCCAGATGAGCTGTAATCCCGCTGTAGGCGGTATTGCAAAAGGGCAGATTGTGCGCGAAATTGATGCGCTTGGCGGTATGATGGGTGTCGTGACCGACCGTACGGCGATACAGTTCCGTATGCTTAACCGCTCCAAGGGTCCCGCAATGTGGAGCCCGCGCGCCCAGAGCGACCGCATGAAGTTCAGCGGTGAGTGGCGCAGAATTCTTGAAAACACCCCAGGGCTTTGTATGTGGCAGGATTCGGTGGCCTCGCTGTTACTGGAAGGAAACGCGGTGAAGGGTGTTGTCACGGTGCTCGGCGTGAAATTTCATGCCCGCGCTGTTGTGCTTACCGCCGGTACATTCCTTAACGGATTGATGCATGTGGGTCGTGCGCAGGTAGAAGGTGGAAGGGTTTCGGAACCGGCATCCCATGGTATAACCGAGCAACTCGCCGAGTTTGGATTTGTCACCGCACGTATGAAGACAGGTACACCCGTACGCATCGATGGCAGAAGCGTGAAGTGGGAGCTTACTTCTCCACAGGAGGGAGAGAATGACTTCCACAAGTTCAGCTATCTTCCCGATGTAAGGCGTGAGCTTCGTCAGCGTAAATGTTATACTGTCTACACTAATCCCGCTACCCATGACATACTCCGTGAGGGTTTGCCCGATTCTCCGCTTTACAACGGTCAGATAAAAAGCATAGGACCTCGTTACTGTCCGAGTATAGAAACAAAGATTGTCACCTTCGCTGATAAGGATGAGCACCAACTTTTCCTTGAACCGGAGGGGGAAAATACACAGGAGTTTTATCTTAACGGATTCTCTTCTTCGCTTCCGCTCGACATCCAGGTAAGGGCGCTTTCGACTGTGCCTGCGCTCTCCGATGTGCAGATTTACCGTCCCGGTTATGCCATAGAATACGACTTTTTTGACCCGACACAGTTGAATCATACTCTTGAGACAAAGATGGTGGATGGTCTCTTTTTCGCAGGTCAGGTCAACGGTACTACCGGTTATGAGGAGGCGGCAGGGCAGGGGCTTGTCGCGGGTGCTAATGCTGCCGCGAAGGCGCTCGGTCTTGAGCAGCTTGTGCTGTCGCGTGACGAAGCATATATCGGGGTGCTTATCGACGACCTCGTGACAAAGGGCGTTGATGAGCCTTACCGTATGTTTACATCGCGTGCCGAGTACCGTATCTTGCTCCGTCAGGATGATGCCGATATGCGACTCACTCCACGCGGTCATGAATTAGGGCTTGTCGATGATGAGCGTTACGCCTTGATGGTGTCGAAGCGTGAGCAGCGTGACCGTCTTATCGAGTTCGCCCGTAGTTTCTCGCTTAAGCCGGCATTGATAAATGACGCACTTGAGACTCTGGGAACCTCGCCCCTAAAACAGGGTGTAAAGCTGGTCGACCTTATCCTTCGCCCGCAGATTACCATTATGTCTCTCGTCCCTTACATCGACGCGTTGCGTCATGAGGTGGAGAAGCTGGAGGAGACCCGGCGCGATGAAATAATTGAGGCTGCGGAAATCTTGATAAAGTATCAGGGTTATATCGACAGGGAGAAACTTGTAGCCGACAAGATTCATCGTCTTGAGGAGCTTCGCCTGCCGTCAACTATAGACTATGCTTCTATGAAGTCCCTGTCGACTGAGGCGCGGCAGAAGCTCGAAAAGATACGTCCCGTGACAGTCGCGCAGGCAAGCCGTATCCCCGGCATTTCCCCCAGCGACATTAATGTGCTCCTCCTGTTGATGGGAAGATGATTGTTTCACGTGGAACAGAAATAACTCAATAGAATACAACTAATTAACCGAATGTTTATGGAATATATCAAGTCTAAAATCAGAGATGTGGTTGATTTCCCGAAAAAGGGTATAATATTCAGGGATCTTACCACAATGTTCAAGGATGCACGTGCAATGCATATCGTAGGTTGGGACCTGGCACAACTTTATCGTTCGAAAGGTGTTACTAAGGTGGTGGGTATCGAATCACGCGGATTTATCGGCGGCGCGATTCTTGCTTATGAGATTGGTGCCGGATTTGTGCCCGCACGTAAGCCCGGAAAGCTCCCCGCCGACACTATCACCGCCTCCTTCGAGAAGGAATACGGCACTGACGTAATCGAGATTCACCGCGATGCCATCACGCCCGATGATGTGGTTGTGATACACGATGACCTGCTCGCTACCGGCGGTACTATGGCGGCATGTTATGAGCTTGTGAAGAGCATGAACCCGAAGAAGGTTTACATCAGCTTCATTGTAGAGTTGAGCGAGCTTGAAGGAAGAAAGAATCTTCCGGCTGATGCCGAGGTGACTTCGCTTATCGTTTATTGATTCAACTTTCGCTTGCGAAAGTTGAAGGTTATGGGTTAAGAGCTTAACGGGTTAAAAGCCGGTGCTGCAAAGCATGTTTTGCCCTTAATGTAGTAACATCGCATTGCGTCAATGTCGCTGACCTAAGTATTTTGCCCGGAACGGGCAAGATGTCGTTAACCGCGGGCAGCGCCGAAGGTGCGCCCGTGGCAAGCAGACACCCTGACACGATGCAACCCTGAAACGGGTTGCATAAATATGGGCTAATCAAGTGGCTATTCAACCCGTTTCAGGGTTGAGACAACTAAATTATTGATTGAACTAACCGTTTCGCGATTGGCAAAGATAGAGAAATCAAAAGAACTGAAGGAGAAAATCTCCATTCTTCCCGACACTCCCGGCTGCTACCTATATTATGATGCAGCCGGGACAGTGATTTATGTGGGCAAGGCGAAAAACCTCAAACGCCGCGTCTCGTCCTATTTCAACCGCACACACGACAGCATCCGCACCATGCTTCTTGTGAAAAATATCGTCGACATGAAGTATATCGTGGTGCCTACTGAACAGGATGCGCTGAACCTTGAAAACTCCCTAATAAAGGAGTACAAGCCCCACTACAATGTGCTGCTGAAAGATGACAAGTCCTACCCCTGGATTGTGGTGACGAAAGAGCATTATCCACGGGTGTTTCTGACGCGTACCCGCATAAAGGACGGCTCTAAATATTTCGGACCATACACCAATACAGGTGTGGCGAAGGCGGTGCTGAATCTCATCCGTGAACTTTATCCGGTGCGCACATGCCGCCATGCTATTACTCCTGAATATGTCGCGAAAGGGAAGGGCAGGCTATGCCTTGAATTTCATCTCAAGAATTGTCTCGGATGCTGCACCGGCATGATAAGTCAGGAGAAGTATGGCGAGATGATTGACCATGTGAAGCAGATACTCCGTGGCGACACCCAGGAGCTTCTCGATTATCTGCGCGGAGAGATGGGGGCGCTTGCCGCCGAGCTTCGTTTTGAGGAAGCGCAGTTGCTCAAAGAAAAGTATCAGCTTATCGAGCGGTATCAGTCAAAGAGCGTAATCGTGAGTCAGACGCTTGATGACATTGACGTATTTGGTGTCGACGATGACCGCGACCAGGTATATGTGAATTACATGCACGTGAGGCGCGGCGCGATTGTCAGGAGCATCACGTTTGAATACAAGAGGCGTCTCGATGAGCCGGTCGAGGAGATTCTCGGTTACGCCATCATGGAGGCGAAGGAGAAATTCTCGCTTGACTATGACGAGGTGGTTGTGCCGTTCAAGCCCGATATAGAGCTGGAAGGGGTCACATATACCATACCGCAGCGCGGCGACAAGATGAAGCTGCTCGAAGTGTCGGCTCACAATGCCCGTCAGAACAAGGTCGATTCTTTGAAGATGATGGAGAAAAATGACCCGGAAAAGCGCGTCGAGCGCACCCTTGAGCGCATGAAATCCGACTTCCGTCTTACGGAATTGCCACGTCATATCGAGTGCTTCGATAACTCCAATATTCAGGGTACGAATCCTGTCGCGTCATGTGTCGTGTTCCGTAACGCCAAACCTGCCAAACGTGACTATCGCCATTTCAATATCAAGACCGTGGAGGGCCCCGATGACTTCGCCTCGATGAAAGAAGTGCTCACGCGCCGCTACACGCGTCTTATGGAAGAGGGCGAGGAATTACCGCAGCTGATAGTGGTCGATGGAGGCAAAGGGCAGCTGAGTGCAGCAGTGGAGGCGCTTGACGACATGGGGCTGCGCGGCACAATCGCGGTGGTCGGCATCGCGAAGCGTCTTGAGGAAATTTATTTCCCCGGCGACAGCATTCCGCTTTACATAGATAAAAATTCTGAGTCGCTGCGCGTGGTGCAGCATCTGCGCGACGAGGCTCACCGTTTCGGAATCACACATCACCGCAACCGCCGCAGCAAGGGGCAGATAGTCAGCGAACTGGATGATATAAAGGGAGTGGGCGACAAGACAAAAGAAGCTCTGCTTCAGACATTTAAGAGTGTAAAGCGACTCCGTGAGGCATCAATCGACGCGATAGCCGACATAACCGGCCCCGCACGTGCATCGCTGATTTACAATGCTTTACATTACCCTGACGAGTGATTTACCGTATTTTGCCGTTTAGTCTCGCGCTTACCGGAAGCTCAAAACGGTAATATACCACCAATGAGAGCGCGACTGTTACGGCGAATACTACCGGGAGCGCAATCCACGGATGCTCCGTCATCCCCGTGTATGATAGCAGCAGTTTGTACGACGCTATGACGAGCAGATGCAGCATATAGAAACTGAAACTCACATAGCCGAATGTCACAAGTGGTTTCCATGTGAGTATTTTGCTCACGATGCCGCCTCCGGTCTTTTCATGCAGGGCAAACACCATTATCGTCAACGTCGACGGTATCCACCAGTAAGAGGCAAGCGTCAGCCGTGGTGTGACGTCACCGAAATACACACACGCCGCCACCGTCACACCTACGGTAGCAATCTCTACCACACTCCTCCATGCTCTGCCAACTCCCCTCTGCCAACAACTGAAAACTGAAAACTGACAACCGACAACTGACAACTGGCAACGGACAACTCTCCACAGCACCATCCCTATCACAAAGTCGAGAAGGCGCGTAGCCGGGAAGATATACACAAGCGGTGTCACATATCGCTCGGGCAATAGCCATATAAACGCAAAATAAGCCCCTGTGACGGCGAGTAGCGTCGCGAGAAACCATTTCCTCGCCCGATGGTAAAAACGCGCGAGAAACGGGAAAACAGCGTAGAAAAACATGAAGTCGCTCAGACACCACGACACCGCGTTGCCCGAAAAGTAGAATGACTCGGCGGGAATCCAGCTTTGAAGCAGAAACAGGTTAGGGACAAGGCGCGCGTATGTGCCCGCGCCGATACGCCATCCGTAGAGCAGCAGATAGAGGATCAGGCAGAGCAGATGGAGAGGGTAGAGCCGGGCTATCCTGCGCCACATATACCGCCTATAGTCAAATCCGGTGTCGGCGGCGCGCGAGCCATATCCCGCGCTCATGACAAATCCGCTCAATATTATGAAAAAATCCACCCCGCAGTCACCACCGGCTGCAAACAGCCCGTGACCGTTCACCGGGAAATGGTGAAGGAAAATCATGATGGCAAATATGCCTCGGAGCGATTGGAGCGACTGTAGCATGACTCATGGGCGATTATGTGACAAAGGTATTATTTTTGTGGCATAATTTCCAAGGCTTGACTCGGAAAAAGCGAAGCGGCGGTCCCGGTGTTGTCCGGAGCCGCCGCTTCTTGCAGATATAGATGGATATATTGGCTATTTCACAAACATTTTTTCCGATTTGGTTGTGCCGTCACTGTATTTTACGGTCTTGACATAGATTCCTGATACAGGAGCCTTGACTGTGCGTCCCTGAAGGTCGGTGTAACGCACGGCGACAGCGTTTGTGTTTTCGTGGCTCCTTACGGTATCAATGCCTGTCGCAAAAGTGACCGGTGATTTGATGGCGTTGATGATTTTGCCGGTCGTGCCGTCGACAACCATTGCTACTACAAAGAGCTTGGCTGGGTTTTGGATAAGCGGTGCTATCTCTTCAGATATATTGAAGCTATAGTGGTCCTCGGTAGTCTCGTCGAGTTTGGTAGATTCCGGGAGCGAGCCGATTATGCCCTCAGGCTCATTGGCTATGAGCACTACTTCATTGAAATGCAGGTCGTTTATCGTGGCAGGCATTTCACACAGTTCATAAAGCCCGGAGTTTACATATTCAGATGCATAATCGGGGAAATAGTTGTGCTGGTCCCACTCTTCGTCTGTGCTGTGCAGGTCATCGGCACATAGCACGTAGGACAGGCGGTAGTCGACATCATTTTCCTCCATGACAAACCGTGTGAATGATACGGCGTCGATTGAAGTCTTTTCTGCATCTGCCCACCATGCATAGAGGCTGATGGCTGTCGGAGAGAATACATCGCAGGCATCTTTCCATTCGGTCTCTATGCCGAATTCGTTGTTGAAGTTAGCTCCGTAATACGGGTCGACAACAGGTCCGCGGTCGATTGTCGCCGAGGGGAATCCGTCGACAGCAGCGGGGTAATCTGCCGGGGATATAGTTTCCATGGGGTCATCGTAATGATAGGCAAGTCCGATAAAGTCACTGCCGTAAAGACTGTTCATTTTCTCAAGTGCAAACCATCCGCGAGGACACCACCCGCACCATGTTCCGGTGTATTCTTCCATGACGGCGCGGTGACGAGGTACCTCGGTCACTGTGACGAGCTGTGCATCGGCTGTCTTTGAGGTTGCCACATTCTCTTCGCCGTTAATCTTGTCGATGGAAAGGTCAAGGGTGTATGAGCCTACCTCTTCAGGCATTTCAAATGTAAGCATTGCCGTGGAGGCATTTACGAAATCGGTTTTTATCGGCGATGCAAGCTTCAGGTTGGCGCTTTTTGTTATGTCGCCGATTGTATAGGTATAGTCGATTTCGTTTACATCGTTCAATCCGCAGTTCATCACCTTTACGGCAGCAGTGCCGGTCGCTCCGGCTTTACCGTAAATGGTAGGAAGCGACTGTATGTCAAGTGAATTGTCGGGGAAGTCGCCTTCGATGGTCACTTCTATTACCGCCGATGCCGCCAGACGCTCAACGCCGTAGTTCATCCATTTCAGTACTGTGCGTGAGGTGTGGAGATAAAAACCGTTTTCGGTAGCGTTATCAGCAAGGATGAGCGGGGTGAGGTTATCTTCTGTCAGGTCGTCGACAGTGACCGAATAGCCTATGTAGACGCCATCCTCGGTGAGTGTATAAGGGGTCTCAAGCGTCACTTTCATGTCACCGTACTGTGTGGGTGTGACCGGGATTGACATTATGTCGGGGGCATTGACCTTCTTGTTAAGCGTCAATTCTTTCGACAGCCATATTGAGGTATTGGAGATGCCTTCGATGGCAAATATAGACGCATTCACGGCGGTTATCTTTTTGCCTGTAAGGGCCGGGTTGTCGATGCGTATGGCAACGTCGTAGGTCTCTTTCTTCTTGGTTCCCCATTCGCCGTAGTCGTTGCCTGCGTAGGTATATTTGATGCTTCCCGCGGTTGCCTCCGTCACGATGGCAAGCCCGAGGATTATTGCGGTTAATGCTTTCTTTAACATATCTTTCTTGTATGATGATTTCGTGATTTTACTTTTGTCTGATTACTCTCTTTATGCTCTTTACCGACCCGTCGGAATAAGTCGTGCGCTTGATTACCAATCCGGTGGTGGGATTGTCGAGCTTTCTGCCGGTGAGATCGTAATATTCCACGCCGGTCACTTCCTTTGATGCCGTGATTGCCGATATGCCTGCCGGGTCGATTTCGTTGGTTTCGCCTGTCTCGATATTGTAGTTGACAAGAGCCGACTTGTTGGTTATACCGTCTACGGTATAGATTGCCTGCACACCAAGTGTCTCGAAGCCTTCCATGTAGTAGTACAATCCGTGGTTAGAGCCGTCAACCTCGATATCCCATGAGTCGGTGTAGTTATACGGTATGTTGGTCAGCTCGTCGTAGGTGTCGGCTATACCGGTATATTCGTCGGGATAAAGGGTGAACAGTTCGTTGTCGACATAGATGTTGTAGACGTAGCTTCCGGCATCGAGGAGTTTGCCTTCGGTGTCAACCAGCGGCAGAGTGAACTCAAACACTCCGTATCCGTCATACGGGTCATATCCGGCAGAAGAGAGATATTCGGGATTTTTCGGCATCGCCGGCGTGAACTGACCCAGATAATACATTGTGCTCTCCTCATATCTCTCAAGGAAATATACATCTTTAAGTGAGCCGTTGATCAATAATATCTTTTCATCTGCGGGGGTGAGGGTTCTGGCTTCGGCATCATATTTGAAGATGGCAGGCTCGTCGGTCAGCACTGTAGTCTCTTCCCCGTACTCGTCAAGACCGTATTCCGCAATCATGAGATATTGGTGGGTGCCAAGTGCCGCACCCATATATTGTCTGCCCTCGAAGGTTACTTCGTCGCCGTTTATAGAGCCTTTTATCCATGCGGCGGGTATTTTTTCTGAAAGTCCGCCGATATAGATGTCATTTCCATCGAAACCTACCTCGATTGCGTGACCATAGTCATTAGGAGTGACAAGCGCCCATTTTTCTGTTGCCATGCCTTCGGGCTTGGATAGCGGTTTCTCGGTAAACACGGTGTAGCTTTGGGAGAAATCGGCATAACCGCTCCACGCACCGTTGTCAGTGTAGACGAGACCGATAATTGTGCCGGGTGCCAGGGTTATGGTGCCGTCGTCGGTAACTGTAAAGGTTACCTTTTCGATTGTCTCGTCGACCACCGGGTAGTTTTCTTCATCAAGTGTAAATGCGGCAAGCTGCAGGCCGTAGCCGTAATCGTCGTAAAACTCTATGCACTGCCCCATATCCATCGAGATTACACCGTCGGAGAGCGAGCCTTTTACGTATGTGCCTGCCTGTGCATTTAAAAATATGTCCTTAAAATATACTTCATTGTCATCGGTAAATGTGATGTCTGCAGCTCCACAATCCTCGCTGTAGGGTATGATGTAGTACAATGCGGGGAAATAGCCTTCGCATGTCTTATTGTAACATACGGTCTTTCCGGCAGGAGCCTCGGTTATGATGCCGTAGTCGGCAGGCGCTTTCGCCGATTTAGCTTTCTGCATTTTAGCCTTCGGAACGACGCGCAGGGGCGATTTGGGATCGATGGCGTTCGCGGGCTTTTGTTCAGCTCTGCGATTAGTCAGTGCTGCTTTGGCACTGTGCTGTTCGTACCCGGGTGTCGGTGTGCCCGCTGCCACTGACGCTGCAGCGAGAAGACACCCGCTAAATAGAAGAGTAAACTTTCCCATAAAAAACAGTTTTGTTTGTTAGTTATTATTATGTGTTGTTATTATGCTGGTGAATAGCCGCAAAATTATACAAATTTCTTTAAAATACAAATATTTTAAGAAATAATTTACTTAAATGCTGGTTTCGTTGTCAAAATGATTGTGCCGCATTGGCGCTGCATGCCCCTCTCCCTGTATAGTATAAAACAAAAAAGCTACCCGGGCTTGGGGTAGCTTTTTGATGGCTTCTGGCTGCCATATTCTTACTTGTGGCGGAATCTTGGGTCATCACGACCGCTGAGGCTAATTCCTTGCTCGTCCGGGATTCCGGTGCCTCTCTATCTCTGGGAAAGGCTGTGAGCCCACTTTATTAAATTTATCAAAATTACTATATCTTTGCAAGCTATGCTTCGTTGTGGTAATGATTCTATATTTTTCTGATAAGAGGGTGCTTGCCCGCTCTTACGATGATGCAAATATATATAATAAATGTTGCAAACGCGTTACAACGGTGTGGCAATTTTGATAAAATTAACCTTTTGGGCTAATCTTTCCATTTTAGAAGGGTGAAAATGAACTCCAGACCGTGTGGTTTATGGTTAAGCACGCGTATAGTACCACCCATCACATTGACGGTGTTTTTTACTATCGGGAGCCCCAGACCCGTGCCTCCTACCTTACGGGAGCGTCCTTTGTCTATGCGGTAAAATCGTTCGAAAAGATGGGGGAGATGCTCCTCTTCCACGCCTTTGCCGTCGTCGTAGAAGGTGAAGCGGTATTCCCGGTCATTCTGTCCTATCAGCGCGAGGCAGCACATCGTGCCTCCGGAATGGAAGTTGGAATTTCTTATAAGATTGGTTACCATCCCGAAAAGGAGGTTATAATTGCCGACCACGTTGCATTGCGGCGGCACGTTGTAGGTAAACTGCAGCGATGTGGTGCTTTTGATGTTGGACAGTTCACTGTCTACATTGGCGAGCAACTCATGGAAGTCGACTTTCTCACGCATCAGGTCTTTGCCCCCCTCTTCGAGGCGTGTGATTGACGACAGGTCATTGAGCATGTTGCAGAGTCTCTCCATGTGTTCCTGTGCCTTTCCGATAAATCGTTTGCGTGATGCTTCATCCATTTCCGGATGGTCTGCCATCGTGTCGAGATAGCCTTTTATGATGCCCACCGGAGTCTTCAGTTCGTGGTTGATGTTGTTGGAGAGCTGTTTGGTCACGCGTATTTTTTCCTCGGTTACCTTAAGTGCTATGCGGTGTTCGCGTTCGGAGCGTTCGATTGCTTCCTCGCGTTCGCGGAACAGCGTGACTATCTGGCGTGATATTGACCCAAGCTCGTCTTGCGGGAACTCATAGTCCTGGTTGGAAAATTCCTTGTCGTTGGCGGCGCGGTTGGCGAAATCGTGGAGCAGTCTCACATTCTTTCCGAGATAGCGTGTCGAGAAATATGCAATCGCTGTCACGGCTATTGCGAGAAGGACTATGATTATCCACAGACTCTGGTCTACGGATACTCGTTCAGATATCGCGCCGGTATAGGGCATTGCCGTGTGGACATATATCTTGCCGTCAGGACTTTTGCGCGCACCGAAAAAGTAATACGGGTTGTCGGCTTCTACATCGCTCTTTCGCAGCGCCGTGCCATATCCTTTCACGGTGGCTTCGGCAAGCTCCGGGGGCAACGACTGGTCGTGGGTGCGCGGGATGGGAGTGCCTATGCAGTAGAGAAGGTTGTTTTTGTCGTCATATACCGACACCCTTATGCCTTTTAGCACCGAGTGTTCGTAATGCTGTGCGAGAAAGCGCATGAACGGCTCCATGTCGAGGTCGTTCTCGTAGGCGTTGATGATGCGGGAATTTATTAGACGCAGCTCGTCGTTGAGGCGCGTCGTGCGAAATTCCTTCTCGCGCTCATATTGAAACAGCGCAAGGGCTATGATCACTGACCACAGCAACGCGACAAGCGGAAAAAACAGTCGCCACTGATAGCTAATTGGTCTCCTTAAACCCATATCCGAAGCCCACCTTGGTTATGATGTTGTTGCCGTAAGGGTCTATTTTTTTGCGTAGGCGAGAGATATTGGTGTCGATAGTGCGGTCTGACACTACAACATCGTCGGGCCATACCTCCTTGATGATTTCTTCGCGGGAATAAATGCGGTTGCGGTGAGAGAGGAAGAAAAGAAGTATCTCAAACTCTGTCTTCGTAAGGGTAACCGGTTCGCCATTCAGGTAACAGGTCTTCTCGTTGCGGTCAACGCGGAGCGTCTTGAATGTGATGTCTGGCTCCTGAAGACTCTTGGAGATGTTGTAGGCATACTGCTGCGATGCCTGGCTGCGGCGCAACACGGCGCGCACCCTTGCAAGCACTTCGTTGATGACAAACGGCTTTGTGATATAGTCGTCGCCACCGAGATTTAGTCCCATTACCGTGTCATCCTCGCCGTCAAGTGCCGAACAGAATATGATAGGGGTGTTTTCGGTCGCGGCATTGACTTTGAGGCGCTTTGCGAAGTCAAACCCGCTGATCTTATCCATCATGATGTCAAGGATGAAGAGCGAATAGCTCGAGAGGTCAAGGGCAAGCGCTTCCTCTCCTGAGAGTGCATAATCTACGTCGTAGCCATCAAGTTCAAGGTTGTATTTCAGTATGTCGCAGATAGACTCTTCGTCGTCTACTACCAGAATTTTTATCCTCATTTGTGGTGTGATTTTGTTTGTAGTTGCTAAGTTATACAGAAAAAACGGATATTAGTGTTAATTTGTGTTAAAGCTATGGTTGCCGCGAACCATTACACCCCCTCAGTGTTCTAAAGGTATAATTACTATATTTGCACTGTGTTTTTCATGGTATTAGATTTAAGGTTAATTATTACGGGTGAGTCGTGAGACTCGCCCGTAGTAATTTTATATAGTCTCATTTCCTGAACGCCATCCACTCCAATACATCACTCAATAATCCTGATAATCACCGCGTAGCTGTAGGGACGAGTGGAAGCTCAATGTCACTAACTTAAGAATTTTGCCCTGAAAGGGCAAGATGTCGGTAACCGCGGGCAGCGCCGGAGGTGCGCCCGTGGAGAGCGATGCCCCCACAATAACGCAACCTTGAAACGGGTTGCATAAATATATGCTAATAAGATACTTATGCAACCCACTCAGGGTTGAGTCAACAGGAGATGTACTTGCGCCACGGGTATGCCTTCGGCATTACCCGCGGATACCAGGATGAATCCCCCTTTCGGAGATTTATGGCTCCCTGCGCCTTAAGTTAGCGACATTGAGTAGAAGCTCGCCCACACCGGTCTCCCAATAAAAAGAGACAGGGCGTATCGATAGCGATACGCCCTGTCTTTTATCTGTCAGTCAGGCTCGATTAGAGCTGAGGACCTGCTGCAACGAGTGCCTTGCCGGCAGCGTTGTTAGTGTATTTCTTGAAGTTCTTGATGAAACGCTCAGCGAGGTCTTTAGCCTTGACTTCCCACTCTTCGGGGTTAGCGTAAGTGTCGCGCGGGTCAAGGATTTTGGGATCTACGCCGGGAAGTTCGGTCGGAATCTCGAAGTCGAAGATCGGAAGCTTCTTGGTCGGAGCCTTGAGGATAGCGCCGTCAAGGATATCGTCGATGATACCACGGGTATCACGGATTGAGATACGCTTGCCGGTTCCGTTCCATCCGGTGTTCACGAGGTAAGCCTTTGCTCCGCTCTTTTCCATGCGCTTAACGAGTTCTTCAGCGTATTTGGTCGGGTGGAGTTCAAGGAATGCCTGGCCGAAGCAAGCTGAGAAGGTAGGAGTCGGTTCGGTGATACCGCGCTCTGTACCTGCGAGCTTGGCGGTGAAGCCTGAAAGGAAGTAATACTTGGTCTGCTCCGGAGTAAGGATAGATACGGGAGGAAGCACACCGAATGCATCAGCTGAAAGGAAAATCACGTTCTTGGCAGCCGGACCTGCTGATACCGGGCGAACGATGCTTTCGATATGGTTGATCGGGTAAGATACACGGGTGTTTTCGGTCACGCTCTTATCCTTGAAGTCGATCTTGCCTTCTGCGTCAACGGTCACGTTCTCGAGAAGTGCGTCGCGAGAGATAGCGTTGTAGATATCGGGCTCGCTGTCCTTGTCAAGGTTGATTACCTTTGCGTAGCAGCCGCCTTCGAAGTTAAACACGCCGTTGTCGTCCCAGCCGTGCTCGTCATCGCCGATAAGCAGACGTTTCGGGTCGGTTGAAAGGGTGGTCTTGCCGGTTCCTGAAAGACCGAAGAATACTGCTGTATTCTCGCCGTTCTTGTCAGTGTTGGCTGAGCAGTGCATTGAAGCGATGCCTTCGAGCGGGAGGAAGTAGTTCATCATTGAGAACATACCCTTCTTCATTTCGCCGCCGTACCAGGTGTTGATGATTACCTGCTCGCGTGAAGTGATGTTGAACACTACTGCGGTCTCTGAGTTAAGTCCGAGTTCCTTGTAGTTCTCTACCTTTGCCTTTGATGCGTTGTAGACAACAAAATCGGGCTTGAAGTCCTTGAGTTCTTCTTCAGAAGGAGCGATAAACATGTTGGTCACGAAGTGAGCCTGCCATGCAACCTCCATGATGAAACGTACAGCCATGCGGGTGTCCTTGTTGGCGCCGCAGAAGCGGTCAACAACGTAAAGCTTCTTGTTGGAAAGCTCTTTGATGGCGATTTCCTTGACAGCGTCCCATGTCTTTTCGGTCACAGGCTTGTTGTCGTTGGGATATTCTTCGGTTGTCCACCAAACATTGTCTTTTGAATGGTCGTCGAGCACGATGAATTTGTCCTTGGGTGAGCGGCCGGTGTAGACACCTGTCATCACATTGACAGCGCCGAGTTCGGTCACTACGCCTTTCTCATAACCTTCGAGGGTGGGGAGAGTCTCTTCTTTGAAGAGTTCTTCGTAGGAAGGATTGTAAATGATTTCTTTAGTACCGGTGATACCGTACTGTGTTAAATCGATTTTGCTCATTTTGTTAGACATTAAATTTTTTATAGAGTTCTTGAATTTTTCGTTACTTAAATCTTGGAGACAATTACCTATTGTATCACGTGCAAAGTTAGCGACTTTTTTTTAATCGTGGATGTTTTAATACGGAATTATTTCCGTAATTACATTTTTTTAATAATATTTGCGGTGGTGTCATCTCGGTAAATCTCTTATGCTACATGTTGTTGCCTTCTTTTATTGTATAATGTATAATTGTTTTTTATCCGCTTTGTTCATTTGTCGCGTCGTGATTAATGATTAATGTGAAATCAGCCCCCTCTTGGTTAATTATTGATAAAAACCGATTGTCTGTCGTGGCAATGCGCGGCTTTTGCCATGAAGTATAAATGTTGTAACTTTGTCGTGTAAAATTTGATACGTATGCGAATAGATATAATCACCGTGCTTCCCGAGATGCTGGAGTCTCCTCTCGGATGTTCAATTTTGAAACGCGCCCAAGACAAGGGGCTTGCCGAGATTGTAGTGCACAACCTGCGAGATTATACCACCGACCGTCACCGCAAGGTCGATGATTATCCCTTCGGGGGCGAGGCGGGCATGGTGATGCAGATTGAGCCGGTCGACCGCGCAATATCCGCCCTGAAGCAGGAGCGCGACTACGATGAGGTCATATTCACCTCCCCCGATGGCGAACAGCTTACGCAGCCGATGGCAAACCGCATGTCGATGCTTGACAACATCATAATACTCTGCGGGCATTACAAGGGGGTCGACTACCGCATACGCGAGCATCTGGTGACGCGCGAAATCACTATCGGAGACTATGTGCTTACCGGCGGCGAGTTGCCCGCGCTGGTCATCACCGATGCAATCGTCAGGCTCATTCCGGGTGCAATCGGCGACGAACAGAGTGCCTTGAGCGATTCTTTTCAGGATAATCTCCTCGCGCCTCCTATCTATACCCGTCCGGCGGAGTACAAGGGCTGGAAAGTGCCCGATATACTTCTATCGGGTCATCAGGCGCGCATCGATGAATGGCGCCATGAGCAGGCGGTTGAGCGCACACGCCGCCTCCGCCCCGGGCTCCTTGAGGAGTGAGAGGTCAGTCTTCAGTTTTCAGTCTTCAGCTGTCAGAGGGCTCGGAGCGCGTAGCTGTAGGGTCGCCTGGAAGGGCGACCGCCTCACGCCCCCCCAAATTTTCCGTAGGAAAAATCAATAAATTGCCGTGGGTTGAGCGCAGCGAAACCCACGGATAGCATCCTCCCCGTCATCGTTTCCCGATAGGGAATCATCACGGAGCACGATTGATGATTCCTACCGGAAACCTCCCTGACATTCATCCCTTTCCGGTGGTTGAGCGAAGCGATACCACCGGCTACACAAAGATTATCCCTATCGGGAAATCCCTTCCATCTCAATGCCCTCTCTGAAAACCAACAACTAAAATCTGACGACTGAAGACTGAAACTCTCCACAATACACAAAGCGGGCGACTCATCGCGAGTCGCCCGCAGATTATAACCCAAAAATCTTTTTTACAAAGAAATTATACTCAGTCAAGGGTTATTTTTATCTCTTTTCCGGTGTAGTCTACCACTTTTCCCTTTGCAGCCTTGTCGAAGCCTGTCGGGTGAGCAGCGTCAACCTTAACCACATTGAACTTGCGCTCCTTGACCATTCCGGGATATTCACCCTCGCGGTCGCCTATGGTAAGCGTTGAGGTCGCATTGTCGTAGGTGAGTTTTATGGTAGACTTCATGCCCTTCTCATAGTTATAGTTGATGCCTTCGTCGTCATAGAGGGTGAAGCTTCCGTCGGCACCGGCGGCTACAAAGAGGGTCACCGGCTCGGTCGATACATCGGCAGTCGACTGGATATCGCCGCCAACGGGGAGAATTGAGCCGGCGCGGACAAACAGCGGCATGCGCTCGTAAGGTGCGGCTATGTCAAGTGTCTGACCTCCGTCGATAAACTTGCCGGTATAGAAGTCATACCATCCGGCGCAGACGGGGAAATATACATTGCGGTTGCGCGCACCGTAAGTGTAGACAGGTGCCACAAGCAGGTCAGGACCAAACATGTATTCATCCTTGATGTCGCGCACATTCTTGTCGGCGGGGAAGTCCATCACGAGCGGACGCATGATTGTGTAGTCATTGTAGTAGGTCATGCCCGCGAGAGAGTAGATGTAGGGCATCAGGCGGTAACGGAGCTTGGTGTAGTAGAGTATCGACTTGTAGGCGGGATGGCTTTCGGGTGCGATATTGAACACTTCGCGGAAAGGCCACTGTCCGTGGGCACGGAACAAAGGTGCGAATGCTCCAAACTGATACCAGCGGGTGTTGAGTTCGCGCCATTCCTTGAGGTCGGCGTTCTCCTTGCCGGTCTTGTTGAATTCCTGCTGACCCTTGACGTAGCGGTTTTCAACGCAGAAGCCGCCGATATCCATTGTCCAGTAAGGCACACCGCTCATCGCAAAGTTCAATCCGGCAGAAATCTGAGCCGCCATGTCTTCCCAGCGGGTAGCGATGTCGCCGCTCCAGGTTGCGGTGGAGTAACGCTGTTCGCCTGCAAATCCGCTGCGGGTGAGAAGGAACACACGCTTGTCGGGGTCAACGCCGCGCTGCCCGTCGTAGATTGCCTCGGCATTCATGAGGGCGTAAGCGTTGAAATATTCGGTCGACGGTCCGAGGGCGGTGGGGGTGATGAGGTCCTTGCGGTACTGGATGTCGGTGCAGTCGCGGATGTTAGGCTCGGAAGCATCCATCCACCATGCGTCGATGCCGAGGGGATAATAGTGTTCATACATCTGCTGCCAGAAGAGCTTGCGCGCCTCGGGATCGTATGCGTCATAGAATGAGCCGAGATAGCCGGGACCTACCCAGTCGCGGATGCTGTCTTCCACGGCGAGTTTGTACATCCAGCCCTTTTCGTCAAATTCCTTATAATGGTCGGTGGTGACGTAGAATTTTGGCCATACCGACACCATTACGCGTCCGTTCATGTCATGGATGGAGTCGACCATCGCCTTGGGGGTCGGGAATCGTGCGGGGTCAAACTCGTGGCTTCCCCATGAGTCTTCCTTCCAGTGCAGCCAGTCGATCACGATATTGTCGATAGGTATATTGCGCCTGCGGAATTCGGTGAATGTCGACAGCACTTCTTCCTGGGTGTTGTACTTCTCGCGGCTCTGCCAGTAGCCCATTGCCCATTTCGGCATGATGGGCGCTTTGCCGGTAAGGGTGCGGTAACCGCTGATTACATCGTCCATCGACTCGCCGTAGACGAAGTAATAGTCAATCTGCTCCTGCATCTCGCCCCACCAGCTCATCTTCAGCTGGTCCTCGGGGTCAGTCGGGCTGTACACGCGTAGACCGCAATATGCCACAGACCCGTCAGGCTCCCACTCGATTTTGATGGGTATGCGCTTGCCTGCCTCAAGTTCGGCGGAAAACTTGAAACTGTTCGGGTTCCATGCCGTACGCCAGCGTTCAGGCACTATAAGCTCGTTGTCGAGATATACTTTCTGATAGCCCGAATAGTAGAGGATGAAGCGGTACAGGTCGGTCTTGTCGGCTTCGATAGAGCCTTCGTAGGTAACGTGTGACCCTGCGAAATTGAAGTCTTTCGGTAGATTTACCACATGGGCGAGGTCGCCGCGTATCAGGTGCTCGAAGTAGATGGAGTCCTCACGCTGCACGAGCGGTTCGCCCTGTGCCGGCACGTAGGTGCCTGTAAGTGCGCCTTCCTTGCCATCCTTGTCGTAGAGCTTGAACACTCCGCCAAGCTGCTTGTAATCGTCGGGATTGCCCCAGCGGCAGAGTGAATAGCTGTCCCAGAGTATTCCGTAATTGTCGGTCGACACTACGAAGGGCACCGACACTTTGGTGTTGTATTGAAACAGTTCCTCGTTTTTGCCCTTATAGTTCCACTCGTCGGCTTGGTGCTGTCCGAGTCCATAGATGCCTTCTTCATCGTTGACCGACTCGAAGAGCTGTCTTACCGTATAGGCTTTCTTGCCCTCGACTTCAATCGGGGTGAAACGGCGTCCACCCTCGTCTTCGGCGAGAATCAGCTTGCCCTCGCTGTCGTAGAACTTCACGTCGCCGGTCGACAGAAGCACATCGGCAATCAGCTGTGAGGTGACAACCTGTACCGATGAGTCGGTCTCTACTACCTCGAATTTGGGCGTGGACTCTTGCGGCACTACCACAAGGCTCTGATTGTCGGCAAATTTTTTGTCGGGGGTGGCTGAGACACGTATCAGCTTGTCGCCAAGTACCTGTAGTCTTACAAGGCGCGCGCCGTCAGGGTTGACATCCCTGACATTTACAGTGACTCCGGTATCAGACTTCTCATACGGCCGGGTGGCACATGAGGTCACCAGAAGCGCTGAGGCGAGTGTTAAGGTTAGATGTCTTGGATTCATATTTATTGGTTTGTGACTTTGGTTTTATCATTACAAAGTTACGCATCGTCGGCTGGTCATACGTGGCTATTATGTTGATTGTTGGCGTAAAAAATGATTTTGCGGCGCTGAAATTGTTTTGCCTATGGGTACAAAATGTTATATGCCTTCGCGTTTCTGATATTCCGACGGTGATATGCCGAACTCTTCCTGGAAATATTTGCTGAAATATTTCGGATTGTTGAAACCTAACTGATAGGCTATTTCCGACACATTGAGCTGACTCTCGCGCAGATATTGCGTGGCGCGCTTGAGGCGCAGTATGCGTATGAACTCTATAGGAGTCTTGCCCGTGATGTGGAGTATCTTTTTATACAGGTGTACGCGGCTCATGCCGAGTGCCTTGCTTAGCTCCTCCACAGAGAGGTCGCTGCGCGAGATGTTGTCCTCGACATATTTCACGGCGCGCTCGATAAGCTTTTCATCGAGTGACGTGATTTTAACCTGTTCAGGGTCGGGCATCAGCGGGGTGCGCGTCGCTCCCTTGCGGCGAAGGTCGACAAGACGTTTCATCCTGAGCCGGAGTACCTCGTTGTTGAACGGCTTGGTCGCATAGTCGTCGGCTCCGACGGTAAGTCCCTCTACCACCGATCTCACATCCTGTTTCGCAGTGACCACGATTACCGGGATGTTGATGGTTTTCGGGTCGGTTTTCAGCCGCCGGCACAGTTCGATGTCGTCCATACGGGGCATCATGAGGTCGGTGACTATGATGTCGACCTTCCGCTCGGCAAGTGTTTTAAGCGCTTCCGTGCCGTCGGAGGCGGTGAGTATGTTGAACTCCGGGCTGAGCTCGTCGCGCATAAACTCGAGAAGGTCGTGGTTGTCGTCGACCAGGAGTGCGGTCGGGTGCTGTGAGGCAGCATCGGTGCCGGTGGAGGCGGGAAGCTGTTCGGTGTCAGGTTGGGGTATCGATGTCGTTTGAGCGGCGACTCCTGTCTTCACGGGGATGTCTATGCTGAATGTGGCGCCTCCGCCGGGGGTGTCCTGCACCCATACATCGCCTTCGTGAAGCCTTATGTATTCTTTCACAAGGCTCAGCCCTATGCCTGAGCCGCTTTCTCCGCCCTTGTTGTTGGCTCCCTGGTAAAAACGCTCGAATACATGGGTCTTTTCATCGTCGGGCACTCCGCAGCCGGTGTCGATGACGCGTATCCTCAGCATCTGACCTACGACCTGGATGTCGACATCTATCTTGCCGCCGGAGGGGGTGAACTTCATGGCGTTGGAGAGCAGGTTGACTATCACCTTGCCGAGCTTGTCGGCGTCGAAGAGCATTTCGAGCCGTTCGGCATTGGCGTGAAATTCCATGTCGATACCTCTTTTTTCGGCTTCGTCGGCAAAGGAGTTGAAGGCTGACCGGAGGAAACTTATCACGTCGCCCGTGGACCCGTTGAACGTGAGTCCTGCAACCTCGTTTTTACGGAAATCGAGGAGCTGGTTGACGAGATAAAGCAGACGGGATGCATTGGCATGCATGGTGTTGAGGCGTTTTGCCGTGCGCTCGTCGTTATTGTCGCGCATCATTGATTCGAGGGGGGAGAGAATGAGGGTCAGGGGAGTGCGAAGCTCGTGGCTCACGTTGGTGTAAAACTTGAATTTCATCTGGTTCAGCTCCTCCTGCTTGCGCGCCGACTCCTCTTGCTGGCGCTTTATGTAGCGCTTGTGCTCGTGGTGCTTCAGTCCTATGAAGAGAAGGGTCACAAGGGCTATGGCAAGAATCACGTAGATAATCTTAGCCCAGACTGTCGCCCATATCGGCGGGGTGATCACGATGTCGAGCGACCGCTCCGAGTCGCCTTCCACTCCGTCGCTGTTGACTGCCTTTATCAGCAGCCGGTAATTGCCGGGGCTGAGGTTGGTGTAGGTGACATGATGCATCCCGGCGGGACATTCGAGCCACTCGTCGCGGAAGCCCTCGAGCTTATAATAATATGTGGTGTGCTCCGGCAGTATATAGTTGTCGGTGGCGAAATATATGTTGAAGCTGTTCTGGCGGTAGGTAAGGGTGACTTTGGATGTGTGGTTGAGCGTCTTGGTGAGTATCACATGACCGTCATACTCCTTTCCCGGCTTCACCGGCTCGCCCCCCTGGAGCACAAGGTCGGTGAAGATGACCTTGGGACGCGACAGGTTGTAGCGTATGCTGCCCGGTGATACACGGTTCAGTCCGTATAGGCCGCCTACCACGATGTCGCCGTTGTCGAGCATCGCCATCGACCGCTGATTGAATGTGCTGTTCTGCAGCCCGTCTTTGCCCGAATACACGTGGGGCGTGAAACTGTAGCCTGAATTGTTTATGTCGGGGGCTACCGTCACGTTTATTATACTGCCGTCGACCCCTATCCAGAGGTTGCGCGCCGAGTCTTCGGTCATGCCCAGGATAAAGGGGCGAGAGAGGTCGGGGAGCAGGGGCACTTCATAAATGCGGTCATGCTTCAGGTCATAGACGCAGAGCCCGTCGCGGGTTCCTATCCAGAGTAGCCCGCGGCTGTCGGTGAAGAGCTGTCCTATCGCCCTCTTCTCGAGTTGTGTGCCGTTGTCGCGTGTGCCGTTGACGGCGACAATCTTATTGGTTACGGGGTCAAGGGTAGCAAGTCCGTTGGAGGTGCCGATATATAGCTTCCCGTCGCCTCCGCGGTTCATTGTCATCACATAGTCGGAGGGGAGCTCGCTGTTTTCGGTGTTGTAGGTGACCGAAGTGCGAGTCGACGGATTCATGAGCGCGAGACCGCCGCCGAGAGTACCCGTCCAGAGGGTGCCGTCGTTGTTCTCGATTATCGCCCACACATTATTGTTGGGTAGTCCGTCTGCGCTGTTGTAATGGATGAACCGTCCGTTGGTATAATGTACCAGACCGTTGTTGAAAGTGCCTATCCAGAGCGAGCCGTCGCGGGCTTTCAGGATTGTGGCGATCGCATGGGGACGTGTACCTTCCGTAGGGTCGTTGACCGGGGTGAGCGACCCGGTCTTGCGGTCCCATAGCATAAGCCCGTTGGTGTCGGTGCCTATCCAGTATTGTCCGGGTTGCGACGCCTCCACGACGCAGTTGACATCGGGCATCGCCTCAAGGTCAAACTTAAACTCGCTGTCATTGTAGACCGACACGCCTTTCTTCTGGGTGCCGACCCACATTGTGCCCTTGTTGTCGGCGAGAAGCGATGTCACCGAGTTGTTGCCGAGCGAATAGATGTCGTTGGGGTTGTTGACAAGTCTCATCACGCCTCCGCTTTTGTCGATGACCGCGACTCCCTCGTTGTCAAGCCCGATCCATGTCCTGCCGGTGTCATCCTGCGCGATAGCGCGGATTGTCGCCCCCTGGATGCCCTCGGGCAGCGGAGGATGGATCCATCCTCCGGAGTGCGTGTCAAGGACCCACACTCCGGTATTTCCGTAAACCCATAGAAGCCCTTCGCGGTCAGCGAAGAGCCAGAATTGTGTGGCGCCCTTTGCCGCCGACACAATCGTCTCGTCGCGGCGTGTCACCTTTCCCGCGCTGTCGATGATGGTTATCGCGCCGAAGTTGTCGATTATCGCCGTGTGGATGCTGTCGTTGAGGGGACATATATCGGTCACTTCACGGTTACCCGACGCGATGCCCTCGAGTTTCATGGTCTTGGCGCCCGCATGACGGAAAAGCCCCTCTTCCCTGACATATATCCATTCCCCCTTGTTGTCAGCCACTATCTTGGTGGGCTGTCCCTTAATACCATAGGTGGCAAGGAGCCGTTCAGGGTGGTTGTCAAATGTGTCGGTCTCGGGGTCATACATTATATATCGGCTTCCGGCGTTCACCCACAACCTTCCGTCGGCTCCCTGCACTATGTCGTCGACATAGTTGTCGGTGATGGAGGTTGAGTCGGCGGGGTCGTTGCGGTATATCTTTATATTGTAGCCGTCATAACGGTTCAGACCCGACACGGTGGCTATCCACACAAATCCGTCGCGGTCCTTCAGAATCGTGTTGATTTTGTTGTCCGACAGTCCGTCGGTGGCTTCGATATGTTTGAAGCGCAGACTTGCGCCGTAGGCATCAGTTATAAGGGCAAGCAGTAGAAATGTTAATAACTCACGAATTTTCATAAATTTTACAAAGCTGTGCTATGTCAGATATTATTTTACCCAAAAGTAGCGTTATTTTCGCAATTTTTGCACTGTTAAAACTATGCTATATAACACATTTTAATGTTAAGTAAATATTTTATACATCTTAACGTAACATTTTGACCCTCTCGCGTGAGTAATTGTACCCATTCACGACACATTTCATAAAGTAAGTTAATAGGATTTAATCTACTTTTACATTCGAGAAATTTAGCCTTTTTTAAGTCTGAATAAGTCAAACCTAAAACAAACTTTAATTCTAACACTTTAATTCATTTTTCAATGGGAAAAAAACTAATGGAACATTGCCGGAAGTCACGATTCTTCCGGGCTGCATTGGTGACACTGTGCCTGTTGACAAGTGTCGGCTTCATTAGCGCCGACACCCTGACAGTGACCGGTACGGTGACTTCTGCATCCGACGGTGAACCTCTCATCGGTGTGACAGTGCAGGTTAAGGGTACCGCCGCAGGTACCAGCACCGACATTGACGGCAATTACTCTATCAAGGCGGAAACCGGCCAGACTCTCGTTTTCTCTTATGTCGGAATGACTCAGCGCGAGATTACAGTCACCGGTCCACGCATCGACGTGGCTTTGACCGAGAACTCCGAGGTGCTTGACGAAGTGGTGGTGATCGGTTACGGCGTACAGAAGAAAAAGCTCGTCACCGGTGCAACCGCACAGATCAAGGGCGACGACATCGCCAAGATGAACACCACAAGCCCGCTGCAGGCTATGCAGGGACAGCTTCCCGGTGTGAATATCGCTTCAAGCTCCGGTCAGCCCGGTGAAGGCATGAAGGTGACTGTCCGCGGTCTCGGTACCACAGGCAACTCAAGCCCTCTATACCTTATTGACGGTATGCCCGGCGACATCAACACTATCAACCCCGCCGATATCGAGTCAATCGACGTACTCAAGGATGCCGCTTCCGCAGCCATCTACGGTGCGCAGGCTGCCAACGGTGTTGTTCTCGTTACAACAAAGCAGGGTAAGGAAGGTCGCGCAAAAGTCACTTTCGACGGATATTTCGGATGGCAGAGCGCAGCCAAGAAGATGGATATGCTCAACGCTTACGAATACATGACCATCCAGGATGAGTCAATGCTCAACTCCGGTGCCGCTCCCTACGACTGGGGCAGCTTCAAGAGCATCTGGAACTATAACGCCGACGGTCAGCCAACAAGCGTCATCGACACCGACTGGATCGACACAATGTTCAAGGACAACGCCATCACACAGAGCTACAACCTCGGCGTGAGCGGCGGCTCGGCTACTTCTACCTATGCTCTTTCTCTCGGCTACATCGACCAGGAAGGTATCGTGGGCGGCAAGGACGTGTCCAACTATTCACGCTACAACTTCCGTATCAACTCCGACCACAAGCTATTCGACGGCATCATCACCGTGGGCGAGCAGGCTTCATTCTCTTATGTGAAGAGCGTAGGCATCGGTGTCGGAAACCAGTACAACAACTCACTCCGCGGTGCGTTTGATATGACCCCGCTTGCTCCCGTCTACAGCGACAACGGCAAGTTCGGCTCTCCCTTCAACGACACATCTGACTCTGACTGGTATGCCAACGAAGGCAACCCCTACGGCGCAATGATGACCAACACCAACAACCGTAACAAGGTGGCTCGCTTCTCTGCTAACGTGTATGCCCAGGTAGAGCCTATTAAGAACCTGCGCATACGCACTGTGTATGGTGTCAACTACTCTTCTTCGGAATACCGCAGCTTCACGCCCCTCTATCAGTTCTCGCCCTACAGCCAGAACCTATCGCAGACCCGCGTGTCGCAGAACATGAACCATGACCTCGACATGACATGGACCAACACCGCTTCTTACGACTGGACCATCAAGGACCACGCTTTCAACGCCCTCATCGGTATGGAGGCTAACCGTTACTCCGGAACTTACCTCGGCGCCAACCAGGCTTACCTCAAGGAAGGCTTCGACACTTGGCCCTATGCCTGGATTAGCAACGGTACCGCTGCTTCTGCCGGCGACGGTCTCGGTGCTTCCGGATATCCCAAGGATGAGAAACGCCGTGTCAGCTACTTCGGCCGTCTCGGATGGAACTGGGCTGAAAAATACATGATCAACCTCACTCTCCGCTGCGACGGTTCTTCCAACTTCGCCCGCGGTCACCGTTTCGGTTGGTTCCCCTCTGTTTCCGCAGGTTGGAACATCTCCAGCGAGTCATTCATGGAAGCTACCCGCGGCTGGCTTGACTTCCTCAAGATTCGTGCAAGCTGGGGTCGCGTAGGTAATCAGGACATCAACCCCTACCAGTTCCTCGCTCCGATCAAGACCCAGAACACTCACTACTTCTTCGGTCAGTATCTCGGACCTAACGGTGTCTACAACACAGGCTACGACACAGTGCTTGGCACCAACTGGGGTGCATATCCCAGCCGTCTCGGCAACTACGACCTCTCTTGGGAAACTTCCGAGCAGACCGACTTCGGTTTCGACGCACGTCTATTCAACAACCGTCTTGCCGTCAACTTCGACTTCTACATGAAGAATACTAAGGACTGGCTCGTTGTGGCTCCCGTGCTTGCAACCGCCGGTACCGACGCTCCATTCATCAACGGCGGTAGCGTGAAAAACACCGGTGTCGAGTTCAACATCACCTGGAACGACGTAATCGGCAACGATTTCTCTTACAGCGTAGGCGTTAACGGCGCATGGAACAAGAACAAGGTAGGCTCAATCCCCACCGAAGACGGTATCATCCACGGTAACTCCAACGAACTCTACGACAACTCTCAGGAATTCTACCGCGCCGAAAACGGTCAGCCCATCGGTTACTTCTGGGGCTATCAGACAGCCGGTATCTTCCAGAACGAGAAGCAGATTGACGACTGGGTGGCTGCCGGCAACGGTATCCTTCAGGAATCTCCCAAGCCCGGTGATGTTATATATGTAGATGTCAACCACGACGGTATCATCGACTCAAACGATAAGGTCAACCTCGGCAACGGTATGCCCAAGTTCACCTACGGCTTCAATATCAACCTCTATTGGAAAAACTTCGACCTCGGCATCGTGGCTACAGGTGTTGCCGGTAACAAGCTCGTGCAGAGCTACCGTAACCAGGTTAACCAGAAAGCCAACTACACTACCCGCATCCTCGACCGCTGGACCGGTGAAGGCACTTCCAACAAGATTCCGCGTGTCACCAACACCAACATCAACTGGCAGTTCAGCGACCTCTATCTCCAGGACGGCGACTTCCTCCGCATCAGCAACGTCACCCTCGGCTACGACTTCGCTCCGCTCATGAACCAGAAATGGTGCAGCCAGTGCCGCCTCTATTTCCAGGCTCAGAACCTTCTTACTTTCACCAAGTACGATGGTATGGACCCCGAAATCGGTTACGGTACTCAGAGCTGGGTATCGGGTGTCGACCTCGGTTACTATCCGCGTCCCCGCACATTCCTGATTGGTGTTAACCTTGCTTTCTAAGATTGAAAACTACAAAACTTTGAATATACAATGAAAAGATTCAAATCCAACATATTGACCGCCGGAGTGGTGATTACAGCGCTCAGCCTCGGGGCTTGCTCCGAAAGCTTCCTTGACGTCTCGTCAAAGACAGAGTCCACCACCGGCAACTTCTATCGCACCGAAGGCGACGCCTGGCGCGCCCTCATCGGCTGCTACGACGGATGGCGTCAGATTTCTTCCAATCCCGGAAGCGCCAATATATACCTCCAGGCTACAGTCATGAGCGATGAGTGTTACGGTTCTACCGGTAATGGCGATGGTCGCGGATTCCAGATGCTCGACCAGTTTGACCCCGCACAGTCTCCTTCCGACCTCCAGTATTTCTCTACCAACTGGAAGGTATATTACGCCGCTGTCTATCGTTGCAACGAGATGCTCACCCACTCCTATGTGTGGAGCAATCCCGCCAACGAAGGTCTATATATGGGCGAGGCTCATGCTCTCCGCGCCATCCTGTACTTTGACATGGTGCGTATGTGGGGCAACATTCCCTTGTTCACTGCTCCTTCTCAGGAAAACCGTGCACAAGCCGACCCCGCCGAGGTATATGCCCTCATTGTCGACGACCTAAAGTATGCAATCGCCAATATCCCGGCTAACGCTAATCTCGGCACCGACAATTTCGGCCGTATCACAAAGTATGCCGCCGAGGCTATGCTTGCGCGCGTGTACTTATTCTATACTGGTTACTATGGTAAGGAACTCGGATTCACCAACGAGGCTGGCGAGACTACAGGTACTTGCACTAAGGCTGAGGCTCTCGCGGCTGTGGAAGATGTGATTGCAAGCGGCAACTACTCGCTCGTTTCCAACTTCAAGAATCTCTGGCCTGCCGCTTCTCTCGACCCGATACCCGGCGAACTCGGATGGGCTGAGACTTCTACCTATGCCGGCGACGCCAACTCTGAGGTGATTCTTGCCCAGAACTTCACCCCGACTCAGGACTATAACGGTAACAACGACTCTAACTGCTGGCTCGTAATGATGGGTATGCGTAGCCTCAACGACACCGATAAGGGCTACGGTAAAGGATGGGGCGCTTGCAACATCACTCCCGCTTTCCTTGACAAGTATCTCAGCGGCGACCCCCGCTACACCGCTTCGGTCATCGACCTCGAGGCTGAAGGCTGCGTGAAGATTGACGGATGGCAGACTTCTGTCAACGACTGGCGCGAATACACCGGTTACACCGTCAAGAAATATACTCCCCTCGTATTCGGCAACGGGCTTCCCGCTACCAACCCCACAGGTACACAGGGCTTCCAGGAGTGTAACGCTCAGCCTTGGGTGCTCATGCGCTACGCCGACGTGCTTCTCATGGCTGCAGAGCTTGGTTCGGCACAGGGTGCCAATCATCTCAACGCCGTGCGCAGCCGTGCAGGTCTCCCCGCTCTCGCCCTCACTCAGCAGAATATCATGGATGAGCGTGCTCGCGAGCTTGCTTTTGAGGGCATCCGTTACTGGGACCTCCTCCGCCAGGGTGTGCAGGTTCTCGCCGACGCTGTAGCTGCTACCGGAGGCAATGTGCTTAACGGTGGTGTTGCCGGTACTGTGACTTACAACAAAGACAAAATTATCAAGACCAAGGGTCTCAACCAGATTCCCCAGGATCAGATAACGCTGTCCAATGGTGTCCTTAAACAGAACGAAGGCTGGTATTAATCATAAATTATTAACTTCGCAAATAAAAGTTAAAAGGTTATAAAATAAAAGGTTACGCGCAATATGCGCGCGATTTCATCGTTTGGAAGATTGAAAGCATACGATTGTTCTATACGTCAAGGCGATATGCACTGCCTGACTCCTTCCACTCTTCCTATGATGACTCCCTTTATCCTCATTCCCTCTTTAACACTTTATTGATTTTGCGAAATTTAAATCCAGAAAAAAAGACTATGAAGCTAAACTGTTTTTATTCATTTCTTGCAGCGTCGGCTATGCTATGTGTGGCTACCGCTTGCTCCGACGATGACTACAGCTTGGATGCCGCTTCCGTTGACCCCGCGCAGCTCGTGCAGGGCAATGCTTTCGAGGTGAAGCCCGACGCGGAAAATCCCAATGTCATCCATCTCACGTCTAAGATGAAAGGCGTGACTCCCCTCTGGGTTACTCCTCAGGGGCGTTCCCAGTCTTCCGACTATACTATCGACCTGCCTTTTGCAGGCGACTACGAGGTCACCTTCGGTGTCATGACTCAGGCTGGCCCCGTATATGGTAATCCCTATAAGTTCAATGTGCCGCAGAATGACTTCTCGATGCTTTCCGACCCCATCTGGACTAACCTCGCAGGCGGTGTCGACGAGAATGGCAATGGCAATCCTAAGAAGTGGGTTCCCATGGATCGCAGCTACGGTGTGGGCTACGGCTCCGCTCCCGTGATGTACTTGGACCCCGATCATGTGAAAAACGACGGTGTCGAAAATAAGGACCTCCTTTTCGGCAGCGACAACTGGACGCCTAACTGGGACCCCGGTTTCCAGAGCTGGCTCATTCCCGCCGACGACCCCTATATGGAGTCTTATATGATTTTCGGTCTTGACCCCGTCAAGGGTTGTACTCTTACCCAGATGCGTAAGACCGCTTCCGGCGAAGAAGTTGCCGAGGGTACTTTCTCTCTTAACATCTCCGACCCCAAGCGTCCCACAATCACCTTCAATAACGGCACCTACGCCATGCACAATCAGGGCTTCGACGGTGTATGTGAAAACTATACTCAGGACATCAAGATTATCGAGTGTACCCCCTACGTGCTCCAGTTCGCTACCATGCGTACCAACTCTGAGGGTCCCTGGTGGCTTGTATGGAACTTCGTTGCTGCCGACGTACAGGATGGCACCGTGACTATTCCCCTCGGTCCGGAGCTTGTTGAGGAGGCTAAGCCCGAATTCCCCGTTTACGAAGACTACTATAAGAATGATATCCTTGAGCGTCTGCTCTTCACTGTTGCAGGGGCTACCACTACCTATCAGGCTGAAGAGGTCATCTATCATCTTGACGAGGAGGCTCCTTACGATGTTATCCAGTGGGATGGTACAGGTGCTAACAAGTGGGTCGCTCAGAATCTTTACGGTACTATCGACTTCCCCGTTTACGAAGGTGATTTCGCCCTTACTCTTACCCGTACAGGTCTTAAGGCTGTCATTGAAAATGATTTCTACAAGCCTTACTCTGGTGAAGCGTTCACTACTTCTTTCTCTGCCGCCGATGGTCAGATTCATTTCAACGATGAGGTGACCCTTCTTAAGTCAGGCAATGCAAAGGTTGCAGGCACCGATTTCCGGGTGTTCAAGTGTAATGTCGATGATGGTCTCCAGCTCGGCGTTCCTTACGGAACTGACCAGAACGGCACTGTCAATCGTTACATCGTCCTTAACCTCAAGCCCGAGCCTGTGGGCGGAGCCGTTACCGGTCCGCTAGAAATCCCCGTTGATCATAGCAAACTCAGCATCATATTTGGCGATGGTAACCCCGATAGACTCCGTATCCAGTTCTATAATTCTTGGGCTGGTGGCGATAACTGGCCTATTGATATCAATGCTGTCAAACTGAAAAACAAGCAGACTCTTACAATCAAGTATAAGGTCAACAGTGGTATTACCTGGAATGAAGGGGCTGCTCCCAAGACAGTGATTATCGAAAACAAGATTGGTGATACCTGGGAAGATGCTTGCTACGACCTTCCCCATGCAGTTGCGTTTGACACTACCCCTGGTGCTGTGCAGACTCTTACCCTTACCAACACTACCGGTTCTACAGTGACTTTCGTCGAGAATTGCGCTCTCTGCATCGGTATTCAGAACAAGGGTCTTGCTACCGTGGACACTGACGGTGATAACCCCGCCGTTGATGTTGAAATCATCTCATTCTCTATCGAATAATATAGTAATTCCGTAAATCTATGAAATCTAAGATATTTCTTTATTTGTCGCTGTTTGCGGGGCTTGCCTTCACGGCTTGTAATGATGACGACATCACCGTCAACACAACCCCCATTCTCGACGAGCAGTCGGTTGTGACCGGTTCAGCTGATGTCACCGCCACTACCGCTACCCTGCACGGTACTGTCGCAGGGCTTGAAAACAGTTCTCCTTCCTCTTATACCGTAGGTTTCAACTACGGTACTGAGGAGGGCAACCTCAATCAGGATATCACCGGCTCGATTGTCGACGGTGTTATCACTGCTGAGCTTACCGGTCTTGCCGATGGCACAACCATCTACTATCAGGCTTTTGCCAAGCTCCAGGGCCGTGTCACCTTTACAGGCGATGTCAAGAGCATCGTTACTACCGATGCTGTGGTCACCACTAAGGATGCTGCTGAAATCTCCGACATCGTGGCTACTCTCGGCGGTTCTGTTACAGGTGCTCCCTCGGGTGCTACATTCGGTATCGTGATTGCTCCCGCCACTGTTGAGTCTGAGGAGGATGTTCGCGCAGGTCTTATCGTGCCTGCTGCCGATGCCGCTGACTTTGCTGTATCAATGAAGGGTCTCGTTCCTGAGGCTTCTTATAAGTATGCCGCTTATGCCGACCTCGGCGCAGGTGTCATCTACGGTGAGGTGAAGTCATTTGCCACCGCTGCATCTACGTTTGATGTTGACAATGACCTCGTTGACCTCGGTCTTTCCGTGAAGTGGGCTAAATATAATATCGGTGCCCATTCTGAAGGCGAGCTTGGCGGTTATTTCGGATTCGGTGATATCCACGGTGTCATGAACACAACTATCATCAGCAAGTATGCTACTGCCGACGTTTACCGCACTGCTTCCGATGTGGCTTACAATGCTTATGGCGGTCGTGCCACTCTCCCTTCTGCCGACGATTTCCGCGAGCTCTTCACTAACTGTACTAAGGAGTGGACTTCTGTTGACGGCGTTAACGGATATCGTTTCACCGGTCCTAACGGTAACTCTATCTTCCTTCCCGCTGCAGGTAGCCGTACTGTCAACGACATTACTGGCGAAGGCATCGACGGTAACTACGCTACCGGTTCAATCGTAGGCGAGGGCAGCAAGTTTGCCGTGGCTTACAACTTCTCTTCATCTACTTCTGGTAAGATTAACGCTCCCGTTTATCAGGGTCTCTCTGCTCGTGCTGTCTCCACTGCACGTAACGTCCCCTTCGACAAGTCGCTTCTTTATAATACCTGGGAGATTGACTTCAACGAAGGCAAGTCTATCCGCTTTGCTGGTCCCGTGCATTTCTATGGTGTTGACGACAGCTGGCGCACTGTAACCAACAAGGAACCCCTCGTTGGTGATGTATGGGGATGGGAAGCCGGAACTGATGCTACCTGGGCTTTCGGTGACTGCACCGGTTACATGACTCTTACCGAAGATGGTAAGGTTATCGTGAAGATGCAGGATGGCGAAGAGGTTGAGGGTACTTATACCGTCAACGAGGCTGACAAGACCATTACCTCTACTATCGACCTCCTTCACCCGTCTGCTATGGCAGGCTATGCCAACTATAAGACTGAAATAAAGATTCTTTCTCTTGAGGCTGATAAGTTCCAGCTCGGTTTCTTCCGTGATTTCGATCCCGGTACTGTCAGCGTCAACATGATTCCGCAGGGCAAGAAATATGGTCTTCCCGTCAATCTTATTTGTGTCGACGGTAGCTGGGCAGGTACTTGGGGATCGGAGCTTGCATCTATCCTTCCCGATGAGCTTACCGGTAAACACACTATCGTTTATGAGGCTGCTGCTCCGAGCGCAATGGTCTTCACTCTTGACGTGGTAGGTTTGCATGAAAAGTATCCTAATGCTCTTGTGACTGTTACTGATATCCGTTGCGACGGTCAGTCTATTCCTTTCGATGGTGCTAAGTTCCGTTATGGTGATATTGAAAACAATGGTAACTTCCGTGTTGAGCTGTTCAATATCTATGGTAAGAACTCTGCCGACGGTAAGGTTCTCGAATCTCCGTTCAGCGATGGTACTAATTTGGGTAGCGAGCCGGCTGTCAACTTCTCTCAGAAGCTGGAGATTGACTTTGCGATTGTTACTGACAACCACTTCACACCGGGTCTTAACATCGTTGCTAAAGACTGGGCTGCTTCTGATTGGGGCTTTAATCAGGGTGAATCATTCACCGTGGCTGTAGACGCCGACAACAAGCTTGCTGTTGACAAGACCGATTTCTCGCTCTCTTATGCTTCGACTGCTTACTCTGCAGGTCCGATTATGCTCTTCGTGCAGACTGATAATCTCTACTCGCTCTTCCCGAAGACCGTGATGCAGCTTGAGGAAATCAAGCTTGACGGCACCGTGAAGTCTGGTTGGGATGCCTCGAAGATTGTTAATACTTCAGCCGATGGCGGAGGTGTTCACCACCGTCTCGAACTCTGGAACTGCTATGGCGAAACCAAAGACAACTGTGCTTTCGGTGTAAAGGATGGCGAGACTATGCCTTCTCTCGGATTTGGCAGTTCTCTTGACTTGAAGTATAAGCTCGTGAGCCTCTTCTGATTTGACTATGATTTATAAACTGAAAAACTAATTTTTGCAATGATAAAATTTAAATCATTTTTATTAGCTGCGTCGGCAGTCGCCCTGGGTTTCTCCATGGGCGCCTGCGATGACGACGACACTACCGTCATAAATGAGGTGGCTGTCCCCGTCACCGAGCTTGCTGTCCCCGCTGCCGGTCAGGATTGGTCAATCGATGTGACTGCATCGGTTCGCCCTACCGTTTCTGCCGATGCTTCTTGGATTGTTGTCAGCGACCCCGTTGCCGGTGAAAATAACACCTACAAGCTCAATTTCGTAATCGAGCCTAATGAGGATGCCAACGGCAATATGCAGGCTCCCCGTTCTGCTACTATAGCCATCAGCGCGTTCAATTCAGCCCGCTTCATTACTGTTAGCCAGGAAGGTGCGCCCGACTACAACCTTAACTACGGTGACCTCCCCATGCAGAGCACTGCTGCCGAGATTGCAAAGAAGATGGGTGTGGCTGTCAATATCGGTAACACTCTCGAAGCTCCCGATGGTGAGACTTCTTGGGGTAATCCGCAGGTAAGCCCCACTTATGTGGCAGGTATTAAGGCTATGGGATTCAATGCTGTCCGTATTCCTTGCGCTTGGGTAAGCCACTATGCAAAAGTTAAGGACGTGATGGGCAATGACTCTCTAACTACTACAATCGATCCTAATTGGATTGCTCGCGTTAAGCAGGTGGTTAGCTATTGTATCGACAATGACCTCTATGTCATCCTCAACGACCACTGGGATGGTGGCTGGATTGAAAACCGTCTTGAAGAAGGCTATCACTCTTCACTCGCCGAGCAGCTTGCCGACGTGTGGACTCAGATCGCCAACGAGTTCAACGCTTTCGATGAGCACCTCGTGTTCGCCGGTCTGAACGAGCCGGGCATGAACGGCACAATTAGTGCTCCCGCTCTTGAGGCTCTTACCAAATACGAGCAGGCATTTATCGACGCTGTACGTGCTACCGGCGGTAACAACGCTACCCGTACTCTCGTCGTGCAGGGCCCGCAGACCAACATCAACGCTACTGTTGACGATTCTTACGTGATGCCTGTTGACGCTGTTGCCGACCGTCTCATGGTTGAGATTCACTTCTACGATCCCTATCAGTTCGCTCTCATGGAAGACGATGCCGACTGGGGCAAGACTTGGTGGTACTACGGTAGCGACAACCACGTTGCCGGCAGCATCCACAACAACGGCACTTACATGAACGAGGCAGAGATTGAGGGTCAGTTTGCCAAGATGAAAGCTAAATTTGTTGACAATGGCTATCCCGTAATCCTCGGCGAGTATGCCCCGATGATTCGCACCGTTGACAAATACGCTGATCTCGATGTCGCTAAGCATGAGGCTTCTCGCGCTTACTGGAATGAGGTCGTTACACGCGCTGCTCTCCATAACGAGTGCGTTCCTTGCTACTGGGAAACCGGCGGTGACATCAACCGCACTACCGGTACCGCAATCAACACCTACGCCATCGACGGCATCATGCGCGCCAAAAACTAATCAAAATTCCCCCAATAAAAAAGCCCGGCACCCGCCGGGCTTTTTTATTAAATAGCTATCGTAGCTAAATTAGCTAAATTAGCTCTCGAGCTTCAGCTCGCCTCATCATTCCTCGTTTTCGCTTCAGCTGAAGCGAAAAAAATTCCAAAATCCCTTCTCCCTTTTAACCTCATAACCCCTTAACCTTTTTTTCGCGGAGGGCCGCGAAAAAAATTCCCCATTTCTACATTGCCGCCCCTCCAGCGCCCCTTATCTTTGCCACAAAAAATCATCTATACTATGAATACACTCCCTGCATTCTCCGCTTGTTATCGGTTTGACGACACCGATTTCATCGTGAAAAATCTCGTGACCGCTCCCGGCGATACCCTCCTCGCCGAAGCCCTTCCGCCCGCGACAACGACCGTTCCCGGCGCTCTCCCTGTCGCCATCAAGTACTCCCCGCAGCTCGGTACCCGCGTCTTCATGCTCTCCGGTCGTAATCTCTCCATCTCCGACAGTAACGGCTCGACACCCCTCGGCACACTCCATGCCGATTTCCTCACACTCGCCGACACCGGCTCGCGCCTCATCTTCATGACAAAGCTCGGTCCTTGGATTGTCGACTACGACCTCTCCACCGACAAAATCAACGTCATAGGCGAGCGTCCCGTGTATCCTTCCATCTCTTTCCGTGCTGTCAGCCGTCCTGCGCTTTCATCCCGTGTGCCGCAGGTCACCTTCAAAGGCTCTTACACCCATTGGACGGGTCCGCTCGACGAATCCGACCGCCGTGCCCTCGCTGCCTCCGTGACCGACGCTTGCGACCGCTGTTTCACCGCTGCCGCCTCCGATGACTGCTATGCCGCCCCGGTGCTCGCCTGGTATCATCTGCTCGATGCGCAGGGTAGGGTGCTATATCGATCAAGCCCCGTGCTCGTCGAGCCTGACGGCTTTGATTCACCCTTATCCTGTGATGTTAATGTCAATCAGTCGGGAGGCTCCTATATCTCGACTGCTAATGCCTCGCTCTCCGTTCCTGTGTTCGGACTTACGGTTGTCGTGCCTCCACGTGATTCATCCGACTGGCGCGATGCCGTCAGAGCGCGTGTGTTCTGGTCGCGTCCCCTTTCGCGCTCCCGCGTCAACTCTCCGCTCGACATGACCTTTGCCGGCACTTCCGCTGCGCCCGTATTGCGCCTTTCAATCCCGCAGAATCCCGGTTTCGGGTCGATGGTCATGGGGTTGCTCGACCGCATTGAGGAAAAAGACTGTGATTCATGTGTCATCGACCTGAGCTATTTTAGCGGTGTGGCGTCGCAGGAGAGCGTCTATGCCATCGGTCCGTCGAAAGTCATGTCAGCCGCGCTCTGCGACTCATACTTGCGCGCGATTTCCACGCGTAATCCTTCCCCCGATGCAATGCTCCGGTGGGCGGCTCCTCACGCCTTTTCAGCCGCTACAGCTTGTGTCGACGGCGATATGGTCACTTGGGGCGACATCACGCCGCTCAATGCCCTCCCGCAGGGCGTGTCGGCGTGGGCTACCGCAGTCGCCGCATCGGAGCCTTGGTCCGCTCTGGTGCGCGTAACTATCGCCTCCGATGACGGCTCCGACGATGAGATACTCTCTTTCGAGGAAAGCGGCTCCGCTAATGCTCCCGTAAAGCTCTCGCAGCTCATATCATATCCCCATCCCGCTGCACGCCTCATAGAGATAGAAATCACACGCCCCTCAGGCACCTCCCGCCTCACCCTTCCCCTCACCCCCGGTGTCTCCTCCTCCGCTATATTCTCAAATAATCTTTTTGTCCCGGCTTCGCAGCCTTCAGCTGCGATTCTCGTGCGCCGCAATTTCCGCCGTCATCCGGGGTTGATTCTATCCGCTCTTTTCGCCGACCCGTTGGCTCCCGTCTCAGCCCTTGAGGCAACCCCCGGCACTATTGCGGCGATTACCCCCGCTTCGCGCTCGTCAAGCAGCTGGGATTTCGCGCGCCGTCATCTCTACATCTTCGGCTCGGCAGGCATCCATGCCGTCGCCGTGAGTGCCGCAATGAAAGCAGTGTCGGCTCATCTCATCGACTCCCGCAGTGTCGTTTCGGCGCGTCATGTCGCATGGTCGCCCGATGGCGTATATGCTCTCTCCGGGCGCAATCTGCTTTCTGTCGGAGGTTCGCGCGCAAAGGTGGTAGCCGACTCTGTGTCTGCTTCCGCTATAGGATGGTGTGGCTCTACCGGACGGCTTTATTGCGTCACCGGTGCCACGTTGCTGAGGGTGCGCAGCCCTGACGGCTCATGGCACTCCTCCGTGCTACCCGGCTCGGCGCAATATTCCGTCATCGGCGACGGGCACAGGCTGCTGCTCTGTTCGGCGACTCATATTCTCGCGCCGCCCGGTGTACCCGCGTCACAGGTCGATGTGCGCTGGCAACGCCGTCTGCGCCTCGCCCGCAGCGGTGTCCCGCTTGCCTTGCGGGGAGTGGAAGTGCATCTTGTCTCCTCATCGGCGCAGCTCACCGTGAGTCTTTACGGTGACAACGGTTCGCGCTGTCTCTCGCTGATTGCGTCAGTCGAGGTCGACGGCTCTGTCGACGCGCCCTTGCTTCTCCCTGTCATCTTCCCATGTCCTTTTATCTATTTTTCGGTATCTATCGAGGGCACCGTGGCTGCCGGCTCCGCGCTCTCGGCGGTAAATCTCGTCTATTAACCATGATTGACTCCGTTATCCTCGAAAACAAGCGGCGCAACGCGCTTCTCGCCACTCCTTACGACCCGGTCACCGGCGTAGGCGCGGGTGGTGAACGCCGGGAGATGCTCTCCCCCGACGGCACATTAGAACATGTGCCGGTCACGATGGTTGACGACCCGCAGTTTGCCGTCGTGCGCGCCTCCTCCCTGGCGTGGAAGCGGCTTCGCATCCGTCATGACTTTGAATACTGGGCTGCTACATGCGTCACCATTCGCGACAAGCTCACCGGTCGCGATGTGCGCCTTCGTCTCAACCGCCCGCAGCGTCGTGTGCTTTCCATCATGGAGGGCATGCGCCTCGCCGCGCAGCCTATACGCCTGATTATGCTGAAGGCGCGTCAGTGGGGCGGCTCCACACTTATACTCATGTATATGGCGTGGATACAGTGCTGCCTCCGACGCAACTGGCACTCGCTCATCTGCGCCCATGTCAAGGATACATCGGCGGCTATCCGCGCCATGTATGGAAAGATGCTCGACAATTATCCCCCTGAACTCTGGGAGGAAGAGACAGCACCTGAGTTTCGCCCTTTCGAGCGTTCGATCAACACCCGTGTCCTCCCCGGGCGTGACTGCCGCGTGACACTCGCTTCAAGCGAGCGCCAGGATGCCGTGCGCGGTTTTGACTTCGTGATGGCTCATCTCAGCGAGGTCGCTTTCTGGTGTGACTCGGCGATGAGGTCGCCCGAGGCGTTTATCCGTGCTGTCAGCGGCGGTGTGGCGCGAGTCGACTGCTCCCTGATTGTACTGGAAAGTACCGCCAACGGGGTCGGCAACTATTTTCATGCCGAATGGATGCGCTCGAAGCGTGGCGACAGCGACAAGACAGCCGTTTTTGTGCCCTGGCACGAAATCGACATCTATTCCTCGCCTGTCACTGACGCCGCCGCGTTGTGGGATGGCATGGATGCCCGTGAGCGCGCTCTCTGGGAGAAAGGTTGCACTCTTGAGCAGATTCAGTGGTATCACGACAAGCGGCGCGAGTACGCCACCCCGGCACAGATGGCGGCTGAGTTCCCCTCCGACGACCTTGAGGCGTTTGCTTCCACGTCGCGCTCCGTGTTTTCTCCCGCCGGTGTCGAGGCGTTGCGCGAAGGGTGTTGCGACCCTGTCGCTGTCGGCGAACTCGTCACCTCTGCTCCCGTGGGATATGGCGCTTTGGTGGTCAAGGAGTTTTGTCACGACACTCTCGGGCGGCTGAAAGTGTGGAAATGGCCGCAGTCGGGCGGAAGGTGTTACAGTCGTTATGTCACTGCGGTCGATATCGGCGGACGCTCCGACCGCAGCGACTATTCCGTGATTTCCGTTATTGACACCTTCACTCCCGACGGACGCCCGGAGGTGGTGGCGCAGTGGCGCGGTCATATCGACCATGACCTGCTCACATGGAAAGCGGCGGCTATCGCACAGTGGTACGACGAGGCGCTTCTCGTAATCGAGAGCAACACCCTTGAGACCGAGGATGCCGACAACTCCCTCTTCACCCTCTCCGAGCTTAACCACGTCTACCGCAACCTCTACTATCGTGTGGCGCGCGATCGCGTGACCCTCGCCCCGGAGCCTCGCGTCGGGTTTCACACTAACCGCGCTACCAAGACGATGGTAATCACCCGTCTCATCGGGCTTGTGCGCGACGGTGGCTACATCGAGCGCGACCTCGATGCCTGCGACGAACTGGATATGTATGAGTGTGACGCAGCCGGTCGCTACGGGGCAAAGCCGGGCTACCACGACGACATCCTCATGACCCGCGCCATCGCCCTCCACGTCGCCCTCTCCCCCTCTTGATTTTTCCCGCGTAAAATAGGTGAAGTCTCATATTTTATTGTACCTTTGTGAAATACATATTATTTACCAAATCATTTATTCACATGAAAAATTTCATCACCCTTATCGCTATCCTGTGTGCTGTTGCTGCTTCCGCTACTGAAAACATGACCGTGATTGCCAACGGTCTGCGCGGTCCCGTCAAGTCATATAAGTGCGTCGGCATCGGATATGGTCACGAATATCTTGAGTTTGACCGCCAGGGGCGTGTCATTAAGGAGATTAACGCCAAGGACATGACTGCTGTCTATAAATGGAACGACGACGGTACGCTGAATATGACACTCACCGACAAGGATGGTAATATTGTCGGCGCCGAGATTACTTACGGTTGGATGAAAGATAAGAATAGCTTCATAGTCATGACCGGCGAGAACCGTTTTGTCGGCTATAATGATGACGGTAACGGTACTCTTCTCCAAAAGGTTGTTGTCGCCGACGGTAAGACTGCCGTTTACAATCATATCTATGACGAGGATGGGCATCTTATCGGATGCAAGGTCGTGTCGCCCGACAATACCGCCCCGGAGATGGAGATGACCGTAACTACCGAGGATTATGATGAGCATGGTAACCCCGCTCGCGTCACTGCTACCGCCAACGGGCAGGATTATACCTCTATGTATAAATATACTTATTACGAATAGTGTTGCGTAGACTTTTTTCTCTCATTATATGGGTTGTAGTCCTGTGCTCTCCCGCACCGGCTCTTCCCGCTTCACCGTCAGCCGATGCTGAGGCAAAGGCGGTGCTCGAAAAGGCTGTCACGGCTATGTATTTTGACGATGATTTCGCTCTTGCTGCGGAATTGTTGGGAAATTACGTTGCCGCTAACCCCGATGCTGACGGCAAAGTGTATTATGAGTTGGCAAATGCCTGTCGCTCTCTGAATCGCCCCCGCGAGGCGGCTGACGCGTATGTGAAGGCGGCTCTTAAAGTGGATAATCTCGCCCCCGATGCCTTCTTCAAGGCGGTGGAGACGCTTGAGAGTGCGGGGCTTGACAAAGCGGCTGATGAAGTGTATGACATCGCCTTTGCATGGCATCGTGACTGTGAGTACTGGTACGATAAGATGCGTCAGGTCTATGTGCGCCGATATAACAGGCTCATTACCGAGCGCCGCTTTTCAGAGGCTCTTGCTTTGGATAAGGAACAGCTTTCGCTCATGGATAAGCATGACATTTCCGGTCAGGCAAAATCGCGCGTTCAGGTGATGTCGGAGATTGCGCAGCTTTCCGGTGAAATGGGCGATACCTCCACTCTGCTGGAATATGGAGCACTTCTTTCCGGCATAGTCGAGAAAGTCCCTTTTGCTGAGCGTCATACCTCACTCACATCCATGCCGTTGCTTGCCACCGTGGCGAAATACTATGATATGACCGGCGACTTTGCCCGTGCCGACAGTGCATGGGTCTCGCTTCTCAAGGTCAACACCTCACCCGGCAACTATGCCGCAAATCTCACCGGATATGCCGCTTTTCTCGCCTCTTATGGTAGCACTGATAAGGCTCTGGGGCTGTACGACGAGGCTATCGGTATTCTTCGCACTGTCGGCGACCTGGGCGCGGCGGCATTGGCGGCTACGGATAAGGCGCAGTGTGCTAAAAACGTGAAGAGATGGGATGTCATGGAGCAGGCATGTGCCGAGACTGCTGACATTGTATCGGAAATGGGCGATGGCAGTGGCATAAGCGATGCTATGAGATGGGATGTAGCTTACAGGCTTGCCACCTTTTACTCCTATGCGGGTGACAATGATATGGCGATAAAGATTTATCAGGAACTTTTGCCGCAGTACCTCGCCGGGAAAAACTATAAACAGCTTGCGTTGGCAACCTCTGACCTCGGCAGTGTTTACGCCGCCAAGGATATGCACCGCGAGGCATTGGAGTGCTATGAAAAGGCTGCCGGATATATCGACTTGGAGATGTTCCCCGACTTGAACAGGACTATAAAAAATAACATGGCAAGGTCATTTTACCATGTCGGACAATCCGGCGAGGCGATAAAGTTATACAGTGGGCTGCTCGATGACCTGCGTAACACCATGCAACACGATTTCGTGTATATGACCGACAGCGAGCGTCACGAGTTCTGGCAGTCGCAGTATTACATATTTGACAATATCCACGGACTGCGCTTGCCTGACAGTGAGGTGGGCGTGTTGCGCTATGAGGCGGCTCTCGCCAACAAGGGGATTTTGCTTGATACCTCCACCCGGCTGCGCACCATTATAGCCGAGTCGGGCGATACGGCGTTGCAAGCCGACTTTAAGCGGTTGCAGCTGCGTCTGAGTGAGCCGCGCGATGCCGCCAACAATGCGGCAATCGAAGCAATCGAGCGAAACATCCAACGGCGCGTGGCTCAGATAGGCGACTATACCCGTGGCGCGTCAGTCTCCGTTGCGGAAATCTGCGGGCGTCTCGGGGAGAATGACCGTGCCGTGGAGATAGTGCGCCATGTCGGTACTGACGGCTATTATGCCTACGAGGCTCTTATCATGGGGCGAGATGGAAATGTGGTAGTAGAGCCGTTGCCTTCGCAGACGATGGTCGAGTCGCTTGACCGTAATGCGATTTATGCTGATTCGACATTGCTCGCCGGTGCGTTCTGGTCACCGATTCTGAAGCATTTCAATAGTTCCGGCAGGCTGTACATATCGCCCGACGGCATATATCACAGTATCGCTTTCGAGCATCTTCCTTTAAACGGTAAACCCGTGAGCCGTACTTTTGATGTGGTGCGTGTCAGCTCTACCAGGGCGTTGGTGTCTTCATCTATCCCGATGCAGGGTGAGGTGGCTGTGTGGGGTGGATTGGACTATAATGTCGATCTTGATGCCGATTATGAAGCTTTAGGGGCGGGAAACTCACTGCGGTTGGGTCACGGCATCTCGCCTTGGGCGTATCTTCCGGGCACACGGCGGGAAATGCTGGCGATTGCCGAAGTGCTGGACCCGTCGGAATGTGAGCCGCTAACAGTGACCGCCGACGAGGGTACGGAGGATTATTTCAAGTCAATGTCGGGTCATGCTCCGGGGATACTGCATGTTGCCACCCACGGTTTCTATCTACCGTCGCAGTCTCCGGAAGAGGAGTCGTCATTGCTCCGTAGCGGACTGGTGCTTTCAGGCGCTAACAATCATTGGCGCGAGAATATGATGTTGCGTGACGGTGTCGATGACGGTATTCTCACGGCGGCCGAGATTTCACGTATGGATTTGAGCGGCAGCCGTGTGGTCGTGCTCTCCGCGTGTCAAAGCGGTTTGGGCGACATCGAGGCGGAAGGTGTCTTCGGCTTGCCACGTGCTTTCAAGCAGAGCGGTGCCGGCAGCATAGTGATGTCGCTATGGTCGGTTGACGATGTGATTACACAGCGTATCATGACCGCTTTTTATCAGGAACTTCTGAAAGGGAGCACGTTGAGGAAGGCGCTTGCCGATGCGTGTGCCGCGCATGGTGGAGATAATCCCGCCTCTTGGGCGGCTTTTGTTGTAATTGATTGAACTTCATGAAAAAGTTGCATCACATAGTTCCGCTTCTGCGTCTTCCGGCTATCGTCACGCTGGCCTTTGTCATGGCATGGCTGGTGCTGTATGATTTCGGGGAGCTTGGCTCATTTGTCCCTGCTGACAAGGCTGCCGATTTTGAGACCGGCGACTTCTATCAGATGGTCGAGCAAGCGGGCAGTGTACGCACATTGTGTGACGATGTGGTGCTGGTGCCTATAGATGGTCTTTCGCGTCGTGAGATAGCCTCCGTTATCGACGAGATAACGCTTTATGACCCGAAAGTGATTGCAATCGATCTCCTGTGGGGTTTTCCGCAGCCGGAGACTGATTCGCTTCTTTGCGATGTGCTTGATTCCGGCATTTTGACCGTAGTTCCCGACACTACGGCATATATATATAATCAGGTGCCGGAGCTAATCGAGGGGCATGTCGAATTATATACCGAGGGAGCTTCCAATACGGTGCGTCTTCTTGCCGACGGTGAGTCGATGGCGGCTAAAGTGGCGCGGATTCTTCGTCCCGGATTGCCGGTGGGAAAGATTGCCGACAGTCATGGTCTGATACATTACGGTCATTATGATTTCCATATCCTGAAGCCCGAACAGCTTGCCCTTCATCCCGAGATTATCAAAGGCAGGGCTGTCTTTATCGGTACACTCTCGGATGCCGCCGACATGCACTCCACGCCGGTCTCGGCGGAGATGTCAGGGATGCTTATACATGCTACCTCCGTGGCGACAATGATTGATTCATTCCGCGATGTAAGGAACTCTCCCGAATGGTTTGACTGGCTGCTTGCCATTGTTTTCTGTACATTGTTCGTGTTCCTGAATCTGCGTAGTCAGTCATGGCGCGGCGGACAGCTGATCATGCGTGTCTCGCAGATTGCGTTGCTCCTGCTGATAGTGACCGGCGGTACACTGATATATCTTCACACCGGACTAAGCATCAATTTCTCGCGTCCGCTGCTCATGGTAGGTGCCGCCGCTCTCGCTGTCGATATCTGGTGTGGTGCGGAAGCGTTTGTAAACCATAAATCTCACAAGAAATCTCATAAGCGATGAAACATTATATTCTCACATTTCTGTGTCTCGTGATAATGGCGATTCCTGCAGGTTCCAAACTGCGGGTGCTGAATGTGACGGGGCAAGTGACAGTAAATGACGCCGCCGGCACTCATGCCGCAGAGCCTTACGAATATGTCGACAACAACACTGTCATTCAACTGACGGCAGGTTCGAAGCTCAGCATTCTCGATGAAAAGACCAAGGCAGTCTATCACTCACCGGAAAAGACGAGTAAAATGACCGTCAGGAAAATTATCAGGCAGGCGCGCCGCAATTCCGACAATACCACCGCAGCCGTTGCGCGTAAGGTGATGGAAGTGTGGAGTCATGACACGGAGAAGCGTACTCCGCGCAAAGGAGTGTCTTACCGTGACCAAAGTGCCGGTAGCGGAATCGAGGGTGCGGTTGCCGGGATTATACGCAAGTCGTCGGCACCGGAAAATCCTTCATTGAGATGCAGGGTCGTCAGGGAGGAAACTGATTCCCTATGGCATTTCATGATTGAAAACGATGGGAGCGAGCCAATGTTTGTAAATATAGTAAAGCCGGGTTCCGGCGATACCGTTCCGAGCCTGATGCTTCCTGTCGGATATGACGATGAGATGCCCTATATCCTTGTCGGACCGGGAAATACGGAGCTTACCCAGTATGTTTTCTACGGTGCGGCTCCCGATGATATTTTCTTAGTGGGTGTCAATCAGCCATTCGATACAAATCTGGTAAACATGTTGCTAAGACAGGATGGCGACTCCGTGTCCACTGCCGATGCACCGACAATTACATTAAACAAAATAACCCCTGCAAGCCACTGAGCCGCCACGTAATCGTGACACTATCTTGGTTTTTCCCGCAATCCATTTTAATGACTTAAGGATTTTGCCCGGAATGGGCAAGATAGAGTTAACCGCGGGTAGCCCCGGATGGGGCACCCGTGGAAATCATGCCCTACCACACTATACAACCCTGAAACGGGTTGTATAAATATGTGCTAATCAAGTGGCTATGCAACCCGCTACGGGGTTGAACCAAGTGGAGAGGCTTTTGAACCACGGGTATGCCTTCGGCATTACCCGCGGTTAACGAGATAAATCCCCTTCCGGGGATTTATGATTCTTGCACCTTAAGTTAGTGACATTGGGATGCTTGATGAACTTTATAGGTCAAAAACTTTTGAAAAAGTCAATGATCCTGCTTGTGGATTGTATTATCAAGGGGCTGTATATGTGTTCCAATTCCTAAAAAACGAAATAGAGTGTGGGAGGATTGCGTGAGATTTTCGGGGGGAAAGCGTGGTGCTTTAAATAATTATCGCTAAATTCGCGGCTATAACCTGTCATAAACTTGACTATGAACAATGAATTAGATTGGGGCAACCTGTCATTCGGGTATATGCCCACCGATTACAACGTGCGTTGCTATTATCGCGACGGCAAGTGGGGCGACATCGAGGTGTCGCAGTCAGAGACTATCGACATGCACATTGCCGCCACCTGTCTGCACTATGGTCAGGAAGTGTTTGAAGGGCTGAAGGCTTTCCGCGGAAAAGACGGGAAGATTCGCATATTCCGTCTGGAGGAGAACGCCAAGCGCATCATCGAGTCGGCAAAGGGTATCATGATGGAGCCTGTGCCGGTAGAACTTTTCACCGAAATGGTGAAAAAGGTAGTGAAGCTCAATGAGCGTTTTGTGCCCCCTTACGGCAGCGGCGCGTCACTCTATATCCGCCCGCTGGAGATAGGCATGTCGGCACAGGTCGGCGTGAAGCCCGCGAAGGAATATCTGTTCCTTATCCTCGTCACTCCCGTAGGCCCGTATTTCAAGGAAGGATTCAAGCCCACGAATATATGTATCATGCGCGAGTTTGACCGTGTGGCACCGAAGGGCACCGGTCGCTGGAAAGTGGGTGGTAACTATGCCGCCAGTCTTGAGGCGGGTGAACGCGCCCACGCCCTCGGATATTCTGCAGTGCTTTATCTCGACCCGAAGGAGAAAAAATATCTTGACGAGTGTGGACCCGCCAATTTCTTTGCAATCAAGGATGGCAAGTATATCACGCCTGCTTCGGAGTCAATACTCCCCTCGATAACCAACAAGAGCCTCATGCAGATAGCCCGCGACATGGGCATCGAGGTTGAACAGCGTCACATACCTGTCGAGGAGCTTTCGGAAATTCAGGAGGCTGCCGCATGCGGTACCGCCGCCGTCGCATCGCCTGTTGCCGAAATCGATGACCTTGACACCGGCAAGAAATATGTGCTCTGCTCCGACGGTAAAGCCGGTCCCGTGGTTACGGCTCTCTACAACAAGCTCCGCGCCATTCAGCTCGGCGAGGAAGAGGACATTCACAACTGGAACACCATTATCGACTGATGCCGGAACACCGTTGCGACTTCAGGGCGATAATCGATAAATATTATCCCGATGACAACCGCCTGCGTGCTATATATCTCAAGCACGCAGGTCAGGTGGCGGGACTTGCGCTCGCCATCAACCGTGACCGTGGTCTCGGTCTCGACCCGTATGAGGTCGAGGGAGCGGCAATGCTCCACGACATAGGCATTTTCGCCACTGATGCCAAGGGCATAGGATGCGAGGGTGCCGAACCTTATATGATGCACGGCGTGATAGGGGGTAAGCTGCTCCGCGAGGAGGGTGCGCCTGAGGAGTGGGCGCGTGTGGCTGAACGTCACACGGGCACCGGAATCACGATGGAGGATATTCTCGCCCAGGACCTTCCGTTGCCGCTTGCCGACTACTGTCCCGAGACGCTGCTTGAAAAGCTTGTGTGTTACGCCGACAAATTTTATTCCAAGAGCGGCACGATGGAGAAGAAGCCGCTGTCGCGTGTGCGCAGTTCCATCGCGCGCCACGGAGGCGATTCCCTTGAGCGTTTCAACCGCCTCTATGCCCTCTTTGGCGAGTCACGGGACTGATTGTTTAGGGTTTAAGGTTTAGGGTTTAGAATAATCCATCCTGTCTCGAAGTTCCTATTTTTAACCCTATAACCTCATAACCTTATAATGTCACTAACTTAAGAATTTTGCCCGGAATGGGCAAGATGTAGTTAGCCACGGATAACCCCGGATGGGGCACCCGTGGAACGCAAGCCATACCACACTATACAACCCGCTTCGGGGTTGAGATACAGGAAGAGAGGCTCTTGAGCCACGGGTATGCCTTCGGCATTACCCGCGGTTACCAGGATGAATCCCCTTGCGGGGATTTATGGCTCTTGTGTCTTAAGTTAGTGACATTGCATAACCTTATAACCCTTTACCTCTCGACTTTCGCTTGCGGAAGTTGAGTTATCAGTAGTTAATTTCCTGAACTTTATAGGCTCAAAATCAGTTATTTTTTGACAATCCAAATATTCTGCATAAATTTGCGAGCCGAATAAGGTAGAAGAAAATACAATTAAATATATAACAATTATGGATAACCAGAATTTAGACCGCATAAGCTATGCGCTTGGCTTGAGCATGGGAAACAATTTCCGTAGTTCCGGCATCAAGACTCTCAACGTACAGGATTTTGCCGATGGCGTTGCAGCTGTGTTTGAAGGCGTACAGCCCAAGATGACTTACGATGAGGCAAAACTCGAGATAAAGAACTTTTTTGAAGCAATGGAAGCCGAGCAGCAGGCTGCCGCAGCCAAGATGGGCGAGGTTAACGAGGCTGCCGGAAAGAAATTTCTTGAAGAAAACGGCAAGCGTGTTGAAGTTAACGTCACTCCTTCGGGGCTTCAGTATGAAGTGCTTCAGGAGGGTACGGGCAAGCAGCCTGTCGCTTCCGACAGTGTGACCGTACATTACACCGGCAAGCTTATCGACGGCACTGTATTTGACAGCTCTGTCGAGCGTGGTGTGCCCGCTACATTTGGTGTGACTCAGGTGATACCCGGATGGGTTGAGGCTCTCCAGCTGATGAAGGAGGGTGCGAAATGGCGTCTTTTCATCCCGTCGCAGCTCGCCTACGGCCCGCAGGGTGCCGGCAATATCATCGGTCCTAATTCCACACTTATTTTTGACGTGGAACTGATAAAAGTAAACTAATCACATTAAGTAAAGTAAATAAAACAAAATCCAGATGAAGAAATTTATTCTCGCTTGCGGTGTGGGCGCAGTGCTTCTTAGCGCGACCGCATGTGGCAAGTCAAACGCAGCCACAGCCGGCGATGCCGCAGCCAACGACTCTATTTCCATGCTTTTCGGTAAGGTTGTCGGCAGCCAGTTTGCTGAAAATTTTGCCCGTCAGGGCGAAGACAATGCTGACAAGCAGGCACTTCTTCGCGGTATCCAGACCGCAGTCAACGCCGACTCTACCCAGGAGGCATATCTTCAGGGTCTGAGCATGGGCGTACGCTTCGCACAGCAGTTCAACTATTTCGCAAAAGAGATGGGCGTGGATGTTGACCGCGACATGTTCATGAAAGAATTCAAGGCGGCTTTCACCGCCGATTCAGTGTCAGACACCGCTATCGACCAGGCTCTTCTCAACTCTCTAATGGAGCGCGCCCAGCAGCGTGCCGAGGAGCGCAAGCTTGAGGAGCTTAACAATGCCCCTGAGGCTGTCGCAGGCCGTAAGGCAGGCGAGGCTTATATCGACTCTGTGAAGAAAGCCGACACAACCGTGAAGACTACCGCATCGGGTCTTTCCTACAAGGTGATTTCCGAGGGAGAGGGTGATGCAATCACCGACAACGACCAGGTAGCTGTAATCTACAAGGGTACACTTACTGACGGCACCGTGTTTGACGATTCTAAGGGTGAGCCTCGCAACTTCCGTCCCAACCAGGTTGTTCCCGGTTTCGGAGAGGGCTTGAAGATGATGAAGAAGGGTGCGAAGTATGTGCTTTACATCCCCGGTGACCTTGCTTACGGTGTGAAGGGTCAGCCCTACGCCAAGATCGGTCCTAACCAGACTCTCGTGTTTGAGGTTGAGGTAGCCGATGTAAATCCCGCCAAGAAATAATCATAGGCTTACGCGATATAAAGCGCGGTTCCCTTTCGGAGCCGCGCTTTTTTTGGTAGTTGTCAGTTGTGAGTTGTCAGATTTCAGTTGTGAGTCTTTAGGGTCTCGAAGGTCTCGAAGGACCTTAAGGTCATTCTATAACCCCGAAGCCGTTGGGGGTGTGGGGCGGTCGCCCTTCCAGGCGACCCTACAGCTACGCGGTGTGGACAAAAAGTTATCAGTTTTCAGAGGGGTGGGGATTGGTTTCCCGTCAGGGATAATCTTTGTGTAGCCGGGGTGTTGAGCGAAGCGAAACCCCCGGGAAAGGGTGGGCGTTGGGGATGTTTCCGGTAGGAATCATCAATGTTTGCTGCGGGATGATTCCCTGCGGGAAACGGTGAATGCTGGGGCTGCTGGCCGGGGGTTTCGCTACGCTCAACCGCCCGGCTAAGTTTGGATTTTTCCTATCGGAAAAGTTGGGGGATGCGGGGCGGGCTGCCTTCCAGCAGCCCCTACGGCTACGCGGTGAGGCTTGGAGTGGGGCGGTCGCTCCTACAGCTACGCGGTGATGTAGGAGGTTGTGGAAGCAAACCCGGAGCCGGTGTGGAAGATACAAAAATGAGAGGAGCGTTAATGACAGTGCCTAAAATTTTCGCGTAAAAAACTTGCAATCCGGCATTGCAATCGCTATATTTGTGAAAAACCAATCGTCAAGGTATCATCATCTTGCAAATGCATAGATGGGCATTTATTAAAATCGGTACTCATGAATATATTAAAGATTTTATTCCTTATATTATCTGCGCAGGGATTAAATATTGTAGAAATGCCGGATGTGATACCGGAAGGCATGCCTCAGATACAAAATGACTCTGTGCCTGCAAGCACCTCAGTGACATTGCCGATATATGAATTAAATCCTTTATCGGAAATTGATAATAATTTGGATAGTGTTTTCATAGAACTCGCTGATGCGTTGGCGGCATCCAACTACTATGCCTATATCGGCAGTACAGATGATTCTGACGTTAATATCCCTTTGACCACAGAGGTCGGGTGTTATTCAATCGACATCGGGAAGCAAGAAAAAGTTGAAGATCCGCACTACGTTATAAATATTTACGACATTCATTTTTGGAATCTTATTGACAAGTATCCAAAGGACACATTTAAAGGAGTAATCCCGGTTGTCATTCAACATTCCGAATGGGTTAATAAGCAACCAATTACCGTATATTTCTTAATTATAAATACTGCAACGGACAAGAATGTGGCTGAGAGTTTGTTTATAGAGACATCCGATAGCATCCGCTTTATCAGAAAAGAATGGAGACTGTCATCCAAATATTTGGTTTTAACAACAGCCGGAAGCTACTATTTTGGAGGGATATTAGGTAATGAACTGGTAACCCAGTTTTATCAGAAGAATGGCAAAATCATTAAAAATCTTCACCCGCAATTCGGACCTATTGTAAAATAGCGTACCTAATACATTAAAATATCTGCTGCGAAAATGAAAAGAATTATAATTATCTTGGCAAGTTTTATTTTTATAGTTGGCATAAGTGGTAAGACTCGCGTCTATACCCGCAACGACCATGCCTGCATGGACATATATAATGCGTATTTGGCATCAGCCTTATTAAAATCCGGAAACCACGATTTGCTGTTTACTCTACTTGATAATCCAAGTGAACGGCTTGTGTTAATATCAAAATTGAAGTTAGATGATAAATTAGAACTGGTAAAAGTAAAGGAAAAGCCCAATTCATTTACAAATAAGGATGTTGACTCTATTTTTAAAAATATAGAGGTAGAGTTTTTGAAATCAGACACAATCGTTTGTTTTGTTGGCTATGAACAGCTCTATTATACTAAAGCCCGGAGAGACTATGATTATCTTAATAGTTATCAGATGCCGATTTTCAACTCAATGTTTTTCCAAGAAGCGGTAAAAGCCTCAGGAGCAAAAACTAATGAGGAGAAAATAAGGGTATTGAAAGAATGGATATATGACGCAATGTGGCAATCGAGATTAATGTCTAATGATCCATGGAAATATTTGTGACACTGCCATTGTTATGAATCTATTTCCGTAAATTGAGAAGCGGTGATTTTTGCGAAAATTGCGGTGGCTTTGGCGTGATTAGTGTTTGCTGCGGGATGATTCCCTGCGGGAAACGGTGAATGCGGGGGATGCTGTCCGGGGGTATCGCTGCGCTCAACCGCCCGGCTAAATTTGGATTTTTCCTATCGGAAAAGTCGGGGGATGCGGGGCGGGCGCCCTTCCAGGAGCCCCTACGGCTACGCGGGGAGGGGTTGGGCATTTCGGTTGTCGGTGTGTAGCAGGTCTTTAACGACTTTAGAGACCTTAGAGACCTTAGAGACTTTAACGACCCTATCTGAAAACTGGCGAACTCTTAACTGACAACTTCTCCGTCTTTTCTGAGCATAGGTCTATCTGTATCCCGGTGTGGGGGTGATTGTGGTGAGTTTTGTTTTTGGGAATGGGGGAGATGTGTTATATTTGCGGTATGGACCGACGTGAATTTATCAAGGGAGCGATGATGGGAGCGGCGATGATTGCCGCTCCGAAGTGGATGACTGCGGCTGCCACTACATATTCGGCAGCGGATGAGCCGGTTAAGGCGGCGAGCGGGGCTGGACGGATGAAGCTGTCGTTTGCCCCTTATGAGTTGCAGTTGCGCCATTCGTTTAACCTGGCGAAGTTCAGCCGCACGACGACCCCCGACGTGCTTGTGAAGATAGAGCTTGACGGCGTGACGGGCTACGGCGAGGCATCGATGCCGCCTTATCTGGGCGAGAGTGTGGAGTCGGTGACAAGGTATCTTTCATCGCTTGATCTGGATCAGTTTGCCGACCCGTTCCGCCTCGCGGAGATTCACGACTACATGGATAAGAGGGCTCCCGACAACCGCGCGGCGAAAGCGTCGGTCGACATCGCCCTTCATGACCTCACTGGCAAGCTGATGGGTCAGCCGTGGTACAGGATATGGGGACTGTCGCCCGAAAATACGCCTGATACCTCGTTTACTATCGGCATAGACACGCCTGAGGTGGTGAGGCAAAAAGTCGAGGAGGCGTCGCCCTACAAGATATTGAAGGTGAAGATGGGTCTTGACCACGACACTGAGACGGTGGAGGTGATACGCAGCATGACGGAGCGCCCGATATGCGTGGATGTCAATCAGGGATGGAGCGACAAGCATCATGCGCTGGAGATGTGTCACTGGCTTGCTGAGCGTAATTGCCTCTTTGTAGAGCAGCCGATGCCTAAGGAGATGGTCGACGAGACGGCATGGCTGCGGGAGCGTTCGCCGCTGCCGATAGTCGCCGACGAGTTTCTTCAGCGTCTTGATGATGTGCGGCGAGCCTACGGGGTGTATGATGCCATCAATATCAAGCTGATGAAGAGCACCGGTATGCGCGAGGCGAAGCAGATGGCTGAGCTTGCGCAGGCATTGGGGATGGATGTGATGTTGGGGTGCATGACGGAGACTTCGTGTGGCATCTCGGCGGCATCGCAGCTTGCACCGCTTGCGAAGTGGGCGGACCTTGACGGGAACCTGCTGATAACTAATGATTGCTTCGACGGGACAAAGATTGTCAACGGCAAGGTGGAGATACCGCGTGAACGCCCGGGGATAGGGGTTGTGAGTTGAGAGTTGTCAGTTGAGAGTTGTCAGTTGTCAGAGGGGATACAGAAGGACAGAGGGTCAGAAGAGTTGTGATGTGTCAGATTTGGGGATGGAGCGCGTAGCCGTAGGGGCGGATGGAAGTCCGCCCGTGATGCGCGGAAGTTGTTTCCCGTCAGGGATAATCTTTGTGTAGCCGGGGTGTTGAGCGAAGCGATACCCCCGGAAAGGATGAGGGTTAGGGATGTTTCCGAAAGGAATCATCAATGTTTGCGGGGAGATGATTCCCTGCGGGGAGATGATTCCCTGCGGGGAGATGATTCCCTGCGGGAAACGATTTATTGAGGGGGATGCTGTCCGGGGGGTTCGCTACGCTCAACGCCCCGGCTAAATTTAGATTTTTCCTATCGGAAAAGTGGGTGAGTAGGGTGGGCGGACTTCCATCCGCCCCTACAGCTACGAGGCGAGGCTTGGAGTGATGGCGGGCTGCCTTCCAGCAGCCCCTACGGCTACGCGGTGATTTGGAGCGGTGAGGGGTGAGGGGTGAGGGGTGAGTTGAGAGTTGTCAGTTTTCAGATTTGAGATTTCAGGGATATGTTGTAAAACATGTGGGAAAATTTGGTGGTGACGGAAATGGGTGTTAATTTTACACTCATTCATTATGTATTAATTGCTAACCAAATGCTTAACATGAAAACCGGTGCAGCTACAGCAGCTGCCGCAATCTTAGTTTTAAGTGCATGCGGGCGGAGCAACAATACTCCGCAACTGACCGAATCGGGTCTGGATCCCGCGAAGTTTCTTGCCGAGGTCGATGGCAAACCGACCGGGCTTTACACTCTCAAAAACGCCTCGGGAATGGAGGTGTGTATCACTAACTACGGAGGTCGTATCGTGTCAATCATGGTGCCTGACCGCGCCGGGAAAATGCAGGATGTTGTGCTTGGCTTCGACAGTGTTCAGGCATATTTCCCGGAAAACAACCTGTCGGACTTCGGTGCCGCGATAGGCCGTTATGCCAACCGTATAGGTCACGGCATCATCGTGGTCGACGGCGACACCATCAAGCTTCCGACCAACAATTTCGGTCATACGCTCCACGGCGGTCCACAGGGCTGGCAGTACAAGGTATATGGCGTCAAGGAGGCTACCGACTCGACGCTGACGCTCACGATGGCATCGCCCGACGGCGACAACGGTTTCCCCGGAAATGTCAACGCGGAAGTGACCTACCGTCTGCTTGCCGACAACTCATTAGATATATCATATAGCGCGACAACCGATAAAAAGACGCCTGTCAACCTTACCAACCATTCTTATTTCAATCTTAACGGAGACCCGTCGCGCGACATACTCAACAATACCATCTACATCAATGCCGACAGCATCACTCCGGTCGACTCTACATTCATGACCACCGGCGAGATTACAGCAGTACAGGGCACGGCGATGGACTTCACCACACGCCATGCCATAGGTGACGGCTACGGCGACTCCATCACCGACCAACAGGTAATCTATGGAGGTGGTTACGACCATAACTGGGTGCTCAACACCGGCGGCGACATGGAAAAGCTTGCCGTGGAGATGTATTCACCCGAAACGGGCATCACCCTGTCGGTGTACACCGACGAGCCGGGCATCCAATTCTATGCCGGCAACTTCCTTGACGGCACGGTCAAAGGCAAAGGGGGCATCGCATACGTGCGCAACAGTGGCGTGGCACTCGAGACACAGCATTATCCCGATAGCCCCAACAAGCCCCAATGGCCGTCGGCATGGCTTGAGCCGGGACAAACCTACACGAGCCATTGTGTCTACAAGTTTGGCGTGGAAAAGTAATAACCTTAATATATCGAAACTATGCAGTTACTTGACTGGCTTGTAATAGGGCTTTTCTTTGCGGCCCTGATAGGCATTATCGTATGGGTAATGCGTCAGAAGCAGAACAATGCCGCCGACTACTTCCTTGGCGGCAAGGATGCGACATGGATTGCCATCGGTGCGTCTATCTTCGCCTCCAATATCGGTTCGGAACATCTTATCGGACTTGCCGGCGCAGGCGCGTCGAGCGGTATGGCGATGGCACACTGGGAAATCCAGGGATGGATGATCCTTATACTCGGCTGGGTATTCGTACCGTTCTACACCCGAAGCATGGTATATACCATGCCGGAGTTCCTCGAACGCCGCTATAACCCGGCATCGCGTACAATATTGTCGCTCATATCACTTATCAGCTACGTGCTCACCAAGGTAGCCGTCACGGTCTACGCGGGCGGTCTTGTGTTTCAGCAGGTATTCGGCATCGACACGCTGTGGGGCATCGACTTCTTTTGGATTGCCGCCATCGGTCTTGTGGTGCTGACCGCTCTCTATACCATCATCGGAGGTATGAAGTCGGTGTTGTACACCTCTGTGCTTCAGACCCCGATACTTCTCCTCGGCTCGCTCATAATCCTTGTGCTCGGACTCAAGGCGCTCGGCGGCTGGGACGAGATGATGGCTACCTGCTCTCAGGTGGTGGTAAACGACTACGGCGACACGATGACCAACCTTATCCGTGACAACCGCGACCCGCAGTATCCGTGGCTCGGCGCCCTCATAGGCTCCGCCGTGATCGGTTTCTGGTACTGGTGTACCGACCAGTTCATCGTGCAGCGCGTATTGTCGGGTAAGGATGAGAAAGAGGCACGTCGCGGTACAATCTTCGGCGCATACCTCAAACTGCTTCCGGTGTTCCTGTTCCTTATCCCGGGCATGATCGCCTTCGCGCTCAGCACCCGTGGCATCGAGGTCAACGGCGAAGTGTTCAAGCTTTCCACTCCCGACGCGGCTTTCCCGACCCTGGTGGCAAAACTGCTTCCCGCCGGCGTGAAAGGTCTTATCGTGTGCGGTATCCTCGCCGCCTTGATGAGCTCGCTTGCGTCGCTCTTCAACTCTTCGGCGGCTCTCTTCACCATCGACTTCTATCAGCGTTATAAACCCGACACCGACCCGAAGAAGCTCGTGAGAATCGGTCAGGCAGCCACGGTGGTAATCGTATTGCTCGGTGTGCTCTGGATTCCGGTGATGAGGTCGATCGGCAATGTGCTATACAACTATCTCCAGGATGTGCAGTCGGTGCTCGCCCCGGGTATCGCGGCGGCGTTCCTTATGGGTGTATGCTGGAAGCGCGCCACGGCGCAAGGCGGTATGTGGGGACTTATCGCGGGTCTCGGCATCGGTATCACCCGTCTGTGTGCCAAGATATATTACAGCAACGCCGCAGTGCTTCCGGGCGACCAGAACTGGTTCAAGTGGATGTTCTATGACTCCAACTGGCTCTTCTTCTGCGGATGGATGCTCGTGTTCTGTATGCTCGTGGTGGTAGTGGTAAGTCTCTTCACCAAGGCACCCGATCCCGAGAAAATCAAGGGACTTGTGTTCGGCACCTCCACTCCGGAGCAGAAAGCCGCCACACGCGCCAGCTGGAACAAGTGGGATGTAATCCACACCGTGATTATCCTCTGTATCACTGCAGCGTTCTATTGGTATTTCTGGTAAACCGACAATAATGACAGACAACGTCAGCACAATTCCGGCGGGTTATTATTCCGCCCACGACCGCTGTCCCGTCAGTGTGGACTGTATCATCTTCAGTCTGCACGACGGGGAGCTGAGTGTGCTCCTTGCCCCGCGCCGTTTTGAGCCGAAACTCGGGGTCCCGTCGCTCATGGGAGGCTTCGTGAAGGCTACCGAGAGCCTGGACAGCGCCGCAATCAGGGTATTGTCGGAGCTGACCGGTCTTGACGATACCTACATGGAGCAGGTGGGTGCGTTCGGCGCACTTGACCGAGACCCGGGCGACAGGGTGATATCGGTGGCTTATTACGCTCTTATAAAGAGCGACGAGGCGATCGACCGCCGTGTAGGCGAATATGGTGCGGAGTGGGTGAACGTGAGGGCACTCCCGGCGCTGGAATTTGACCATCCGCTGATGATAGAGCGCGCCCTGTCGGCATTGCGGCGCAAGCTGACGCGTGAGCCGGTGGTGTTCAACCTCCTGCCGGAGCTATTTACCCTTGCCCAGGTGCAGGCACTCTGCGAAAAGATACTCGGCGAGCCGATAGACAAGCGTAATTTCCGGCGCCGCCTGCTCGAAAACAACTGCGTGGAGGCGACCGACAAAATCGACAAGCTCAGTTCGCGGCGCGGTGCCACGATGTACCGGTTTAACAAGAAATCGTATAATGATACATTAAAATTTAAGATATAACAATCATGCTTGAAAAATTGAAAGAAGAAGTGTTTCGCGCCAATCTTGACCTTGTGAAACACGGACTTGTGATATTTACCTGGGGCAATGTGTCAGGTATCGACCGTGAAAGCGGGCTTGTGGTCATCAAGCCGAGCGGTGTGGACTACGACGTGATGAAAGCATCGGACATGGTGGTGGTGGACCTTGACGGCAATGTCGTCGAGGGCGACCTTCGTCCGTCATCCGACACCCCGACCCATCTTGTGCTTTACAAGGCATTCCCGGAGATAGGGGGTGTGGTACACACTCACTCCACCTACGCTACCGCATGGGCGCAGGCAGGCATCGACCTCCCCAATATCGGCACTACCCATGCCGACTATTTCCATAATGCCATACCATGTACCGGCGACATGACCGCCGAGGAGGTTGAAGGCGACTACGAGCTGGAGACGGGCAACGTGATTGTAAAGCGTTTCGAGGGCATCAACCCGATGCATACACCCGGAGTGCTTGTAAAGAACCACGGTCCTTTTGCGTGGGGCAAGAATCCTCATGACGCGGTACACAATGCCGTGGTGATGGAGCAGGTGGCAAAGATGGCGAGCATCGCCTACACCGTCAACCCGCACCTGACGATGAATCCGCTGCTTGTGGAGAAACATTTCAACCGCAAGCACGGACCGAATGCGTATTACGGACAGAAGAAACGCTGAATCGGGGATTCAGCGTTGGGTTATAGGGTTATGAGGTTATAGGGTTATGGCGTGCAGCGGGCGATGCTTCCACTCAATGTCACAAACTTAACAGATGACTATGCAACCCGCTCCGGGGTTGAGTCAAGGAGAGATGCTCTTTAGCCACGGGTATGCCTTCGGCATTACCCGCGGTTAACAAGATGAATCCCCTTGCGGGGATGACCGTTAAGGGGTAAGTAGTGAGCTTTTAACGACCTATTAATCTATAAGTGAGGTAACTATTTGGCGAGTAATGCCAAAATAAGAGCCTCATTATCAGAGTAGGGATGCACCCCGGTGCATCCAGAAACGTGGTTAATTAACAATGAAATCGGCGGATGCACCATGGTGCATCCCTACAGTTGAAAATTTATACAAAACAATAAAATTATGAATAATATTTTTGACAATCTGGAAGTGTGGTGGGTGACAGGTGCCCAGCTTCTCTATGGCGGTGACGCAGTTAAAGTGGTTGACTCTCATTCAAAGGAAATGGTGGAGGGTCTTAACAATTCGGGTAATCTGCCTATCAAAATCGTGTACAAAGGCACAGCAAACTCCTCCAAAGAGGTAGAGGCGGTGATGAAAGCCGCCACAAACGACGCGAAATGTGTGGGTGTCATCACATGGATGCACACCTTCTCGCCCGCAAAGATGTGGATTCACGGATTGCAGCAGCTCCGCAAGCCGCTTCTTCACCTTCACACACAGTATAACGCCGAGATACCCTGGGATACCATGGACATGGATTTCATGAATCTCAACCAGTCGGCTCACGGCGACCGCGAGTTCGGTCATATCTGCGCCCGCATGAATGTGCGCCGCAAGGTGGTTGTAGGTCACTGGAGCGATGCCGCTACCCAACAGAAGATTGCGGTGTGGTCGCGAGTAGCCGCTGCATGGGCCGATGCACAGGATATGCTCATCGTGAGATTCGGCGACCAGATGAACAACGTAGCCGTTACCGACGGCGACAAGGTAGCCGCCGAGATGCAGCTCGGCTATCATGTTGACTACTGTCCCGTAAGCGAGCTTATGGAATATTACAAGAAGGTCAACGAGGATGACGTGACAGAGCTTATGAACACCTACTTCTCGCTCTACGATTACGACAAGGAACTTGCCGAGCCGGGTACCACAGGCTACACTTCGGTGCGCAACGCCGCCAAGGCGGAGCTTGCCATCCGCGCATGTCTGCAGGCAAAGGGTGCGAAGGGTTTCACCACCAACTTCGACGATCTCGGCACTGATGATATCAATGACCCGAATTTTGTGGGCTTTGACCAGATACCAGGCCTTGCTTCGCAGCGACTTATGGCAGAGGGCTACGGCTTCGGCGCTGAAGGCGACTGGAAGTCGGCGGCACTCTACCGCACAGTATGGTACATGACCCAGGGGCTCAAGGGTGGCTGCTCATTCCTTGAGGACTATACTCTTAACTTCAACGGGGCACAAAGCTCGATACTGCAGGCCCACATGCTTGAGGTGTGTCCGCTTATCGCCGAGCAGAAGCCGCGTCTTGAGGTTCACCACCTCGGTATCGGTATCCGCAAGGCACAGACCGCGCGCCTTGTGTTCACTTCAAAGCCGGGCGACGGCATCACCGCCACAGTCATCGACATGGGCAACCGTTTCCGCCTGATTGTGAACGATGTAGAGTGCATCAAGTCGAAGCCGCTTCCCAAGCTGCCGGTAGCATCGGCTCTCTGGATTCCGATGCCCAACTTTGAAATCGGTGCCGGCGCATGGATTCTTGCCGGTGGTACACATCACTCCTGCTTCTCCTACGACCTTACTCCCGAATATTGGGAGGATTATGCTGAAATGGCGGGCATAGAGATGGTGCATATCAACAAGAACACCACCATCAGCGAGTTTAAGAAAGAGCTTCGCTACAATGAGGTGTACTATATGCTTAATAAGTGATGTTAAGTATTAAGTATTAAGTAGGAAGTATCAGGTATGAAGAATCCTAAAGAGACCATTGCTGCGGGTAAGGCTGTGCTTGGCATCGAGCTTGGCTCGACCCGCATCAAGGCTGTGCTTATCGATGAGGATAACAACCCTATAGCCCAGGGTGCGCACGAGTGGGAAAACCAGCTTGTCGACAAGATGTGGACCTACAGCACCGAAGCTATATGGTATGGCGTACAGGACAGTTACGCCCGGTTGCGCGACGACGTGAGGAGCCGCTACGACATCGAGATAGAAAGCCTTGCCGCGATAGGCATCAGCGCGATGATGCACGGTTATCTGCCGTTTGACGAGAAGGGCGAGATACTTGTGCCGTTCCGTACGTGGCGTAACACCAACACAGGTGCGGCAGCCGCCAAGCTGTCGGAGCTGTTTGTCTACAACATTCCACTCCGCTGGAGCATCTCCCACCTCTATCAGGCGATACTCAACGGCGAGCCGCATGTAAAGAATATAAAATATCTCACCACGCTCGCGGGCTATATCCACTGGAAGCTCACGGGAGAGAAAGTGCTCGGAGTGGGTGATGCGTCGGGTATGCTCCCCGTGGACCCCGCCACAAAGACCTATTGCGCCGACATGGTGAAGAAGTTTGACGATCTTGTGGCTCCCGAGGGATATCCGTGGAAATTGCTCGACATCCTCCCCAAGAGTATCGTTGCGGGCGAGCCGGCAGGCTGCCTCACTGAGGAGGGTGCGCGTCGTCTTGACGTGTCAGGACATCTTCGCGCCGGAGTGCCGCTGTGTCCGCCCGAGGGCGATGCAGGCACAGGCATGGTGGCTACCAACGCGGTATTGCAGCGCACCGGCAATGTGTCGGCAGGTACGTCGTCGTTCTCGATGATAGTGCTTGAAAAAGAGCTGTCGAAGCCTTACGAGATGATTGACATGGTGACCACCCCCGACGGAAGCCTTGTGGCGATGGTGCATTGCAACAACTGCACCTCTGACCTTAACGCGTGGGTAAATGTGTTCAAGGAGTATCAGCAGCTGTTGGGTGTGCCGGTCGACATGAACGAGCTTTTCGGGAAGCTGTATAACGCCGCCCTTGACGGTCAGCCCGACTGCGGCGGACTTGTGAGCTACAACTATTTCTCCGGGGAGCCTGTCACGGGTCTTGCCGAGGGGCGTCCGCTCTTCGTGAGGTCGTCGACCGACAAGTTCTCCCTCGCCAATTTCATGCGCGCCAACCTTTATGCGGCTGTCGCCGTGCTGAAAATCGGTAACGACATACTTTTCAAAGATGAAAATGTGGAGGTTGACCGCATCACCGGTCACGGGGGACTGTTCAAGACACCCGGAGTAGGTCAGCGCATACTTGCCGCCGCGCTCAATTCGCCCATCTCCGTCATGGAGACAGCCGGTGAAGGAGGTGCATGGGGCATGGCATTGCTTGCATCGTATGCCGTCAACAATACCCGCCGCCTGTCGCTTGCCGGCTGGCTAAATGAATGTGTGTTCCTCGGCAACACCGGTTCGGAAATCGCCCCGACTGCTGAAGAGGTGGAAGGCTTCAACCGATATATCAAGAATTATATCGACTGTCTGCCGGTAGAGCAGGCTGCTGTCGACCATAAGAATATGTAGGACACTGAATCAGGTCAATATAAAGGGGGATGTATCGTGAATTTTGATACATCCCCCTTTGCTTTGATAAATTTTCCCTGATTAATGATATATTTTACCGTTGATAATTGTTAATTAAACTTATCTTTGCTTTCAGGAAGAGATGTATTTTTTAGACCATAAAAACGCTTTATACCAGTTAACCGAAAGATATAACCCAAATTAATTTTTAACTAATACCAATCATTATGACAAACAAGTTGTTAAGATTTGTCTTTCTGATGATGTGTGTCGCCTGCTTGAACCCGGGCTACGCAGCATCTAAAGGCATTCTGAAAAGTAACGGCGACGGAGTATATGAGGATACTCCGGTGTCGATTGTCTGGGATTTCAACACAATCGACACTTATGCCGAGGTCACATCCGTTTCGGAGCCTGACGCCATCTCAATCACCTCGTTCAATCTCGGCGAGTGTTCCGTGACCGGCGTTGAAGACGGAAGCAATGTTAATGTGACATTCGTGAAAATCCAGCCTAAAAATGACGCAAACGACATGGTAGAGTGGTATGTCAAGCCTGCAAAGGGAGTGACTTTCACGCCGACACATGTCAGCGGCTACATCCAGCGATTCGGTACAGATGCTGAGAACGGCGTGACCGTATCGGCAAAACTTGCCGACGGTACTCTCGAAACACTTGGCAACTATACCGCTGCTCGTAACAGGAAAACACAGGCTGAGGATAAATTCGGTAAAAACGCAAACTATGCCCAGCAGTTTGACATCACCCTTACCGAAGAGCAGCAGGCAAAGCTTGCATCGGCTGACGGTTTCACCCTCGTGGCGACAGTTGGAGTGGGTAATGCCAAGCAAGGCGGTTTCAGCGACATTCATATCGACGGCAAGCTGAACGGCTCGACCCGTGGTCCGGTTTTCAGCAATGCCGATGCCACAATCGCATGGGCGTTTGAGTCGTCAAGCGAGGATGCCCCTGTGGTTACTCCCGACGGCGCATTCTCTCTTAATACATTCTCGGTAGGTGACAATATTCTTGAAGTCGCAGGAAAAAGTTCATCAGTATGGGGACATTTCGTAGGCTTTAAGCCAAAATCAAAGGAAGCCGGAGCTTCTGCCGGAAATGCAATAGAGTGGAAGGTAGTTCCTGCAAAGGGTCTTACATTCACTCCGCTTAAGGTGAGCGGTAAGCTTTGTCGCTTTGGTACTAACGGAGGTAAAATGGATGTAACAGTACGCACTGTAGAAGGCGTTGAGAAAGTGCTCGCAACAGGTCTTATTCCGCCTCGCGACAATAAGACTACTGCTGAAGACCAGTTTGGTAATGACCCCAAATATACACCAGCATTTGAGTTTGAGCTGAATGACCCGACTCTTATAACACAGTCAGGATTCTCTCTCGTTATTAATATATATGACCTTGACAACAAGGAAGCCGGTGTCAGCGACATCAAGATTCTTGGTACTGTCGACGGTGAGGTGCTTCCGGTAGCAAAATGCAACTTTGAGGCAGTCGCTTCACCCGAAGATGGCGGTAGCGTAAGTATTTATCCCAACGGCGCGATATTCGACGAGGGCACGGAGCTTACACTGACTGCAACCCGTAATTTCGGATACAAATTTGTAAACTGGACCGACGGTGAGGGTAAAGAGGTGTCGACCGAGGCGAAATTCAAATATACCGTAGCCGGCGACACCAAACTGACAGCCAACTTCGCTGCGATAAACACTTATAGCCTTGACTACGCAATCGAGGGCGGCGCCAACTATTATATGGTACAGGCTACTCCCGCTCCCAATGTGATTGACGGCAAGAACATGTATGAGGAGGGTACTGAGGTGACACTCACCGCCACCAGCAATCCGATAATCACGTTCAGCAACTGGAGCGACGGTCAGACCTCAAGCTCTATCAATTTCACGATGAACGAAAACCACTCCATCACCGCTACTTATTCGGCTATCGACTTTGTCGTAGGATGGGACTTCTACCGCAAGGGTAACAACGGACGTGCCGCCGACTTCTATTCAGCCGACAATGACGCCGCGGCGCTGATACTCCGCAACAGCGAGGGCAACAGCGAGGGCTGGCTTGACAAGAGCCAGGAATCGGGCGGTTACGAAGGTCGTCCGGGCGCAGTCAACTGGCGCACCTACGGTCTTGGCGAATACTACTGGCAGACGATGGTAAATGCCTCAGCATTCACCAACATGAAGCTGATTACAGCCATGCTGTACAACTACAACGCATATACCGTACAGAAGGTAGAGTATTCACTCGACGGTGAAAACTGGACGCTCCTCGGCACTATCAATATCGAGGGCAACAAGAACTGGACCGACGCCGAGTTTGACCTCCCCGCCGAGGCAAATAACCAGCCGGCACTTTACATACGCTGGATTTCCGACAAAGAGTCGGCAATCGACGGCACTACATCCAACAATGACGGTATAGCTCTCGGCGCATCTTATCTTATCGGTACCGAAAAACTCATTGACGACGGCACCGCACCCGTACTCATGTCATTCGTGCCGGAAGAAGGCTCTGAGACAGCTTCAATCAACGGCAGAATCGTGCTTACTTTCGATGAGAAGGTGAAAGTTACCGACAAGGCAAGCGCCACTCTCAATGATCAGAAACTCGACGCACAGGTGACAGGCAAGACCGTACTGTTCCAGTACAAGAACCTCGCCTACGGCACCAAGTACACCTTCACCCTTGCCGCCAACAGCATCAGCGACCTCACCGACAATGCCATCGGCAAGGAAATCGTAATCAATTTCACCACCAAGACCCGTCCGGCTGTTACAAAAGCCATGTATGACTTCGTGGTGCCCGATGACGGCAGCATACTTGAAGCACTTGACGCAGCCGCCAAGCGTGAGGATACCTCCAAGCGTTTCCGCATCTTCATCAAGGATAAGGAGGGCGACTATGTGATACCCGCCGCCACCGACCGTTTTGCCGAGGGTACCGACGGCAAGCAGTATCCGAGTGCCACCACAATCATCAACGTACCTAATATATCAATCATCGGTGAAAGCATGGAAGGCACTTCCATCATAAACACGGTGCCTGAATACAAGGGCGGTTCCCATGTGCTTGAAGGTATCGGACGCGGCGACGTGCTTCAGCTCACCAAGCAAGCTACCGGCACCTATATGCAGGATGTCACTATCAAGAGTGCGATGCCTGATGAATCAGGACGTAACATCGTGCTTAACGACGCTTCCGACAAGACCGTCTGCAAGGATGTATGTCTCTGGGCTTATCAGGACACTTACGTATCCAACAATGAAAATTCGCGCTATTACTTTGAAGGCGGTCTTCTCCGCGGTCGCACCGACTTCCTCTGTGGCAAGGGCGATGTATATTACAACCGCGTAGAGCTTCAGATGTGTGCCGGCGGCTATCTCGCAGTGCCCTCTGTCGCCAAGGAGCATGGCTACATCTTCAAGGACTGCAAGATTACCGGACCGGAATCGGTAGACGGACAGTACACTCTCGGTCGCCCGTGGGGTAGCGGTACACCTATCGCCCTCTTTATCGACACCGAAATGCAGATCAAGCCTTCGGCTATCGGATGGCATGACATGGGTACCGACGGCTATCCCAAGCAGTTTGCCGAATACAACTCGTTTACTTCCAACGGTTCACCCATCGACTTGAGCCAGCGCAAGAAAACCTTCGGACCGGGCAACCATCCCAATAATCCTGTCCTCACCAAGGAAGAGGCAGAATCGATGACTATCGCGAAAGTGATGGGCGGTGACGACGACTGGGATCCCGCGGCTCTTGCCGAGCAGGCTCCTCTGCCTGCCAATGTTGAGCTGGAAGGCTCTACACTGTCATGGGACGACAGCGAGTATGTGCTTTGCTGGGCAGTGTGCGAAAATGGCAAGGTGGTAGCATTTACTACAGAGCCGGAGTACACGGTGGCAAATCCTGATGCAGTATATTCAGTACGTGCCGCCAATGAGATGGGCGGTCTCGGCGATGCTGTGACAGTAGGTGGTACTGTTTCAATCGACGGTGTTTATACCGGACTTGAAGTAGTCAGCACGATGTATTACAATCTTGAGGGTATGCGTGTCAGCGAAACCTACAGCGGTATTGTAATCCGTGTCGACACTCTTGCCAACGGCGAGGTTGTCACTACAAAGATTATGAAGTAACTTACAGTAAATCTAATCCGAATAAGGGTCGCGCTTTTTGGCGCGGCCCTTTTTTGTTGACCCGGATGGTGGGAGTGTAGGATTAATTTCGTATCTTTGCGGGAAATAAACGGGGCCCGGTAGTTCAACGGATAGAATAGAGGTTTCCTAAACCTTAGATAGCGGTTCGATTCCGCTCCGGGCTACAAACGAGAAGAGGATGTATCAAAATTTTGATACATCCTCTCTTATTTTGACCGGTAGGTAGGGGCGAGTGGAAGCTCGCCCCCAAGTGCAATGCTTATTATCAAGCCAATATCCATAGTGTTTGCAACACCCTTCCATTCCAAAACTGACTAACTAATTCTTTCCCCGTTAGGGGATAATCCATTTGTAGCCGTCGGTTGAGCGCAGCGATACCGACGGATAGCGAGCAAAAGCACGGATGTTTCCGGTAGGAATCATCCCGGAGCACGCATCTACTGCAGGGGATGGCTTGGGGTAGGGGTACAAAAAAGGGTAAGCTTACTACATCGCACCGCTACAACCCGGTACCGTTGCTCCGATCAAGGCCTGGCGGAGTTCCCGGGGAGCTGGTCGTGTAGGACTTACCCGCGACAAAGTTACTACTTTTTTCCGGAATGACAATAATGGAGGGGGAAAAATCGTTATAAGATTGATATCTGCAATATATGAAAAGAGTAATTATCAGTTTAACTGCCATCATATCACTGCTGTTGCTCCTGCTGTCGCCGCAGGGTGCAATGGCGTTTCCTGCCGGGACATACGCCGAATCGTCGGTGCTGTCATCGGGCAAATGGGTGAAAATAAAGGTCAGCACGACCGGACTATACCTTATTCCTGCCGCGACATTGCAGTCGTGGGGCTTCTCCGACATGTCGCGTGTGCGCGTGTACGGTTACGGAGGAGAGCCGATAAGCGATGAGATGACGGCGGCAAACTATGTCGACGACCTGCCTGTCGCGCCGATGGAGGTGACTGACAAGGGAGTGGTGTTTTACGGAAGAGGACCGGTGAAATGGGAGTATTCATCCCGTGGCGGCTGGAGCCATTCACCCAACTATTACTCAACCGAAGGCTATTATTTCGTGTCGGATGCCGATACCGGTGTCGCGGCGACAATGCCTGTCACCGGGACCGGAGCTACGCAAGGGGGAGCCACCACGTTCACGGAATTGCTGCTGCACGAGAACGAGCTAATATCGGGCGGCTCGACAGGTCATACATTTCTCGGCGAGGACTTCCAGAATACCCGTAGCCGCACATTTGCCTTCGATGTCCCCGACCGCGCCGACGACCGTCTTTCGGTCATCTGCTCATTTGCCACCAACACCCTCGGAGGGTCGACCAAGGTAGAGCTGTCACTTGACGGCACGACGCTGCAGGCGACCTCGGCAAATGTAATAGAGGCGAGCGGCACTGACGGTCACCGTCACTACATACTGAAATCGATACCTTACCGTAATGTAACACATGCGTCGTCGGGCGACAAGTTGAATGTAGGCATTACCGTCACGCCGTCAGGCACGGTACGCCTTTCACGGCTCGACTACATAGAGTTGAGTTATGAACGTCGCCTGCGCCTGAACAACGGCATGCTGCTCTTCAGGCTCGACAGTCACAGTGCGACTCTTGACGGCGTCGGGGCGACAACACGCCTGTGGGATGTGACCGACCTTGCATCGCCCAAACGCGTGGAGGGGTCGCAGCAAGGGTCGTCAATGACATGGGGCACTACGGAAACCGGTGTGCGCACCTACGTGGCATGGAATCCCGACGCCGGGTTCATGACCCCTGAATATGCCGGAACGGTGACAAACCAGAATATCCATGCCGATGAGGTGCCCGATATGGTGATTATCACCGCAAAGGAGTGGCTTGCACAAGCCGAAGAGATAGCTGCGCTTCACCGTGAGTCGACGGATAACCCGCTTACTGTCGCCGTGTACACGCAGGATGACATATTCAATGAATTTTCATCGGGGACTCCCGATGTCAATGCGTTCAGGCGTATGCTGAAGATGCACTGGGATCGCGGCGCCCTGTCGTCGACCAAGAGCAAACTGCGCTACGCGTTGCTGTTTGGCAGGGGAATATATGACCACCGTCAGCTGTCGACAGAGGTAAAGGCGATGAACCGTCCGATACTCTTGCAATGGCAGAGCGTCGACGGCTCACACGATAATACGTCGTATACCACGGAAGATTACTTCGCATTTCTCCGCGACGGTGCCGGCGCTAGCCCTGCGACCGACTATCATTGCATCGCCGTGGGGCGCATACCGGTCACCACACAATCAGAGGCGCAGGTAACTGTCGAAAAGCTGCGCTCCTATATATCCGACGATAACAAAAGCGACTGGAAAAACCGTATAATCCTTGCCTGCGACGATGAGGACGGAGGCGAACATCTCGATCAGACCGAGAAGGTGTATAAGACGATGTTTGAGACCGAGGCAGGCAGAAACAAGATATTCACCAAGGTATATGTCGACGCGTTCCCGCTGTTTGACAAAGTGGCGACGGGCGCCCATGACAGGATGTTCCGTTACCTTAACCAGGGCGTGATGTGGTGGTGGTATATCGGTCATGCCAATACTTTCAGCTGGACCGGCGAAGGTCTTCTCACAATGCAGGATCTCGATGCCGTCAATTTCAAGCATCAGCCTATCCTGTATGCCGCTACCTGCGACTTCCTGCGTTGGGATCTGATTGACGAGTCGGGCGCGGAGGTGATGTTTTTCAACCCCAACGGCATCATCGCCGCCATCGCCGCCACGCGTCCGGTGTTCATTTCCCTGAACGAAAACATGTCGCTCGCCATGGCTGCCTCGGTGGTCAACGGTGAAGGGCTTACGATAGGCGAGATACTTCAGAATGCCAAGAACGCGCGCAGCGGGTCGGTGAGCGATACCAACAAGCTACGCTATGTGCTTTTGGGCGATCCGGCGCTATATGCCGCCGATGCCGACAACCGCATGGTGCTCGATGCGATAAACGGAGTCGCCGTCGACAAGGAGGCCCAGCCCACCATCAAGGCGCGTGAGAATGTGCTCCTTGAAGGAAGGGTAGTGGATGGCTCCGGGAATATTGTAGCCGACTTTGACGGCACTCTCGTGCCTACGCTCTATGATGCGGAATACAGTACCACGAGTCTTGCCCACGGAAAGGGTGAAGCAATCACCTTCGAGGAGCAGGGCGACCGCCTTTACATCGGGAAAGAGCAGGTGAAAGAAGGCAAGTTCAGCTTTACTCTCGCGATGCCCTCGGAAATATCATATAATTTCCGATCCGCCGCACTTAACCTCTATGCCTGGAGCGAAAACGGTACGGACGCTTCCGGGGTTAACCGCGATTTTTATGTGTACGGTTACTCTGAGGATGCCACTACCGATACCGAGCCGCCGGTGATAGAGCTTTTCGCTCTTAACAGCAGTGCGTTTTCCGACGGGCAGACGGTCAATGAGGCTCCGACCGTGATAGGTCGCGTAAGAGATGATATCGGCATCAACATATCGGGTGCCGGTATCGGACATCAGATGTCACTGTTGCTTGACGGGTCGACATCCTACTCCGATCTCACCCAATACTACGAACCGGGTGACGAAGGACCGCTGAGCGGGTCGTTCAGCTATCCGCTTTCGGGGCTTTCCGAGGGGGAGCATGAATTGCGCCTGAGGGTGTGGGACACGTCAAACAATTATGCCGAGTCGAGCATTTCGTTTAATGTGAAAAAAGGTACGTTGCCGGAGATAATCAATCTGTATGCCGATGCCAATCCTGCCACGACGGGGGTAAATTTCTATGTTGAGCATAACCGCCCGACGACACGTACCGATGTCACTGTCGCCGTTTATGACCTGATGGGAAGGATGGTGTGGAGCGACCGCCGCACTGACCGTAATGACACCGCCGGAATGCCGTTTGCATGGGATCTTACCGACAATGTCGGCCGTCGTGTGTCGCGAGGCATATATGTTTACCGCGCCACGATAGACGGCGACGGGGAACTGATACAGAGCAAAGCGAAAAAAATCGCCGTCGCCGCGCAATAATCTCCCCCTACATTGTGTATTGCAACGGATTAGTAAAGTCACTATTCAGTGAAGGATATCAATATAGCCTGTGTACAAGGCGGCTTTCCTCTTGTCGCTACCCCCTACGCGCTGACAACTTAAATCAGGCAACTTTTCCCCGACAGGGGAAAATCCAAATTTAGCCGTCGGTTGAGCGCAGCGATACCGACGGTAAGTGAGTCAAAATCGGATGTTTCCGTAAGGAATCATCACGGGGTAAGATTGATGATTCCCTATCGGGAAACATTCAAAGGGGAGCCATCGTTCCGGGGGTTTCGCTATGCTCAACGCCCCGGCTACATACAGATGATGCCCTGTGGGCAACCCCAGTAAGTATCACGGGCGGACTTCCATCTGCCCCTACAGCTATGCGCTCCATACCAAAACTGAAAACTAAAATAAATTTGGCATTACTCTCGCTTATTCGTATCTTTGCGGTGACACTATGGCTACAAATCGAACTATATCAGCATCCCGTGACATATTGCCGGAGCCGACGCTTCGGCGGTTGCCCTGGTATCTTGCTTACGTGAGCTTGCTCAAGGAAAGCGGGGTGGAGTATGTTTCATCGACTCAGATTGCCAAGGAGATTAATGTGGATGCTTCCATGATAGCCAAGGATCTGTCATTTCTCAATATAAAGGGAAAGACGAGGATAGGCTATGAAGTGGCATCGCTTGAGCGTGTGCTTCAGGATTTTCTATGCTTCAAGGTCGGACACAATGCCGTGATGATGGGTGTGGGAAGTCTTGGTAACTCTCTTATTCAGGATTCAGGTCTGGCAAATTACGGACTTAACATTGTTGCCGGTTTTGACATCAAGCCTGAAAAGGTAGGTCAGCAGGTGTGCGGAGTGCCTATCTACGACATCTCGGAGCTAAAAGAGCGTCTTGGCGCGCTGAAAGCGGAAATCGGCATCATAGCGGTGCCTATCGAGCATGCGCAGGAAGTAAGTGACCTGCTTGTCGATGCCGGGATAAAGGCATTATGGAATTTTTCGCCGTTCCGCATCACCGCCCCTGAAGGCATTGTGATACAGAACACTTCGATTTATGCCCATCTTGCGGTGATGTACAATCGTCTCGGACTCAGTAAGGCATTAAAGGCAGAGAAATGAAAGTACTCTCCTTCGACCGTAAGCCGGGTTCAGAAACTGATTGTCCGCTCGGGATGGATATACTGCCCGACTCATCGATTATAAAAGACGGGAAACCGTTTTTTATTCCGTCGTTTTCGCAAAACTGGAGTTACAGGCTTGGATTTGCCATGCGCAACGGACGACTTGGCAAGAATGTGGGCGAACGGTTTGCTTCGCGCTATCTTGACGCAATGACGCTTTGCGTGCTCCCGTTCCCGGATGATGCCATGGAATCGTATGCCGGGCTGCAGCACGGACTGTTAAACATTTATGAGGGGGCAATCATACTTGGTGAATGGCAGCCTGTAAATGACTCCGCATCTCCCCTTATCGCCGCCATCGGTGATTATACGGTCGATTTTTCCGGTGAGATAGAAAATGCGTGGCGACTTTTTGCCAAGGCAAGCGCTATCGGGGTAATGAAGATTGGTGACATAATAGTGACATGCCATGACTGCTTTGCCCGTGAACTACCCGTCGACACTCTTGTGGAAGGCACTCTCAATGGAGTGACTGCTTTGCATTTCCGCATTAAGTAATTAATATTAACCTACATTATCATATCCATTTCTATGAATCCATTATGCATGCTCCGGCTTGTGTGGCTGAGCGTATTGTTCCCGGTAGCATTCACGCTTTACGGCGCAGACCTGTTAATCGTGACTCCTTCCGGCATGAAGGCGGAGGCTGAGTCGCTGGCGTCGCTCCATCGTGCGGCGCAGGGCATGGAGGTGGAGGTAGTCATTGATACCGAAATCGCCCCTGTCGCAGATAGTGAGGCAATTAAGGCGTATGTCAGGAAATGTCATGAAAAAGGTCTTAAATATCTGCTTATTATCGGGGAGGGGTATGGCGATGAACATTCCGATGCATGGTATGGAATGATGTCAGAAACTTCCGGCAGTAAAGAGTGGTTTACCGTTCCGGATATTGCGGTAGGACGCATACCTGCAACAAGTCCGTCGCAGTTTGCCGACTATATAGTCAAGGTGGAAAAATATCTTGCTGAAAGCACTTCACGTTACAGCCGTGACATTCTGATTGCATGTGATAACGGAGATGGCAATGAGCATCTTGAACAGGCTGAGCGTCTTGCCGAAGAATTTTCCCGCTCGACGGTTCATAAAGCCTATGTAGGGCTTGAGCGTCTTGTCGAAGGACGTGCTCCGATTATGCACGGACGCTTTGCTGCGGCACTTCGTGACGGGGTCGATCTGATGATGTATGTAGGTCACGGTGACCCTACGTCGATTACCGGAGAAGGATTGTGGAATGCCTCGGAGGCCTCGGCGATAAGGCAATCTCATTTCCCCTGGGCTTTCTTCAGTTCATGTGACATAAACGCATTCCGCCATTTTGAGACCACTCTCGCCGAAGCCATGATATATAACCGCGACGGAGGGGCAATCGGTGTTATCGGTGCTACTGAGGTGGTGTATTCCTCATACAATCAGAGAATTGCCCTGAGCTTTCTTGACAAGCGCAATGCTGCGACCGCCACGACACCGGTCGGCGATCTTTGGCTTGCAACTCAACGCGAATGTATAGCCGATGCACGGCGCACACTTAACAGTGTCTACGGGAAAAATGTCCTTGCCTATGCATTTACCGGCGACCCGGCGTTGCCTTATCATGTGGCTGAGCTAAGTGTCGAATGCCATGTGCCTGAATCGGTACGCCCCGGCGAGAGGTTTGACATTTCCGGGGAAATAGTTTCCGCTGACAGCTCGCGTCATGACGGCACTGCCGAAATCATCGTTTACGCGCCGGCACGTGAAATGCCTGTGCTCGACGGGGGAGATAAGGATAAGATGGTTGTATGTAATGATGAAGTGCTGTGGCGTGGAATGGCAAAAGTCAAGGAGTCGCGTTTTTCAGGAAAAATAATGTTGCCTCATGCCGAACCGGGCAAGATAAGGATAGCCGTACACTTTCTTTCGGATGATAGAAAGCAAGGGAGCGGCATGACAGGAGATATCGCATTGCTTCCTGATGCCGGCGGCAAATATATGGATGAAATTGAGCCGACGGTATATATACATTACGCCGACGGTCTTATCGTGGCTGAAGTAAGCGATGATGACAGCGGGGTAAACAGTGCCTCAGGTATGTTTGGCGCTTCACCCGTACTGACGGTTGACGGGGGGATGTGTCTGCCTTTGCGTACGGAGTGTACCGGTGAGAATGTAGTCAGGTTTACCGCATCGACAGCTATGCTTGCCCCGGGAACCCATGAGGCATTTCTATCGGTAGCCGATAATGCCGGAAACCGCGTGAAGGAGTCGCTGACATTCACTATCCTCGGTGGCAAACCGGTAATCAATCTTATGTTTTCTGATGAACCGGCGCGTGAAAGTGTGGAATTTTCGTGGAGTCACAACATGACGTGTGATGTCGATATTGCATTGATAGTCACTGATATGACCGGTGAGACGGTATTGTATGAGACCATATCGGGTAATGACCGTTATGAATGGAGTCTTGAGGGCGTTGCCGCCGGAATATATCTTGTAAGGCTGCTTGCAACCGACGGCTCATGCCATATAGCGGCGCAGCCACGTCGCCTGACGGTAATCAGGTGATTTTTTGCTTGTCATAAACCAAACACGCCGATATCGCGTTATAAAGATTAAAATAAAAAATTTCTTTTTAACTAAAATTTTATTGTTGTGATTAAAGCGATGTTGTTGGCAGGCTGCGGCGGATTTGTCGGCACCTGCGGTAGATATCTGGTGGGCAAATGGTGCTCGGGTATGTGGCACGGGTCGTTCCCGATGGGTACGTTTCTGGTAAATATCATCGGATGTTTTATCATCGGACTGTTTTTCGGACTCCTTGAGAAAGCTCATGTGATGACTCCGGGCGAAAATGTGCTTCTTATTACCGGATTTTGTGGCGGTTTCACCACTTTCTCGTCATTTGCCGACGATATGTGGGTACTCGGTTCAAAAGGTGACTGGACTACATTTGCAATCTACCTTGCACTGAGCGTGGTACTTGGTGTACTTCTTGTGTGGGGTGGTCGCGCACTTATCCGTTGAGGCATAGCCGACGTGCTTCATCGCGGTCGGCGGCAAGCTGTCGTGTAAGCTCGCCGATTGATTCAAACGCTTGCTCGTGGCGCATAAAGGCTATAAAGTCTACCGCCACGGGCTTGCCGTATAAATCGGCGTCGTAATCAAATATGTTGACCTCGATTGACGGAGGTGCATACGGGGAGTCCACCGTGGGACGATGACCTATGTTTAACATTCCGGGGCGAGTGATTCTGCCGGGGAGATGCACTTCCACGGCGTAGACTCCGTTGCCGGGTATTACGCTGTCACTATCAAGAGGCTCTATGTTGGCGGTGGGAAAACCGATGGTGCGTCCAAGCTCCTTACCGTGTACCACTCTGCCTGCAAGACGGTAGGGATGCCCGAGGAGGCGCGTCGCTTTTTTTACTTCACATGATGCCAGAAGATGCCTTACTGCCGATGAACTGACGGCAAGCGACGGGTCACAACGATATTCCTTGGCGGCAAATACGCGTATGCCGAGAGGCGCGCCAATCTCCCGGTATGCCTCGATGCCTTCAGGACGGTCATGCCCGAAACGGTTGTTGAATCCCATCACTATTGCCTCGACATCGTAGGAGTCGTGAAGCATCACCATGAAATCGCGAGCCGACATCATACGGGTCTTCTCATCGAAATCAAGCAGAATCACATCCTCGATGCCACACCGGTGCAGCTTGTCGATACGCTCGTCGAGCGACATGAGCATAGCCACGCGGTTGCCCGGCTTCACAAGATGGCGCGGATGGCAGCGGAATGTCACTGCCGCCGGGCGCAGATGAAGCTCGGCTCCCTTGTCAAGCAGGTCGCGAAGCAATGCGCGGTGCCCTTCATGGACTCCGTCAAACATTCCCACCGAAACTATGCGGCGATGACTGTGGTCAGGCTGTGTCAACAACATATCGCCGCAAAGTTACTCAAAAAAATCAAGAATAGGGCTTTGCGGAGCAGGTTAAGAGCCGGTTCGACAATAATGTTAACGGCTCTTAGCGAGATTTTGGCGATTCGGTGCCGTGGAGATACGACGGCTCATATCCTCCGAAATCCACAACTATCTTCTCAAACACCACCCCGGGATCGAGCGGCGCGAGAGTGAGTACCGAATAGCCGTCGGCATCACGCGTCACATCAAGAGGTACTTTGCTTTCAACAACACGGCGCGCCACTGTGGGATAAAACACATCATAGATATTTTCGGGGGCTTCGTTGAGGTTGGCGTTGAAATTGACGGTAGCAGGTTCGGTGCCATCGAAACCTACGGTATAGCGGTGGCCTTCGCGATTCTTGAAGGCGAGGGTCGACTTGACTACCACGGTCACATTTACGGTGGATACCGAGTCGGGGAGCGTCATGCGGTAGGAGAGCGATGCGCCTGCGAGGTCGGTGGTGTAAGGCATGGCTGCTATGCCGCTTAGGGTCCTGCCCATATCGGGGATTACTGTCCACGATGTCGCCGGGGCATCAGTGGCGCGGTTGAAGTGTTCAGCCTCGATGGCAATATAGCCTTTGTCATCGGCGGTAAAGGTGTAGCCGCCTTTCGGGGAGTCATCGCCGATGCGCTTCACTTCGGGGAGGATGTCGGCGGGGAAATTGTCGTTCCACGACGTGTATCCTATATGTTTCTGGGTCATCATGCCGCGCCATTTGCCACCGGCGATATCCTCGTTGTATTGGCGGCAAAGTTCCGCGTCACGTGTGAAACAGCGTTCTACGTTGTCGGCATAGCGGTCGGCTTCCGGGTCACCTTGCGCGTAAAGGTAGCGATTCATCGCCTGTGAATAGTACATTTCGTAAAGATTTGACATAGCCTGTACCGGGAACAGTACGAGCTGGCGGTAGGCGTCGCGGTATTCAGGCTCCATGTCAAGGTACAGACGCAGTGCCTCGGCTTCGAGACGGGCATAGTCATCGGCTACCTGTTTCCATTCTCCGGTAGCGATGTTGTAGGTCGATGCATCGAGCATTTCCGGTGTGACGCGCCCGTTGTATTTGCTGTATAGATTGATGATGCGCGCAGCCTCGTCGGCATGTCGGTCACCAAACTGGGCGCGGCAGAAGTCGCGTGTATGGTCCTTGAGGTTATTCACGGTAATCGAGTCGGGATTCCACGCCATGTCGAGGAAAAGAGTGATGGGATATTCCATAGGCTTGAGGTCGCCCACGTTAAGTATCCATAGACGGTCGACACCGTAGTCGTAGGTGAGTTTCAGCTGTTCCCACATGTTCTGTACCGGAGTCACGTTGATCCATTTCGAGTTTCGGGGCGCACCCACGTAATCCACATGGTAATACATTCCCCATCCGCCGGGATGCTGGCGTTCCTTGGCATCAGGAAGGCGGCGTACATTGCCCCAGTTGTCATCACATAAGAGCATTATCACGTCGTCGGGCACACGCATACCGCCGTCGTAATAGTCGAGCACCTCCTTGTAGAGAGCCCAGACCTGCGGACGTTCCTTTGCATTTTTTCCGGTCTCGCGGGCGATTATCTTGCGCTGGTTTGCCACGATGCGCTCCATCAGCTCGATGTCGGTGGCATCGCCCATAGCCTCGTCGCCGTCGCCGCGCATACCGATGGTCACGATATCTTCCGTGTCTTTAAGGCGGCGGATGCCGTCGGCAAAGAAACGGTCGAGATTTTTGCTGTTGGTGTTATAGTTCCATGCACCGTATTGGTCGCGGTGGCGCGCATATTCCTGATGGTTGCGCCCCATCGGCTCGTGGTGTGACGTACCCATTATTATACCCATGCGGTCGGCTGTCGTCGAGTTTTCGGGGTCATCGGCGTAAAATGCCCATCCCCACATTGCGGGCCACATGAAGTTGGCTTTCAGGCGCAGAAGCAGTTCGAACACATCGGCGTAGAAACGGTGGTCGCCATACGACGTGCCGTAATGATTTTTCACCCAGCTTGTGAGGCATGGAGCCTCGTCGTTGAGGAATATGCCGCGATATTTCACGGCAGGTTCGCCGTCGGTGAATACTCCTGGAGTCACATACACATTGTCACGGTGAGTGACCGGCGCATCAGCCCACCAGTACCACGGCGATACACCCATTTGCCGCGACAGCTCGTAGATGCCGTAGACAGTACCGCGACGGTCGCTTCCGGCAATGACAAGTGCGCGGTCAATGCCTTCGGCGGGTTTGTCGATTACCTGAAGTAGGTATTTCTCGCGCTTCCCTTTAAGCTCTTTGCCGTCGATGCGCTTCTCTTTTATGAGGCGGTCGATGAGTGGATTGCCTACCGTGCCTGTAATTATACCCACATTCTGTGGTGTATCGGCGAGAATTGCCTCTGTGCCTGTCACCCTTCCGAAATCGGCGGCGAGTGACCGGGCGGCAATCTTTACGGCTTCATCAGCAGCCGGGTCTACATAGATTGCGACCGGCTTTGCGTTTTCGACAACGGCAAAGGGGCTGTCACCGGCAGGCAGAAAGGTTACAAACTGTTCGGCACCCGTTGCTACGAGCGCGCAGATAGCGATAACGAGAAGTGATAATGATGTCCTCATGTGAGCAGGTCTAAGATTTCTTCCCAAATTTAACACATTTCCCCCGATTATCAAAAATTGAAGGCTACTGTTATACATAAATGATAATTTTTTATAAATAGGTGTGCGCGGTTCGGGGAATTCTGCTTAACTTTGCACCGCAAAAAATTAATTACCTTATTTATTTACCATCAAATCACTATCCTGCAATGATTACAACTTTGCTAATTATCTTTGTTGTCGGATACATAGCCATCGCGCTTGAACATCCGCTGAAGATAGACAAGACCGCCTCGGCACTTCTGCTGGGCATGATTCTATGGATTATCTATGCGATTGGAGCCGAATCGATTGTGCCTGTGGCATCGGGCGAACATTTCCAGCGATTTGTCGCCGAACATCCTTCTCTCGCCAATGAGAGTGTCGGTCATCAGGCGCTCGAGTATGTGCTCAATGTCGATATTATCGAGCATCTCGGCGATATTTGCCAGACACTTCTTTTCCTTATCGGCGCGATGACAATCGTCGAGCTTATAGATGTACACGGAGGATTCCGTATAATCACCGACAGGATAACTACCAGAGAGAAACGTAAACTGTTGTGGATAATCGGTTTCTGCACATTCTTCATGTCGGCTATCCTTGATAACCTTACCACCACTATAGTGATGCTTATGCTCCTGCGCAAACTGGTGACCGACCCCAAGGAACGCTGGCTTTTCGCAGCCTCTATTGTGATAGCGGCAAACAGCGGCGGCGCGTGGTCGCCGATCGGTGACGTAACCACCATCATGCTCTGGGTAAAGGGCAATGTGACTTCAATCGCGCTTATAAAATATATACTTATACCGAGTCTTGTATCGATGATACTACCGCTTGCCATCGTGTCGAGCCGCCTCAAGGGGCAACTGGAGCCGATAGGGGCGACAGCCGCGGGCAATGCCAACATTACCCCGAGGGAACAGCGTACGATATTCTATCTCGGCGTGGGCGGACTTATCTTTGTGCCGGTGTTCAAGTCGATAACACATCTGCCGCCGTTTATCGGCATACTTTTCGTGCTCGGATTCCTGTGGGTGTTCACCGAGGTATTCTATAATTCCAAGATGCTTGAAAAGGCTGAAGAACACCGCATACCGAAAGTTATATCACGTGTCGACATGCCGTCTATCCTGTTCTTCCTCGGTATCCTGATGGCGGTCGCAGTGCTTCAGTCGACCGGTATCCTTTCATGGATGGCGGGTGTGCTCGACGAGAAAATCCATAATGTCTATATCATCAATGTGCTTCTCGGTGTGCTCTCGTCGATTGTCGACAATGTGCCTCTTGTTGCCGGTGTAATGGGCATGTATCCCGTTGCCGACCCCGCTTCGGTGGGCTATGCCGCCAATTTTGTGATTGACGGAACATTCTGGGAACTTCTTTCCTACTGTGCCGGTGTAGGCGGCAGTATGCTTATAATCGGCTCGGCAGCCGGAGTCATTGCCATGGGTATCGAGAAAATCAGCTTCGGATGGTATCTCAAAAATTTCACATGGCTTGCGCTTCTCGGATATCTCGCCGGTGTGGGCGTGTATATGATTGAGAAGATGATATTCTAAATCCCTCTCATTTTCGCGTTATAAATCCCGGTGTACTCCACTGACTTTGTGGATGCATCGGGATTATTTTGTAACTTTGCCGTCATGAAAAGATCTGATTTCGAGATAATGGCTCCGGTGGGGAGCTATGAATCGCTTCACGCGGCGATTGAAGCGGGCACTGATGCCGTATATTTCGGTGTCGAGGGACTTAACATGAGGTCACGTTCATCCAATAATTTCACTCTTGACGACCTCCGCGCCATAGCCGCTACCTGTAACGTGCATGGAGTAAAGACCTATCTGACGGTCAACACCGTGATATATGACGATGACATAGAGAAATGTCATGCGATAATCGACGCCGCCCGCGAAGCCGGTATCACCGCCATTATAGCGAGCGATGTCGCCGCCATCCTGTATGCGCGCTCTGTCGGTGTGGAGGTGCATATATCGACCCAGGTCAACGTGACCAATATCGAGGCGGTGAAATTTTACTCGCAGTATGCCGATGTGGTTGTCCTTGCGCGCGAAGTTGACCTCGACCGCGTGGGGGAAATCCACCGTCAGATTATGGAACAGGGAATAACCGGTCCTCATGGAGAGCCGGTGAAGATAGAGATGTTTTGCCACGGGGCACTATGCATGGCGGTGTCGGGTAAATGCTATCTGAGCCTTCACGAACTGAATTCAAGCGCCAACCGCGGTGCCTGCACCCAGATATGTCGCCGCAGTTACACGGTGCGTGACCGCGAGACCGGTGAGGAGCTTGATGTGGAAAACCAGTACATCATGTCGCCGAAAGACCTCAAGACCATTCATTTCCTTAATAAGATGATTGATGCCGGGGTAAGGGTATTCAAAATTGAGGGCAGGGCGCGTGGTCCGGAGTACGTGAAGATTGCCGTAGAGTGTTACAATGAGGCTATCAACGCCGTGATTGACGGTACTTATTCCGAGGAACTGATTGCGGGATGGGATGACCGTCTCAATAGTATTTTTAACCGTGGCTTCTGGAACGGCTATTATCTGGGTCAGCGTCTCGGCGAGTGGACCTCAAAATATGGCTCTTCAGCAACCCGTACGAAGGTATATGCGGCAAAAGGAGTGAGATATTTCAGCAATATCGGTGTCGCTGAATTTCTTATGGAGAGCGGGGAATTGAATGTCGGCGACGAAATAGTGATTACGGGTCCTACTACGGGTGCGATAATCATGACGGTCGATGAGATACGCGTTGACCTGAAGCCGGTGGAGCGCGCCGTGAAAGGTGACAGGTTCTCGATAAAGGTCGACAAGAAGATACGCCCGAGCGACAAATTATACCGCTGGGAGTCGACTGAAGAACTTAAGAAGCGAAAAACATTAAAATAAATGTGAAATTTATTGAAATCCGGGGCATCGGATTATGAAATGATATGATTATTCGGTATCTTTGTAATGGTAGATTTCTATAACCTTAACCATAAAGATACTACATCATATTAATGAAGAATTTGATTACCCGCCTGTTGACGGGGGTGATTATGCTGAGTGCTTTTGCTATGCCTCTTAATGCAGTTTCACCACTTGAGTCAACACCAAATATATCCTCGCTTGACCTTGCATCGGTCAACAGCTGGACTCCGGAACTTTCCACGGAGTTCCGCCTGAAGTCGGCACAAGCCGACGAGACGCCGGAATTTGTCGCCGACCTTCTCGACTATGCGCGCACTTTCACGGGGCTTCGTTACCGCCGTGGCGGAAAGACCCCGAAAGGTTTTGACTGTTCAGGCTTTACCGGCTATGTATTCCGCCAGTTCGGCATGACACTTGGCGCGTCGTCGCGCGACCAGTACCGTCAGGGCGTGTCAATAGAGCGTGATCGCCTTCAGCCCGGCGACCTTGTGTTTTTCGGCGGCAGCCGCGGAGGCACAAGCCGTGTCGGTCATGTAGGTATCGTCACCCGCGTGGGCGACGATGGCAAGTCGTTTCATTTCATCCACTCGGCATGTAGCTCCGGCATCACCGAGAGTCACTCATCCGAGCCTTATTACAGCCGTCGTTACATCGGTGCGCGCCGCGTCGCCGAGTGATGCGTCTCCACCATATAATATAGCCGCCTATCGGCAGCAGTGCGCCGGTAAATGCCGCGAGCGCCCAAATTATGCGTGTGACGATTCCCCCGAATGAGCCTGTATGAACCGAGTAAATCCATCCCCGTAGTTTTGTATCGGGTTTTGCATCGCGGTAATACTTGGTATTCTTTATCTCGCCGTTGTTGTCAAACAGATAATAGTCACGCGCCTTCGTATTGCCGTTGGAGAGATAATATCCAAAAGCCTCGTGAGGCGATAATGCCACAACGTCATATCCGTTTTCAGCTGCTTCAAGATGCTTGAACGCGTGTTTCCACCCGTGCAATATCTCCTCGCTCAGCCGTGGGTCGTCGGGCAGCACGTCGATATGTGTGGGATGATTTTGCACGGAGGCGGTAGCACCGAAAAGATTGTAAAACGCTATCCTGTACCATTGAAATGACCACGTTAGTCCGGTCAATGCCATTGTGAGTAAGAAAATGCTTGCAAATGTGCCTGTGGTTCCATGCAATACTTTGTTGACTCTTCTCCATCCCGAACGCATGGGGTGACAAAGTGTCTTGCGTATGCTTTGGTGCCTTGCAGGAAGCCACATCGCCAGCCCGGTGATAATTATTGCAATAAATGCAATCGCTGTTATTCCGGTGAGATATTTGCCGTGAAACAGTGTGCCTTCTGTAGGGCGTGAGTCGAGAAGTGTGCGGTGCAACTGTTTTACCTTGGCGAAAAATCTGGTTTCACCACGTGTACCGAGTATCTCGGTCGTATATTGGTCGACAAACACCGTCGACTTATCGGCATCCGAGAGTTTCACTCTGTAGGAACAGCGTGGGTCGGCGCTGATTTCCACTCCGGCTATCCTTATTGAATCGGGAACAGTATCCATCACCTTTTTCACTATTACATCCAGGTCATGCGGCTTCGTGCCCTTATGTTCTACATAATAGTAGTCGAGATTCAGAAATCTGATGATATCATCCTGCAGTGCAAGCATTGCCCCTGTGGCACATATTAATGTTACGAGCAACCCGAACGGGATTGACAGGAAGAGGTGGATTTTATGGGATATCGGTCGCATAAATCATGTTTTAACTATTGTCAGATAAACAATAACGGGTGCCATTTCGTTTTATAGGCAAAGAAACAAAGAACTGATGATAGGAATCTTAATTCCATACGCCAGCGGCTGAAATCGCCGCAATCACGGTTCAAGACCTAATACAATATTTGAGGTGATGACGCCAAAGGCTATGGCGGTCATCACCTCTTTTTTTAGTTGTCGTCAGTTGTCAGATTTCAGTTTTCAGATGATACAGATGGACAGAAGGTCAGGAGCGACAAAGTTATTTGGACTTTATCCACCGCCTTACATCCTGTGAAAAAATATCGCGTAGCTGTAGGGGCGACCGGGAGGTCGCCCGCGATGCATGGATGGATTATCTTCTGCCGGGGAAAGGAGTTGTCGGTGGCGGCCGAGCTTCCACTCAATGTCACTAACTTAAGGATTTTGCCCGGAATGGGCAAGATGGAGTTAGCCGCGGGTAGCCCCGAAGTGGGCACCCGTGGAAAGCGATACCCCCACAACAATGCAACCCTGAAACGGGTTGCATAAATATATGCTAATAAAGCGTTTATGCAACCCACTCCGGGGTTGAACCAAGGAGAGATGAGCTTGAGCCACGGGTATGCCTCCGGCATTACCCGCGGATAACGAGATGAATCCCCCTTTCGGGGATTTATGGCTCTTCTGCTTAAGTTAGTGACATTTAGCTTCCACTCGCCCCTACAATGGCGTGCAATTCAGCTGTCAGGGCGCAGCTGAGGGATTGGTGATAAAAAGGCGCTGTGCCAATTTTGGCACAGCGCCTGGGGGTCAGATTTTGGAGGCGGGTTATTGGATGGCGATCTTGGCGGTGGTGCCGTCGGCGCGTCTTACGATGTAGATGCCGGGGGTTGCAGGATTGCTTACCTTCGCACCATTAAGGTTATAGATACCGATAATCTCGCTCTCATTCACCTTGTCTTCGCCTACTCCGTCAATGCCTACGGTTGTCGGGTCGACGCCGACCGAGTAAATTTTGATGCAGTTGCCTGACTGCGCGGGTGCCTTTGCGCGGACACGTGCGGGAGTGGCTGAGGCTGAAGTGCCGTAGATGTAGACATAGGTAGGTTCGGTAACGCTGTAGTCAACGGTTATGTCACCCTTCGAGTCGCGCGTATATACTTCCGGTTCGGCTGTTCCTATCTTGACGCTGAGCCGGTTTTCGCCGAGAGTAAGGCAGTTGATTGTGATGGTACCGGTACCGGCGTTGACCATGACTACGAGACCGTTGAAACGGTTGGCAAGGTCAGACTGTCCGGGTGCCATGTCGCCGATTGCATCGATATATTCCTCATCCATTGTCGAGTTGAGTGTGATGCTTCCGTCGGTCGGGTCATAGCCGTCTTCTTCACCCACGGTGACATATACGTCGCCTATCACTGTATCGGAAAGGTCGGTGTCCTCGTCGATGCCGGAGTCAAAAGAGGTCGAGGAGGTCTCAACGGGAGCAGAAATCTCCTCGATCGGGATGATGTTTTCACAGTATGCCCATTTGGGATGGGATTTATATCGTTCGATGCTTGCAGCAGGCACTTTCACGGTGGGATTGCCTATATAATACCATTCCCACTCATAATCCTGAGGCTCTGTTGCGGTAGCGGTTATCACGGTCGACCTGTCGCGATTGTCAAAGGCGAAGGCACCCTGTACGATTTCAGTTATAGAGGAGGCGATATAGAGTGTAGTCACATTGCTGCAATACCCGAATGCGTAAGAATCAACCTTCTCCATGCCCTCCGACAATGAGATGGTGGTCAACGAAGTGCAGTGGTCAAACGCACTTCTGCCTACCGTAGTCAGTTTTGCAGGCCAGTGAATGTCGGAAAGCGCATAGCATCTTTCAAAAGCAAGCTCGGAAATAGTCGTGATATTGTCGGAAAGACGCACATATTCAAGATTGGAGCATCCGGCGAATACCATCGGTTCAAGAATCTCGACGCTTGCAGGCAAAATCACCTCGGTGACATTGGTATTGTTGGTGTAGATGCCTCTCGGCAGACGGCGCACCTTGTCGCCGATCACGATTCTTTCAAGGTCGCGAGGGCTGACACCGTAAGGACATTCGGCGTCAATGGCGTTGTAGGTAAGGTTCCACAGGGCGTCACAGCCACGGAAAGCGTAGCCGACATATTCCACCTGTTCGGGTATCGTCACTCTGCCGAGTTCCGAGCAATATTCAAATGCGTCATCCTCGATGCGTGTCACGCCGGGCATGTCGGGTGTGGAAGTCAGTTTTGTCCATGCAAACACACCGTTGCCGATAGTCTTAAGCGATGCAGGCAGGGTGATTTTTGCAAGGTCAGAGCCACGGAACAATCCGTCGGTGATGGATACGGTACCCTCCTTGATGGTACACTCGGTCAGGTTCTCGGTGCGCTTGTAAGCGGCTTTGCCTATATAGACTATGCCGTTTTCCGGAGCGGGGAGAAGATAGTCGGGGATTGCGTCGACACCCACTGACTCCACAGTCTGCGGTATCAAGAAAGTTTCGATATTATTGCTCATATAGAATGCTTGACTGCCGATTACCTTCACGTTGCCGGTGATATCTACCTTGGTAAGGAATTTACAGCCGGAGAAGAGTGATTCGGGGATAGTGTCGACCGGAGAGGTGAACACAGCCTCTTCAATCATTGTGCCGGCAAAGGCTTCTTTGCCTAAGTGTTTTAGCTTATCGTTGAAATTGAATTTCACGATTTTTGCTCCCTTAAAGGCACCGTCGTCGAGATATTCCAGATTGGGGAGGTCGATTTCCGGCTTGATAAGATTCTCGCCAAAAGCGTATGCACCTATTTTCTTTATCGATACGGGAAGGTTGACATTGCTGCATGAGCTGAAGGCGAAAGCGCCTATTTCCTCTATGCCTTCCGGCAACGTAGCCATCGTGACGCCGGAGAAAGCGCCGGATCCGATTGAGGTCAGCACTTTCGGCACCACTACGCGCTTCACGTTGGATTCGCCGGTGAAAGCCGACGCAAGGTTGTTGCTGTAACAATCGTAAACCTGCGACGTGGGACTTGTGGAGCGGTGTTCTGTGTAGTTTGTCTCGCTCAGATAGTAATTATAGGTGGTTACGGTACCCATGCCTACGGGCACATACACCTCGGTGCGATATACTGAGCCGTCATATTCAAATGTCACATCTTCAAGGTCGAGATATGTGATTTTTGCCGTCCTGCCCTCCGATGAGGCAAGATATTTCAGGTCCTCGCCGTTGATTTTTCCTTTAAGCACAAGACCGTTTATCTCGTCGGCGTCAAGGTCGAGAAGCTGCGACTTGAGACTGCCCGGTCGGGTGACGGTCACATTATAGGTTGCTGCGGGAATCTCGGGTGTTTCAGGCTGCGGGAAATTGTAGACGCGCGGGGTTTCAGTGTATATCGTGCCGTCGCCGAAGATGGTGGCGGTCCTGACGGTGGTTGTTGCCGCGATGTGTATCGGAGTGCCGGTGTAGCGCGTCGATGTGCGCTCAGGGTCGGAGCCGTCAAGCGTATATACGAGGATATTGTGCTTGCCGTCGTCATAGCAGAGCGAGCCGGTGGTCGGGGTCAGCACCAGGTCAAAGGGTGAATAATAGTCGCCGCTTTCACGGGAGAATTTTGTAAAGTCGCTTGTCACCATGCCGCCTGTGTCTTTGTTTCCACCATAATATATACGCACACCGTAAAGCTGCATGTCGCAGGAGGCGGTGAGTGTGATGCGTGTTTCGGGAGTGATGTCGTAAATGCAGTAAGAGCCCATTGTCGTCATTCCGTCAAATTCATAGGTGGAAAGTTCGCCGTTTGTTATGGAGAGTGCATGAGGCTTGATGTTCTCCCAGTCGACCGGATTTTTGCCTGTCGGGTCCTCCCAGGGTCGTACTTCAAAATAGAATGCCGCGTTACCGCTTACTCCGGCAACAGGGGGAGTGGTGACAGTGCCGCCTTTTTTGATTACTACATAGCCGGGACCCGCGTATGCGTCGGTAAAGGTCCAGCCGGTCGGATTGTCAAGCTGGCTCTCGTCAAGCGTCACAAGATTCTCAGGGTCGCCCGTCACATTTTGGAATGTCTCATTGAGAAGATCTTCCGTTGCGCTTGTGCCGGGGCCGGTGATGGTGCGCGCGCTTGCATGGAATTGCCCGAAGCTCATCGCAAGGGCAATCAGGGTGATAGATACCTGTTTCATGATAAGGATGATTTTATTTGCACTATATTATCAATGCAAAGTTACATCGCTCATGAATATCAGTCAATTACGGAATTCCGTAGTTTTTAGGGCGGAAAGTGTTAAAAAGTTGTCAGTTTTGAGTTGTCAGATTTCAGTTTTCAGATTTCAGAAAGGATACAAAGGGACAGAAGGTCAAAAGCGACAAAGTTATTTTGAGTTTACCCATGGGTAGCTGTAGGAGTGTCCGGGAGGGCAATGTCACTAACTTAAGGATTTTGCCCGGAATGGGCAAGATAGTGATAACCGCGGGTAGCCCCGAATGGGGCACCCGTGGAACGCAAGCCCTACCACACTATACAACCCTGAAACGGGTTGTATAAACATATGCTAATCAAGCAGCTATGCAACCCGCTTCGGGGTTGAGATACAGGGAGAGAGACCCTTGAGCCACGGGTATGCCTTCGGCATTACCCGCGGTTAACGAAATGAATCCCCTTGCGGGGATTTATAGCTCTTGCGCCTTTAGTTAGCGACATTGCCCGGGAGGGTGCCCGCGATGCGAGAGAGTCGTTGCCCTTAGGGCATCCTCCATAAATAGCCGGTGGTTGAGCGAAGCGATACCACCGGAATGTTGGCTCCCCTTTTGAATGTTTCCCGCAGGGAATCATCAACCGCGCTCCATGATGATTCCTTACGGAAACATCCGCGCATTGGCTCGCTTTCCGTCGGTATCGCTTCGCTCAACCGACGGCTACAAATGGATTATCCCCTGACGGGGAAAGGATTTGTCAGTTTTGGAGATAGTGCGCGTAGCCGTAGGGAGGATGTTGCAAAACTATGTTTTGCCCTCAATGTAGGGACATCGCTTTGCGATGTAAGCTGGGAATCAACGCGTTACGCAAACGTGCCAAAGGCACGTCCCTACATCTTGGCGGTTTTGCAACACCCTCCATGGTGCGGGGAAAGAGTTGTCAGATGTCAGAGGGGCAGCGGAGGGTGACTTTGGTGCCGGTGTCGTCGGTGTCGACTGTGACGGTGCCGTTGATGGAGTTGGCACGGCGGCGTATCGATTCGAGACCGAGACCTTTCTTTCCCGCTGATTTGTATGTGCCGTTGTCGCTTATTACGGCATCGAGCGATTGTGTCGTAAGATGAAGCGCGACGGAGATGTCGGTCGCGCCCGAATGTTTCACGGCGTTACCTACCGCCTCCTGGACGATGCGGTAAACTTCCAGACAGACGGCATCGGGGACAGCATCCCAGGCATTGCCCTCTGCCGATGAATCGTAGACAAACGTGATTTTACCCTCGTTGGCTTCTGCCTGCTTTGCAATGTAGAAGCGCACTACCTCGTCAAGGGTGGCGTAGGCAAACTCCGGCGGCATCAGCTCGTGGGAGATGCGGCGCACCGCCTCGCGGCAGTTGTCGATCAGTGCGGCGGTATTTTCAATCGGTTTGCCGGAATTGATGTTCATGCGTATTGCAAGAAGGTCGTTGCACACTCCGTCGTGAAGCTCGCGCGCCATTCGCTCACGCTCGTTTTCGAGCCCCTCTACATACTGGCGTGTAAGCTGACGCCCGATGTCGGCGCGGAGGTTGGCAAACTCCATTTCGCGTTGCAGGCGCCGACGCTTCTGGCGCGTGGCATAGATGACAAATATCACGACGGCGAGCATCAGGAGTCCCACAGCCGCGAAGAGCCACATGAGTGTCGAGGCGCGGCTCGCCTCGCTCTCGGCGAGGGCAAGACGTGTCTCCTGAGTCTCATATTTGATTTCCAGTTCCTTGATTGCCTTGGTACGCTCCTCGGAATAGCGCTCTTTCTCAACTTTCGAGAGAGCCTCGGCATATTCATAGGCATCCTTGTAGTTGCCGCTCTCCCGCGCGATTGAAATCAGGTTTTTGTACAGCTCGGCTTTGTCGATGATGAGATTGTTGATTACTTTTGCTTCATCAAGTTCCTTCAGGGTGGAGAGAAGTATCTCTTTCGCCTTGGCATAGTTGCCCTGCTTCATCCAGCCCTCCGCAATCAGTGACGCAACCGAAATCCTGACTTCCTGCACGGGATCGGTCTTCCCGTGATGATTGACATTCAGAGCCTTGTCACAATAGTAGAGCACAGAGTCCATGTTGTAGATTTCATCTGTGTTGAGAAACATCACTGCACGGTTGTAGTAGTTCCATGACTGGTTGACCGAGGTGGTGTGCCATATATCGGGTGACGCCTCAATGATTTGGATTGATCTTAGCGAATACCGGTTGAGGGAGTCGAGATAAGCCTTGCGCTCTTTTCCCTTTGAAGCCTCGGCAAGTGTGCCGTAGTATGCCTCGCAGACGGAGTAAAGATTATAGAGTATGTATGGCTCATTTTCTGCACGTGCCTCACCGGCAAATTTCCTCATTGCCTCAATTACCTTGGCAAGCCCTTCCATGTCGGTCAGCTGCAGGTACACTATCGCCTGCAGGTAGTGTAGACGTATAATGAACTTATCGGTGTCGTGCGGCGATTTTTTATATGCCGCGATTGCTTCTTCCGAAAGACTGAACCCCTTGGTGGGATCGCCGATATTTATCTCCGTGGTCGCCTGATGGTCGATTACCCTGCCGATCCAATACCAGTCGCCCGCTTCCCGGGCATAAGCAAGAGCCTTGTCGCGACACTCCCTCGCTTCATCCACGCGGTCACGCCCCTGACGAATCATAAACTGGGCAAATTCATCATAGACACGCGCTTTCAGTACGGGCGACACATCGTGACGCTCCGCGTAAGGTATGATGGATTCTTTCAGCACTTTCTCACAGGTGATGAACGATTCCCTGCCGAGGTTGCCGGAATTGTATTCACACACTCTGGTGAATGCGCTGTCGGTCCTCTCCTCATGGGAAAGGTCCATCTTGAGGATTTTTGCCACATCGGCACTCAGGTCATCGCTTGCGACGGCATTGACCGAGGTGGTCAAGAGGGCGAGAAACAGGAAAAGAAGCACTTTTTTCATGGGATTTGAGTTGTCAGATTTGAGTTGTCAGATTTCAGTTTTCAGTCGTCAGATTTCAGTTTTCAGTTGTCAGATTTCAGTTTTCAGTCAGATTTCAGAAGTAGCGGCGCATGGCGCGGCGTATTGCCGTGAGGTTGACGGCTGTGATTAAGGCTATTATCACCACACCGGTAAGAATTGCCATCCATGGCGATGACGCTTCAATGCCGAGGCGAGACAGGGGGGTCTGCCACATCGCTCTCCCGACGAGCATGGCAATGATGGCGAGTACCAGTACCCCGGCGTTGATAGCCACTACAATTGTGGCGTAGTAACGTGACACTGCTGCGGGGGAGTAGCCGAGCAACATGAGGTCGTGAAGCTTGTCGCGGTTTTTCTGCAGCAGCAGGAATATGCTAAGCATGAGGATGAAGAATGACAGGAGGCTTATAACGCCACCCACGGCAACCACCACTCCTGTTACCACGGTAAGGAAATATGATGCCTTTCCGTTGTCGGTGTTGTCACCCGACATTTCATAGTCATGAGCTGCCATATATTCCTTTATCGCGGGATCGCCGGGGCGGCTCAGTTCCACGATAAGGCGTGACGGGTCGGCTACCGGTTCTTCGCCGAAACGCGCGTTAGCCCACTCCATGAATTGCTCAGGCACCGCAATAGTGTTGAGGCGTGACGAGAATCCGACTATGCGCGCCGGAAACCACTGCTGCCGCCCGTTGCCGCTAACTGACACGCGCAACGGCACCATCCCGATCATCGCCTCACTCAGCTGCGGAAGTCCGCGCGACGATGCAAATCCGAAATTGTAGAGCGACAGGTAATCCTTGCTTAGAATGACGGGAATTACCGGATTAGCCGGGTCAAAAGTCCAGTCAGCGGGAAGCGAATCAAAAAATTCATCGGGAATGGACTCGAAGAAAAGTGCGGTCGACATGCCACGTCCGCCCATGTCGACCGATGCCGACACATTATAAGCCGAGGCGGTGAACGCGCCGACGCGTCTCACCCAGGGTTGCGATTGCAAATCGGAAATGTCGCTCTCCGAAAATCCCTCGCTGCTGCCGGTAAGCGATCCCAGTCCTGTCACTTTATGTGACACTACGGTATAGTCACGGGTCATGAAAGAGTCATCGTCATCCCACACGGTAGTGACGTCGCAGTAAAACTGCAAGGCGGTAAGCACTATCGTGAGTCCTACGAAATTGGCAAGCGCATATCCGGTAAGTTGTCCGGCACTTATATTGCGGCGGAGAAGCCTCCACACCATATTTTTCATAATCGGAATAGGTTACAATTACAATGAATATTTCCGGGTCACTTCAAGAGCGATGGCATAGCCTACCGAGGTGGCAATCACCCCTGCGTCACGACTCGCCGCCTCTTCGGCGACAATCGATGCCACGACAGCATTGTTGCGCGCATCGAGATGGCTCACCGGTTCATCGAGAAGCAGAAAGTCAAACGGCTGGCATAAAGCCCTTACAATCGCGACTCTCTGTTGCTGACCTATGGAAAGGCGGGAAGCGGGCACATCAGCCTTTCCGGCAATCTCAAGGCGGTCGAGCATGGCGAGTATCTCGTCACGGCTCTTACACCCTGTAAGCCGGTTTTTTATCTCGATATTTTCCATTGCGGTAAGTTCCGGAAAGAGGCGCATCTCCTGTGGCAGGAGCGCGATATGACGGCAACGGAGATCACACCATTCTTTCACGGAAAAATTCCGGATATCCTTGCCGTTGAACAGGATGCTGCCGGTATAGTCATGACGGTTGCCATAGATATAGCTGCATAATGAGGACTTGCCGGTGCCTGATTCCGCCTCAATCATGTAGACGCCACCTCTTGTGAAGGTGACGTCATGAAGCCATATCTGGGAGCCGTTTACGGGCGGCTCCATTTCTGCACCCCGGAACACACATGGCAGCGCGTCACGGAGTTGTATAGTGTCGAGCCTCATTACCTGATTGTGTCAATCGGTGTGAAGCCGGGGGTAGAGCTGTAGTCATCGGCGGCTGTTTCGGCGGGGCGCTCGTCGGTATCGGCGGCTACGATGGCTGAAAGCTGTTCCAATATGGGTGCGTCAGAGCCGTTGAATGAAAAGTCGGTCTCAAAATCATCGTCGAGTTCCATGGTTAGCCGGAATCCTCTTCCTCCATAAATCGATTCTCCGGCAGCATCGGGGATGTTTGCCCACAGTCCGAAGGCGTTGTCGCTCATTACTTTTAACGCGGCATCGTTGCCAAGCTGTTCAAGCCCGCGGTTGGCAAGCACGATGGTGGAGCCGTTGACAATCTTCAGCGTGACAGGTGCCATGCCTCGTGCCTGAAGTATATAACCGCCATCCTTTTCAATCATCGGTACGCCGAGTAGTGATGCAACTCCGGCAAAATCCTTGAGCGTAGCCTTCGCCTGGTTTTTGTCGACCTGGACAGCCACTACAAAATTCACATCATTTGAAAAATCGGGGCGTGAGAGGCGTTGGTCTACTGTCGCTCCCGCAGCCACGAGCAGTGTGCCGTCAATACGCTTCAAGTAAGGAAGCGCGAGGGCAAGTGCGGCGCGTTGCTGCGAGTCCAGAGGGTATATCGCCTGACAATAATTGATAAGCCCTTCCCAGTCGGTGTCATGCTTTATGCCGATAGCCATAACTATCATATCGGAAGGGGTGGTGTACGACAGCATACCTGTGTCGATATCTTCCAGATATTTGTCCATCTTGGCTTTCTTCCCTGATGGATCAAGATAGCAGGCATTAACTTCGAGTTCCTTACCTGCATCGCCGATATCGGCTGTAACACATACCCAACCCTGTTCGCCGGTCTGTGCCATGGATATCGCGGTGCGTAGAAATCCGTCATCATCGCCCAGATATTCCGCCACCCCCTTGACCGACGTAATCGCTGTGTTTGACGCTACATCGAGCTGTGTGTCGAGGGTGCCGGCTGCTGCTGCCGGATCGCCCCATGTTATCCATCCCTGACGCTCCTTGACAAGCAGTACGGCCCCCTCAAGCTGATAGGCTGCAAAATCGCCTATTTCAGTGGGGGAGCCTACGTCAAGTCCTGTGATAAACTTCTCCACATCCTTTATCATGAAGGTATAGAAGAAGTTTCCGTTCATTGAGGCGAATACCGAAGTACGGGTGCCTTTTGTGCTGAATCCGACCATCATATTGCGGTCGATGGCGTCGGACGTGAGCAATGTTTTCAGTTCATTGCGGCTGCGGTCAGTAGCCCTGAGGAGAAACCGGTCGAGCACCTCGTCGGCGGAAAGAGAGCCGCCGTAGGCACTGCCATTCATGTAGCCCGTAAATTTTTCAGCATCAAGCACCATTACCGATGCGGCATCGGCAGGCACTGTGTCGAGTAACTGCTTTTCGCGGCTGCACCCGGCAAAGCCAAATGTCATGACAAGCAAAAGTGCCGCTGTCAGATTTTTCAGTTTCATATCGTAAACTTATTTTTCATTTGGCAAATATATCTCTTTTTGGCAAAACCGCAAAAAATCAATACTCTTTGCCCGGCGCACCGATATTGTTAAGCTCTTTTACTTCTTGCTTTACATCCTCGGCATCAGGTGTTTCATATTTACCACTCTGGATACCCGGTTTGCCGCAACCCTGCTTGGTCTCGTCTTTTTGTTTCTTAATGTCTTTCATAACCGTAAAATTTTAGTTGTTATATAGACTTATAACAATGTGACAAAGTTAGGGTTCAGAAGATATGACGAGAAAGCCACCATCCCTAATGGAACGGTGGCTTTCATCAGCAAAGTTGAGATTTGGTAGCCCATAGGAGAATCGAACTCCTCTTTCAAGAATGAAAATCTTGCGTCCTAACCGATAGACGAATGGGCCGTGAGCCAATCCTCCATCATAATGGAGGAATCGTATGCCCCTCTATTAAGCGTTGGCGAGCTTGTTGATGTGGAGGGCGAGCTTGCTCTTGAGGTTTGACGCCTTGTTCTTGGAGATGGCGCCATTGCTTGCAAGACGATCAAGGAGCGAGCTTACCTTCTTGTAAGCTTCTGCCGCTTCAGTCTTCTCAGTCATTGCGCGAAGACGACGCACGGCGTTACGTGCAGTCTTTGCATAATAACGGTTACGGAGTCGACGTGACTCAATCTGACGGATTCTCTTAATAGATGACTTATGATTTGCCATTACAAAAACTTCTTTTGTTTGTTGTTATGATTCTTTAAATTGGTAGCCCATAGGAGAATCGAACTCCTCTTTCAAGAATGAAAATCTTGCGTCCTAACCGATAGACGAATGGGCCGGTTTCACACTTGGTGCAAAAGCGAGTGCAAATATACGCACTTTTTTTATTTCTCGCAAATATTTTTGCACAAATACCTCATTTTATGTTTTTTTCATCGGTTTTGCAGGCGATTTTTATGCCTTAAATCTACAAAAGTAATATTTGCGGAGTAATTTAGCCATAGAAAAAGTTTGCAGTCACGCCGGCAGCCGTTAATTTTGCACAGGCATGAAACAACTCCATTGCATAGCACTCCACACGGTCCGTTATAATGACCGCAACAACATACTCACCGCCTTTTCGCTTGAAGACGGCAGGGTGTCGCTGCTTGTGCCTGCCACGGCATCACGCGAGGCGCGCCGGCAGAGGGCTATTACCATGCCGATGTCATTCTTTGAATGTATCGCCAATTACCGCCACGGGGGGTCGATTGCCAATATGTCGGATGTAAGGCAGTCAATCCCGCTGCCGGGACTCACGGGCAATCCGGTGAAAATCACGGTGGCACTGTTTCTTGCCGAACTTCTCGGAGTGGTGCTTCGCGAAACGCCTGAAGACCCCCTGCTGTTTAATTATCTTTCTTACTCGGCGACGCGCCTTGATGCCGCCTCTGCCGGGGAAACCGCCAATTTCACCATTCATTTTCTTTATCGCCTCGGGCGTTTCCTCGGCATAGAGCCTGATACGTCGACCTACCGTCGTGGCAGGGTGTTTGATATGCTCGACGGTACATTCCGCGACAGCGCTCCGCTTCACCGGAAGTTTCTTGACGGGGAGGATGCCGATGCGGTGTACATGCTTTCGCGCATGAGCTGGGAGAACTACGGCATGTTTCGCTTTAACCGCGACCAGCGCCGCCGCATACTCGCCGCCATCATCGACTATTATACCGCCCACTACACGTCGCTCACGCGCCTGAACTCACTCGAAATCCTCAAGGAAATCTTTGACTGAGCCGTGGTTGATGTCAGAGTGTGCCTTTGGTTGACGGGAGGGTGAAGTGAAGGGGGTCGCGGCGCACCGCCTGGCGGATGGCGCGGGCAAGTGCCTTGAATATGCCTTCTATCTTGTGGTGCTCATTGTCGCCTTCGGCGCGGATGAAAAGATTCATGCGGGCATTGTCGGAAAGCGACTTGAAGAAGTGCAGAAACATTTCGGTGGGCATGTCGCCGATATATTCCCTGCGGAAATCCACATCCCAGACAAGCCAGGGACGACCGCCGAAGTCGATAGCCACGGTGCATAGGCAGTCGTCCATCGGGAGGACAAATCCGTAACGCTCTATCCCGCGCTTGTCACCGAGAGCCTTGTTGAGCGCCTCACCGAGAGCTATCGCGGTATCTTCGATTGTGTGATGCTCGTCGACATGAAGGTCGCCTTTCACTTTTATTGACAGGTCAATGCCGGAGTGGCGCGCAATCTGGTCAAGCATGTGGTCGAAAAAGCCGAGCCCGGTGGAGATGTCGGCTTTGCCTGACCCGTCAAGATTGATGTCGATGTCAATCGCTGTCTCCGAAGTGTGACGGTGTACCGATGCGTGACGCACACCTCCCTGAAGCACCGGCAATATGGCGTCCCATGACGGGGTTACAAGCTCCACGGTGTCTTTCAACCCCAGCCGCTCGATTTCGGCAGTCAGATTTTCGTCAGGTTCGCGCAGAAGCAGCGCCTTGGCACCGAGATTGCGGGCGAGCAGGGCATCGGTCAGCCGGTCGCCAATCACATAGCTGCCGGCAAGGTCGTAGGAGCCGTCGAGATATTTACCGAGAAGTGCGGTACCCGGTTTACGGGTAGGGGCGTTTTCCTCCGGAAATGTACGGTCGATGATTATGTCGTCGAAGTGTACGCCTTCATTGGCAAACGCTTTGAGCATCTTGTTATGGGCGGGATAAAATGTGTCCTCCGGGAAACTGTCGGTGCCGAGACCGTCCTGGTTGGTCACCATCACAAGCTCATAAGGAAGATGTCCTGCGATAAAGTGCATGGCGCGCAGTGCGCCCGGCATCAGTTCGAGTTTTTCAAGTGAGTCGACCTGAAAGTCGACCGGCGGTTCAACGATGAGTGTGCCGTCACGGTCAATGAACAGCGCGCGTTTTTTCTCAGCCTCCATATTGCTTGATTTTTTCGAGTAGAAGTGAATTTTCGTCAGGATTTCCCACGGTTATGCGCAATGCTCCCTCGCAGAGATTCACGCGCGAGCGGTTGCGCACAATAACGCCCTCCGCTTTCAGGTAGTCGTAGAGGCTGTTGGCATCGTCGACCTTCACGAGAAGGAAATTGGCGTCAGAGGGATAGACCGCCTTCACGGCGTTGAGCCGCAGCAGTTCGGCGGCAAGAGCCTTGCGCAGTTCCACAAGCCTTTCGGCAGTTGCTCTTACCTTAGGCGCGTTTTCGAGCAGACGAATCGCTTCGCGCTGGGTGAGTATATTTATATTGTAAGGATATTTCACGTTGTTGAACAGCGAGATTATGTCGCGTGACGCGAAGGCGATACCGAGGCGCATGGCTGCTGCCGCCCATGCCTTAGAGAATGTCTGCATCACAATCATGCGCGGATAGGCGGCGAGACGAGCCACCATCGACCCGAGGGGCGAAAAATCCACGTATGCCTCGTCGACCACGGTAATTCCGTCGAAGCGTCGCGCGATCTCCTCGATGGTGTCGAGAGGGAAAGCGTTGCCCGTGGGATTGTTTGGGGAACATATCCAGATTACCTTGGTGTTGTCGTCGGTCGCGGCAAGAAGCCGGTCGACATTGATGGAATAATCGGGATTGAGGTCGACGGCGCGGTATTCCACATCGTTTATGTCGGCACACACCTTGTACATGCCGTAAGTAGGGTCGATAGCCACCACATTATCCTTGCCGGGGCGGCAGAACACACGATAGCAAAGGTCAATGCACTCATCGCTGCCCACGCCGAGAAATATATTGTCGGCGGGTACGCCGCGCAGTTCCGAAAGTCGCTTCTTGACTTCCAGTTGTAGGGGGTCGGGATAGCGGTTGAGCCCGTCGATAAGCGAATTTTCATTTGCGTCAAGCCAGGCGCGTGCCTCGCCGGTGTATTCGTTGCGCGCGCAGGTATAGGGGGCGAGGTTCAATATGTTGGGGCGCACGAGCCGCTGTATAGTCTTGTCCATGGGCGTGTGTCATTAGTTGGATGATAATTTTTCGATGCGCAGAGTCATGGCGAGTTTGTGAGCCATCAGGTCTTCGTTTTCCGCCATTACTTCAACGGTTTTACCTATCGATTTTATGCCTTCCGGTGAAAGACGCTGGAAGGTTATGCGCTTTAGGAAGCTGTCGGTGTTGACGCCGCTGTAGGCGCGGGCATAGCCCGAGGTCGGGAGGGTGTGGTTGGTGCCTGACGCATAATCGCCTGCACTTTCGGGGGAGTATTCGCCGAGAAACACCGACCCGGCATTGATTACCTTGGCGGCAAGCGTGTCGGCGTCGGCATGATTTATAATCAGATGCTCCGGCGCGTATGTGTTGCTGAACGCCATCATCTCGTCATCATCGTGCATGAGTATTATGCGGCTGTGGCTGAGCGACCGCAGCATCATGTCGCGGCGCGGGAGTGTGTCGAGCATGGCGTCGATTACTCCGGGCAACTTGCGGGCGAGTTCGGGGGAGGTTGTGAGCAGCATCGACTGACTGTCGGGTCCGTGTTCCGCCTGCGAGAGGAAGTCAGCCGCAACAAAGCGAGGGTCGGCATTCCCATCGGCAATCACGAGCACTTCCGACGGTCCCGCCGGCATGTCGATTGCTACGCCGCGCCGCGCCGCCTGCTGCTTTGCCTCGGTGACATAGCGGTTGCCGGGTCCGAATATCTTGTCGACGCGCGGCACTGATGCCGAGCCGAATGTCATCGCGGCAATCGCCTGGGCGCCGCCGGTCTTGAATATGCGGTCGACTCCGGCGAGATGTGCGGCATATAGTATCGCCGGATGTACTGACCCGTCGGGACGCGGCGGCGTACAGAGCACCACCTCGGGACATCCGGCTATCTTGGCGGGGAGCGCCAGCATGAGCACGGTCGAGAAGAGCGGGGAGTTGCCTCCGGGTATATATAACCCGACGCGGCTCACAGGTACGGGGCGTTGTTCACAAATGATGCCGGGTGCGGTTTCCACTGTCACGCTACGGGGAATCTGCGCGGTGTGAAATGCAGAGATATTTGCCGCAGCTTTGGCGATTGCCTCCTTTAGTTCCTCCGACACAGCGGCATCAGCCTCGTCAAGCTCTGCACGGGTCACTTCCAGCTCCTTCACGTCGGCTCCCGTGAAGCGTCGTTCATAGTCGCGCAAGGCATCGTCGCCCCGTGTGGCGACATCTTCCATGATTTTGCCGACTGCTTCGGTCACCTCGGCGGCTTCCTCGGCGAGTGCCCTTACCGACAGGAATGCCCAGTCGGCACGGGAGGGGTATTCTATGATGTCCATAATTCTAAAGTATCATTTTTTCGATGTCGAGAGCAAGTATTCCTTCGGCTCCGGCAGCTTTCAGTTTGCCTACGATTTCCCAAAGTCGTTTCTCCTCTAAGACGGAGTGAACCGAACACCACTCCGCGTTGGCGAGCGGAAGCACTGTCGGGCTTTTCATTCCGGGGAGTATAGAGATAATCTCGTCGAGCTTATCCTTCGGCACATTCATGAGTATATATTTCTTGCCGTCGGCAGCCTTTACGGCGTTGAAGCGGAACAGCAGTTCGTCAAGCGTTTCCTGACGGTCGGACGACAAAGTGCGTCCTGACGCCTTGATAAGCACAGCCTGTGACTCCATCACGTTTTCCACCTCGGCGAGATTGTTGCTGACGAGGGTCGAACCGGACGATACGATGTCAAATATGGCATCGGCAAGCCCTATGCCCGGTGCTATCTCCACAGAACCTGTGATGACATGTATATCGGCTTTTATGGCATTGTCTTTCAGAAATTTCGACAGAATTACCGGATATGACGTGGCGATTTTCTTGCCGTTAAACCAGCTCAACCCGTTATAGTCGATATGCTGGGGTATGGCGAGCGACAGGTGACACCGGCTGAATCCGAGCTGCTTTATAACTTCCACATCTTTCTCTTTCTCCAGCACCTCGTTAAGTCCTACGATGCCGATGTCGGCTGTGCCGTTGGCTACCGATTCGGGTATGTCGTCATCGCGCAGAAAGAGCAATTCAACGGGGAAATTACGCGCCGGTACAAGAAGTGTGCGCTTGACGGCGGTGAGTTTGATGCCCGATTCGGCAAGGAGCTCCATCGTCTCGTCATATAAGCGGCCTTTTGATTGTACCGCTATTCTAAGTCTGTTGTCCATTTATGTAAGAGTTTTAATGATTATCTAAAAAAGTAGCCGACCCCCGTTTTCGGAAGCCGGCGTGTATCGAGATGTCATCAGGTTTCAATGCAGCATGATGTCACGGCTTCCTCAGCGGTTGAGAAAGTGGTAGTGATGATGCAGATTGAAGCTGAAAGCTGACATATTGTTGACTTATTTTGATTATGATGACAAAATTAGATTAAAAATTCCGGAAAACCTAACATTCCGGCAGAAAAATGCAAAAAATTCGCCGACTACAATTCTACATAATCCCACATCATGTTTTTATACAAAAGGACAGGAGGACAAAAGAAACGAATTTTCCATGACAAGAAATTTGTTTTTTCTTCAACTAAAAACACCGCTATCCTTATGTATCTTTGAGATTGCGGATGAGGCGGGCGGGATTTCCGGCGACAACGGATTTTGCCGGTACATCTTTGGTGACGATGCTCCCCGCGCCTATTATCGCCCCGCGCCCGATGGTGACACCCGGCAGGATTACCACATCGGTCGCAATCCACACATCATCTTCGATTACTACAGGCACGGCGCGCATGATTCCCTCGTTGCGCTTTTCTGCATCGTAGTCGTGTATGATGGTGCAGATGGTGGTGTTTGGTCCGATAAAAACATTGTCACCGATGGTTACATCGGCTTCATCGAGGATTGTGAGATTGAAGTTGCCTGTAAAATTCTCTCCGATATGGATGTTGAAGCCGAAATCGCAGTGAAAAGGCGAGTGGATGACAAAGCGTTGACCGATACTGCCGATTATCTCGTGCAGCAGGTTGGCGCGCTCTTCGCTGCGTGAGGGGAGGGTGGAATTAAGCCGAAAGCAGAGGTCTTCGCAACGGCTGAGTGCCTTCCCGATTACGGGAGTGAATCCGTTCATCCATTCCCCGCTGCGGAGACGCGTGAAGTCGGGATGGGCGGTGTTGATTGTTTCCTGCATTTTTCTTGTAAAGTTACATAAAATCGCATAGTCGTGCAACAGCGTGGCGCGTATTTTGATATTGTGCAAAAAATGCGCTATATTTGTATTCAACTTCCGCAGGCGAAAGTTGAAGATTATAAGGTTAAAAGGTTATGGGGTATGTTGCAAAACCCTCAGGTTAAGGTTAAATGATAAACCTAAACCCTAAACTTTAAACTCTAAACCAAATAGCTTTAAATGAGCTTGCGAAACTTAAATAATTAACCTTTTTACTGACAATCCTGATTCAATGAACCGACTGACACTATTTACAGCCGCCGCGCTGTCGCTATGCACTGCTGCAATGGCTTATTGTGCCGAAAAAATTAATTTTGACAACAACTGGAAATTTGCATTCGGCAATGCCGCCGACCCGGCAAAGGATTTCGGTTGCGGCACCGAATATTTCAATTATCTCACCAAAGCGGCGTCGATACACAACGAGGGACCGTATTCCCCGAAGTTTGACCCGGCGAAATGGGGCGTGGAGTGGACTCCTGTCACGCTTCCCCACGACTGGGTGGTCGACCTTCCTTTCAGCGAGGATGCGAGCCACAGTCACGGCTACAAGACAGTCGGCTACAAATACCCTGAGACAAGTGTGGGCTGGTATCGTAAGGAGTTTGCCATCCCTGCCGAAGATTTTGGAAAGCATGTCGCACTGCGCTTCGACGGCATATTCCGTGATGCCCGCGTATGGGTCAACGGTTTCTACCTCGGTAATGAGCCGAGCGGTTATGCCGCGCAAGTCTACGATATCTCGGAATATCTCAATTACGGGGGCGACAACGTGGTTGCCGTGCGCGCCGACGCCACTCTTGAAGAGGGCTGGTTCTATGAAGGCGCCGGCATCTACCGCCATGTGTGGCTTGAAAAGACCGACCCTGTACATGTGGCGCCGTTCGGCACATTTGTGCATGCCGCGACAGAATATCCCTACGACACCGCCGAGGTGACAATCGAGACAACCGTCGACAACAAGGGCAATATTCCCGCCGCCTATGAACTCCGCTACAAACTCCTCGCGCCCGACGGTACTGTCGCCGCCACCGCGCAGGTGACCGAGCCGGAGCTTCTCGCAAAAGATAGCCGTCGCTCGGTAAGCCGTGTCGTCGTCGACTCGCCTGCGCTATGGGATGTGGATGCGCCCCGCCTCTACACTCTTGTGACCGAGGTGTTGAAAGATGGTGCGACTGTTGATTCAGATACCACCATAACCGGTATCCGCGATGCACGTTTTGACCCCGACAAGGGATTTCTGCTCAACAACCGCCCCGTGAAGCTGAAGGGTGTCAACATGCACCAGGATCATGCCGGGGTGGGAGCCGCCATCCCCGATGCGCTTCAGGCTTACCGCCTGCGCGAACTTAAGAAAATGGGCGTGAACGCCTACCGTTCCAGTCATAACCCGATGACTCCGGAGATGCTTGACGCCTGCGACAGCCTCGGAATACTCGTGCTGGAAGAAAACCGCCTTTCGGGCATCAACGACGAGCATGTAAGATTGCTGCGTCGCATGATTGAGCGCGACCGCAACCATCCGTCAATAATCCTTTGGAGCGTCGGCAATGAGGAGTGGGGACTCGAATGGAGCGACTTCGGATCACGCATCTCTGAGTCGATGCGTGAATGCTGTCACCGGTTTGACCCCACGCGCCCGATGTGTTTCGCCACAAGCGGCGGTCCCACGGTGCTTCTCCCCGCCGATGTCGCCGGCTATAACTATATAGTTCAGAATCCTGTTGAGGAGCATCGCAAGAATTACCCTTCGCGCATGGCTCTCGGTTCGGAGGAGACTACCGGATGCGGCACCCGCGGCATATATTTCGATGACCGTGACAACGGCAGGATGGCGGCAAAAAACCGCTTCCCCAACGGCAGCGACAGCATAATGAACTGTATCGAGCGCGGATGGAAATTTTACGATGAGCGCCCGTGGCTCGCGGGTCTCTTCTACTGGACCGGCTTTGACTACCGCGGCGAGCCCAATCCGCTGAAATTCCCCGCTACAGGCTCGGAGTTCGGCATACTCGACTATTGCGGATTTCCCAAAGATGAGGCATATTATCTGAAATCGTGGTGGACCGATGAGCCGGTGCTCCACATATTACCCCACTGGAATCTCGCCGGTCACGAGGGCGAGCCGGTGCAGATATGGGTCTACAGTAACATGGACGAGGTGGAGCTTGCTGTCAACGGCAAGAGCCTCGGTCGCAAGCCGATGCCGCGCAACGGTCATCTCAGCTGGGATACCGTCTATCAGCCCGGTAAAGTAACTGCCACAGGATATAAAAACGGCAAGAAGGCAATGACCGCGAAGGTGGAGACCACCGGTAAGCCTGCCGCACTTGCCGCCAAAGCCGACCGCAGCGTGATTGCCGCCGACAGCACGGATGTTGCCGTGGTCAACATCATGGTCACCGACGGCAAGAAGCGTTTCGTGCCCGATGCATGTGTGACTCTCGACTTGACTGTCGACGGCGACATGACGATACTCGGCGCGGGTAACGGTGACCCCGCTTTCCGCGATGCCGAGCGTCCGGTCATGGGCGACAGGCGCACATTCCGCATAAAGACCTTCAACGGACTGGCACAGGTGCTTCTGCAGGCAGGCGCGACCCCGGGCGAGGCGACTCTCACCATAGCTGCCGAAGGGCTTACTCCCGCCACTGTCACCGTCGCCACGCGCTGACAGCGGTGTATCCCCCGATTGCGCCCTGATTTCTTGCGTGTCATATATATAAATAGTAACTTTGCCCCGGTTTTTAACATATTCAACAACATGTCTACCTATACAGAAGACCAACGTAAAGTGACCACCCACCGCCTGACAGAGATGAAGCAGCGCGGTGAGAAAATCGCGATGCTTACCGCCTACGATTATTCGATGGCGAAGCTTATCGACGAAGCGGGAATGGATGTGATACTCGTAGGCGACTCCGCCTCCAATGTGATGGCGGGCAATATCACCACCCTGCCTATCACCCTCGACCAGATGATATATCATGCCAAGTCGGTGGTGAAGGGTGTGAAGAGGGCTCTTGTGGTTGTCGACCTGCCTTTCGGAAGCTATCAGGGCAACAGTAAGGAGGCGCTTGCATCGGCTGTGCGCATCATGAAAGAGAGCCATGCCGAGGCTGTCAAGATGGAAGGCGGCTCCGAGATTCGCGAGTCAATCGAGCGTGTGCTCTGCGCCGGTATCCCCGTGATGGGACATCTCGGACTTACCCCACAGTCAATCAACAAGTTTGGCACCTACGCCGTGCGCGCCAAGGAAGAAGCCGAGGCACAGAAGCTTATCGCCGACGCGAAGATGCTTGAGGAGATAGGGTGTTTTGCTCTGGTACTTGAGAAAATCCCGGCGAAACTTGCCGCCGAGGTCGCCTCGCAGGTGAGCATACCGGTCATCGGTATCGGAGCAGGTGGCGGTGTCGACGGTCAGGTGCTCGTGATGCACGACATGCTCGGTATCAACAAGGGATTCTCCCCGCGATTCCTCCGCCGCTATGCCGACCTCTCCACGGTAATCAACGATGCCGTGGCTCACTACATCGACGACGTGAAGACCCGCGACTTCCCCAACGAAAAAGAACAATACTGACACAACCCTAACCCCATACCCCCCCCCAACAAAATACGACATATCGCGTAGCTGTAGGGGCGAGTGGAAGCTCAATGTCACTAACTTAAGGATTTTGCCCGGAACGGGCAAGATAAAGTTAACCGCGGGTAGCCCCGAAGTGGGCACCCGTGGAAAGTGATAGCCCCACAACAACGCAACCCTGAAACGGGTTGCATAAATATATGCTAATCAGGCGGCTATGCAACCCACTCCGGGTTGGACCAAGGAGAGAGGAGCTTAAGCCACGGGTATGCCTCCGGCATTACCCGCGGTAAACGATATGAATCCCCTTGCGGGGATTTATGACTCTTCTGCTTAAGTTAGTGACATTGCCCTCCCATCCGCCCCCCGCCTCAACATCGCAAAGCGATGTCCCTACATTGAGGGCAATAACATAGTTTTGCAACATCTTCATACACAATGCGTGGCAACTTTTGGCAACCGGCGCACACAAGGATTTTGCCCCGACAGGTGGCAAGATGTCGTTAGCCGGTGGTAATCGAGGCGTTTCCCGATAGGGATAATCTCTTTATAGCCGGGGTGTTGAGCGTAGCGAAACCCCCGGAGGAGAGAAGCATATTGTAGTGTTTCCGGAGGAATCATCTTGAGCGCGATTGATGATTCCCTAAAGGGAAACATTACCCTATAAGCTCGCTTTCCGTGGGTTTCGCTACGCTCAACGCCACGGCTAAGTATGGATTATCCCCTACGGGGAAAGTGATATATCAATCGGTTTTTCCGGCGGTTACGCGGCACTGTGTGGGGTCGGGGATTCTTGCGGGTCGGGGTCGGTGGTTGCATCCGGCGCGGGGTCCGGGGTGATTTCTGCGTCGGGACGGGATTCGGGCGCGGTATCGGTGCCGGGCTCGGTGGCTGTCTCGCCCTCCGGGGCGGCTTCGCCGTCGGCGGGATTGTCCTCGGGTTTGGCGTATTCCGCATCGATAGCGTCGACATAGGTGCGGCTTTCGCGTTCGAGCCACTCTTCGAGCACTTCATTTATGCCGAGCTTCTCGGTGCGTAGTCTGAGTTTGCGCTTTTTCAAGGTGTCGGTCGACAGTCCGAAAAGTATCGCGATATCGCGGTTAGGCACTTTCAGCAATATCATGCAGCATAGTGCGAGGTCGTTTGGTCCGAGTAGAGGATGCTCGTTGTGAAGCCGCGTGAGATACCCTTCGTAACACACGTCGACAGCCTCGATAAGTTTTGCGGTCTCATCGTTGGTCAACGCCATGTCGTTATGCTTTTTCAGCTGCTCGCTGTCGTCGCGGCGGCTTGTCGACATCACCTTTGCAATCACGTCGTTCAGGGCAAGCAGCCGGTGACGGCGCCGTTCGTCGGCGAGAAGGCGGCGGTTGCGCTGGTTCATCATCTTCATGGTGTAGCGGGTAAGCTCCGCCTTCACCTCCTCGCGCTGTCGCTGCGCCTCCTTTATCCTCCGTCGGTATAGCAGCAACACTATCATCGCCCCGAGGCATACCACTATAAGCCCGAGCACTATCAACCCCATGCGCTGATTTTTCATATACAGCCTGTCGCGTTCGATGGTAGCCTGCGTGAGGTCATATTTTTTCTGCATCTCCATCACATTATTCCTGCTGTTTTCTTCATACATCGAGTCAAGCATCACTGAGTAATGTTTGGAGTAATCAAGAGCATTTTTATAATCCTTTTTACCTTCTGTCCATTTTATCATGGTGAGGTCGTACATTCCGCGTGTCACAAACGAGCTGTCGCTCAACCCTTTTTCTGCATAATACGGTATGGAGTCCCACATTCCCAATCCGGCAAGGATATTGCTCTTAAATTGATAAAGTGAACATGAATCAATCTGCGCATCAAATAAGCGACAAGCATCTATCGACTTATTTATATTGGTTAATGCATAGTCATAATCGTTTTTCTGTTGTGCTGTAATTGCTATGCCGGAATAAAAATGTGCTAAATATTTCTTCCAATTTTTGGACGTACAATACGATAATCCTTGCTGATAATATGCTAAACAATGGTTCGGTAAATTTTAAGGTTAATGAGCTGTAATTGATTGAAAATCAATAATTTACCTCATGAAATTTATGATAAGATAATTGATTGATTATCAGCCATTTAATCCATTTCTTTCCGAAGTATTGCTAAAGCTGTCTCATATTTATGGTCATATAAGGCATTTGTTGCTAAATTATCCAGAGAAGAAATTATGTGTATAGTGTCCCCAAGCTCATTGGCATATTTTATTGCCTCATTAAGATACATATTACTTTCATCATAAGGCTTTTTATGGCGAAGCATGTATCCTAAAAGGTAATTGGAGTAATATTTCAGTTTCAAATCATTAATCTCCTGTGACTCTCTTTCTGCGTCACGGGCATAAAATATCGCAAGTGAATCATTGCCGAGTACATCATAGACATCACTTGCCACCACGTAGCACCAAGCTCGTTTATAAGAATCATCATTTTTTGAATAATAGTTAATTGCGATTCTGATAAGCGAATCATTTTCAGGAGTGATACGGTTACGCGATTTTGCTTGTGACATTAGCAACGCGTAATATGCCCGTTCCTTATTGCCATATCTTTCTATATCAGAAATAGATTCAAGTATTGATAGCGATTTTTCAGGAGATATGAACATCAAACTATCCGCAGCAGCGAATTTGCTGTCGCTCGACTGGTTGTTACAGCCAAGAATACCGACTAACCAAAGTGGAAATAATAATATTAATTGTGTACGTGTCATTACCCTGTAGAAATATTAGATTTTTCATAAAGATACTACATTTCATGTCGTTTTACAAGCGTATTTGTTGCAGTAAAAACCATTTGTCCCCAGTGTCAAAAAATCCACCTAAGCTAATTTTCAGTAAAACAGCAAATTGCGCCTATTGTCTCTTCGAATTTCGTCCACCGTTTGTCCCTCGCGTTTTCTTGTATCGGGACAGCTGTCAAAGTAATTTTGCATCATAAAGTTTAACAAAAAATTACCAATATTTATGATCAAAAAATTTTTAATGACAACAATTGTAAGTCTAATTGTTCTCAATAGTTATTCGGAAGAGATAGTAATCTATAAGAAGGGTAGCACAGAATTACCCAAAGACGTCTGTGAGAAGCCAATAGATATTCATGTCGACGAGCCCGAAAAAGAGCTGTCACTTGTATTTAATAAAAGTATCGAGGTCCGTACAATTATTTCCGGACCCAAAGGCATCATATTTAATGATGATATCGATGGTAAACGCAATACAACCATCAATATCAATCTCAAAGGTAGCGGCGAAGGTGATTACGATGTACTCCTTATCGATAACTCAGGCAACGTAACCGACTCCTCCTTCTACATCCCCGAAACCAATTAATAACCAATAATTATCTTTTATTCATTCACACTTAAAATTTTTAAAATGAAAAAATTAATCTTTTTTGGCGCCATGAGTGCCGCAGTGCTATTTACCGCAACATTTGTTGCCTGTAACTCAACAGAAGAACCAATGATTGAGGATATATCTTCCACCACGACATTACAATCAGCTGATTTTGATATATTTATGGCATCAGTGGATAGCCTAAATAATGCCTATTTTAGCGTCTCAAGGGCTGCAGTATCAGAGGATGGGAGTAATCCTACTTTGATAAAAGACGAAAGATGGGGCAAACAAGACATCGTAAATTTTGCCGATCAAGCTGGCTCTTTAATAGGCGGTACCGGTGGAGCAATAGCAGGAGGATTAGCAGGAGGAACCACTGGAGGAATTGCCTCTTTCGGGCTGGATATCTAGGGTCGAGGCTTGGAGAAATCGTTTGCTCTCACTTATACTCTGCTGTGGCAAAACTTGTTACTCGTTGCGAAATTGTTAATCATGGATTCAATTCCTCAATCACTCATCATGAAAATTCATCAGAATACACATATCTTGATTCTATTGGCGTAAGACATAATCGGCTGATGCAGCGCATGGCTCAATATGATAAGAAATACAGGAGTATTACTCCAAACAATCGGATTCTTTTAAACAAATTTTACGATGATTTTATCAAAGAATTAAATGCAACATATCCCGAAGTAGGAGGATTTATAATTTCATCAGAAGAAAAAGAACGGATTCTTGAAAGCTGTTCTTCTGTTCTATCGATTGGTGAAAAATACCTTAATGCAAAAGGAGGTAAAAAACTTTTCATAGAGGAAGTCAGCGATTTGATGGTGAATAAATATAAGGTCCCCGCTAAAAATGTTAAAATCTTTAAAGAATTTGCAGTAAGCGTTACCAATCAAATGGATAAAATTGACGAAAGTAACATTGACCGTTATGCTTACGACTTGGATAAGGTTATTCAGGAATCAACCATCGATGGTGATGAAAAAGCTGCTATTATCAATATGGGACAAATCGCAGTAAACAGCAATATTTGTTGGAAAAAATAAATACCTGACTATGGAAATTACCCGAAGTCAAAAAATTTTATGCTTAATTGAAGGATTTATCATTTTAATTGGCATAAAATACCTCTTGGGGGCAATCGGTTTAGGCTGGGCTAATATGTCTATAGAGACAATGCAATATAATGATAAATTTACATTAGTGGCAGCATGGATACTTGATTTCATTATCTACTTAATCGGATTTGCATTAATATTACGCGCTTCCCATTCCGGGTTCTGGCTTGGCTACGTCATTGATATTGGTGTTCTCATAGGATGTAGCTGTCTAATTATTATTTATAATGATTTTACGGTGATAATGTCGGTTTGTGCGATTATATTAGGCATAATAATTGACATATACCGAATATACAGTTCTTCCGGGCTTAATGACGGGTTAAGCTATCTCTGGCGAAAGAATCTTTACAAATAGTGCCAGCCTGATATTTTGCAGGATGGGGGCGATGAGTCGGATTGAATTTAATTGAGCCTTTTCGCGACTCGCGCCGCCGTCCTGCTGTTATTATACCGGAAATGGGATATAGTTTGATGGCAGGACGCGGGCAACCATTGCGTATCGCGGTCGCCCTTCCAGGCGACCCTACAGCTACGCGGTGATTTTATTGAAGTAACATTACAAATTACAGTACAATGCGATGTATTAGCCGATGTAGGGGCGAGTGGAAGCTCGCCCGCATCCACCCTGCGTGGCAACTCTTGGTGACCAAAGCTCGCAAAGGATTTTGCCCCGACAGGAGGCAAGATGTCGTTAACCGGTGGTAGCCCCGGAGCGGGCACCACCGGAAAGCCGAGCACCTCCAAACCGCTACCCCGGAGCGGGTTGCATAAATGTGTGCTAATCAAGAGTCTATGCAACCCACTCTCGGGGTTGAGTCACCGGGGAGAGGCATATCGCCCTCGGGTATGCCTTCGGCATTACCCGGGGTTAACAGGATGAATCCCCTTGCGGGGATTTATGGCTCCCGCACCAAAGTCAGTGACATTGAGCTTCCACTCGTCCTTACATCGGCTAATGAAACCATATTATGATAAGAATCATATAGTTACACGCTAAAGCGGATATCGCGTAGCTGTAGGGTCGCCTGGAAGGGCGACCGCAACTCGCAAAGGATTTTGCCCTGACAAATGGCTATATGCCGTTAACACGATTTATCCCCTCCGGGGAAATGCAGTATCTTATTATAAATTAATTGTAAATTGATGGAAGAATCTAAAAATTCGATATGGGAAAAGTCTGAGATTTATTATCTTAGTCTTGCCGGAGGCATTATAGGAATCATATATGCTCGAGACTCCGGATGGCTGCCTGTAATGATTGTGGCATTGATAATCGGAGTGATAGGATTTGTAGCGCAGCTCTTGAATTGCAGATTAAACAACCAATCCGTATCATTCATCGCAGCATATGGTTGGATACCGGTAGATTGGGTGATATTGTCATATCTTATAAAATGCTATGGATTTTATAACGATGCCTTTTTCATCGGATTGGTCCTGCTGCCAAGTATCTGCGCTCCCGTCTGGTGGCTATGGAAAGGTGATAACATTTCTGTAAAGATATACTCACTATATCTGCTGGCTATGATGGTGTTTTGGGTATTGTTACGGATTGTCGAGATGCCCTTTTATGTTCCGGTTGCGATTATATATTACGGGTCAATTTTGGTTGCGGTTATTTGGATGCTCGCGATTTTTCCAAAAATATTTGTTAAGTATAGTGGCGTTAACGCCGGTCCATTCCTATTGTTTTGGTTAGCAATAATGCTGTTAGATGTGTTTCTGTTCCAGATTTTGCCATGGATTTCAAATGGTACAACGATGTTCACAAATATTCCTTGGGCGCGATGATATTTTGCAGGATGGGGGGCAACCATTGCGTATCGTGGTCGCCCTTCCAGGCGCTCCTACAGCTACGCGGTGATTTTATTGAAGTAACATTACGAATTACAGCACAATGCGATGATGTAGGGGCGAGTGGAAGCTCGCCCGCATCCACCATGCGAGGCAACTCTTGGCGACCAAAGCTCGCAAAGGATTTTGCCCCGACAGGCGGCAAGATGTCGTTAACCGGTGGTAGCCCCGGAGCGGGCACCACCGGAAATCCGTGCAGCCCAAATCGCTACCCCGGGGAGAGGCATATCGCCCTCGGGTATGCCTTCGGCATTACCCGGGGTTAACAGGATGAATCCCCCTTTCGGGGATTTATGGCTCCCTGCGCCTTAAGTCAGTGACATTGAGCGGAAGCTCGACCAAAGCTCGCAAAGGATTTTGCCCCCTTCTCCGGGAAATGCAATAAATTAGCATCGGATAGTGCGGATTTAATATAAATGTATTATCTTTGCAAAGGCTCATCTTTCAATGTTTCAAAAAAACTCAATATTGCTATGGCTATTGACAGGCGGTTAAAGAAAGCGGCGATTATCGGCATTGACTGCATACTGTGCAGCGCATTTTATATGGTCGTGTATAATCTCCTTTCCGAACGAATATTAAATGTCACCAAGCCTCCTTTCTTGCTTTTTCTGAACGGGGTGGTGCTGTTTTTCTTCTTTTGGGGAGCAAATAAGCTATATCATCGCTACAAGCGGCGTAAAAGGGCGTGAAATTGGCGGTCGCGGGCGAGCTTCCACTCGCCCCTACAGCTATGCGGAAGACCCCATCTGAAAACTGAAAACTAATAACAATGGAAAAAAGTAATCAACAAAATTATTGGGTGCGATTTTGGCGTCCCGCAAAGACACTTAAGCTATATATGTGGGCTGAATCTGCTGTGCCGTTCATCGTAGTAGCGGCAAACATGCTTTTCGGCACATCGGTAACTGATGCCGTAAACATGATTTGCTTGTGTTTCTCGGTCTATATTGCCTTGGCAAGCGTGTCGTTTGTGCCTGATGACGATGTAAGAAAGAGTGTCAGGTTGCAGTTAGTGGCAATATTGCTCCTGACAGTAATAAATGTGGCATTAACAATATATTTCAAAATATCAACTGCTGCGTAAGGCAGCACTAAATCGTATTGACTATGGATGAAAAAAGAGCAAATAAGCTCGGTCTTTTTGCCGGAATGACTTTTGCAATCGGGATTATTCACATATTAAGGACTTGTGGCGTGGAGATGTTTTCACGCGCTACAACATTTTCTGACATCCTCCCGCATGATTATCGCGGAGCATTAGGCATGACGATTCAATTGCTGATGTTCTATATCGGTGTCGAGCTGTTTTCACGCGCCTACAAAGCCGGATGTTCCATGGGCTATAGGGTTGACGGGGTGATTCTTGCTTCGTGTGTATTGTATTCGGTTTATTACGGCGACTTTTTCCATGCAATATCCCCGCTCGGTATATATGTCGGAGTGCTGGTTGACGTGTTTGTCACCCGCGCTAATGCCACCCGCGCCACCAACGCCTAAACCAGGGTCATGAACAGGATTGTGGACCGGATTTCTTCACCTGATTTTTTCGATCGGGCGTTTTTCAGCATATTGGCTGTCTCGTTATTGTATCGGTTAGTACCTGCAGAATATCTTGATAATCGGGCGGTGACTATAGTATATTCTTGTATTATGCTCGTGTCGGCTTTAATTGGCGCAGCTATGTTTTTCGTGAATTTTAAAAATCGGAAATTCCGTGCATGGGTGAGCATAATGTGGTTTTATGCATCTATCGAGACAGTGTTAAGACAAGTCTATGGATGACAACGTGAAAAATATGGAACACTCCGTGGCGCCGGGATGGAAATCGACGCTCGGCGATAATATGGGTAATATCATTATTGCCTATACGCTGATTGTAATGCCGGTGATAGCCTTCTTTAAGGAGGCTGTATTGCAATCGGTGATTCTTTCGGCACTCTATGGTGTGATGTATGTGACATTCGCCTTGGCGGTGGTGACTTACTTTGCAGTGTGTCGCCCCGGTCTCGGGAAATGGGAGCTATGGGTCAGCCTTTTTCTTCTCCTGTATTCATCCCAGATTCTTTACTTATTGGCATGTCAGTAAGGGTTATAATCCAGTGGGCGGTTGCCGTGTCGGCGGTTGTGGTGATTTTTGTGTGCGACAGGTTTAAGATTTCCGAGCGGTTTAGGTATAATCTGCGCTTGGTGTGCAGTCTCATTATAATGAATGTGGTTACGTGGGAGTTGCAAGACCGCTTCGGACTCTCGTTTTGGGGTGGTGCAGCCATCGCGTTAGCCGTTATCTGCATAATCGGGGCGCTCACTAAACTGCCGCGCAAAAGAGCATGACAATATTAAAAGTTTAGGGTTTAAGGTTTAGGGTTTAAGGTTTATGGTTTAGATGATACCAATCGCCTGAATAATCGAACTGCCGCCGACATTTGAACTTTTAACGGCTCGCTCCTACAACAGCCTGCAAATCAGATAGTATCGCGTAGCTGTAGGGGCTGCCGGAAGGCAGCCCGGTTGCGAGGATAGTGACGTTGCCCGCAGGGCATCATCCAAATTTAGCCGTAGCGTTGAGCGAAGCGAAACCTACGGATAGAAATCCCCTTTTATCCTTGTTTCCCGTTAGGGAATCATCACGGGGCAAATAGATGATTCCTATCGGAAACATCTTATCAGCAATTTTTAACCGGTGGTATCGCTACGCTCAACCACCGGCTATATACAGATGTTGCCCGCAGGGCAACATTACCTTGCGGTCGCCCTTCCACTTGCCCCTACGGCTACTACGACTGCCCGTTTACTAATGTCCCTAAGGTCGTTAGAGACCTTAGAGACCCTAACGACTCTGTCTGAGAACTGAAATCTGAAGACTAACAACTGTCAACTCATCTTTGCGCGGCGGCGATGGCGTCACGGAGCACGACGGCATTGTTGTGAAGTGTGTCGTGGGAGCCATAGAGCAGCGTGACCTTCTTATGCGCGGAGAGCTGTCGCACGAAATTGGCGAAGTCAGGGTTGGCATGAAGTTCTGCCATATAGCGATTTGCAAACTCGTCCCAACGGTGCTCGGGGTCAAGGTGATACCATTCGCGGAGGTCGGTCGAGGGAGCCAGCTCCTTCTCCCAAAGGTCGTAATGCAAGGTCTCGTGGCTCATGCCTCTCGGCCACAGCCGGTCGACAAGCACGCGGAATCCGTCGTCGGGCGATGCCGGCTCATAGGCGCGTTTCAATACAATCTCAGTCATAATAGTGTGTTTATTAATTGTGTCATAATTGATAACACCTGCGGGATTGATATGTTTTAATGTGACTGAAAATGTAGAAATATGGCGGTGGTTTGAGAAAGATTGAGTACTTTTGCAATCGCTTACAGCATATTGGGTGCATTGAGAAAAAATTATACAATAACCAATTATACAATTATATTTCATCAACATGAAATCAGCTAAATTTATTTTTGCGCTGGGTGTGGCTTGCAGTCTCACGCTTTCGGCTGCTGCCGAGGAGCATCTGAAGAGCCTCAACCCCGCTTATTTTGACAACACCACCCCCGCGGCAACCGACTTCTACAAGCATGTCAACAAGGGATGGCAGGAAGCTCATCCCCTCACCGCCGAACACGCACGTTACGGCAACTTCGACACTCTTAACGACTCGTCGGAGGTAAGGGTAAAAAACATTGTGCTTAACCTTGGCAAGACCAATCCCGAGCCGGGCACCGTGGCTTTCAAGGTATGGACCGTATATTCTCAGGCTATGGACTCTGCGCGCCGTAATGCAGAAGGCGCAAAGCCCATACTTGCCGACCTCAAGAAAATCGAGGATACACCCCATGAGGGGATGGAAGACCTCTTCCTCTGGATGCACGGCAACTACTCAAGCCCCTTCTTCAGCGCAGGCCCGATGGAAGACCTTGCCAACAGCAACGAGTATGCGATGTATGTGAGCGGCGGAAGCATGGGTCTCGGCGACCGTGACTACTACCTTCTCAACGACAAGCGCAACAAGGAAGTGCGTGAGGCATATCAGAAGCTTATCGTGAAGCAGATGCAGAACGCCGGCTACTCGAAGAAGGACGCCAACCGCATCATGAAGAATGTGATGAAAATCGAGACCGCGATTGCCGACTCTGCATGGACACGCGAGCAGAGCCGCAATATCCCCGCGATGTACAATCCCCGCTCGTTCGCCCAGCTCAAGGAGATGTATCCCAACATCAACTGGGATCGCTTCTTTATCGAGACAATGGGTATCGCGTCGCCTGAAACCGTGATTGTGACCGAGATTAACTCCGTCGCACAGTCCAACAATCTCATGGGCTCGCTCACTGACCGTGAGATCAAGGACTATTATCTATGGAAATATGTGGCACAGGCAGCCTCGAAGCTTTCCGACAAGTTTGCCGACACTTCATTCGAGTTTGCAAAGGTGATGAGTGGCGTGGAGCAGCAGCGTCCCCGCTGGAAGCGCGCCCTTGACGCTACCGAAGGCGCTCTCGGCGAGGCTGTGGGTCAGCTTTACGTCGAGGAATATTTCCCCGAGTCGTCAAAGCAGTATATGATCGGTCTGGTCGAGAATCTGCGCACTGCACTCGGCAAGCATATCATCAATCTTCCCTGGATGAGCGACGACACCAAGCTGAATGCCATCAAGAAACTCAACGCATTTACCGTGAAAATCGGTTATCCCGACAAGTGGAAAGACTACACCACGATGAACATCGACCCGTCGCTGTCATATTACGAGAATATGCACAATGTGGGCATGTGGCATCAGGCAGAGGAGTATGCAAAGTGGGGCAAGCCCGTTGACCGCACTGAATGGGGTATGACTCCGCAGACTGTCAACGCTTACTACAATCCGCTTGCCAATGAAATCGTGTTCCCCGCAGGTATCCTTCAGGCTCCCTTCTTCGACGCTGCTGCAAGCGATGCTGAAAACTATGGCGGTATCGGTGTAGTGATCGGTCATGAGATGACCCACGGCTTCGATGACCAGGGGTGCAACTTTGACGCACAGGGCAATATGGTAAACTGGTGGACTCCCGAAGACAAGGAGGCATTTGACAATATGGCGCAGGGTCTTGTAGAGCAGTTCAATGAAGTTGAGGTACTCCCCGGCCTGTATGCCAACGGTCAGTTTACGCTTGGAGAGAACATTGCCGACCAGGGCGGTCTGCGTGTATCGCGTACTGCATTCCTTGACTCGCAGAAGAAAAAAGGTGTCGACATCACCGCCGACTCTGCAAAAATCGACGGTTTCGACCCGATGCAGGTATTCTACCTTAACTACGCTAACATCTGGGCAGGCAATATCCGCCCCGAGGAGATACGCTCGCTGACCACAGGCGATGTACACTCGCTTGGTGAAAACCGTGTGAACGTGACATTGCGCAACATCACCCCCTTCTTCGAGGCATTCGGCATCAAGGAGGGCGACAAGATGTACCGTCCCGCCGAAGAGCAGGTTGTAATCTGGTAACCCTTCCCACCTGACATAAAAACGGGGTTGTGTCAATCGATGCAACCCCGTTTTATTTGCGCCAATGCTGATGAGTTTTAAGCTGTCGTCAGACAGTGTCCTTAAGGTCTCTAATGCCCTTAAGGACATTGGGAAACACGTAGCCGTAGGGGCGAGTGGGAGCTCGCCCGAAGCATTAGCAAAGATACAAATGGACATAAGAGTTCGTCAGATTTCAGCGCGTAGCCGTATGGGCGAGTGGAAGTTCGCCCGAATACCGTTCTCAACAATATATAATGATTTCCCGGAGGGATAATCTCTCTGTAGCCGGTGGTTGAGCGAAGCGATACCGCCGGAAAATGGTTACTGCTAAGATGTTTCCGATAGGAATCATCTTGGAACACGTTTGATATGGTGACATGCCTTTGATTTGTTTACAGTGTGGCGATTTTGGTGTCGAAATCGGTGCAGCGCCAGTAATGGGTGGTGATGCCGGTTATGCCGTTGAGTATGCCTTTGGAGAGTGTGTTGCAGAGGTCGCGCCAGTCGGAGGTTTGTTTTACCGCAGTGCCTGCAAGCAGATTAAGATTGTTTGCCAGAGCCTTTTCGCTGCCTACGGTTGTGTCAATATCCGTGACAAGAATAAGATGCAGGTTAATTCCCTGCAGATTACCACCGGCGGCTTTCTTGCATATCTCGATACTGTCGGTAAGCTTTTTCGGTATGTCGCTTTTATATTCCGAGGCTTTGCGATTAATCATGTTGATACACTTCCTATCGGTGGCACTATACCGATATACCATCTCCCAACTCTTCAATTCCGTAAAACATAGGGAGCGGTCAGAGGGCGACGGGGCAAGTGCGTCGACTGAACTGCATGACGGCAGTCCTTCGCTTTTCACATAATCTTCCTTAACCTTGTCAAAATCGAGGTTGGGATAGGTTGATCTGCCTGTGCCACACATATATACTTTATTGCACCGTGGCGAACACGCGCTGTGTAGATTGCACAGTGTCGTTACTTCAGCATCGGGATAGCCGCGCCTTACCGCGTTATATACTTCATTCGGGGTCATGGGTGCCGCTGATTTGCTTACCTTCTATACGTGCCTCATCCACATTCATGATGTCATTGAGCGGTCCGGCAAGTTTTGAGAATACATCGTTAAGATTGCCGCTTACATTTACGAAATCGCTCAGCGGAGCGTCGGCACTTTCGACAGCCATATAATAGTCCACTACATCCTCGATGCCGTAAAGAACTGAAAAATATCTTATACCCTGAACGAAATAGGGGCTGTGGGTGCTTATCACTATCGGGATACCGCTCTTTACCAGCAGAACAAGAATACGGGCAAATTCAACTTGCCACCGCGGATGGAGATGATTTTCCGGCTCATCCCATATAAGCAGGTTTTCGGGCGATATGAAATCACTCTGCAACAGCGACTGGATAACACCGAAACTTTTTATTCCCGATGCAACATTCCCGAGTTTTATCGAGTGACCGTCTTTAACAATACTTCGGAAAGAAATGGATTAAATGGCTGATAATCAATCAATTATCTTATCATAAATTTCATGAGGTAAATTATTGATTTTCAATCAATTACAGCTCATTAACCTTAAAATTTACCGAACCATTGTTTAACATAGACGATGCTTTGCTTTTTCTCATCGCTTGCAAAGTGACCGCCCATTATCTCTCCAAGTTCCGTCAGCAAATCCTTGTATTCTTCGCCGAAGAGTGAATCCAGCGTCGGGAATGGCGGTGTATATGACATTTTATTGGCAAAATCGGCAAGATGCATCGGTATGTCACGGGGTGCCGTCGCACCAGCAAGCCGGAACACATTGGACCGTCCAAGCTGGTCGAGAATATTGAGAAACAGAGGTGACTCAACGTAGGTGACATCGTTGAAAAATTCGCCGTCGGTAAATTTAAACGGCAATTCCTCTTTGTCGATTATCCCTATATCGAAATAACCGTTATTCCCTCTGGGGGAGGAAAGCCGAACAGTTGAATCTTTTCTGTCAAAAGAGGTGATTCTGTCGCCAAACTCGTTATTGCATATCTGGATAAATTCGCGCAGGATTGCTGATTGAGGGTCCTGAATCTTGTCAATCTGACGTCTGATTAGCTGGAAGTCGGATTGCGTCATGGATATTAGTCGCGGCGAACAGTTGGCTTCTTTAAGCGGTACAAGAATATCGTTTCTGATTGATTCTAACCGTAACGTCCCGTCGATAAGGTCGGAGCATATCCGATCAAGATCATCCATCAGCCAGTTGAGCACATTGGAAGAAATGCCGTTGGGATCATCCTCGATTCTCAAGTTCATGCGCCGGAATCTCATCTTGATATTTCTCAAGATGCTGTCGCGCCGGTAAGCACGTCCCCTGCCTATGGTTTTCAGCACAGAAAAGAGCATTTTGCCGATTGTGCTTTTGCCGGAGTCATTCTCTCCGGTGATTACAGTCAGTCCGTTAAGCTTTATGTCGGCACGGGCTATTTTGAGGATGTTGCGTAAATGTAGTTCCATGGCGGTAATGTTATTTTCTGCCGAAGTCGGCGGGAATCTCGCCCCATTTTTCGGTGTTCCACTTGATTATGCGGTTGGGGTAGGAGTTGTTGGCAAGCCATGTTTCGGCACGTTTCACGAGCGAGAGCAGTTTAGCGTTCTCGGGGGTGGGGGCGAGGGTGGTTTTCGCCCGGCGGTTGCGTACCCATGCCTGCGCGGTCTTGGAGTCACTATAGACAGGCATGGTCCATCCCTGTTGCTTGCAGAGCGCGAGTGCGTGTACAAGGGCGAGAAATTCACCGATGTTGTTGGTGCCCTTTTCCACGGGTCCGAAATGAAACAGCTCGGCTCCGGTTGCGACATCCACTCCGCGATACTCCATTCTGCCGGGATTGCCGGCGCAGGCAGCGTCGACAGCGATTGCGTCCTTGCATATCTCCGGAAATGCGTCATAATTGATTATCGGCGCTGCATGAGCGGCTATCGCGCGGAGGGCATACATCTCCTCTTTGTCATCGCCACGGAAGGCGCGGGTAGCTTCCTCTTGTGTCGGAAACGCCTTGTAGCGGGCGCCGGGGAAATTTTTTACCTGGTCCTCACACTCCTCCCATGAGTCATAGATGCCGGGAGCATGACCGGTCCATACAACGTAAAATTTTCTGTTAGGCATAGGTCAGCAGCAGTTTAGGAGAAGGTTGATGTCGATGTGGCGCAGGCCGGCAAGTTTTGCCACGCGGCGGTTGACGGTCTTGCCCATGAATGTCATGACGGCGTTTCTTACTTCAGGAATGAGGCGCACTGTGTCGGTAGCCGATTCGCAGTCGGCAATGCGGCGCATGAGCGGCATAAGGGTATTGCTCAATGCCATGGCGGCTGTGCGCGGCACCGCGTTGCCTATGCCGGTATAGCACACGCGCGAGTTACGGCGCTTCTGACCGATGTCGGATATATCCACGATTTCCAGCGACGGGAACATCGGTGCCGAGTCATAGTTTAAATCCATGATGATAACGCCTTTTTTCATGATGTCGACCAGGTCGGAGCCGATAGTGTAGCGGGGCGATACCTCGGTGGCGAGCACCACGTCGGCACTGCGCAGGGCGTTTTCAAGCACATGGGGGTGAATTGCCGATGTCACCACGCCTGCTCCGGTGACACGCTGCGCCTCGCGCAGGCGGTAGATGTCGTTGTCAAGCATACGCACCATCGCTCCGAGTCCTGTTGCCGATAGCGCGGCGGCACAGGCGGCGATGCCCGAGCCTATGATTGTGACCTCGCATGGGATTATGCCTGCGACGCCCCCGAGCAGTATCCCTTTGCCGTGGTCGGGACGCGCGAGGAGCGACGAACAGAGAGCCATGGCGGCGCGCCCGTCAATCTCGGCGAGTATATCGGCAAACGGTGTGTGACCGTTTTTATCGGTTATCTTGTCAATGGCGATGGTGGTCACATGACGTTTCAGAAGCTCTTTTACCGCTTCGGCATCCTGGCAAGTATCGTTGAGAAGCGTGAGCAGTAGTGCCCCGCGTTTCAGCCGCCGCGAGTCGGTGGAGGTTATCGGCGGCAAATGCAGCACGATGTCACATGCCAGCGCGGAGTCGCGTGACGTTACCTCGGCTCCCGCCGAGATATACTGCGTGTCGGTATAGTGGATGGCTGTTGCTGCGTCTTTCTCTATTTTTACCGAGAAGCCGGCATCGACAAGTAGCCCTGCACCTTCGGGCGTGAGAGGAAACCGGCGTTCATGCGCCGAAGTGCATGCCGGAAGTCCTATCGTGAGACTGCGCCGGCGGTCGGCGACTTGCATTTCCTGCGGCTGCACTATGCCGTGAGTGTCATTATCAACCATATCGCGCTATTGAATGTCAAGTTGTTGCAGAAATCTCCGGGCTGTATCTGCCTTCTCGCTTTCAGAGTCAAGCAGATCGCTACGGAACACTATTTTCGCTTTTGAGTAGTGGGGCATACGTCCTTCGAGAGCCTTCACGATAAAATCGCGTAGCTCCTCGTCGGTCTTTTCAGCTATGAGGGGGCGTTTGTGACGGCCGCGTTTAAGGCGTGTGAATAGCTTGTCAACCGATGTGTCGAGATACACTGTGGTGCCGTGAGCGTTCATCCACTCCATATTGTCGAAAAAGCAGGGTGTGCCCCCCCCGCAAGCCACAATCACGTCCTCAAACAGCCCAACTTCATGGAGCATGGCGCGTTCAAGCTCGCGGAAACGCTCTTCGCCGCGCTCGGCGAAAATCTCTCTGACAGTGGCGTGAAAGCGTCCTTCTATATAGGAGTCAAGGTCAATGAAACTGCGGTCGCTCATCGACGAGGCGATACGCCCGAGTGTCGACTTGCCGCAGCCCATGTAACCGATAAGAAAAATAGGTTGCATCGGTTGTGGCTTTTTCGTTTACCGCAAAAATAATAAAATACTTTTAATCGCGGGGCATCGTACCGCTACAATCTCATCGCAAAAATTGTAATAATACAATCAATATCGATGAAGTGTTACTTATAGTCTTTGATTTATAATCTACAAACAACGTACTTTGTAAAATGGATATAAAAGAAAAAATAGGAAAGCGCATCAAATCGATTCGTGAAATCCAGGGCATATCACAGAAGGAGCTCGCATATTCTGCTGATTTGGACCGCAGCTATATAGCAAGTGTTGAAAATGGCAGGCGTAATATCTCGATAGTCAATATCGAGAAGATTGCATCGGCGATGAAAATAACTATATCGGAATTTTTTGCCGGTGAAGAATTTAATTAAGAATAGTATGCGTTCAATAATCCCTAAATCTGTTCAGACCAAGATATACAAAACCGGGCAGACACGTGGCGCTGATGACGATGTGATATATCAGAATCGTGTCGCACGTAACAGCACCGTCCTTATCCCTTTTCATGAGTATGACAGATGCAAGATAGCACCCTCATGCAATGGGACATACGAAAATGGATTTATCGTGTTAATCAGTCCTGAGGATTATTTTGATGTCGAGACCTGCTGCAGTCTTGTCGAGAAAGGTCTGCGATTGGGTGAAAATCTGTTGGTTTTCTATGAGACACGCCATCAATGGAATCTCTATCCGCCGTTGGCGGGATGGCGACCTGCAAATTCAAGGATTGCTCCGTTAGAGGGTGAATATGTCGCGAGAGTTCCGGCTACCACTGCTGATGGCGAAAATAAGATATTAGCCGGTTTCAATACATCTAAAATGAAGGGAGCGGGCATAAGGGTATATGAATATGCCGATGCCTCGACAATTAAAGCATGCAGGCTTCAGCTGGAATATTTATTTTGGCATTGCAAAGATATAAAAGAACTGATTGCCGAAAGCGAAATGGATGAAACGATTGCGGCTCAATATATAAATCTTATGTCGCGTCAAGCTGAAAAATGTGGTCTGGCAGATAAAAATATTCTGATGAGGGAACGGATTATTGATAAAGAAGGATATACGATTTGTCCTCTTTGCCTTAAGCATATTTCTTCAAAAGGTTTTTGCTTCAGAGTCCCGCAAGCGGAGGGACGCAGCGTACCTGACTTGACCGTGACGGAAGTAAGCCTCTTTCATATACATGAATTGCGTACCGGTGAGTTCAATCATGTTCCATATAATTTAGGGTGGGGACACCATCATTGCAATGTGGTAGTAAAAGATTCCGGCATCGAACAGACCTTGCAATGGATGCGCGATGTAATACGGCGCAATGACCGTTATGACAGTGCTATGAATCAGAATAATGACGGCATCTCTCCTTTGTGAACAGCGGTACGCCTGAGCGCAACGTCAAATCCTTTTGCTTTGATGCGGTGTTGCATGTTTGTAATCTGTTTGCAATGGAGTCACACCATGATTTATCGATTTCTATTCCGATAGCATAACGGTTTTCCTGGAGGGCAGCTATAAGTGTGTTTCCAGAACCGGCAAAACAATCAAGCACAATGTCATTTTCAAATGTCGAACTCTTGATGCAATGAACAAGCAGGTCCAAGGGTTTTTCCGCCGGATGTTTGCCTTTGTAAGGTCTCACTGACGGAAAGGTCCAGATATCGGTAAATTCTATACCGGCATTGACCTCAAACGGACGGATTGCGTCCTCATAAACAGGTAGCGGCTTTTGTAACCCCGATTGAATCAATGCCCGACATATTTTTTCATATTGCTGTTTGCTCGGAATATTTCTTCCTGTCTCCCAGTTAGATACAGCACCTCCGTGGTTGACCTTTCCGTATGCTCCGATCATTTCTGTTAACTTGTGTCCTGACAACCCGCATGAAAGCCGTTTTTCTTTCAGTAGGGAACCGAAATATGATCTTTTGAGATTCCCCTCTAAGGCTGGCTCACAGAAAATTATTCTTTCGGAATGAGGATACCATTGTCGTAGCGCCTCTTTTTTCATTTTGCCTTTCCATCCGTCAAACCCAGGGTCATTAGGTTTTGTCCACACAATATGAGACAGGATGTTGAAATATTTTGACAGCATTACTTCGAGACGCGCTTCCATTGCTGAGGAACAGAACATGAATATCGAACCGTTGGGTCGTAACACTCTTTTCCATTCGGTTGCAAATTGTTCAATCCAGTTTATAAACTCTTCATCGGAATGAAAGTTCTTGTCGTTGACGATATTGCTTTTTTTGGTGCTGTGGTAAGGGGGGTCAGTCAATATCAATGAAATCGAATGGTCAGGGAGCAGTTTAAGTATGTTGAGCGAATCGTCATTAAACAATACTGCACGATTATTTTCTGCATAAATACGTGAAAATAATTGTGCATGTATGTTTTTAAATTCTTTCTCTCTGTTCATTTATCACCGATATTGACATTCTGCCTGCAAAGATACATATTCAGTACCCTTTAATCAAGTGCCGGGATGTTTTTATTGCAAGCTATCGGGGGCGGGTGTAGTAGAAGTAGCGCCAGAGGGGGGCTGCCATGAGTGCCTGAATGATTTTGCCGTCGCGCAACAAGGCAAAAACTTCATCGGGCGACATCAGGAGCACCTCTATATCCTCGGTGCGGTCAAGATGCTGAGCCGCCTGAAGAGTCACGCCTTCGGCTATGAAGGTGTGGCTGTAATTGGTCATGTTGGTAGGATTGGGCGCGATGGTCATAAACTCGCGCCAGTCACCTCCGGCATAGCCGGTCTCTTCAAGCAGTTCGCGCTTGGCGGCTTCCATCGGGTCTTCGCCCGGCTCCGCCACTCCTGCACATATCTCATAGTCGGTGCGCTGCAGCCCGTGACGGTACTGGCGTTCCATCACCATCTTGCCGTCGGCGGTTATGGCTATGACATTAATCCACTCCGGATATTCAAGGACGTAGTACTCGTCATGCTCTGCTCCCGTAGGAAGTTTCACATGGTCGCGCCTGGCGTGAAGCCACGGGCGGTCGATTATGTATTCGCTGTGAAGCAGCTGCCAGCGGCGGCTGTCGGTGATTGGCTTATCCATTGCTTTACTTGTATATGAGTGCTGTCGCGGAAGCGGCTATACCTTCGCCTCTGCCTGTAAATCCAAGCCGCTCGGTGGTCGTCGCCTTTACCGACACTGCATCTTCAGGCAGACCGAGGTCAGCGGCTATACGCTCAATCATCACCGGGATGTGGGGGAGCAGCTTCGGTGCTTGTGCCATGATGGTCACATCGACATTGCCTATCTTGTAGCCCGCTTCAGCAAGTATATCTCGAACTCTACGTAGAAGCACTCTTGAATCGGCACCCTTGTACGCAGGGTCGCTGTCGGGGAAGTGGTAGCCTATGTCGCGGAGAGCGGCTGCCCCGAGAAGTGCGTCGCAAAGTGCGTGGAGAGCTACGTCGGCATCACTGTGTCCGAGCAGTCCGAGATGATAGGGCACTTTTACGCCGCCGAGCCAAAGCTCACGTTCCTCGACAAGACGGTGCACGTCAAATCCGTTGCCTACACGTATCGAAGTCAGTTCCATAATTGCAAAATATGTAAGGTTAGCGGCGGCTGAACATATCTTTCAGTCCGTCCATGTCAAATGTAAGGGTGAAGCGGAGAGTCTGGTCAAGAGGGGATGTCTGGGCGGTGGCGAGCATGTATGACGCGTCGAGGCGCAACACATTCAGCGAGAATCCGGCTCCCATGCCGAAATACTTTCTGCCTCCCTTGAACTCGTTTTCGTAATAATAGCCCGCGCGCAAGAAAAACTGCTGGTTGTAGCTGTACTCGGCACCGATTGACATCGTGATTTCGCGGAACTCTTCCTTGGCTCCTCCTGGAGCGTCGGTAAACGACTTGAATATGCCGGTGATAGGCGACATATTTTCCCACTCTTCAGTAGCGTCAAGATATTGCTGCTGACCTTCCGGAGTGTCGGGATAGTCGTTTTTACGCGGTTTTGCGGGTACGAGGAGCTTGTTGAGGTCGAGCGAAAGGGCGAGTGTATGGTAATCGGCGAGCGGGAACATAAACGATGTGCCCAGACGCAGATTGGTCGGTAAAAATGCAGGATTCTCGCCATTATTGAAGCTCACTTTGGAGCCGACATTTGAAATGTCCCATCCCCATGACCACTGACACTCGTTGCGCCCGATGATAGGGTAGGTTGTGTAGTATCCCGACACGTCGACTGAGAATGCCGAGGCACCGGTTGACTGATCTCCGGCGTATGAACTGGAGAAACCAAGATCGGAGTAAATGTATCGGAGCACGACACCCATCGAGAATTTCTCGGAAAGTTTGCGGGAATATCCTACATCGAATGACAATTCGTAGGGGTTCAGCGACTGTCCGGTGCTCCCCTCGCCTGACGTGTTTACCTCGCCGAGCGAGAAGTAACGCAGGGAGGCGCTTATCGCCTGATTGTCGTATCCGCCCAGTTTCCAGTAACCTGAAAGGTTGGCGAGAAATATGTCGTTGACAATCTTGCGCAGCCACGGTGTATAGCTGAGCGACACGCCTGCCTGACTATAGGCAAAGGCATATTTAGAGGGATTCCAGAATTGCGAGTTGACATCGGGGTCGGTTGCCGCGCCGAGGTCGCCCATAGAGGCACCGCGGGCATCGGGAGCGATAGAAAGTGATGTGACACCGGTCTCGATAGGGTTGAACTCATCCTTGCTTTGGGTGGCAGCATAGCCGGGCAACAACATTGCCGTCGCCACAAGGACCAATATGGGTTTAAAATAACGAGTATTCATCTTGACGATAATATTACTCTATAATAACTCAAATTTCACGATTTTATTGTGATGGTGTGGCAAAACTATGATTTTGCCATCAATGTATGGACATTGCTTTGCGATGTAGGTTGGTAATCAAAGAGTTATGTAAACGTGCCAAAGGCACGTCCCTACATCTTGGCAGTTCTGCAACACCCTCCATACATGATGGATGCGGGCGAGCTTCTACTCGCCCCTATGTCGGCTTATATCTTGTATTGTGGTGTAAACCAAAGAGTTGTGCTTTGAGGCTTATTTTGATGATTCCTCTGTACTTCTTGGCTTTATGTCCTTGTGTATCTTTGTTGGCGCTTCTTGCAAACCTCGTTCGGCTTGCAAACGGCAAATTTTTTACAAATATTTTGGTAATCTGATTTTTACGGTTTATCTTTGTGCTAACAATATTGTTAATCAATTATGATAAATAAATTTGTTATGCAAAAAGATGTTGATAGACCCGATACCGAATCAAGGATTCTCCAGGCTGCCGAGAAGGAATTTCTGACCAAAGGTTATGCCGGGGCGCGCACCACCTCGATTGCCGAGGCGGCAGGTGTGACCCACGCGATGTTTCATTACTATTTCCGCACCAAGGAAAAGCTATTTGACAGAATAATGACCGAGAAAATAGCCTTGTTGAAGGATATTATGTCAAAGACGGTCATGGAGTCGGGGAAATCGCTGGAAGATAAGTTGCGCAATGTCATCGGGCAGCACCTTGATTTTCTTGCCGCCAATCCCGACATGCCCCGCTTCCTTGTGGGCGAGGTGTTCGGGTCGCCCGAAAGGATGGGAGCGTTGCTTGACAAGATAAAGTCATATTCCCCCTGGGTGGTAAGTCAGATGCAGAGTCTTATCGACACTTCCGCTGCCGAGGGGCTCTGTCGCCGAGTCGATGCAAAAATGCTGATACTCGATATCGCATCGCTCAATATATTCTCATTCATGGCATCGCCTCTGGTCAATGTCATTTTAGGCGGTTGCCTCGACGATATGGAGACATTTCTTGAGCAACGTAAGAAGGAGAATTTTGATACCATCATGCGGAAATTAGCTCTCTGAGAATATGAGAAAGGAAATCATAATATTGATATTGTCGATTTTGAGCCCGCTTTTGGCGACAGCCGGGCTGACGATAGAGCAATGTGTGGAAAAAGCGTGTGACAATTATCCCATGGTCAAGAAATATGACCTGCTTGCCTCCACACTCGACATAGACCTGTCAGACATTAACAAAGGCTGGCTGCCGAGAATTGGGGTCTATGGTCAGGTGACGGCACAAAATGTGGTGCCTTCTTTTCCGGAGTCGCTTTCAGGCGTACTACAACAGATGGGGCAGCCGATGAAAGGTCTTGGAAAGTTGCAGTACAAGGCGGGAGTGGATGTGTCGCAGACCATCTGGGATGGCGGCGTGTCACATGCACGGCGCGAACTGCGGCGCGCGGGAACGGCTGCGGAGCAGTCGGGGCTCGATGTGGAGATGTATGCCGTCAAGCAGCGCGTCGAGAATCTGTATTTCGCCATACTTCTGACCGAAGAGCAGATAGCGCAAAACCGCAATACGATGACGCTTCTCGACGCCACTCTTGAACGGCTGAAGGCGATGCTGCGCAACGGCACAGCCATGCAGAGCGATGTGGACATGATTGAAGCGCAGTCGCTCACTGTGGCTCAGGGTATTGCACAGGCTGAAAGCGCATTGAGCGGCTATCGCACGGTACTGGGAATGTTTATGGGCGAAAGTCTGCAAGGAGTGGAGCTGATTCGCCCCGACTCCGTGATGCCTTCCGAATTGCAGTCCGACCGTCCGGAGATAAGGCTTTTTGATACGCGGATTGTCGCTGCCGATGCTTCACGCCGTCTTGCCGACACAGCGTTGATGCCCAAAGTCGGATTGTTTGCGCAGGCATATTACGGTTATCCGGGTTTCGACTATTTCAAGAGCATGATAAACCGCGACCTGTCATTCAACATTATGGCGGGAGTGAAGGTGTCATGGAATATAGACTCCTTTTATACCAAAAGAAATGTGTCACGCCGTAACCGGCTTGATATTGCCGGCATAATGGCGGAGAAAGAGACATTCCTGTTTAATTCCGATATGCAGGTAGCTTCGCAACTGGAGAAAATCAGAGGCATCCGTGACGTGATGAAAGATGACTCGCGGATAATGGCGTTGCGCGCCAATGTACGTAAATCTGCCGAGTCACAGCTCCAAAACGGTATAATCGACACTACGGCATTGCTGACAAAAATCACTGATGAGAATCAGGCGGCTCTTACGGCGCGGTATCATGAAATCCAACTTGTTCAGGAAATATATAATTTAAAATACATCCTTAACCGATGAAAAAGATATTGAATCTCGTAGCAGTCGCACTATTAGTGACAGGCTGCAATAAAAACGCCGGATATGATGCTACAGGTATTTTTGAGGCGACAACAGTGACACTGTCATCGGAAACCTCGGGCAAAATCCTTTCAGTCAACGTGGAGGAGGGCGACAGTATAAGCTTGGGGGAGACCGTAGCGGTCATCGATACCACATTGCTCGTATTGCAGCAGAAGCAGATTGACAGCCAGCGCTTGTCGGTTGAAAACAGCTCCCCTGACATCGCGGCGCAGGCTGCTGCACTCCGTACACAGATAAGCCATCAGAAGCATGAGTGTGAACGATTTGGCAGACTGCTTTCCGATGGCGCTACGACGCAGAAGCAATACGACGACGCTCAGGCGCAGTTAAAGATGCTGCAAGGACAACTCGACGCACTGTTGTCAACGCTTAAAAATAGCCGCAGTTCCATATCGGACAATACCGTGGCATTGCAATATCAAACCGAGCAACTCACCGAACAGATAGCGAAAAGCACCATTGTCGCGCCACTGACCGGGACGGTGCTTGTAAAATATGCCGAGCCGGGAGAGTTTGCCACCCCCGGGCGCCCTATATGCAAGATTGCAAATCTCAGTGACATTTATCTGCGCAGCTATTTCACGGCTTCTCAGCTCGCCGACATCAAGATTGGTCAAAAGGTGACTGTGATAGCCGATTTCGGGGGCGACGAGCAGTATGAGTATCCCGGCACAATCACCTGGATTGCACAGGAGAGTGAATTTACTCCCAAGTCGATACAGACAAGGGACTCGCGCGCCAATCTCGTGTATGCCGTGAAAGTGGCGGTGAAAAACGACGGTAGGCTCAAACTCGGACAATATGGTGAGGTACGCCTATGAATCCCGCTATAGAGATTGCCGGTATCACGAAACGCTACGGCTCGCTTACCGCCCTTGACGGGGTGAGTTTCAGCGTGGCGAAAGGAGAGCTGTTCGGGCTTATAGGTCCTGACGGCGCGGGTAAAAGTTCCCTATACCGCATACTTGCCACGTTGTCGGTTCCCGATGCGGGACGGGCGATGATGTGCGGTCTTGATGTCGTGACCGATTACAAGGAGTTGCGCACACGCATAGGTTATATGCCTGAGAAATTTTCCCTTTATCAGGATATGACCGTATCGGAAAACCTGCATTTTTTCGCGTCGCTATTTGGCGTTGATATAAAGGATAACTACGACCTGATTGCCACGATATTCCGGCAGCTCGAACGCTTTCCCAATCGTCTTGCGGGGGCGTTGTCGGGAGGCATGAAGCAAAAACTTGCATTGAGCTGCGCGCTGATTCATCGTCCTGACATACTACTTCTTGACGAGCCGACGACCGGTGTCGATGCCGTGTCGAGAAGCGAATTCTGGGATATCCTGTCGACTTTGCGCGAGCACGGTATCACAATCCTTGTGGCTACCTCTTACATGGATGAGGCTACACGCTGTGAGCGCATAGCGATGATTAACAACGGCCGTATCCTTGCAGTGGATACCCCTGCGGCACTTGTCGATAATCTCGGCGAAAGACTCTATAATGCCATTGCGCGGGATATGTTCGGGTTGCTGACGCGGTTGAAAGTGATACCGGGCGTGATTGACTGCTATACGTTTGGTGCGACACTTCATCTGGTTATCGATGACCGGTTTTCAGTCGATGAGGCGGTTAGCTCATTGCGTCGTGACGGACTGTCTGACGTGAAAATCTATCCTGCAAAGGGCACAATCGAGGATTTATTTATCAAGCAGATTCGTGATGGAAAGTAACGACATTATAATATCGGTCAGGGAACTTACAAAGATGTTTGGCGACTTCACAGCCGTGGACCATATATCATTTGATGTCAGGAAAGGCGAGATATTCGGTTTCCTTGGCGCTAACGGTGCCGGTAAGACAACAGCAATGCGTATGCTATGCGGGCTGAGTATACCCACATCGGGTGACGGGAAAGTTGCCGGCTGTGACATAGTGACGCAGCCGGAAGAGATAAAACGACGCATAGGATATATGAGCCAGAAATTTTCACTTTACGGAGATCTCACGGTAAAGGAGAATCTGCGGTTGTTTTCCGCGATTTACGGTATGGGCGAAAGGGAGATACGTGAACGGTCGTCGCGACTGTTTGACGATCTTGAAATGACCGGTATGGAAAATACCCTCGTCAGGGATATACCGGTGGGGTGGAAACAGAAGCTGGCATTTGCCGCCGCTACCATCCACTCGCCGCAGGTAGTGTTTCTTGACGAGCCAACAGGCGGTGTCGACCCCGTGACACGCCGTAAATTCTGGGAACTGATATATAAGGCGTCTTCGGAGGGCGTCACAATATTTGTCACCACTCATTATCTTGACGAGGCTGAATACTGCAACCGCATGTCAATCATGGTCGACGGGCGTATAAGCGCGCTTGACTCGCCTGCTGCTCTTAAGCGGAAATACAATGTGTCGACTATCGATGAGGTATTTAGGATTGTGGCGGCTGATGCAAAGAGAGGAGACTGAAATCATGAGCATATTTCAATCATTAATAAAGAAGGAGGCGCTTCACATTTTCCGCGACAAGCGCACGATGCTTATAACGCTGTTGATGCCGATGGTGTTGTTGCTGCTCTTCGGATTCGCGATTTCAACCGAGGTCAACGATGTGAGGGTGGTAGTGACGGTTGACCGCCATAATGATGCGACGCGGGCAGCTATTGAGCGTTTGCGCGTCAATCCATACATCACGTTCAAGGGACTGGTGCCTGCCGGAGAGGTCGACGGGTTGTTGAAAAGAGGGGAGACTGATGCCGCCCTGTTTTTTAAGGACAATGACGGTAAGATTACCGCGCAGATAGTGGTTGACGCTTCCAATACTACTGTGGCGCAGGCTTCCACGGGATATATACGCGGAGTACTTACGGGCGCTGATGCTGCCAATGCGGTGTTGACCTACACGCTTTACAATCCGCAGATGAAGAGCGCATATAATTTAGTGCCGGGAATCATGGGCATGATTTTCATATTGATTTGCGCTATAATGACTTCGGTCTCGATTGTCAGCGAGAAGGAAAACGGCACGATGGATCTTCTGCTTGTGTCGCCGGTAAAGCCCGGTACGATAATATTCGGCAAACTCGTGCCATATTTCCTGCTGTCATGCATCATCCTGCTTATAATGATGACTATCGCCTACACGGTGCTCGGGCTTCCCGTGTCGGCAAACATAGTCAATGTCGTGATTGTCTCTCTGCTTTACATAGTACTGTCGCTGTCGATAGGACTCTTAGTATCAGCTATTGTCAACACCCAGCTTACGGCGTTGATTGTGTCGGCTGTGGTGTTCATGCTTCCCGTAATCATGCTTTCCGGCATGATATTCCCTATCGACAATATGCCGGAGATATTGCAATGGCTGTCGTGCGTCATTCCCGCGCGGTGGTACACGGCGGCAATGCGCAAGTTGATGATTCAGCAGCTCGACTTAAGTTATGTGATGAAGGAAATCGTCATATTGGCGGCGATGACCGCGATACTGCTCGTTGTCGCCATCAGGAAGTTTAACGCAAAGGGATAGATATTATGGATATAAGGATATTGAAGGCGCTGTTGAGGAAGGAAGTGACGCTGATGAGGCGCAACCCGATAATTCCGAAAATCGTGTTGGTGATGCCGGTCATGGTGATGCTGATATTGCCTCTTGTCGCTAATCTCGATGTGAAAAATGTAAAGGTTACGGTGGTGGATAATGACCGGAGTATCCTCTCGAGAAGAATTATCGCGGACATGGATGCTTCGGAGTCGTTGGAACTGTGGGCGTTGTGTGACACCCACGATGAGGCGATGCTGACAGTGGAGAAGGGTGATGCCGACGTGGTGCTGACAATTCCTGACGGATATGAGAAGGATTTTGTCACTTCAATGCCGCTGATTGATGTTGAGGCTAATGGAGTCAATGCCACTAAGGGTATGCTGGGAGCGCAATATGTCACGCAGTCAGTCACCGGTACAATTATGCAATGGCGGCTTGATGAGGGCGTTGATGTGCCGGACTCAGCCATAAGCGTAATCAACCGGTATAACCCCACGCTGAATTTCCGCAATTATATGATACCGGCTTTGATGGTGGTGCTGTTGATTATTATATGCGGTTTCCTTCCTACGCTTAATCTTGTAAGCGAGAAGGAGTCGGGGACGATTGAGGCAATGAACGTGACTCCGGTCGGAAAGCTGACATTTGTACTGTCGAAGTTAATACCGTTCTGGGTTGTGGGCTTGCTTGTGGTCACGGTCGGTATGCTGGTCGGATGGCTGGTCTATGGTCTTGTGCCGATGGGTAATGTCGGGGCGGTTTATCTTGCCACGATACTCTTCTCTCTTGTCATGTCATGCTTCGGTGTGGCAGTGGCAAATCAGTCGTCAACCATGTTGCAGAGTATATTTGTGATGTTTGCTTTCATCATGATCTTTCAGCTGATGGGCGGACTGTTTACCCCGATTGGGTCAATGCCGGAGTGGGCGCAGTACATTACCTACGCCATTCCCCCGCGATACTTTATAGAAATTATGCGCGCCGTATATCTGAAAGGGGCTACCGTGGCTGATTTGTGGAGCCAGTTTACAATGCTTGGTGTATTTGCCGTTGGATTGTGTGCCATCGCTGCCTTCACATATAAAAAGCGCGCCTAATGCGTCATGGGTCCGGGATGACTCAATCGACGCAGTTGGTAGAATACCATGATTAGGGTTACCACGGTAGCGGCAAGGTCGGAGGTGGGGAATGATGCCCACACGCCCTCAAGCCCGAATGTGCGCGGAAGCATAATCAGAAGCGGGATGAGAAAGATGACCTGACGTATGAGGCTCAGGAAAATCGACTTGCCTGCCATGCCGATGGACTGGAACAGAGCGGTTGAGATAATCTGGAATCCGACAAACCAGAATACGAGCGTGGCGATATGCAGTCCGTTGCCTGTTGCGGCAATCAGTTCGCGGTCGACGGTGAACGCCTTTGCGATGAGTTCCGGGAAAAATACCGACATGAATGCGCCGAGCGATGTCACTACGGTGCCTGCAATCGCAGCCGTCCAGAAGGTCTTTTTTACCCGTGAGATGTGTCCGGCGCCGTAATTGTAGCCGAGTATCGGCTGTATGCCCATGCTTATACCCACAACTATCATGCAAAGCAGTGACGTATAGGTGTTGAAGATACCCACGACTCCGACGGCTATGTCACCCCCATACCTGTAGAGCGACCGGTTGATGATAACATTTATAGCCGATGAGGTGAAATTTACGATGCTTGGGGCGGCGCCGATGCTTATTATCGCCCAGATGATATGCCATTTCAGACGGTATATACCGCGCGTGAAATGCACGGTGGAACTTTTACGGCAGAAATGTGCCAGCACGAAAAGCGCGCCCACAGTCATTGATATGTCGGTGGCTATCGCCGCACCCTTAATCCCGAGGTCGAGCGCGAAAATGAATATGGGGGCGAGTATGAGGTTACATCCGGCTCCGATAAACATTGTCACCATTGCCTGACGCGGATAGCCCGAGGCGCGCATGACATTGTTGAGGCTGTACATGATATTCATCACGAACATGCCCGGAATGAGATATGCCATGAAGTCGTGGGCGTAGGGGAGTGTGACTTCCGATGCGCCGAATGCCATCAGTATGTCGTCGATGAATATGGTGAATATGGTGAGATAAATAGCTGCGTTTAGAATTATCAGCACGAGGGCATTGCCGAGCACAAGCTCGGCACCGTGATGGTTGCGCTGTCCGAGCATTATCGACACTCGCGCCGCAGCACCGGCTCCAATCAGTACTCCTATGGCTGAACTTACATTCATTACAGGAAATGTGACGGCGAGTCCTGCGATAGCCTCCGCCCCGACACCCCTGCCTATGAAGATGCGGTCGATGACATTGTAAAGCGACATAACGACCATACCGACTACCGCCGGAAGGCTGTACTCCCAGAGCAGACGGCCGATGGGGCGCGTCGCAAGTGCCGACAAGTCACCGCCTACCTTTTCCATCAGTCGCGGCAGCTAAGTGTATGATAAAGATTGGCGCACCCGTCTTCAAGCAGGTCGAGCACAAGCTCAAAGCCTTCAGAGCCTTCATAATAGGGGTCAGGCACATAGTCGTAACGGGTTGCAAGAGTGACAAATTTCATCATCGGCACAATCTTGGCTTCTGCCTCGACTGTCGGCGCAAGTTCATGAAGGTCGCTTTCGTTGGATGCATCCATCGGGATAATGAGGTCAAAGTCGTCAAAATCCGACTGCCGGAATTTGCGCGAGCGGTGCGTGAGGTCATATCCGCGACGTTGCGCATGGACACGCATACGCCGGTCGGGTAGGTCGCCTGCATGACCGCCGTATGTCCCTGCTGAATCGATTATCCATGACTCGTTGTCACCGTTTGCATCTACAATTGACCGCAATACACCCTCGGCTGCCGGCGAACGACAGATATTGCCGAGGCACACAAAAAGTACCTTTACCGGCTTCTTGCCTTTCAATGAATTGATTGTGTCATCCACCCTGCGGTTTGCGCCATAGTTTGCCATAGTCACTGATATTTCCGATTGCACCGCAAAGTTACACAAAATTCACGACACCGCTCCCCCACAAAATATTAAAGACCTTTAATCTCAAAGATATTGAAGTAGCGTTGAATGATAATAATATAATCAATTTAAATTATATCATTGAATTAGGGCTTTTAATTTTTCCAAAACTCTAAATATATGATTCGAAGGATAGTCCCATTCTTCACAATGTTTCTGCTCATCTCACCAAGGGTAATCTACAACCGCTTTAATAGCGTTAATGCTTTCTTCAGTCAATAGTGGTTTTGAAATTATTTTTTCACGAGTAAAACCTGCATCACATATCCACGGATTTTCTCGAAAGAGGATATCTATAGAGGATGTTTCGTCCTCAGCTTTAACTATTCCTAAAACTTGACAATTCTCAATTTCAATGTCTTCATTTGGAGCAATGGTGTACCCTTCCGTTGTAATTAAAATAAATTCTTTCAAGGCTTTACTTTTTTATATTTTCCTTGACCCATAAAATCTATGAATCCTCTATCTCGTAAAATTTGAAGCTGTTGACGTAGTTTCGCTTGAATGAAATTATTATCAGGATATTTTAATTTTAGAAGATGCTCGAAATTGTAAAGATCTTTCAGTGTAAAATAATCGGACGGTATATTTTCAATACATGACATTGTATCCATTAGCCAACCACGAGCTTGAATATTATTGGTTTCAAGAGACTTGATAAATTGGTATTGATTGATGACGGATTCTGCAGGAGATATAATCCCGTTTTCGATTATTTTGATTTTTGCATCATTGGGGATTAAGCCGATATTTATATTACATCCGGTCCATCCGGCTCTTCTTGCCGTTTCTTTTAATGGCGTTCGTTTGACAATAACTGATGGAACAAAGAAAAATCCGGGGATAAATATTAGATTTGCCACTTTCTTGTCTGCATATCCCATCACAAATAAATTTGGATTGTTTGAGGAGGTGATTCGTTCAATCATCGTATTATATGCACCATCAGGTATAATTTTAGGAAGTGACTTTTGCCCTTCGTGACTCTTTAATTCAAAGTCAGATTTACATTTATCACAATAAAAATCAGCGACGGGGCGATTTGCGATATATTGATGCAGTATCGGTTCACCACATATGGGACAATACATATTTTCCCGTACCCAGGATTCAGTTATGACTCGTGATTTCTGGGCGTTACTTTTATAGCCAGCGGCTACTGAAATATTGAAGTTTAAATCCATACAAGCGCTTGCCGATGTAGTTATACGGAAATTTGGTAATATTTTATAACTATGGCTCGGAGATTAGCGGGGGCGGATGGCGGAGTAGATTGCGGAGGCGGTGGTTGTGGCGGCTTCGGAGTCGCCGAGGATTTCGCGCATGAGGCGGTAGCCTTCACGCTGGTTGTCGTAGCCGGGTCGTCCGGGGAGGATATTGGAAAGCTCCTTGCCTACAAGTGCCGGGGTACAGCGGTGCATGAGCATTTCAGGCACAATGCGGCGGTTGGCGATAAGATTGGGGAGCGATACAAACGGCACCTTCAATATCTTTTCCATTATCTGATAGGAGAGTTTGTTGCCGTTGGAGCGGTAACACACCACCTGGGGAGTATTGAGTAGGGCGCACTCCAGCGTTGCGGTGCCAGAGGTCACGAGCGCAGCCTTGGCATGGTGCATCAGCTCGAAGGTGGCACCGGTTATGATAGGAGTGCCCGGTGTGATGTAATAGCCGTAATACTGCAGGTCGATGCCGGGAGCGCCGGCGACAACAATCTGGTAATCGGTGTGAGGTGCCGCTGCCTGTTCCATAATCATGAGATCGTTTTTAATCTCACTCTTGCGGCTGCCGGGTACGATGGCTATTATCGGTTTGTCGGGGAGATTGTAACGCTTCAAAAAATCTTCTCTTGATGGCAATCGTCGTAATTTCTCATCGACCTCTTCCACTGAGGGATTGCCTACATAGGTTACATCGTAGTCGTGGCGACGCTTGTAGAAATCCACTTCAAACGGAAATATACAAAACATCCGGTCAATGTAGCGTTTGATCTCTTTCACGCGATGCTCCTTCCACGCCCATACTTTAGGCGATATGTAATAATACACTTTTATGCCGAGGCTGTGGGCGAATGCGGCAAGCTTGAGATTGAAGCTCGGATAGTCGACAAGTATCAGCGCATCGGGTTTCTGGAGGGCAATCGCCTCTTTGGCTCGCTTCAGGTTGGAAAGCACCTGGGGCAGATGTCGAAGCACTTCGCTGAATCCCATAAATGCCATGTCACGGTAATGGATTACGGGTTGCACACCGGCTTCCGCCGCCATAAGGTCGCCTCCGAGAAAGGCGAATTTTGCGTCAGGATCAACTTCTTTCAATGCTTTTACAAGCCGGGAGGCGTGAAGGTCGCCCGACGGCTCGCCGGCGGATATAAAATATTTCATCGCGTAATCTTTTTACCTGTGTTTACGTTTTAAGGTCTTGTCGTCGTTGTCACTGCTTCTCCGGCGGCACGGGGCGTGACAGGATATCGAAATTGTCGACATAAATCTCGGTCACTGTGCGTTTAATCGTGTTGCGGTCCTCCCATGTACGGTAACGAAGCCTCCCCTCGATATAAAGCTTTGTGCCTTTGCGGATATATTTTTCTGCAGTCTCGGCGGCACGGTCCCACATTATAATCCGGTGCCACTCCGTGCGGTCGGGCAGTTGGACACCCTCGGCGTTGACTCCACCTCTTTCAGTCGTGGCAAGAGAAAACGATGCCACAGGACGTTTCGACTCGATATATCGTATCTCGGGGTCTTGTCCTACGTTGCCTATCAGGATTACTTTGTTTACTGACATTAAGTAACTCTTAAAAATTAGTTTATATGTTTTTATTTCAGTAACCCTGCGGGCTGATATATCCTTACTCGTCTTTCCGGCGATTTCCCGGCTGTCAATCAGTCGTGTAGCCCGCTACACTCCTTCTCTCCACCCGCAAAATCTCTCGGAAATACTTCATAATTATATATCAGCTAATTTTCGCGAGTTACTTATCGGATTATTTTATGCATTACCCTCATTTTGCCGACGCTTTCAGCCCCTCGATTACCGAAGTGGTAAATCCGTGGGCTTCCATCGCATTAAGACCCTTTATGGTTATACCGCCGGGAGTGGTCACCTTGTCAATCTCCACTTCGGGATTGTTGCCTGTCGCTTCCAGGAGCGCGACCGCTCCTTTCATTGTGGCGAGCATATAGTCGCGCGCCTTGTCAGGGTACAACCCGAGTTCGACTGCACCTTCAGTCGCGGCGCGCACGTAACGCATCACATAGGCGATACCACATGAACACAATGCCGTTGCCGCCCCCATAAGTCGCTCCTCGATGACAGCAGTGGAGCCAAGACGGTCAAATATCGCCACAACGTCGTCAACGCTCTGCTGCGACGCCCCGTCATGGCAAAGGAATGTCATGCTGCATCCTACCGACATGGCGGTGTTGGGCATGGCGCGAAACAGGGTGCGGTCCGATGAATAGCGGTGAAGCATCCCGTCTATGTCGGCAAGCGATATGCCTGCGGCAAGTGACACGATAGACTGTTCGCGAAACGCTATGCGCGGGGCTATTTCTTCCAGTACGCCGGGAAGCACCCACGGCTTCACTGCAAGTATGATTACATCGGCGCCCTTTATCGCCGCGCCGTTGTCGGTCATGGTGACAATGCCCGGTGCAGAGGCGGCGACTTTATCAAGCACATTCTGATGAGGTCCGGCAAGGGTGATGTCGGCGGCTGCGAAAGTGCCGCTTGCCACGAGTCCGCGCGCAATCGCGCCACCCATGTTGCCCCCTCCGATTATGGTAAGTTTCATGACTTAGGGTTTGCTGCCGCAAGCTGTCGCTTGAAGCGGGTGAGAAATTCATCGGCTTCCTCCATGGTGAGACAGAGCGGGGGGAGCAGACGTATGATATTGGTGCCGGCGGCTCCGGTAAACACTTTCTCTTCCTTGATGAGGCGTGACCGGAGTTCCTTGGCGGGGTATTCCATCTCGATGCCGATCATTAGTCCGCGACCGCGTACCTCTTTTACGCCGGGAAGCCCGCGCAGATTGTCAAGCAGATATTCGCCCACCTTGGCGGCGTTATCGACCAGATTTTCGTTTTCAAACACGTCGAGCACCGCGATTGCTGTGGCGCAGGCAAGATGATTGCCGCCGAAAGTGGTACCGAGCTGTCCGTAAGAGGGGATGAACTCTGGACTTATCAGCACACCGCCCATCGGGAAGCCGTTGGCGATACCCTTTGCGACGGTTATGATATCGGGACGGATGCCCGAATACTGGTGGGCGAAGAAGCGTCCCGACCTTCCGTAGCCCGACTGTATCTCGTCAAGTATAAGTACCGCGCCGCAACGGTCACACTCCTCACGCGCCACACGCAGGAAATCGTCTGAGGGTATGCGGATGCCCCCGACACCCTGTATGCCTTCGATGATTACGGCACTTACGTCGCCCTTGTCAAGTTCCTTGATGAGAGCGTCGATGTCATTTAGCGGAAGGAAGGTTACATGGCCGTTGTCATTGAACGGCGACACGATTTTAGGATTGTCTGTTACCTCGACTGCGCCAGATGTCCTTCCGTGGAATGCCTTGCCAAACGCGATGACACGTGACTTGCCGGTGTGGAACGACGCGAGTTTCAACGCATTCTCATTTGCCTCCGCGCCGGAGTTGACGAGAAACAGCTGGTAGTCATCATAGCCCGACACCTTTCCGAGCTTCTCGGCAAACCGCTGCTGGAGCGGATTGATTACCGAGTTGGAGTAAAACATGAGCCGCGAAGCCTGCTCGTTGATAGCCTTGACCACTACGGGATGGCAATGTCCCACCGATATTACGGCATGACCTCCATACAGGTCGAGGTATTCGGTGCCGTGGTTGTCGTAGACATGGCATCCCCTGCCTTCTACTATCTCTATGTCGAAAAGCGGATATACGTCAAATAGTTTCATTATCCTGTCAGTGTTGGTTGATTAAAAAGCCGAGGGCTTGAGCTGAAGACCTACGCGTTCATGAAGTCCGAAAAGAAGGTTCATGTTGTGTACCGCCTGTCCCGATGCGCCCTTGACCAGATTGTCAATAACCGATGTGATTAGCAGTTTGCCGTCGATTTTGTCAAGATGGATTATGCACTTGTTGGTGTTGACCACATCTTTAAGGTCGGGAGCCTTGTCGGTGACGAAAGTGAAGTTGTGGTCGGAATAGTAATCCTCGTAAAGCTTACGCACCTCTTCAAGGCTCACCGGACAGTCGAGATAGACCACCGCCATGATACCGCGCGCGAAACAGCCGCGCATCGGTATGAAGTTTATATCGGCATTGAAGCTTGACTGGAGCGACGACAGTGACTGGCGTATCTCGGCGAGATGCTGATGGGTGAACGGCTTGTAGATCGACACATTGTTGTTGCGCCACGAGAAGTGGCTTGTTGCCGACGGTTTCACGCCCGCACCTGTCGAACCGGTTATAGCCGTCACATGAATGTCACTGTTAAGCAGCAAGTTTTTTGCAAGCGGCAGCAGTGCGAGCTGGATTGCCGTCGCGAAACATCCGGGATTAGCCACGTGCTTTGCCCCGCGCACTATGCGCTTGCGGTTAAGCTCCGGAAGACCGTAGACGAAGTCGTGGGTACGGTCCTCGATGCGGTAGTCGGTAGAGAGATCGACTATGCGCAGGTCTTCGGGGATTTCGTGGCTCTCCATAAACTTGCGCGTGTCGCCGTGGGGAGTGCAGCAAAACAGCAGGTCGATTTCATCAAGCGGTGTTTCGCTTGTGAATCGCAGGTCGGTCTCGCCGATAAGTCCTTGATGGACATCGGCAACGGCGTTGCCTGCGTTGCTTGCCGAGTTGACCCACTTGATTTCCACGTCGGGATGATTGATGAGCAGTCGCAGAAGTTCGCCCGCCGTGTATCCGGCTCCGCCTATTATACCAGTCTTTATCATGCCTCCGGTGATTTGTTGTTACGTTCCTGCACGGAGTAATATATCTTCATCTGGTTGCCGAGAATCTTGGTGAAGCCTTTCACGTCATCGGCGGTCCAGCCCTTGCTTACCTCGCCATACTCTCCGAAAGCGCTCTTCATAAGGTCGAAGTCGCTTTCCACGCCTACTGTCACGAAGCGATAAGGCTTCAGGTCCACGAGTACACGCCCGGTCACGTTGCGCTGCGACGATTCAAGGAAACGCTCGATGTCGCGCATCACCGGCTCAAGATACTGTGCCTCGTGAAGGAACATGCCATACCATGTGCCGAGCTGGTCTTTCCAGTATTGCTGCCACTTTGTGAGGGTGTGCTTCTCAAGCATCTTGTGTGCCGCGAGAATCACCATCGGTGCGCCTGCCTCGAAGCCTACACGTCCCTTTATGCCTATGATGGTGTCGCCCACGTGCATATCCCTGCCTACGGCGTATGGAGCTACCAGTTCCTCGATTTTCTGTATCGCCTTCACCTTGTCGGTAAACGGTTCGCCGTTGACCGCCGCGATTTCGCCCTCCTTGAAGTCGATGGTGAGGCGGCTGTCGGCTGTCGCCGTCATCTGTGTGGGATACGCCTCTTCGGGGAGGGTCTGGTTGCTGTGGAGTGTTTCCTTTCCTCCGACCGATGTGCCCCAGAGACCTTTGTTGATTGAATATTCGAGTTTCTTGAAGTCGGCAACATAGCCGTGCTTCTTAAGATACTCGATCTCATACTCGCGGGTGAGGTTCATGTCGCGGGTAGGGGTGATAATCTCGATTTCAGGAGCAAGAATCTGGAAAGTGAGGTCGAAACGCACCTGGTCGTTGCCTGCGCTCGTGCTTCCGTGAGCCACATACTTCGCTCCTATCGACTTGGCATACTGGATGATGGCGATAGCCTGGAATATACGCTCCGAGCTTACCGAAATGGGGTAGGTGCCGTTGCGTAGCACATTGCCGAATATCATGTATTTGATGCTCTTTTCGTAATATTCCTGGGTGATGTCGAGTGTGGCATGTCCCTTTGCCCCGAGGTCGAGGGCGCGTTTCTCGATTGCCTTCAGCTCTTCGGGAGAAAAACCTCCGGTGTTGGCGATGGCGGTATACACGTCGTAACCGCAATCTTCACTGAGATATTTTACTGCAAATGATGTGTCGAGTCCGCCACTGAATGCGAGCACTACTTTTTTCTTGTCTTCCTTCATAGTCGAGGTGATTTTATGAGGTGAGAAATAATTATGATTTTTCGTTGATATGGAATTTTACCTCCGCCGGGTCGTATAGAAGTCCTGTGCAGAGACATTTGTGACCGCCGTTGCGCTGGAGTATGTCGAAATTGACACAGCTTTCGCAGCCGCGCCAGAAAGCGGCGTCGGTGGTAAGCTGGTCAAAAGTCACGGGGCGGTAGCCCAGTTCGTAATTCATCTTCATCACCGCCGCGCCGGTAGTGAGGGAGAATATCTTTGCTTCGGGAAACATCTCGCGCGACAGCTTGAAAATGCGCTCCTTTATGCGCTTGGCAAGTCCTATGCCGCGATATTTGTCGGCAACGATAAGTCCGGAGTTGGCGACAAACTGCTTGTTGCTCCAGCATTCGATATAGCTGAAGCCGGCAAACTCCCCGTCGTGGAGAGCCACCACCGCCTTGTGTTCAAGCATCTTCTGCTTGACATATTCGGGAGAACGCTTGGCGATACCGGTGCCGCGCACTTTTGCCGCACGGTTGATGGTGTCGAGGATTTCCTCTACATAGCCTACATGCTCTTCCGAAGCAACAACCACTTCAATTTTCGACGGGTCAATCATTTCTGTTAGTTATAGTGATAATTTTTGAGGTTTAGCCGGAGGACAATAGGCATCAAGCGCTGCGGCTATCACCTTCGGCGGGAAAAAATTCTGGAAATAGGCGAGTATCTCGCTGTGTGACACATTTTCGGCAAGCACCACTATCACCGTGTCGGCTCCGGCTATCGTGCCGAGGATATAGGGAGTGTCGAGGCGGTCGAGGTCGTAGGCGAGTCCGCTGGCATAGCCTTCGAGAGTACGTATCACGAGCATCGTGCCGGAAAAGTCGAGCGACTGCACCGCCGGATGGGTGTCGGATTGTGCCGTTGAAGGTATCGATTCGTAAATCTCGTCTTCAGGCACATCGCCGGGGCGTGTCACTATATAGCGGTAGCCTCCCCAGTCGGCGGCGACCTTGGTGGTCTTCAACGCCTTGAGGTCGCGTGACAGGGTAGCCTGTGTGACTTTGAAACCGCGCGCGGCAAGCAGTCGCGACAATTCGTCCTGACTGCCTATGCGGTTGTTGGATAGTATCTCAACAATCGCCAATAAGCGCGTTTGCCTTCTACTCATACCTTTTTCTTTGAGAAAATTTTATTTGAGACGGCAAATTTAGTGACAAAATATCATATTCGCGCTATAATTATGAATTTTTATACAATATTTTTGCAAAAATGTAATGGCGCGAAATGTGATTGAATATAAAAATGACAGGACTCCGGATGATAATTGATTAATCCTTAGTGGATTATAATTGTCCCTGTATACAATTTGTCAATCCGGAGTCCTGTCGATATGTGGTTTAAAGCCCGAAGGTGATTGTCGTGAAGTAACGGAGCGCACCGCCGATAGAGTATTGTGGCGAATATTGCAGCGTGACGTAGCCGCTGTTTGGCGCAAACCATGTCGCTGTGACCGATGCTCCGCTGGTTACATAGTTGACCGGTGCGCCGTAGGTGCTCATCAATGAATTGTAAAGCGATGTATAGCGCATCATGTCGGGATAAGATGTAGAGTACAAAAACTCGGAACGCATTAGTCCGCCGTTGCCGTAATAGAGTGTGGCGTCGGGCCAGTAATAGTTAAACTGGTTGACATCACGCAGATACACGCGGTTATCGCCGTAGCCGTCTACGATGTAGCCTCTGCCATACAGGTAATCGAGCGAGATGTTGAACCCTGTGCCGAATGTAATGCCGAGAATCGCCGAGATTGCCGGTGCGTGGGGACGCGGACGCCATGCGGGAGGAGGCACCGGGCGTGTCCAGCCGTGAGCTATCGGGCGATGGGGGCGCATCGGAGGAGCAACCATCGGAGGACGATGCGGACCGCCGGGACGGGGAGGTGCTACGTGTCCGTGACCGCCGCCGTTGGGATGACCGAAATGCCAGTCGTTGCCCGGACGGTTGTTACCGTGGTTCCCGTTATTTCCCGGACGGTTATTATTCCCGTGATTCCAGTCATTGCCCGGTCTATTGTTGTTACCGGGGCGGTTATTGCCATGGTTTCCGTTATTACCCGGTCTATTGTTGTCGGGACGGTTGTTGCCATGGTTTCCGTTGTTGCCGGGACGGTTATTGTCGGGGCGGTTGTTGCTACTTGGACGGTTATTATTGTGGTTGCCGTTGTTTCCCGGACGATAATTGCCGTGATTTCCGTTGTTATTATGGTTGCTGTTGTTGCCTGAGGCAGGTCGTGCTGACGGTCGTGTGGAGGCAGGGCGGCTGCCGCCATTATTGGTGGGACGCTGTGCCGTGGGATGATTGCCGCCACGGTTGCCTGATGTCCGGTGGTTTTGTGCGTCGACCATCGGCGTCATTAATGCCAGACTTAGAAAAGCCACGGCAATTTTCTTTAAAATACCATTCATAGCCGTCATTATTAAGTTTAGAAATGGGTTTATCTACATAATAAGACACGAAATTACTAAAAAGTTTAATCTCCCGTCAATATTAGTGGAAATACTCCGGATCTAAATTTCACATAAAAGCAAGATGCCCGCATTTTTAGTTTGGGCGTTTTGTGGTGAATGTTAGTTGCTGCCTGTTCCAATGACAATAGATAGTGAGCGTGTCATCGGTTAGGCTTAAAATTTTAGCACACATAAATCCATATTGATCTTGAGTTACGATGTAATTGCCGCTTTTATATAACCCAATTTTTGAGGCAATAAAAGTTTTATCTTGGCTCGGGGATAAATAGTATGGGACAGCAGCCTCACGTCTACTATTGTTAGAATATAAAAATGAAATAAATCGATTATTTTCTAAGCGGATTCCTGAGGGTCTCTTTTATTGTATTCTTCGTCAACAAATTTAACATACCAGTCTTTGCCTTCGAGCAGTTCCGCGGGGTAAGTGTCATTGTTTTGAGCCGACAGGGTAGCGCAGTAAATGATGATTGTAAGGAGGTAAATGACTTTTTTCATTGTTTCCGATAATAATTGGTTGACGGTGAGGGGGTGGAGTAAAACTCCATACCGGAAAGATATTATGAATTGTTGTCACTACCAAATATAAATGCAAGAATTGTCATCCATTGTGAGGAAAAAGATAATAAAGTATTATTGTGCGCCATACGTTACCCTGTGGCTGTTGCAACGCCCTCGCACCATGCCGACCGTGATACTAATTATGGAGTGGACGTTGCCCGACAGGGCATCATCCAAACTTAGCCGTGGTGTTGAGCGAAGCGAAACCCACGGGCTGCTTGCCTCCCCTCTCGTTGTTTCCCGATAGGGAATCATCATGAGCACTTTTGATGATTCATGCGGAAACATCTGTTTTTGCATCTCTTTCCGGTGGTATCGCTTCGCTCAACACCGGCTAAGCAATGATGATGCCCTGCGGGCAACAGACCTTCTTGGTGTTGCTCGGGTATTCGGGCGAACTTCCATTCGCCCCTACAGCTACGCTCTGATTATCACATGTTTAATTTGCTACATGCCGGGACGTATCTTTATTGCGGGGAGCGCGTAGCAGTAGGGGCTGCTGGAAGGCAGCCCGCACACGCCGACCGAGATACTAATGATGGCATCGATGATGCCCTGCGGGCAACATGCTTTCCTGGTGTTACTGCGGAAGGGAAGCGGGGCCGTCGTGGGTATAGCGGAAGTAGTCAAATGAGGCTTTTCCGTTGGTGGAGCCGGTCGTGTAGCAGTAGAGACCTATGTGGTTTCCTTTCCAGTCGTGGGCCTCGGTCTCAAACGGCGAGCCGAGCGGCATAAAATGCTCCCCGTCAATGCTTACATGATATTGGTTGACGTTTGCCTCAGTGTCGATGTCGAGACGCAGATATACTGTGTCGCAATTTTCGGGAAGGTCATGTCGCTCTACAATACTGTCAATCTCCATATAAAGCGACCGCTTCCCGCCAAGATTTTCCACCCCTGCGCCTATATGTCGCTTGCCTATCGAGACTATGCCGCATCTTCCTCCGTCGGGCAACCGGGAGAAGTCAACCTTTGTCGATGCGCTGCTGCGGTAACCCATGATTTTCTGCACAAGCTGATTTCTTGCCGTACGCAGGCGCGGGGATTTCATCGGCGTTATATTTAGCCAACCGTCGCTCACGGATATATATGCCGAATCGGGATTATGGTTAAACTGCCACTGTATGCCGGGACGCATACCTGAAAACTCGTCGGATGACTGCGGGGTGTAAGGCTTGCCGCTCACTCCGGTCGACGGCTTACGACACACTTTCATAGGCTCTCCTACACCGTTGCCGTCGTAGTCAGTGCCGATTTCAGGGAAGCCGTCGCGCCACACTACCGGTTGCAGATGAAGTACCCTGCCGCGCGGTCCTGCCGACTGGAAATGATAAAACCACCATTCGCCGTCGGGGGTGTCGACAAGCGCACCCTGATGAGGCCCGTTGATTTCAGTCGAGCCGCGTTCAAGCACACGCCGTGACTCGTAGGGTCCATATATGTTTTTGGAGCGCAACACTGTCTGCCACCCTTTGCTCACGCCTCCTTCGGGAATACTCATATAATAATAGCCGTCGCGCTTGAAAATCTTGGTGCCTTCAGCCACGGGACCCCGGTACACTTCCACGCCGTCGTCAAGCAACTCCCGCCCGTCGGGACTCATGCGATGCAATATGATAGGACCCGCTCCATGGCGGCTGCGCCCGAGGTAGGCAGTGCCGTCATCATCCCAGAAGGGGCACGGGTCTTCCCACTTTTCAATCCCTTTTACCAGATGAAGCGGCTCCCACGGTCCGGCGGGATTGCTTGCCGTAGTCATGAAGAGACCTTCGTCGGGAGTGCAGACAAAGATCCAGAATTTGCCGTCGTGGTAGCGCAACGCCGGTGCCCATGTGCCTGACGCATATTTTGTCATGTCGGAATAGCCGGGGAGGTCGATGCTGTCGTAGACACGGCTTATTATGCGCCAGTTGACCATGTCGTCTGATTCAAGAATGAGCATCCCCATGTAGTGAAACTCCGAGCAGGTCATATAATATTTGTTGCCGACACGTATCACGTCGGGGTCGGAATAGTCGGCGTTAAGCACGGGATTGGCGAATGTGCCGTCGCCGAGGTCGCCCCAGCGGAGGTCGGAGTCGGCTGCCGCCGTTGCAGGCATGACAATACATGCCGCGATAATCATTGCATTCAGTGGATTCATGGTTTATTGAGTTGTCAGTTGGGAGTTGTCAGTTTTCAGTTGTCAGTTGTCAGTTTTCAGTCGTCAGTTTTCAGTCGTCAGATTTCGGTTGTCAGATTTCAGGTGTCAGTTCAGAGGGAGTTGTAGGGCAGGGAGAAGGTGTCGCCGAGAGAGATGTCGCCCGTCTGCAGCCCTTTCTTGAGCCATCGCATGCGCTGGTCGGAGCGACCGTGGTTGAATGCGTCGGGCACAACATATCCTTGCGCTTTCTTCTGTAGATAATCGTCGCCGATTACCGATGCGGTGTTGATTGCCTCTTCAAGGTCACCTTCTTCAAGTGAGTTGAACATGCGGTTTTCGTGGTGTCCCCACACTCCGGCAAGAAAATCAGCCTGCAGTTCTATGCGTACGCTCTCTTTGTTGGCGTCACTCTCGCTCATGCGCGACATTTTGGAATGTGATTTGTCAAGTGTCCCGAGAAGATGCTGCACATGATGCCCTACCTCGTGGGCTATGACATAGGCGTAGGCAAAGTCACCGTCAGAGCCGAGGGTGCTGCGCATCTGGCTGAAAAACGACAGGTCTATGTAAAGACATTCGTCGGCTGAGCAGTAAAACGGTCCGGTGGAAGCGGTCGCATTTCCGCAGCCGCTCTGTACCGCGTCGTTGAACAGCACCAGTGTCGGTGGCTCATAGGTCAGCCCCATCTTATTGAATTCCTCGGTCCAGACATCCTCGGTCGAGGCAAGTATCTGTCGGGAAAACGTGGCAAGTTCCTCTTCCTGGGCTGTCGGGGTATATTGCTCCGTTGTCTGTGCTCCTCCCAGCGAGGAGCTGACCCCGCTGTTGAGCACATCGAGCGGATTGCCGCCCATAAGCCAGGTGATGATTCCCACTATGATAAGTCCGCCTATGCCCAGACCTCCCGCCTTGGCGGAAAATCCGCTACGTCGTCCGCGGCGGTCGTCGATATTGGAGCTTTGTCGTCTTCCGTTGAGTCGCATGGTCGATGAGTTAGTTTACAAGTAATAACGCAAATATACGTAAAAAGGTCGAAAAATAAAATCGGGGATATGCGCAGTGCATACCCCCGATGTATCAGAAAACGGAATTTACGTATTATTTGTCGTGGTCGTTACCTACTTTCTCCACCACGGCGGCATCGATGACAGCAATGGTGGTGAGGTTTACGATGTCGCGCACCGCGGCATCCACGCTGATGAAGTGGATAGGCTTGTTCAGACCCATCTGGATCGGACCGATAACCTCGCCCACACCCATCGAAAGTAGCATCTTCCACGCGGTGTTTGCCGAGCTGAGGTTGGGGAAGATGAGGGTATTGACATCTTTGCCGTTCAGGCGGTTGAACGGATAGTTGGTGTCGCGCACCTTATTGTTGAGGGCGAAGTCAATCTGCATCTCACCGTCGACGGGAAGCTCGGGATACATCTCCTGCATACGTGCCGCCACGTTGTGTACGATGCGTGACCCGTGGAGCTTGCTGGCACCGAAGTTGGAGTAAGAGATGAGTGCCATGACAGGTTCATGGGCGAAATATTCCACAGAGTTGCGGGCAAGACGGGCGATGTCAAACAGGGCGTCTTCATCGGGATGACTGTTGATGGTGGTGTCGGCGATGAAGTAGACACCGCGCTGTGTCTGCAGTATGTGCATTGTGGCGAAATGGTTGTAAGTGGGGCGTATGCCGATTACTTCCTTGGCTATTTCCGCCGGAGTGAGGTTGCCTGAATATGTGCCGGCAATCATTGCATCGGCATCGCCACATTCAACCATCAGCATGCCGAAGTAGTTGCGGTCAAACATCAACTCGAGAGCCTGGCGGTAGGTCATGCCGTCGCGCTGGTGCTTTTCGGTGAGCTTGGCGGCATAGCGTGAGCGGCGGTCAGCCTCGCGGTCGTGACGCAGGTTCACGATTTCGATGCCCTCGATGTTGACGCCGAGACGTGCGGCGCGTTTTTCGATCATCTCCTCGTTGCCGAGCAATACCGGGATGCAGATGCCCTCCTGATATGCGCCGACAGCCGCGCGGAGCATATTGTCGGTGTTTGCCTCGGCAAATACGACGCGCTTGGGATTGCGCTGTGCGGTCTCGGTGAATCCGCGCATAAGCTGATTGTCATAGCCCATACGGCGGCGAAGCTGCTCGTTATAGGCTTCCCAGTCGGTGATGGGACGCGTTGCCACGCCCGATTCCATTGCGCCGCGCGCGACGGCGGGCGCTACTGCTGTAAGCAGGCGCGGGTCAAGAGGCTTTGGAAGTATGTAGTCTCTGCCGAAATGGAGATTTGACATGCCGTAGGCGGCATTTACCACTGACGGTACGGGCTGCTTGGTCAGCTCGGCGATAGCCTTGACTGCCGCAAGCTTCATCTCTTCGTTGATTACAGTGGCGCCTGAGTCGAGTGCGCCGCGGAATATATACGGGAATCCGAGTACGTTGTTAATCTGGTTGGGATAGTCGGAGCGCCCGGTCGCGAAGATGAGGTCGGGACGCGACTGGATGGCGGCATCGTATGCGATTTCAGGGTCAGGGTTGGCAAGTGCGAATACAATGGGCTTCGGTGCCATCGATTTAACCATCTCCGGGGTCACGACATCCTTGACCGAGAGTCCGAGGAACACGTCGGCATCGACCATTGCCTCGGCAAGGGTGTCGATATCGCGGTCGGTCGCAAATTCAAGTTTCTGGGCGTTGAGGTTGGTGCGCTTTTTGTTTATTACACCCTTGGAGTCACACATCACCACATTTTCACGGCGTACACCAAGAGCAATATAAAGTTTTGTACAGCTTACTGCGGCGGCTCCGGCTCCATTCACGACGAGACGCACATCAGCGATGTTCTTTCCCTGGATTTCAAGCGCGTTGAGCAGTCCTGCACCGGAGATGATAGCGGTACCGTGCTGGTCGTCGTGCATCACGGGTATGTCACACTCTTCTTTCAGACGGCGTTCAATCTCGAAACATTCGGGTGCCTTGATGTCCTCAAGGTTGATACCGCCGAATGTAGGCGAGATGGCTTTTACCACCTGGATAAATTTGTCGGGGTCTTTCTCGTTTACTTCGATGTCGAAGCAGTCAAGACCGGCGAAAATCTTAAAGAGGAGCGCTTTACCCTCCATTACCGGCTTGCCGGCGAGAGCGCCTATGTCGCCAAGACCGAGCACGGCGGTGCCGTTACTGATTACGGCTACAAGATTGCCCTTGTTGGTGTACTCGTAGGCATCCTGGGGGCGTTGTTCGATTTCAAGGCAAGGATATGCGACCCCCGGTGAATAGGCGAGCGCGAGATCCTGTTGGGAAGAATAAGGTACGGTGGGCACAACTTCTATTTTGCCCGGTTTACCCTCGCGGTGATAGTCGAGGGCCATCTCTTTGGTTACTTTTGACATGATGTTCTCGTTCTTGTGATATTTCAGTGCAAAAGTAAAAAAAATAACCCTAAGTTGTTACCGTTACGGCTAAAATTAATAAAAAAAGTCAGATAAAACCCATGAAGCGATGCAAACCGACACCATTATCACCACTCTGCTTACAGTGATGTTGCAACAACTCTGCGCCATGATTTGCTCAGGCACTTAAGGCTTGAGGTGAAGCCCTCAACACTAAACCATAAGCCCTCAACCCTTGTTTTTACTCGGTAAAAACATATAAAATCCCACATCATGAGTTTTAATTTCGACCTTATCAAAGGAATTAAGTCGCCTGCCGACATCAAACGTATGTCGATTACGGAGCTGCGTGAAGCAGCCGACCAGATGCGCGACGCCATCCTTTATCGTACTTCTCTTATTTCGGGTCATGTCGGCTCCAATCTCGGTGACACTGAGGCGGTCATTGCACTCCACTACGTATTCGATGCCCCGAAAGACAAATTGGTATTTGACGTTTCCCATCAGGCTTTCGTTCACAAGATGATTACCGGACGTGTCGACGGATTCATTAATCCGGATGATTTTGCCAAGGTAGGCGAATATACTGTCCCTTCGGAGAGTCCGGAATATGACCTCTTTTATGCCGGACACACCTCCCCGTCAATCTCGCTTTGCGTCGGACTTGCCAAGGCTCGCGACCTGAAGGGGGAACGTCACAATGTCGTGGCTTTTATCGGCGACGGTGCTCTCTCCGGAGGCGAGGCGATGGAAGGACTCAACACAGCCGCTTCGCTCGGCTCAAATTTCATAGTGATTCTAAATGACAACGCCATGGCGATTGCTCCCAATACCGGAGGAATCTACGACGGTCTGCGCCGTCTGCGCGAGACCAACGGTACTGCACCCGACAACCTTTTCAAAGCTTTCGGCTTCGATTACATTTATGTCGCCGAAGGTAATAATGTCGAGGCTCTTATTGATGCTTATCGCAAGGTCAAGGACTCCGACCGTCCTGTGGTGGTTCACGTCAATACACAGAAGGGCGAGAGCTATGCTCCCGCTGAACGCGACCGCGAGGAGTGGCACTACCGTATGCCATTCGATATTCCCACAGGTGATCTCTTGAACATATCCGAGGCTCCCGATTGCGACGGGGCGCTTTCCGCTTTCCTGATGGAAAAGGGTACTACTGACCCTGAAGCGCTGATAGTGTCATCAGCGACTCCGGGCGTGTTCGGTCTCGGCCCAAAGGAACGTGAACGCCTTGGAAAGCATTATCTGAGTGTGGACATAGCCGAACAGACCGGTGTCGCCGCTATGGCGGGTGCGGCTCGCGCAGGTGCAAAGGTCATCTATCCCGTGGTGGGCACTTTCCTGCAACGCGCCTATGATCAGCTCATGGAGGACTGGGCGATGGACCCCTCACCGGCACTTTTGGCTGTATGTGAGACGGGCATACGCGGTATTCCCGATGAAACTCACCTCGGATTCTGGGATATCCCCTATATCGCCTCCATTCCCGAGATTGTTTATCTCGCTCCCGCCAATGTCGAGGAGATGAAGGCGATGCTTGAATGGGGCTATTCGCAGAGAGAACACAAGGTGGCTGTGAGAATCCCGACTTTCAGCTATGAGCATGCCGATTATGAGGTTGACACTGACTATTCCGATATTAACCGCTTCAAGATTACCCGTAAGGGCTCGCAGGTGGCAATCATCGGCGCAGGCGACTTTTACGTGCAGGCAGTGCGTACAGCCGATCTCCTTGCCAAGTCAGGCATTACGGCTACGGTCATCAATCCTCGGTTTGTCAGCGGGGTGGATAACGATATGATCCGTTCGCTCGCCTCCGGTCATAAGCTTGTCGCAACCCTTGAGGACGGCTCCGTGGAGGGTGGTTTCGGTCAGCGCGTGGCGGCAGCCGCAGGCACTACGGGGATGAAGTCGCTGACATTCGGAATCCCAAAGCGCTTCTACGACCGGTATGATGCCGACAGGCTCCTTGACAGTCTCGGACTCACTCCGGAAGCCATTGCCTCGACCATCGTTGCCGCGCTCTGAACCGGACTAAATATGAGATAACTGTGAATAAACCGACATATTTTTGAGAAAATATTTGTTTTTTATTGCAAAGTGTCATAAATTTGCAGTTCAAACTTGCATTTGATTATGAACTATATCGGTTACGTGAACTCATTGACAAGCCTATCTGTGGTCGTCATTTCCATTCTTGAGCATAAGGAGGGGTGATTTCACGTATATCTGACAAAAGGAAACATGATGCCTCTCCAACGCAACAAGCGAAAGGGAGGCATTTCAGTTAAAGAACGACAAGACGTATGAGCAGAAAGTTAAGAAGCGCAGCAAGCACTCAGGGTCGACGCATGGCGGGGGCAAGAGCCCTCTGGCGCGCCAACGGAATGAAGGATGAGCAGATGGGAAAACCTGTCATTGCGGTAGTCAACTCTTTTACCCAGTTTGTACCGGGTCACACCCATCTTCATGAGATAGGACAGATTGTCAAGGAAGAGATTGAAAAGCTGGGGTGTTTTGCCGCCGAGTTTAACACAATCGCCATTGACGACGGGATAGCGATGGGACACGACGGGATGCTTTACTCGCTTCCGTCACGCGACCTTATCGCCGATTCGGTCGAATACATGGTCAATGCCCATAAAGCCGACGCAATGGTGTGCATATCCAACTGCGACAAGGTGACACCCGGAATGTTGATGGCGGCAATGCGTCTCAACATACCTACTATATTTGTATCGGGTGGTCCGATGGAGGCAGGTGACCTTGACGGCCGTCCACTTGACCTTATTGACATAATGATTGACTCTGCCGACGATACTGTTGACGATGCAACGGTGAAACTTCTTGAACAGAAAGGGTGCCCCACCTGCGGCTCATGTTCGGGCATGTTTACCGCCAATTCGATGAATTCGCTCAACGAGGCTATAGGAATGGCGTTGCCCGGCAACGGAACCATCCTCGCCACTCACGCCAACCGCGAGCAGCTTTTCCGCAAAGCGGCACGACAGATTGTTAAAAACACGTTTGCCTATTATGACAACGACGACGAGAGTGTGCTTCCACGCAATATCGCTACCCGTCAGGCGATGCTCAATGCCATGGCGCTCGATATCGCCATGGGTGGCTCTACAAATACGGTGCTTCACCTTCTCGCCGTGGCAAATGAGGCGGAAGCCGACTTCACGATGGCTGACATCGACCGCCTGTCACGCGTTACGCCGGTGCTCTGCAAGGTCGCTCCCAACTCTCATTACCATATCCAGGATGTCAACCGCGCGGGTGGTATCCTCTCCATCATGAAGCAGCTTGCCGACAAGGGTCTTGTCGACACCTCGGTAAAGCGTGTCGACGGCATGACCCTCGGCGAGGCTATCGACAGCTTCGCCCCCGAAGGCAAGAAGTTCAGCGAGGAGGCATCGGCATTATGGCACAGCGCCCCCGGCGGAGGCAGAAATCTGAAGCTCGGTTCCCAGTCGGCTGCTTACGATCTCCTCGACATCGACCGTGAAAAGGGATGTATCCGCGATTATGACCATGCTTATGTGAAAGATGGCGGTCTTGCCGTGCTGAAAGGAAACATTGCCCTTGATGGATGTGTTGTCAAGACAGCGGGCGTAGACGAGAGTATTTTCCACTTCCGCGGACCGGCAAAGGTGTTCACCTCCCAGGAGGAGGCGGTCGACGGCATACTTCGCGACAAGGTGAAGAGCGGTGACGTGGTTGTCATCACTCATGAAGGGCCGAAGGGTGGTCCCGGTATGCAGGAGATGCTTTATCCTACAAGCTACATAAAGTCAAAGCACCTCGGCAAGGAGTGTGCGCTCATCACCGACGGGCGTTTCTCGGGCGGTACTTCCGGCTTGTCGATAGGACATATCTCTCCTGAGGCGGCGGCAGGCGGTAATATCGGGCTTGTGCGCGACGGCGACATCATCGACATCAATATCCCGGAGCGCAGCATCAACGTGGAGCTGACCGACGACGAGCTTGCGGCGCGTCGTGAAGAGGAGATGGCTCACGGCAAGAAGGCGTTCACGCCGCGTGGAAGAGACCGCGTGGTGTCAAAGGCGCTTCAGGCTTATGCCGCGATGGTCACATCGGCTGACAAAGGTGGTGTGAGAGAGTTGAAATGACAAGCAGGCTATCTAAAGAAAACATATATAGATGAAAGAAAAGATTTCAGGTGCCGATGCGTTGATTCGTTCGCTGATATGTGAAGGCGTCGACCTCGTATTCGGTTATCCGGGCGGTTCGATTATTCCGGTATATGACCGGCTTTATGATTATCAGGACCGGTTGAAGCATATACTGGTCCGCCACGAGCAGGGTGCCACTCATGCCGCGCAAGGTTATGCGAGGGTAACAGGGCGTCCCGGTGTCGTGATTGTGACTTCGGGCCCTGCGGCTACAAATATTATCACCGGAGTAGGTGACGCGCTGATGGACAGTACGCCCCTGGTGGTGATTACCGGTCAGGTGGCAACGCCTTTCCTCGGCTTTGACGCTTTTCAGGAAACCGATGTCGTAGGCATTACCCAGCCGCTCTCGAAGTGGAGCTATCAGATAAGACGCGCAGAAGATATTCCCCGTGCCGTCGCGAGAGCTTTCTATATCGCTTCCAACGGTCGTCCGGGACCGGTAGTGCTTGACCTCACCAAAGACGCGCAGACCGGTATGATGGAGTTTGACTACGAGAAATGCAATTTTATACGCTCTTACAATCCCTATCCGGAAATCAAGAAAGCGGATGTGGAGAAAGTGGCGGAACTTATCAACGCTGCTGAACGCCCGATGATACTTTCCGGTCACGGAGTCATGATTTCAGGTGCCGAAAAAGAGCTTGCCGCACTCGCGGAAAAAGCCGATATTCCGGTTGCCGCTACGCTCCTGGGGCTGTCGACCATGCCTTCCGATCATCCGCTTTACAAGGGTATGCTCGGTATGCACGGCAACATCGGTCCCAATATCAACACTAACCGCGCCGACCTCCTCGTGGCTGTCGGTATGAGGTTTGACGACCGTATCACGGGCAATGTGAAGACCTACGCCCCAAATGCCAGGATAGTGCATATTGACATCGATGCCTCGGAGTTTGACAAGAATATAGCCACCGACGCCACTATCCACGGTGATGCCCGTCAGGCGCTCGAGGCGCTTCTCCCGCTTGTCAGAGAGCGCCGTCACGCAGAGTGGCTTGCTTCCTTTGACGAGCCGGCGCGTGTAGAACGTGAAAAAGTGGTTATGCGTGAGGTTTACCCTAAAGAGGGCAGAATGACCATGGGGGAAGTGGTCAACAAGGTGTCGGAAGCTACAGGCAACAGTGCTATCGTGGTCACCGACGTAGGTCAGAACCAGATGTTCTCGGCGCGATATTCCCGATTCAGCCGGCCGCGTTCGATGGTAACTTCCGGAGGCCTCGGCACGATGGGATTCGGATTGCCGGCGGCTATCGGGGCAAAGATGGGTGCGCCCGACCGCACGGTATGTTTCTTTACCGGCGACGGGGGGCTCCAGATGACCATCCAGGAACTCGGCACGATACTGGAGTATCAAACCGATATAAAGATTATCCTGCTCAACAATAATTTCCTCGGAAATGTCAGGCAGTGGCAGTCGCTCTTCTTCCACGACCGTTTCTCCCAGACCCCGCTTGTCAATCCTGATTTCGTTATGATAGCCAATGCCTACGGGATTGCTGCGGAAAATGTGGAGACACGCGACACCCTCGATGCCGCTATCGGGCGCATGGTGAAGCATGACGGAGCTTATCTGCTAAATGTAAATATCGACGAGACCGACATGATATTCCCCATGACTCCGGCAGGAGCTAATGTCGACCATATCATGCTGTCGCCGACTGAATGTTACCCGATTGATTAACCCTGCTTTTTCGATGCAATGACAGTTATGGAAAATCAGTTATTTACCTTTACAGTCTTTTCCGAAAACCAGGTGGGACTGCTCAATCAGATTTCAATCATATTCACCCGCCGGTGTCTCAATATCGAGAGCCTGTCGGTGAGTCCTTCGTCAATAAAGGGTGTGTCGAAATTCACGATCACCTGCTACGGCGACCGTCCGATGATGGAGCGCGTGGTGAAGCAGATAGAGAAGCGTATCGACGTGATAAAGGCATATCTCTATACCGATGACGAGATTGTATATCAGGAAATAGCGCTTTATAAGGTGCCGACCCCCGCGCTGCTCGATGACCGTGCGGTGGAGGAGATTATTCGTCGTTATAACGCGCGCATACTTGAGATTACGCGTGAGTATGTGATACTTGAGAAGACCGGTCATCAGGAAGAGACCGAAGCTCTTTTCAACGAGCTGGAGAAATACGACATCAGCCAGTTTGTACGCTCGGGAAGAGTGGCGGTCACCAAGTCGCCGCGAGAGCTTCTGAGCATGTATCTGGAAGAACAGGAACTTCGTAAATCACGCAGCAGCCAATGTCAGGAATAACGCGCGAATATTGCCAGTCGTATATCCTCACTGCAGGTGAGTGTAACGCGCAGGGTATCATGCCGGTGACGCTTTTCGGTGCGCGTGTGATAGAAGTCGCCACCTTTCATGCCAATGAACTTGGCGTGGGGTATGACCGTCTTATCGCCGACGGGCTTGCGTGGGTGCTCTCACGCCTGTCAATCGAGATGTACCGTTCACCGAAAGTCAACGAGCGTTACACGCTGCGCACATGGATAGAGGGCTTTAACCGTCATTTTTCGGAACGCGATTTCGAGATGACCGATTCCCGTGGAGAGGTGATAGGACATGCCCGCTCCATCTGGATGGCGATAAACATAAAGGAGCGTTGCGGTGCTGACCTCGCCATGCTGGAGCCGTTGCGTGCCAGCGTGTCCGACCGTGTATGCCCGATTGAAAAGATGCCTCGGCTTACCGCCGTGTCAGGCGACGGGGTGCAGGAGTCGGTTTACCGCTTCCGTTACTGCGATTGTGATTTCAACCGCCATGTCAACACCCTCCGTTACATGGAGCTGCTGCTCAATCAGTGGGATATGGCTTTCTTCGATTCCCACGTGGTGAGACGCTTCGATATCGCATTCATGCACGAGGCTAAATTTGGCGAGGAGGCGCTGGTGAGGGTGCTTCCTGTAGCCGATGGCTGCGGCTATCTTGCCGAGATATGCGGCGACGAGGGCTGTTATTCGCGCGGTCGCATACAGTTTGTTGATTATCATTACGAAATGAAATAAATATTCTAAACCCAATAAAAGAAACTATTATGGCAAAAATGAATTTTGGCGGAGTTGAGGAAAACGTGATCATCCGCGAGGAATTCCCCTTGGAAAAAGCAAGAGAAGTGCTCAAAGACGAGACTATCGCAGTGATTGGTTATGGCGTCCAGGGCCCCGGTCAGAGTATGAATCTCCGTGACAACGGATTCAACGTGATTGTTGGTCAGCGCGCAGGCAAGACCTACGACAAGGCTGTGGCTGACGGATGGGTGCCCGGCGAGACCCTTTTCTCCATCGAGGAGGCTTGCAAGCGCGGCACTATCATCATGTGTCTTCTCTCTGACGCTGCCGTGATGTCGGTATGGCCTGTAATCAAGGAGCATCTTACTCCCGGAAAGGCTCTCTATTTCTCTCACGGCTTCGCTATCACATGGAGCGACCGCACAGGCGTGGTGCCCCCGAAGGATGTCGACGTGATACTTGTAGCTCCCAAAGGATCCGGTACATCACTCCGCACAATGTTCCTTGAAGGTCGTGGTCTGAACTCTTCTTACGCTGTTGAGCAGGATTATACGGGCCGTGCGCTTGAACGCACCATCGCCCTTGGTATCGGTATCGGTTCAGGCTATCTTTTCGAGACCACTTTCAAGCGTGAGGCTACCTCCGACCTTACCGGCGAGCGCGGTTCGCTGATGGGTGCCATCCAGGGATTGTTACTCGCGCAGTATGAGGTGCTTCGTGAAAACGGGCACACTCCCTCCGAGGCGTTCAACGAGACAGTTGAGGAGCTCACACAATCGCTAATGCCGCTCTTTGCCAAAAACGGTATGGACTGGATGTATGCCAACTGTTCTACCACCGCACAGCGTGGTGCGCTTGACTGGATGGGTCCGTTCCATGACGCAATCAAGCCTGTTGTCGAGCGTCTTTATGAGAGCGTGAAGTGTGGTAACGAGGCTCAGATTTCAATCGACAGCAACTCGAAGCCCGACTACCGCGAGAAACTCGAGGAAGAGCTGAAGGCTCTCCGCGAGAGCGAGATGTGGCAGACTGCAGTCACCGTACGTAAACTACGTCCCGAAAATAACTAATCAGGCTATCGCCATTAAAAGACAGGAGGGTGTATCAACGATGCACCCTCTTTTTTGCCCCACGCTCCAGGCATTTGCCCCGTGAGGGGCAAAAATGTTGTTAACCGCGGGTAGCCCCGAATGGGGCACCCGTGGACACGCGGTCACCACCACTCCCACACAACCCCGAAGCGGGTCGCCTAACCGACACTTTAATTGATATATCGGGGATTATATTCTATTCCGTTTTTATCTAAAAAACGGATAAGTTCCTCCCGTGGGGAAATAGCGCGATGATGCTCGGTTTGATTCATGATATATTGCGCCACTGCAGATTTATGGGTGGCAGACACTGAGAAGGCATAATATCCTTCTCCCCATCTTGTGAATGCAGGAAATTTACTTCGGCTCTGGTTCATCCATATACTTGAACCTCGCTTAATCTCGCGCATAAGGACTGAGATTGCCACATCTTGATGTACATCAATTAAGATATGAATGTGATCTTCAATACCACCAATCTGTATTACTTTACACTTTTGGTTTTTGGCTATGCCACAGATATATTTGTAAAGTTCTTCGCTGTATTGCGGGGAGATTGACTTGTTTCGTGAATGTGTTGCCATTACGATGTGATGGAGGGAACAGACATTGCTCATACTATTATAATTTGATTGGATTCAAATGTAATTAATATTAATCTAATTACAAAGCTTGCGTCGAGATAATTATCCTGTTATTTTATGCGACCCGCTCCGGGGTCGATAATCAAGGGAAGACTATGTGTCCACGGGCGCACCTCCGGCGCTGCCCGCGGTTAACGAGATTTTGCCCCGTGAGGGGCAATCCCCATAGCATCAGAGCGTAGCAGACAGAGCATTCCATCCGGTATAGCACGTAGCTTGTGGATACATTGGCGTATGGGGATTATCCCTTTGGGCAACTTCGCATTCATCTGTTCCTTTTGCTTCTTTGTCCTTTTGTATCTTTGCTGTCGCTCCTGGACTGCAATATAAGAGGGAGCTTTCTAATGCAATTCGCTTTCAATTTGCATTTTCTGACGATAATTTTTGCACATAGTATTAAAAATATATAATTTTGCAATTCTTAAAAGTGTGAATAGCATACACATTCAACATAAAGAATATGGATTATTGGCTGATTAATTCCTTATGTGCCTTTCTGCTCTGTGTACTTTTTGCAGGTATACTTATTCCGCAGATATTGTTGGTTGCGTTTCGCCGCAACTTGTTTGATGAACCTGATCCCCGAAAAATACACAAGGGTGCAGTGCCGCGTCTCGGAGGTATAGCATTTACTCCCGTGGTGTGTTTTTCTATAGCTCTGTTGCTGGGCATCAATTCTTTGCTTGGCTATGCCGGTGTGGAGGAATCGTTGATTCTCGACTCCACGACGATTACTTTTGGCTTTTGCGCGCTCTTTACGCTTTATCTTGTCGGCATGGCTGACGACCTTGTAGGTGTACGTTATCGTGCAAAGTTTGTCGTCCAGATATTCTGTGCTGTTTTGCTTATTGCGGGCGGATTGTGGCTGCATGGGCTTTCCGGTGTACTTTTCATTGACAACCTGGTTTGGTGGATAGGCATCCCGTTGACTATCATAGTGATAGTTTATATCGTTAACTCGATTAATCTTATCGACGGTATAGACGGACTTGCTTCAGGTCTTTCAAGTGCCGCGCTTATTATCTATGGCATAGGTTTCTTTATGTATGGTGAGTACCTGTTCGCGATGATTTCATTTGCTACACTCGGGGTGCTTGTTCCGTTCTTCTATTATAACGTGTTTGGCGATGTCAACAAGCGTAAAAAGATATTCATGGGCGACACCGGTTCGCTTACTATCGGCTTGATTCTGTCTTTCTTAAGTCTTGAATTGTACAAGGTGTCTTCTATGGGGTGCGACGCCTATGGTGCTAATGCGTTTATCCTTGCGTTTGCACCTCTGCTGATTCCTTGCCTTGATGTGGTAAGGGTATTTTTGCATCGTATTCGTAAACACCGCAATCCATTCCTGCCCGACAAGACTCATATCCATCACAAACTGCTTGCACTCGGGCTGAAGCCTCGTGTGTGTATGGTGACAATTGTGTTGATTGCTCTTGCAATTAGTGTAATAAGTATCTATCTTTCCCGTTATATTGAGGTAAACATCCTTCTCGTGATAATTGTAGGTTTCTGGTCGGGAGTCAATGTATGGCTCTCCAATAAGATTGCCGGAAAGAAGGATGATGCAAAAAATTGAAATTATTCACCAGGCAATATTATAAAAAAAGAATTCAAAATTATGCGAAATAATTTACGGACTGCAATTTTTGCTCTTGTCATGTTGCTGGCGGGTGCTACCGCTTCGGCGCGTATGACCGACGACCAGGTTGTCGCTTATGTGAAGACTGCTACAGCCCAGGGTAAGTCTCAGCAGCAGATTGGCAAGGAGCTGATTGCCCGCGGTGTGACTCCCGAACAGGTCGAGCGCCTCAAGACGCGCTATGAGGAGTCGCAAGGAACGGAAACAAATGTTGCGGCTCAGAGCGTCGGCGGTGCCCGTGTCGAGCGTAGCAGATCTGCCGCCAATGAAATCACCCCGGGCACTCTTGACGATGTACAACGTGAAGTGGAAGAAGGTAACGATGCTAAGGTTGATGCAAGGCGTGTGTATGGTCACAGCGTATTCCGTAATCAATCGTTGTCGTTTGAGCCAAACGAGAATGTTGCTACGCCTCAGAACTATCGTCTTGGTCCCGGCGACGAGATTGTCATTGATATCTGGGGAGCGAGTGAAGACCACATCCGCCAGACAATCACTCCCGAAGGCAGTATAATGGTGTCGCAGATTGGTCCCATTTACCTTAACGGGATGACCATCCAGGAGGCTAATAACCATATAAAGGGTCGTTTTGCAAGCAAGTATGCCGGAGTCGGTGGTTCCGAGCCTGAATCGGAGGTAAATGTTACCTTGGGTCAGGTGCGCACCATTCAAGTCGACCTTATGGGTGAGGTTGCCGTGCCCGGTACTTACCGTCTCTCCCCGTTCTCGACTGTATTCCATGCCCTCTATAAGTCGGGTGGTATCAATGATATCGGTACGATGCGTAATATCGAGGTGCTCCGCAATGGAAGGAAGATTGTGGGCGTGGATGTCTACGAGTTCCTTTTTGACGGAAAGCAGACCGGCAATATACGTCTTCAGGAAGGCGATGTGATTATTGTGCCTCCTTATGAAAATCTTGTGAATATTTCAGGCAACGTAAAGCGCCCGATGTATTACGAGATAAAGAATGGCGAGACTCTTGGCGATCTTATTGACTATGCCGGAGGATTTACAGGTGACGCTTATACCGACCAGGTAAGGCTTGCACGTCAGTCAGGTCGCGAGAATGAGCTGTTTAATATCGTCAGCGGGGATTTCGACACATATAAGTTGCTCGACGGCGACATCGTGACCGTCGGAACAATACTTGACCGCTATGCTAACCGCGTCGAGTTGAAAGGATCGGTGTTCCGTCCGGGCATGTATGCACTTGCTACGGATGTCCGTACAGTAGGCGACCTTATTAAGAAAGCTGAAGGATTGACCGAGGATGCTTATACTACACGTGTGATTCTTTATCGTGAGGGTCCCGATTTGTCCTTGGAGCTTATTCCCGTCGACCTTGGCGGAATCCTTTCAGGTACTCGTCCCGACATAACATTGAAGCGTAACGACGTGCTTGTAGTGCCGAGCGTTCATGAACTTACCGACCGGGGCGAGCTCTCTATCTATGGTCTTGTGGCTCATCCGGGCAGTTATCCGTTTGCCGACAATACCACTATCGAGGATCTCGTGATTCAGGCGGGCGGTCTCTTGAACGGGGCTTCTACGGCAAAAGTTGATGTGTCGCGCCGTCTCGTTGACCCGACAAGCCTCATACCTACTGATGAGATTTCGAAGACTTATACCTTCTCGCTCAATGACGGTATGGTGATTGACGGGGAGCCGGGATTTGTTCTTGAGCCGTATGATATCGTCGAGGTGCGCCGTAGCCCCGGATATCAGACTCAGCGTCGAATAAATGTTACGGGGGAAGTTGCATTTGACGGAGGCTATACCCTTGAAACGAAAAATGAGCGTGTCAGCGACATCATCCGCCGTGCCGGAGGTCTGACCTCGGCTGCCTATGTTAAGGGCGCCCATGTGATACGTCAGATGACGCCCGAAGAAGTGAGGTTGCGTGACGAGACATTGCGCCTTGCCACAGGAATGCAGACCGACGGCGACTCTATATCGATGCCGAAACTTAACCTCCCTACCACCTACAGTGTGGCAATCGAGCTTGACAAGGCTCTTGCGATGCCGGGCAGCGATGCCGACCTTGTGATGAAGGAAGGCGATGTGCTCGATATTCCGGAGTACACCAATACGGTAAGGATTTCCGGTGATGTGATGTTCCCCAACACCGTGACCTACAAGCCCGGTAAAAAGATTAAGTATTACGTCGAGCAGGCGGGAGGATATGGCGAACGTGCGAAGAAAAGCAAGGCGTTCATAATATACATGAATGGTGAGGTAGCCCTTGCAAAGGGAAATACTCCTATCGAGCCGGGATGTCAGATTGTCGTGCCGTCAAAGCATAAGGGACAAGGTGTCAACTGGACAGCTATACTCTCTTCGGTTTCCGCACTCGGTTCTGTCGCTACAATGACTGCCGCACTTGCCAACCTGTTTAAATAAGCTACTCCCTACTAACCCAATGACTATGCAGGAAGAAAAACATAATGTAGAGGATGAGGAGCAGGAGATAGACCTCCTCGAGCTCGCCGGTAAGATATGGGATGCGAGAAAGACCATCCTGAAATGGGGTGTTGTGGGTGCTGTCGTTGGAATTGTGATAGCATTCAGCATTCCTAAGGAATATACCACCACAATCAAGCTCGCCCCTGAGGCTACTGATGGCGCGAAAGCCGGCGGTATGTCGGGTCTCGCGGCAATGGCGGGTATAAATCTCGGTGGTACTCAGGGTGCCGATGCCGTGTATCCCCAGCTATATCCCGATGTGGTAAGCTCCGTGCCGTTTGCCGTAAGTCTCTTTGATGTACCTGTCACTGTGTCGAAAGATGATGACAAGAAAGTGACCGTCAGGGAGTTTCTTGAAGAAGACACTTCTTCACCCTGGTGGGGTGTCGTGATGTCGCTCCCCGGCAAGGCAATCGGTGCTGTCATGTCCATTTTTAGAAATAATGAGGAAGAGGAAGGCACCGGGGAAGGTGTCAATACTTTCCAGTTGACAGCAGATGAACAGGCTATCGTCGAGGCGATAAATGCACGTGTCTCAGCTGATGTCGACACCAAGACTTCAGTTATCACCCTTTCGGCAACAATGCAGGATCCCATGGTGTCGGCGATGCTTGCCGATACGGTTGCGCTTCGCTTGCAGGAATATGTGACTAATTATCGTACTGAAAAAGCGCGTCAGGACCTTGCATACGCCCAGAAACTCAATGATGAGGCGAAGGCTGAATATTATAAGGTGCAGAAACAGCTTGCCGACTATATCGACCGTAACCAGGGAATAGTGCTGCGCTCCGGACAGACTGAGCGTACTCGCCTTGAAAATGAAGTCTCGCTTGCCTACAGTCTCTACAATCAGACAGCCACACAGCTTCAGGCTGCAAAGGCGAAAGTGCAGCAGACCACTCCGGTCTATACCGTCGTGCAGCCCGCTACAGTGCCGTTGCGCGCTTCTAAACCCTCGAAGATGCTGATATTGGTTGGATGTGTGTTCCTTGCCGTTGTCGCTGCTTGTGCGTGGGTGCTTTTCCTGAAAGATTTCAAGTTGCCTAAAAAGGAAGATGCCGAAGTAAAATAATGTGGCTCGTGCCGCGTTATTTAGGTATGAAGTCATTATCATTAAAAACTGTTTTCTACGTCATATTGCCGCTGCTATGCCTTGTCGTCACGGGGTGTGGGGCGGCAAAATTGTCTGTTGCCGACGAGCAGATGGCGCGTGGGGAGTATTACGATGCCTCACGCACTTACCGTAAGGTATATAACAAGTTGACCAAAAGGGAGGAGCGTCCTCAGCGAGGCGTGATTGCCTACAAGATGGGCGAGTGCTACCGCAAGCTCAATATGAATGCACGTGCATCGGCTGCGTATCAGAATGCTGTGCGTTACGGCTATCCCGATTCTACCGCGTTGCTATACATGGCGCAGTCACTTCAGGCTGAAGGGAAATATCAGGCGGCGATTAACGCGTATAACGATTATATTGCCACCTCTCCCAAGGATGCCGATATGGCTGAAACCGGTATCGCCGGATGCCGTATGGGTATCGACATCAAGAAAAATCCTACCCGCTATGTGGTTAAAAATGCCAAGTTGTTCAATTCCCGCCGTGCCGATTTTGCACCGATGTTCCTTGACAAGAGTGCCGATGCGCTTTACTTCACCACCACCAACGAGAAGGTGACCGGCTCCCACAAGAGTGAGATTACCGGCATGAAGAAAAGCGATATTTGGGTGGCGCGCAAGAATGAGCGCGGCGAGTGGCAGCGTCCCGAGGCGGTCGAAGGAGAGCTTAATTCCGAGTACGACGAAGGAATAGTGTCGTTTACCCCCGACGGACAGACGATGTATCTTACCCGTGCACGACGCGAGCCGAATTCCAATACATCTGTCGAGATTTTCACCTCGCAGAGAAGCGATGCCAAGTGGAGCGCGCCCGTTAAATTCGAGATTACTGCCGACACCCTTTCGGCTTACGGTCATCCTGCCGTGTCGCCCGACGGAAACTGGCTTTATTTTACTTCCGACATGCCGGGCGGATTCGGCGGTAAAGATATCTGGCGCATTAATCTCAAAGAGCGCGCCGGCTCGCTTGAAAACCTTGGCGAGTTTATCAACACTCCAGGCGACGAGGTATTCCCCTATGTCCGTGCCGACAGTGTGCTCTATTTTGCCAGCAACGGTCATGCCGGGCTTGGCGGTCTCGATATCTTCAAGGCTACTCAACGACCTTCCGGAGGCTGGAGCGTGGAAAACATGGGGTCGCCCGTCAATTCCTCTGCCGATGATTTCGGCATCACTTTCGGGGAAGGGGAAAGCGGATATTTCAGTTCCAACCGTGGCGACGGGCGAGGCTACGATCACCTTTACTCATTCGTCTTGCCCGACTTGAAGATAACTATCAGCGGTATGGTGCTTGACCGCGATGAAGAGCCGGTCCCTAATGCCGTGATACGTATAATCGGTGACGACGGTTCCAACCAGAAGGCGACCGGAAAGGTCGACGGCTCATTCTCGTTTCCGCTTCAGCGCGGTGTGCGATATGTGATGCTTGCCGGTGCGAAGGGATACCTTAACGCGCGCCAGGAATTTACTTCCGACACCGCCGAAGAGGATGCCGACTATAACGTAGACTTCATTCTCGCGTCGATAACCAAGCCCAATGTGGTAGATAATATTTTCTATGACTTCGACAAGGCGACTTTGCGCCCCGAGTCATGTGTCGCCCTCGACTCTATCGTGCAGGTGCTGCATGATAATCCCAACGTGACCATAGAGATGGCTTCTCACACCGATCGCTGGGGTTCCGAGGAATACAATATGAATCTCTCTGAGAGGCGCGCGCAGTCGGTAATCGACTATCTTATCGCCGCCGGGATAAAGCCCGACCGCTTGCAGCCGCAGGGCTACGGCAAATCGCGTCCCAAAGTCATCACCAAGAAACTTGCGCGTGAGTTCCCGCAATACAAGGAGGGCGATGTGCTTACCGAGGAATATATACTCGCGCTTCCCGAAGAGGTTGATCAGGAAATTGCCGACCAGATTAACCGCCGAACAGAGTTCCAGGTGCTGTCGATTGATTACAAGATGTATTGAAAATATATGGATTTCCGCACTATAATAAAGCCGCTTGAAGGCATGGCAGGACTTGTGTCTCACGACCGTCCTGTTGTCATGATAGGGTCATGCTTTACCGACAATATCGGCGCCCGGCTCCGGGGCGAGCTGTATGATTGCATTGTAAACCCCTGCGGTACACTCTACAATCCTGCAAGTATCGCCTCATCGATGCTTGACCTCCTTTATGACCGCGAATTCACCGCCGGTGAATTGTTTCAGCATGAAGGCGTATGGCGCAGCTATTCCCATCACTCGCGTTTCTCCGGCACTGACCGCGACGAGGTGTTGCGCATGATGAACGATGCGGCAGCAGAGGCGCGCGAGGCGTTGCAACGTGCTTCGGTCTTGATTGTGACCTTCGGCACGGCATGGATATTCCGGTTGAAAGAGGATAACCGCGTTGTGGCGAACTGTCACAAGCAGCCTGCATCGCTTTTCAACCGGGAGATGCTCAACACCACTCAGATTATAGGTCTTTGGAAAAAGATATTGCGTGAGATTACGGCGCGCTATCCCGACCTGAAGGTGATGTTTACGGTCAGCCCTATCCGTCATCTCGCCGATGGCGCCCATGGCAATCAGGTGAGCAAGTCGACACTGCTTCTTGCCGTCGACCGGCTCGTGGCTGAAAATCCGTCGGCACTGTATTTCCCCTCCTATGAGATTATGCTCGACGACCTGCGCGATTACCGCTTCTATGCCGCCGACATGGTGCATCCGTCTGATGTCGCGGTCGACTATATCTATGACCTGTTCCGGCAGTCGTTTGTCAGCGATGCCGATGCGCGTATCGGTGCCGAGTGTGCGCGTCTTGTAAAGCGTCTGAATCACCGCAGTCTCTCCGGGGTTGCCGACACGGAATTTGACCGCGCGACCGCAGCGATGCGTGATGACCTCCTGTCGCGCTATCCGTATATTGCATCGGCGTTGACACGCCTTCAACGGTAATTAGGCTAATTATACTTCTGCTTCCACACGGTGCAAGGCGCCGGCAAGCGATTCTACCGCATGGCGGAGCATTGAGCGCGGACATCCCACGTTCATACGCATGAATCCTTCTCCTTCGGCTCCGAACATAGCCCCGTCGTTGAGCGCGAGATGTGCCTTGTCGACAAACATGTCGATGAGATGGCTGTGGTCAAGCCCCAGACCGCGGCAGTCAAGCCATACAAGGAATGATGCCTCGGGTCTTACCATCCTTATCTCCGGGGCAAGCTCTTCCAGCAGTCTCTCGGTCTCGTCGATATTGCCAACTATATATTCAAGCATTTCGTCAAGCCAGTCCTCGCAATGGTCGTATGCCGCCATCGTGCCGATTATAGCCGTGAATGTCGGCGCGTTAAATTCATTGGTCTCAAGCCATTGGAAAAATCCTTTGCGCAGTTTTTCGTCCTTGATTACACACCATGAGCTTACCAGCCCGGCGATGTTGAATGTCTTTGACGGTGCGCCGAGGGTGACCGCCACCGATGCCGCTTCCTCGCTCACCGATGCAAAGGGATAGTGGGCGCGCCTGTCAAGCATCAGGTCGCCGTGAATCTCGTCGCTCACCACAATCACGCCATATTTTGCCGCAAGCGACGCTACTTTGCGTAACGTATCGACATCCCACTGTATGCCTACCGGGTTGTGGGGGTTGCAAAGTATCATCATGCGGGGATGCTCTTCGGCAAATATGCGTTCAAGACCCTCGAGGTCCATGCGGTAGCTGTCACTGGTCGGCACGAGCGGATTGTTGACCACTACGCGGTTATTGCCTTCCACCACCATCTTGAACGGATGATATACCGGCGGCTGTATCACCACCTTGTCGCCTTCATGGGTAAAATAGTTTATGGCAAAAGCGATACCTTTAACCACGCCGGGAATAAATGTGATTTCCTCTCGCCCTACGTTCCAGCCGTGGCGGTGTCCGAGCCATCTGATGATTGAGTCCCAGTATTCGCCGGGAATCACGTTGTAGCCGTAAATCGGGTGAGCCATCCTTTCGGCAAGTGCCTTTGTGATAGGAGGTGCCACCGCAAAGTCCATGTCGGCGATCCACATGCCTTCAAGGTCGTTACGCCCAAATATGTCAACAAGTCCGTCGACCTTCATCGCGCCTGAACCCTTGCGCGTGATTATGCGGTCAAAATCATATTTTCCCATTGCAAAGCTATTTTTCTGCAAATATACGACTTTTAGTTATGACCATTTCAATCTTTTTTGTTAAGTTTGTAACTTGTACGGCGACTTTAATGTGCCTGAATGCTACAATCAACAGTTAAATTAACCGACGTATCAATGGAAGAACGCAATAAACTCACGCTTGAAGAGGAAGACCGTCTGGTAGAAGATGAGTTCCGCGATGTGCTTAACGGTTATCTGGCGAGCAACCACCGCAAGAAGGTGGAGATTATTGAACGTGCCTACCGGTTTGCCAAGGAGGCGCATAAAGGTATCAGGCGACGCTCCGGGGAGCCATATATACTTCATCCTATCGCTGTGGCGAAGATTGCCAGTCAGGAAATGGGGCTGGGGTCCACGTCTATCTGTGCCGCGCTGCTTCATGATGTCGTGGAAGATACCGAGTACACTGTCGAGGATATCGAACAGCATTTCGGCAAGAAGATAGCACAGCTTGTAGCAGGGCTTACCAAGATTTCAGGCGGTATATTCGGTGACAAGGCATCGGCGCAGGCGGAGAATTTCCGCAAGTTGCTGCTTACCATGAGCGAGGATATACGGGTAGTGCTCCTTAAAATGGCTGACCGCCTTCATAATATGCGCACACTCGGCTCCATGTCGCCCAACAAACAGTATAAGATTGCCGGTGAGACCCTTTATATATACGCCCCGCTTGCCCACCGGCTCGGGCTTTTCGCCATAAAGACCGAACTGGAGGATTTGAGTTTCAAGTATGAGCATCCGGCGGCTTATGAGCGCATCAGTGAGCAGATACGTGCTTCCGAGTCGCGACGCGCTTCGGTTTACAACGATTTCTCTTTCCCCATCAAGGAAAAGCTGAAAGAGATGGGGCTTAAATATGAGGCGAAAGCGCGCCTTAAATCGGTCTATTCGATATGGCGCAAGATGGAAAACAAGCACATTCCCTTCGAGGAGGTGTACGACCTGTATGCCGTGCGTATCATATTTGAGTGTGACGACATAAGCCGCGAAAAAGCGATCTGCTGGCAGATATATTCAGCTATCACCGACCTCTACAAGCTGCATCCCGAACGTACACGCGACTGGATAAGCGTCCCGAAGGCAAATGGATATCAGGCGCTTCACCTTACCGTGATGGGACCCGACGGCAACTGGATAGAGGTGCAGATACGCTCGCGACGCATGGACGAGATTGCTGAACTCGGTTTTGCAGCCCACTGGAAATATAAGATAGGCGAGGGCGAGGAGGAGAGCGAGCTTAACGCGTGGCTCGCCACAATCAAGGATATACTTGACAATCCGGAGCCTGATGCCATCGACTTCCTCGATACTCTCAAACTCAACCTCTTTTCATCGGAAATCGTGGTATTCACCCCGAAAGGCGAACTCCTCACGCTTCCCAACAACTCCACGGTGCTTGACGTGGCATTCGGGCTTCACTCTCAGATAGGCATCCACTGCATAGCTGGAAAAGTGAATCATAAGCTTGTGCCGTTGAGCCACCGCCTGCAGTCAGGCGACCAGGTCGAGGTGCTCACATCCCAGTCGCAGACCCCTAAAAAGGAGTGGATAAATTTCCTTGCCACGGCAAAAGGTAAGACACGTCTCAGAGCCGCTTTGCGAAAAGAGCTGCAGCCGGTAATCGAGAAAGGCAGGGAGATTTATGAGACATTCCTGAAGGACAACGGGGTAGAGGAAAATAACGAGGTGGTTACAAAGGTGCTCGGCGCGACCCATTTCCAGAACAAGGAAGAGCTATTTACCGCCCTTGGCGGCGACGAGGCAGTGATTCCGGCATATCTTGCCAAGTCATTGCGTCCCGCGTCATCTTCGCTGTTCTCCAAGATACTCCGGCCGCTGAAAGGAAAGAAAAATGTCGGGGTCACCCCGGTCAAGGAGAAGCCTGAAATCAATTTTAAGGAGACCTATGTGCTGCGTTCCGACGACAATGGCGCCAATTTCATAATGGCTGACTGCTGCAGTCCTCTCCCCGGCGACGACGTGATGGGTTGGGTCAACGATGATGGAGAGGTCGAGCTTCACTCGCTCACATGTCCGCGCGCCCAGGTACTCAAGGCAAGCTATGGCAGGCGCATACTCAACACCACATGGGCGGCGCATACCGGGAAATTCCTTGCCAATGTAAGGATAGAAGGTGTCGACCGTTTCGGCATACTTCAGGAAATTATACAGATGATATCAATGCATCTCGCCATAAATATACGCAAACTCGACATCGAGGCGCAGAATGAGGTGTTTCATTGTGACCTCTCGGTGCTTGTAAACGATACCAAAGTGGTCACCGATCTCTGTTCAAAACTGAAACAGATAAAAGGTGTGCAGAAGGCGAGCCGCGTCAATTAGCGATTGTATATGAAAAAGATTTTCACGAAAGATTCCTTGTTGCGGGTGCTCCTGTTTGTGGGGGCGGTCGTGATTATAATAGGGCTGATGCCCAGAAAAGACAGTCATTCCTATCAATATGAAATGGGGAAACCCTGGGCATATTCCCTGCTGACGGCGCCGAGCGACATGCCCATATATCTTGACTCGATAAGCATGGAAAGGGTGCGCGACAGTATTTCGCAGACTTTTGTGCCGGTGTATCAGCGCGACATAAATATCGAGAAGACCACTCTTGCCGCTTACGCAACCCGTGTCAATCACACTCCGGAGATAAATCTCACTCCCGCCGAGCGCAACAAGCTCATAAACGCGCTTAAAAAGCTCCTTGAAAACGGTATCGTGGACCAAGACACCTACCAGAATGTCAAGACAGGTAAGCTACGCGATGTAAGGTTTATCCACGACAATACGGCGATAACCCTTCCCGCCGACAATTTTCTATCGGCGCGCGCCGCCTACGCCACTCTTGACAGCATGTTCTCCGAGCCCGCTTTCCGCTCTGCAATCGAGCAGACGGCGATGTCGCAGTTCTTGGTGCCTAATGTCGTGCTTGACTCCGTTGCCACCAAGCGTCTGCTTGGTGAAGTGATGCAGAAGGCGATGGCACCGGTGGGGGTCATCCAGCAGGGTGAGCGCATAATCGACAAGGGCGATATCGTGACTCCCGAACTTTACACGCTGCTCCGTACCTACGACCGTATCTCCGGTCTGCGTTCACCGAGCCAGGTTGACCGTCATTATTACCCGATACTGGGGCAGTTGCTCTATGTGGTGGTGATACTCACGTCGCTTTATCTGTTTCTCTATTATTTCCGCTGGCGCACATTCTGCAATCCACGTGCGATGGTGTTCATCATGACCATGATTACGGCGTTTGTGCTCTTCTCCTATGGTATGTCGGAGACTTTCCGGGGAGGGCTTTACATGGTGCCTTTCACGATTGTCGCGATACTCATGGTGGTGTTTTTCGACGGGCGTACAGCCTATTTTGTGTATATCACGGAAATAATGCTATGTACCATCATAGCCACCTTCTCGCTTGAGTTCATATTTGTGCAGCTCGTGGCGGGCATAGTGGCAATCACTTCGCTCAAGGAGCTTAACCGCCGGTCGCAGCTTGTAAGGGCGGCGATATTCGTGTTCCTTGCCTACTGTGTGTCATACGTGGCGGTCGAGGTGATGCAGAGCGGCTCTGCCGACAAGCTCAGCACGCGCATGTTCGGCTTCTTCGCCATCAATGCCGTGCTTATATCGTTTACCTACGTGCTTGTATTTGTGCTGGAGAAGATATTCGGCTTCGTGTCGTCGGTGACTTTGGTCGAGCTGAGCGATGTCAATAATCCCGTGTTGCGTGAACTGTCGGAGGAATGTCCGGGCACCTTCCAGCACTCGATGCAGGTGAGCAATCTCGCCTCCGATGCCGCCCACCGTATAGGCGCCAATGTGCAGCTTGTGCGTACAGGCGCGCTTTACCACGATATCGGCAAAATCAACAATCCGGCGTTTTTCACCGAAAACCAGCATGGCGTGAATCCCCACGATGCGCTCAGTCCCGTGCAGAGTGCGCGTATTGTCATCAACCACGTGTATGACGGTCTGAAACGTGCCGAGAAAATGAAACTCCCGGCGGTGATTACCGATTTCATACGCCAGCATCACGGCTCCGGAAGAGCTAAATATTTCTATAACACTTATTGCAACGCTCATCCCGATGAAGATGTGGACCCGGCTCCGTTTACCTATCCCGGACCTAACCCGCAGACTAAGGAGACCTCCATACTCATGATGGCTGATGCAGTGGAAGCGGCGTCGCGCTCGTTGAAAGAGCATACGGTGCCGGCTATCACGGAGCTTGTCAACCGCATAATCGACGGTCAGATACGCGACGGGCTGCACGATGAGTCGCCCATCTCGTTCCGCGACGTGAATGTGATTAAAAACGCGTTTATCGAGCGTCTGCGCACAATGTATCACGCCCGTGTGAGCTATCCCGACCTCAAAAAAGATGAGCCGGCTGACAAGACTGAAGCCTAACTTTCCGTTGCCCCGCGTGTTATAATATAAATTAATTTTTAAGAGTTACTTATGTCGACACTGCTTTTAATATCAGGTATAGTGGCTCTTGTCGCGGCATTTCTTGCGATATTGCGCCCTTATGTGCCCGGGGCTGTCCTCGCCTACGCCGGGCTGTGGCTGCTTAAGTGGAGCGGTTTTATCCATCCTTCTGCCGGATTGCTTGCCTCGTGGGGAGTGATTGTTGTGGTGGTGCTGGTGATTGATTTCCTGTTGCCGTCGAGCATCTCCCGCGCTACAAACGGCATGGGGTATATGGGTGTCGGCGGTCTTGTGGGGCTGTTTGTCGGCATGACCGGATTTTCGCTTGCATGGGCGGTCGCCGGGGCGGCTGCGGGGGTGCTTTTGGGCGCATTTGCCTACACCCGTATGCCCGGGGGAAAGGCGCTCGGGTTTCCGTCATCAAGATTTTTTCAGTATCTTTGTGCTAAAGGGCTTCCTGCCGTGGTCACTCTCGGGCTTATCGGCATCGCGCTTTTGCTCGTGGTGATGGAACAATATCCCGGCTTCGCCCTTGACCAACTATAAATTACAGCCATTATGAAAAGAGTATTGTTACTGTTCATATCGGCACTGCTTGCCTGCGCCGCATTTTCGGTCGACGCCGCCAAGCGTGGCGACAAGAAGCTCAAGCCGGAAAAGCCCGACATGGAGAAGATAAAGAAGGAAGTCAACGACCCCTCGTCAAAATATTACTATCCCAAACTGATGAAACAGTTTGAGGCTAACGACACTTCGATGACGCTCGACCAGTTTCGTCACCTCTATCTCGGCTACGTGTTTCAGGAAGACTATAATCCCTACCGCCGCAGTGAGTATTCTTCTAAAATGGAGGATCTCTATTATCGCGAAAAGCACACTCTCGCCGAGTGTGACACGATTATCAAGTATGCCGAGCTGTCGTTGAAGGATGACCCCTTCGACCTGCGTCAGATGTCGTTTCTTATCTACGCCTACCGCGAGAAGAAGAAAAACAATCTTGCCAATATACTGCAATACAAGCTCAATCATATCCTTGAGGCGATTGTGTCGACCGGCACCGGGCTTGACCAGGACAACGCCTGGGTTATCATCAACCCGCAGCATGAATATAATCTACTTAACTTTCAGGACTATGTGGTGGAAGGTCAGGAAGACCGTCCTCCTCATTTCGACTATATCACGGTAAAGCCCAAGGATGGCAAGGATGAGCCGAAAGGGTTCTATTTCAACGTGCTTTACATCCTCCAGGAATATTATCGCAAATTCCCCGACGAAGAATAGACAGGTGAGTTTTCAGTTGTCAGTTGTCAGTCGTCAGATTTCAGTCGTTGGCGCGTAGCTGTAGGGGCGAGTGGAAGCTCGCCCGAAGCATCAGCAAAGCTATAAAATGACAGAAAGTTGTCAGTTTTCAGTCGTCAGATTTCAGTTGTCGGCGCGTAGCTGTAGGGGCGAGTGGAAGCTCGCCCGAATGCTCGCGCGTTCGTTTTGCCCAAATGCTCACGCATCATTCTGAAAGCTCGTTGCCCGTAGGGCATCATCCATACTTAGCCGGTGGTTGAGCGAAGCGATACCACCGGAAAGCGAGCAAAAAGAAGATGTTTCCGTAGGAATCATCTCGGAGCACGTTTGATGATTCCCTGTCGGGAAACGACGAGATGGGATGCGCGCATACCGTGGGTTTCGCTTCGCTCAACGCCACGGCTAAATTTGGATTTTTCCCTCCGGGAAAAGAGTTTTCAGTTGGGAGTTGTCAGTTCTCGGTTTGCATCGCGTAGCTGTAGGGACGAGTGGAAGCTCAATGTCACTAACTTAAAGATTTTGTCCGGAATGGGCAAGATAGAGTTATCCGCGGGTAGCCCCGGATGGGGCACCCGTGGAAAGCATAAGTTAGTGACGTTACATCTTTATCTTGACTGCATTGCCGGCAACGGTGACTATATAGCAGCCGGGGTTGACGGCTACGTCGCTCTCCGCGCCGTCAGTAGTCCCGGAGGCGATGATTCTGCCGTCGAGCGAGTACACCGAGTAGCCTTCGCCGGCTTTTGCATTGATTATTATCTTGCCGCCGTTGCAGGTCACGGTCGCATTTGCGCCATCTGTCACCGTCTCGATTGCCGAAAGGTCCTCCGACTCTATGTAGTTGAAAAATATGTTCCATCCATCCGCTTTGCGGTAGCTGTCGATTGACCCGACGGGGATATATATCGGGATGTTGGGGAGGATGCCTCCGTTTACGCTCGTGTCAGGATCCCCGAAAGGACCTGTGATGCCTGTCATCACGCACTCGGCGGGAATCGCGGCGCGGCAATACATTTTATTCAGCCCCGACCATCCCGCACAGCTCTCCGCGCCGAGAGTCTTCAATGTCGACGGGAAAGTGACCTCCGTCAGTCCGGAGCACCCGTAAAATGCCTTTGCCTCGATAGCGGTCAATCCTTCCGGCAGAGTAAGCGCACCGCTCAACGGACACCGGTAGAATGCTTCCTTGCCTATGGTTACGGCTTTGGAGGGAATGTTGACCTCAAGCAGTTTCTCACACTCGAAAGCTACGCCGGAAGGTACTGCGGTAAGTCCCTCGGGCATGAGTAGCTTTTTAAGATTGCGGTTAAACGCGAATTGTTCACCTCCTTCAAGATTGATACAAGATTCGGGAAGTGTCACTTCGCCAAGGTCTGCACCGTAAAAAGCAGTTTCGCCAATCATCTCAAGCCCTTCCGGGAAATTAATTTTCGTAACTCCCGTGCTGAGAAAAGCTGAATTATTTATGCTTTTTATGGTCGAAGGAAGCACTACTTCCGACAGCGACTTGCAGTTCATGAAGCATCGGTTGGGAATTTCCTCCAGACCTTCCGGAAGTATAAGCGGGGAGATGCTCAGTTTCGGGCAATCACAGAAGCAAGCTCTACCAAGGCGGCGTAATGTCGATGGCAGTGTCACCTCCTGCAGATGACCCGAATAAGAAAAGGCACTTTCACCGATTTCCTCTATCCCTTCACCTAGTATTATGTTGCGAAGGTTGGTCATATACAATGTCATATTGTCATCCGGATCAAATTGTTCGCTCCGGTAGAAGGCACGTGCCGGTACCCGGTTATCTTCAGCCTTGGCTTTTTCAAGGTTGATTGCCGAGAGCTTTCCATAGAAAGTGGCGCTCCACATCGTATAGAAATCGGCATCGTTTATTGGCCCTTCCACCACAAGTGAGTCTATCGTGTTGGCGCGGTCGCCAAGAGCCTCGGCAAGTGTGCCCGGCGCGGTCAATTCAGCTTTGATGTAACTTTTGTCATCGGCTGTCTGCGCATACACCGAAGCGCATGCCGCCAAAAATGAAATTAACAGAATAGTAACCCTCATAATTTAAAATTTTAATGATTGATTGTATATCTATGTCGTTTTGTTATGATTATTCAGCATGTCAATATAAGACCCTCATTATCAAGGTAGGGATGCACCACGGTGCATCCGAAAACGCGGTTGATTGACCAAAATCCGGCGGATGCACCGTGGTGCATCCCTACAATTCGATTGTAATCAACCCGCCTTGACTTCTGAATTGTTACTTTATATCGCAAAAATATGAAAAATTTTTAAAAGACAGAATGTTTTTCGCAAATAAATTATAATAATAAATTCTTATTATAGATTCTACGATTTAACATTCTGTCTTTTCCCTTAAAATATTATAGGCTACTACTTGTTGAACTTCTGACTATCAATAGCTTCGCCATTAACAGTGTAATTAATTGCATACATTCCCGACGCAAGAGCAGAAATGTCTATGGTGGCAATAGTTTCTCCACTTTGCAGCTCTTGGTTGAGGTTGATGACGGCATTGTCAATTGATGTTATAGTCAAGCGACTATTACTGATGATTTCATTTTTAAACTCAATTTCTATAAGAGCCTCTGAGATTTTGCGAATTGACTTGATGCCATATTCAGAGGACAAGGAAATTTCACCTGTTGCCATTTCCCCCTCAGTAGTTAGTGCCGTTACTGAGACTAAATTATTTTTGGCTGTCGGCTTAATCGTGATTTCGTTGGTTGAGCCTAAGTCATTACCTTCCCCGTCTTTCCATGAATAAGATGAATACTTGTCCTCATCTACGGAAAGTCGGATTTCGCCTCCGGGAACAGGTATCGGGTCTATTTCAATCACGCCTGCAAATCTATCGGGAGTCTCGACAATAAATGTTTCTCCACCTACAATATTACCATCTTCGTCTCGTTGGATTAAATCGTAGGTAAAAGTTTTTGGAGTTAAGGATCCGGCTTTGTCAAATAAAAATTTGATAGATACCTTGTCAAATTCATTCTTTGATAAATTTACTCCTGAAATACTGTTTTTAGATTTGATGATTTTTAATTTCTTATTGCCGTTGGTCGCTGTATTTTCCACTAATGATACTCCTGTGCTTTGTTTGCCTCCGCGCACCCAAGCATCATATATTTTGGGGGTCATTTCCATTTCTACATTTGACAAAGAGAAGAGACCTATATCGGCAGGTGTACGGGGCACTAATTCCAACGTATAGTTTTTAGTATTGTCGGAAATATTGCGTACAAATATGTTAGTTGGTTTTAAAGTTAATGATTTTGTGATTATAGACACATTTTTCTGGGCTTGCTTGTTGCTGCCCAATACATTGAAATAGGGTTTCCCATCTTCATAACCGTCATCGTATGGCGTATCCATAATCCTGGCGAGGAGGCAAAAATGTAGATTGTCGTCAGGAAATTCTTCAAGCATATTGGGAAGTGACCATCTGATTCTTACCGTAGCGGAATCCCCCGCCTCTATTTCGGGAACCGGCTGGACTTCCAGAATTCCGCCTGTGGCATACTTGTTGGCATACAGTTCACGACCTTTCCACGTCTTAGGTATGATTGTTGTTGATGCGTTTGCCCAATATATCTGTACCCATTTATTACCTGTAAATTTTTCTTTCCCGCGGTTATAGACTTTCACATAGATAAATGCCTGTTGATGGTCTTGGGAATATTCCGGATTTTGATGTTGTTCGATATTATCATCTTGATTTCGACACCATATTGATGGGCTTATCCATGCTTTCTCCGTAGTCTTGTTGGGCTCTTTTCCTGTGTCATCCCAATTATCCTTGACATAGATATCTGATGCCGGGGCAAGATGATTGAATGCCAGATCTTCTCCTGTCGACAATGGAAGGGAAAGATATTGCGGACGTTCATCACAGCGATCCATTGATTTGGCATAATTGAAAGCTTCCTCCATTGTTACATGCCCATTGCTGTCTCTATCAGCTATAATACTCCTGTTGATAGGGGTTGCTTCATTGATAGCGCAAGTCCAGTGATATACGAATTCATCATAAGGGAGGTCGGGACAGCCGTAAGAAGATTCATCACCTTTTGACGCTGCTGCGACCACGCAGCCTACTTTTTCAAGGTCGTCGACAAATCCACCGGCAAAACATTGCCCTAAGACAACATTGACATTGACAAGTTTATTTGTGAAAGGGGTTACCATTTGAGCGAGTTCCTTATCTTGAAGCTTTTCATAATTCCATAGCCAGATATAAGAACTCATGTTGTTGTCATTTGTGCCGCCATGGTCTATTACATAGATGAAAAGATGGTCATCCTTTTTCAGCTTGCTTAAGAGTGAATTAAGTACCGATTGAATGTTGGATTTTGTCGCTGAGTATTTTATGTCTGCACTACCGTCGAAATCAAGGTCCAGCGGTTGTGATTTAAAAGATCGGGTCGTTAAGTCAAACATATCCGCTGCCGGATCTGTGCCATCTGACATAAGAGGATATATGTTGCTTTTGGGAATCCGGTATTTTTTTACTAAAGTCTGATAGATAAAGGAACAGTCATTCCAATATCTGCTATAGTTGTTATATTGGCTTACACCACCGCTGATAATCAGAGCGTAAGTCCTGTTTGCTACCGGATTGATGGTGGGCGTATTCTGATTTAATGATATTTGTGGTATAACATTCACATTTCCTCCATAACGGTTTTTAACCTTTGCTGGAGTCATCTTCAAATCTTGAGGTGGCATCGAGTATTTGTGCCTTCTCGATAGGGGAGTAGATCCTGCAGTCAGTTTTTTATTCACATTATACACATAGCATTCATGCTCCCATCCCTTTAAGGGTTCGGCATCTACGAAGAAATCCCATGTAGAAGAGCCGAGCGTACTGTTGATGTAGTAGATATCCACATCTTTTCCCTCGAATTTAGATTCAACCACGGCTAATGCCTCGTCTTTAGAGACAAATTGTATTTGTAATGCAAATGACGGCATGCCGAGTAGCAAGCATAGAACTGCTAATAAAAATAATCGTTTAATCATAATTCTGTTAATTTTAAGTTGTTACTGAATGTTACCTTCTCCTTCGTAAGTATCACCTTCGTCAGTGATACATGTAATGTGATAATCACCCGATGGTAATGCCTGATACATTACCGGGCTTTCCTGTGACACTTCCCCCATGTAGATTGCGCCGGTACTTATTTCTACTATAGTTACCGACAAGCTTTCAATGTCATAATTAAATGTAAATTGACATTCTTGTGTGTCGCTAAAATAATAGAACTCCAAGCATTGATTGCTTGGCATACGAGGTCGATGTGGATTGCGCGGTGAACTTTTTCCTAATCTGATACCCTTAGGGGGAGGATTTACAGCGTTTGTATTGCTAAAAGCAAAAAAGTACAAAATGCATAATGTTACAATTCTCATAATCATTTTATTTCTTAATTATGGGAATAAACTTTTGCAAAAGTATTAAATGAATTAAGAAATAGACTGGAGAAGATTCTTTTTTCGTTTGTTTTTCTATGAAGAATTTGCAACGTAACTATTTGTATGTCAATTTGATATAAACAGAAAAGATTGCGCGATTTGTTTTTTAGAAATTAGATGGTTAATATTGTTGTTAATCAAAGAGTTATATTTTTATCAAAAAAAGTTCAGTAAAAAATGGTTTTGAGAAATATTGTATTTCAATGAGCTAAATACATTAAATATCTATCTTTTCTTGACGAATCAAGTTTTTTTATTTTGGTCTTAAGACGTGCTTTTCGATTGTATATAGATTCGATCTTATCTTCTTTTAACAATAAGGCGATCGCACTATTGGAGAATCCTAATGCTGAATAGATGAATAGACGATAGTCTGCCTCTTTAAGTTTTGGTAGTTCTTCTCTTAAAGAAGCTATAATATTTACATCATTAGTATTTAATGTGTCTTCGAGTTCTGCAATTCTTTCATCAGACATTAAATCATGAATTATATTCTCAACCTCATCGGAAATTTTGCGTTTTATACCCTTTGTTGCCGAGTTTTCATAATATGATGCACATAGCTGATCTATTATTTCAAACTTGGATGTTAATAAATCCATTATTTTTTTATGATTATTTTGAGATTCGGCTTCTTGCAATGTTAGAATTTCGCGTAAATTTTGGGCGATGGTTAAATTCCGTTCAATAATATGTTTTTGGCGAATCCTCATTTTTATAATTATAAATGTTATGCAAGCAAACACGATGGCAATTGCAATAATAGTTATTGAATATGTCATTTTTAAATTGGTGAGTTCAAGATCTTTTATTTTATTATCTAATGAATAATAGTTGGATAATTCTGAGCTAAGACCTTGATTCAGGGACATTTCAAGTACGCTGTCATTTCGGAACATCACGTTTTCTACTAAACATAATGCAGATTTATAATCCCCGTTACGTTTGTAAATCTCAGATTTAAGCATAAGAAATCTTGTAGCATCAGATTTGATGGTGTCAGTTTTTAGCTCGTTTGCTTTTTCTGCCTGATTGCTATTGAAATATGCAAGACCTAATAATCCAATAATGTCTGCCCGATATTCAACTTTTAATAGATCCAAATAATCCATTATTGCTTCATTATATTGTCCAAGATAGTAATTACAGTCAGCGCTCACTCCTTTTGCGCAGATATAAAGTTCATGGTCGTTATATGTCTTTGCAGAATCCACGGCATTAAGAGCAAGATGCAATGCCTTTACATAGTTATCATTGTTATAATATGCTCGTGATAATTCAAGAATTGCATAGTTAAGAAAGGGTTGTTGTTTTGATTTTAGTATATATTTGTGTGCAAGAATGGCGTATTTTAATGCTTCGTTTCGATGATAAAAATTGTCATAAATTATGGATATTTGGTCGGCGTTTCTGCCACACCAGAAATCGTCGCCGAGTTGTTCGGCATATTTTAGACTTTTGTGGTGTACCAACAGGCTCCGCGGAAAGGATTTCTTATTATATAGCACTCTGGCATGATAATAGTAGCTGAGCATCAGGCGGTGAAGGTCGCCCGAGTTTTCGTAGTGGTTTACTGCGATAAGTATCAGCGAGTCGTCGGCAACGTCGATATAGTTTTTGTCAAGTGCCTGTGAGTAAAGGAGTGCGTAGCGGGCATTTTCCTTTGCCGATGCCGGGGAGGGCAATGTGTCGAGCAGGGCGAGGGCAGAGTCGGGGTGCAGATCCATAAGTGTCTCGGCGCGGTCGAGTGTCGCGGTCGCGGGGTCAGTGGCGCATCCGGTAAGGAGCAGCAATGCAAATAATGCAGATATGAGATAATGATTGATATTCATTGGCGATCGGGTAATGATTTTCAGCTTAAGGCTTGCAAACGCTGAATAATCTGTCACAAATATACGCCAAATATTTGTAACCTGCATCCATCTCATCCTGAATTTAGCCGATAGAACCGACAGGGAGTTGTCAGTTTTCAGTCGTCAGTTGTCAGTTGTCAGTCGTCTTCGCGTAGCTGTAGGGTCGAATGGAAGTTCAATGTCACTAACTTAAGGATTTTGCCCGGAACGGGCAAGATAGAGTTAACCGCGGGTAGCCCCGAAGTGGGCACCCGTGGAAAACGATACCACCACAACAACTCAACCCTGAAACGGGTTGCATAAATATGTGCTAATCAAGTGGCTATGCAACCCGCTCTCCGGGGTTGAGCCGAGGAGAGAGGCGCTTGAGCCACGGGTATGCCTCCGGCATTACCCGCGGATAACAGGATGAATCCCCCTTTCGGGGATTTTTAGCTCTTCTGCTTAAGTAAGTGACATTGCCTGGAAGGGCGCCCGCGAGTGAGGGTGGAGATAGCTCGGAGTGTAGCGGGCTGCTGGAAGGCAGCCCATAAGGAGGGGCAGTTGCCCGGAGGGCATCATCTGCGTTTAGCCGGTGGTTGAGCGAAGCGATACCACCGGAAAGTGATGCGAAATCAGATGTTTCCGGAGGAATCATCTTGGCGCACGGTTGATGATTCCCTGTCGGGAAACAACATGTGAGAGCTCGATGTCCGTGGGTTTCACTGCGCTCAACGCCACGGCTAAATTTGGATTTTTCCCTGCGGGAAAAGAGTTGTCAGTTTTCAGTCTTCAGTTTTCAGTCGTCAGTTTGCATCGCGTAGCTGTAGGGGCGCCTGGAAGGGCGCCCGTGTTGCATGGGTGGAAGCGGGCGAGCTTCCACTCGCCCCTACATTTGGGCATATTCCAAAAATTTGTTCATTTTGACCATAAGTCCATCTGTATCCCCTCTGAAAACTGAAATCTGAAGACTGACAACTGACAACTGAAATCTGAAGACTGAAAACTGACAACTCTCAACTGACAACTACGGGTATGAAAAAGGGCTGCGCGAGGCAGCCCTTAGAGTATTGGTGTGAACAGGATTGTTTACCAGGAGGGGAGGAGCGGCTTGAGCGCGTCTTTCTTTGACTTTGAGCCGAAGGTGAAGTTGATACCAAACTGCACGTTGGCGTTCAGGTTGTTGACGGGAACAAACTGCGGGGTCACCTTGTAGAAAGTAAAGTCGGAGCCTACGAAGAGGTTGAATCCCTTGGGATGGATGTTGATGATCCAGCCCAATGACGAGCCGAATGTCGAGAGCGCGTAGTTGACGGAGAGGTCAAAGAAGCTCACGGGTATCAGGTTGGCGGAGATACGACCTTCGGTCCATGAATGGAGGCCGTCGATGCGCTGGGTGAAGAGCAAGCCGCCTTTCAGCCCGCGGTAGAACGGAGCTGTGTATGCCGCACCGACGGTGATGGTGGCGCCGATGCCCGATGTGCGGCTTCCTCCGTCGGAGAGACGGTGAAATTCCACTGCGTCTTCAAGGTCGTTGCCGAGATTTTCAAGCTGCTGGTCAAATTTATTGGTCTCGTAGTTGGGCGAGTTCTTGTCGATTGCCACATCTTTAAAACCGTCAAATTCCCATGTGGTAGTACCGGTTTTTGCATGAACGGCGTTGCTCCACGACACGAAGCCGAGGTCGAGCACCGATGCCGATATTTCCAGGTCGGGGTGAAGCTGATAGGTGGCACCGAGGTCGATAGCCGCGCCAAATCCGCTCAGCCCGAATTTGTCATAGTCAAGACCGTCCCAGTCGATGAGGTTGGCGTCGTCGGGATTGTCGTAGTGCTTGCCGCTTTCGGCGTAGGTGGGCACTTTCAGTCCGTCGCCGGCGCAGATGTCCATTTCACCGTCGGCGCGTACGCTCCACTTCTCGTCGCCGAGAGTCACGTCCATGTCGCTGATGCGGATATTGGCATCTCCTACACCGAGGAGGAATTTAAGCTTGGCGCCCACGCGCAGTTGCGGTAGTATCTGGCGTGAGTGTCCGAATGCCACCTCCGCCATCGCATTGGCGTTGATGCCTATGTTCTTGAAATTGTAGTGTGATGTCGCGCCATCCTGACCGAGCTTCATGAATGTGAAGAGATCCTTGGGTAGTGACATGCCGATATTCTCGCGTACACCGAGCGAGAAGGTATTGTAACCGCCGAATCCGCGGAAACCGAAGGAGAGTATCGTCAGGTCAAGTTCCTGCTGGATATGGTTGACATTGCGGAGCTTGCCGAGAAACTCGCTCGCGCTCACGTCGGGGTGCATGAATGTGGCGAGTTCGCCGTTCATCGGATAGAGGAATGTGCTCAGACCTACATTGGAGTTGAACCCAAGGCTGAGGTTGCCCAGCACTGGGAATGACACATAGTTGCGCTCCGGGGCAAACGCCGGGTTGAGTTCATGGCGGTAGTTGTAGCCCTCAAGGAAGTAAGCGGAGCGTAAAGCCTCCTGCGCGCTTGAGGCGACTGTGCAGGTTGAGGCGAGCATTATCGCTGCGAAATATGATTTGAGATGTCTCATAGTTGGTTTATCTTCTTTGGTTTAATGGAAAATAAGGTTTACAGTTCGTTGAGGTCAACGGTTACACCACCGATCAGGCGAGCGCGTATCTCGGTGAATTTCATGCCCTGTCCCTCGTTGATGGGTATTCCGGCAACTTCCTCGTTATTGTTGGTGACAAGCTTGTATTCGATACCGTCAAGACCGTTGAGGCTGCTTGATGAATTTGTTGAGGTAAAGCTGTTTCCATTACCTTTCAGTGAGATTACCACCTGCGATACTGAGGGGTTGGCGAGTGTGCCCGCGGCTATGGCACCCTTCTCGATGGTTATCTTCACGCCGTCGCGGATGCCCCCTGTCTTGTAAATCGGAGTCGCCTCCAGGTTGAAATTGAGCGGGGCGGTGTTTGACACTTCCATCTCGATACGCGCCTCATTGAAGTCATACTTGCCCAGGTCGGTGTCCCAGCCCTCTTCGGTGTCGCTGTAGGTGAAGCTCAGGTTGTTGCCGAATGCAAGGGGTGCGATCACCTCATTCTCGGCTCTTACGTTATAGTCGGTGCCGAGGGCGAAGGTGGTGGTCTCCTGCACCACGCTTGCGGTGATTTCGCCTTCTATGCGGTTAGGTATCGTCATGATGAGGTTGTTGAGATTACCTACTTCCTTGACGGTGTATCCTGTGGCGATATTTTTATCCTGGCGGCAGATGACAATCTTGTTTTCGCCCGGTACAAGCACGATGTCGTTGATGTCAACCTTGTTGGCTGCCACTGCCGAGCCGTCGATAATCGGGGTGAGCTGTATCGACACCTTGACTTTTGCCTGAGTAGGGTTGGTGATGGTAAGATAAATCTGCGGATTGGCGATGTCAAGAGTGTTTCCGTCTTCTTTGAGGAAGTCGGGGATATCGTTGATTTCAAATGAGAATGTCTCGGGATTGATTACCGGGTTTACGATTCCGCTGACCGAAGTGATTTCACCGCTGGCTGAGCCTACGTTGGTGATGATGGTCATGTTGATTGCCGGACCGCCGGCCACTACTGCAAGCGACAGCTTGCCGGTGGTTACGATTTTGTTGGTGAAGTTGAAATTGTGGTTGGCGTCAAACACGTCGGTGTCCTTGAGGTCGATGCCGGTTACGTGGAGGTCGAGCTCGCAGCCCTCGTTGGACACGGCGACATCACTGGTGAACCGTACGATATTGTCATTGCCTTCTTTTACAATCCGGCAGCCGGCGGGGTAGTTGGCGCCAAGCTCTACTTCAAAGTTGGGCCCGAGGTTGATCTGGAATCCTTCGTTGATTGTGACAAGCTCCGAATATCCGGGAATTGTGAATTGGATAAAGAGCGTCATGTTTATGTCGGTGGCAACGTGGGTGAGTGACACTACCTCTTCGGTCACATTGTTTTCGTGAAGGTCGATAATGTTTTCAAAAGCGCCTATACCGAGGTTGAATTCATCGAGATTGCTCTGTGCGCCGAGAGTCACCGACACGCTGTTGACAGGTATGGGCAGATTGGCGGGAATTGCGGGGAAGCTTACCGTGCTCTCTGCATGTGCGCCGCCGTCAAGATTGATATGGATAGGGTCGATCTTGAAATTGGAGCTGGTGGGATCACCGCTCTGCACGAGCAGGTAGTCGCCCACAGCGAGTCCGTATTTGTCGGCTAATGCCTGGTCAGCCGCCTTGATTGACGATTCAGGGTCGAGGTCAAGCAGTTTTTCCAGAGAAAACAGTTCCGTGCTGCTGCCGGGGACTGATAGCTGTCCGCCGCCAACATTCACTACAAGGTTCATGTCCTTGCTGAGATCATAGTCATCATCGACACAGCTCTGAAACGAGCCAAGCGCTATAATCAATACTTCGGAAAGAAATGGATTAAATGGCTGATAATCAATCAATTATCTTATCATAAATTTCATGAGGTAAATTATTGATTTTCAATCAATTACAGCTCATTAACCTTAAAATTTACCGAACCATTGATAATAGATGTGCCTATCATAGTACTGATGCGTGATAATTTGTTCATAGAGTGTTGCTTTTGATTAAAATAAAAAAATATTATAGGTGCGAAGTTAGTGATAATTATGGAAAAAAGATATATTTCGTAAGATTTTTTAATGGTTTTTAAACATAAAATCGTGAACAAAATCGCTGTTATCGTGTATATTTGGCTATATTTTTAACTAAATTTGATGAAACGCATCCATTTTGTAAGCGCTATCTTGATGATGGCGTGTATGATATATTCATGTGACACCCGCAAGCCTTTCCGCTCTGCCGAAGGTGTAGTGTGGAACACCGTCTACCATATCACGTATGCCTCCAATGTCACGCTCGATGATTCAATCCAGAGGGTGATGAAGCAGGTCGAGATGTCATTGTCGGCGTTCAACGACTCTTCGGTGGTGAGCCGTATCAATCGTAACGAGTCGTTCACGACCGACTCGATGTTTCGCAAGGTGTTTCTGGAGTCGCAGCGTGTGAGCCGTGTCAGCGGAGGTGCGTTTGACCCCACGGTGGGTGCGCTTGTGAATCTTTGGGGATTCGGTACTGACGGTCATGAGACGGTGCCCCCTGCCGAGGAGGCTGTCGACAGTGCGCGTCGCCTCGTGGGCATAAATGAGTGCCGCCTCGATTCTGCGGGGCGTGTGGTAAAAAAAGATTCGCTGACAATGATGAATTTCAGCGCCATCGCCAAGGGATTTGGCGCCGACGCTATAGGCGCGATGATGAAGCGCAACGGTGTCGCCGACTACATGATAGAAATCGGTGGGGAGATTGCTGTTGCCGGAAAAAGTCCGCGAGGCTCCTTGTGGCGCATCAGAATTGATGCCCCCGTAGAGTCTGCCGACTCTGTGATACATGATAACATGGGTGTGATCGAGGTGAGCGACTGCGGCATAGCCACTTCGGGCAATTACCGCAACTACAGGGTGATCGACGGCAAGTCGATGGGTCACACCATAAACCCCTTTACCGGCAAGCCGGCGCTTTCCGGGATATTGTCGGCAACGGTCATCGCGCCTGAATGTATGACTGCCGACGCGCTTGCCACGGCTTGCATGATAATGCCTCTTGACAGCGCCGTGGCGATGATAGAGTCGCAGGCAGGAGTGTCGGCGATGTTTGTCACCGCAGGCGACACTGCCCGCTGGGCGGTAACCCGTACCGCAGGTTTCCCGGCGGTCGGGCGCTGATTATTGCCGGAGCTATTCTATCAGCGGGATATATCTGCCGTATCCCGCCTTTTCCATTTCTTCAAGGGGAATGAACCGTAATGAGGCGCTGTTGATGCAGTAGCGCAGACCGCCGCGGTCACGCGGTCCATCGTTGAACACATGTCCGAGATGTGCGTCGCCGAGAGTGCTCCTTACCTCCGTGCGTGTCATGCCGTGGGTGGTGTCGGGCAGTTCGGTTACGGAGCGGGAGTTGAGCGGGCGCGTGAAGCTCGGCCAGCCGCAGCCGGAGTCAAACTTGTCCGTCGAGAGAAACAGTGGTTCGCCCGTGGTCACGTCGACATATATGCCGTCGCGATCCTCGTCCCAGTAAGCGTTGCGGAATGGCGGCTCGGTGGCGTTGTGGCGTGTCACGGCTTCCTGGTCGGGGGTAAGCTTGTGCACATTTTTAGCCATGGTGAACAGCATCGGGTCAATATGGCAGTAGCCTCCCGGTGTCTTGTCGAGATAATCCTGATGATACTCTTCGGCGGGATAAAAGTTTTGCAGCGGTTTTACTTCTACCGCAGCCTGCCGCCCTATTCTTTTCTCAAGGGCTTTCACGGCGTTGAGGGCTATGCGTTGCTGTGTGCTGTCGGTATAATATATTCCGGTGCGGTATTGGGTGCCGCGGTCATTTCCCTGACGGTTGACCGAGGTGGGGTCTATGGTCAGGAAATACATGTTGATGAGTGTCGGCAGGTCAATCAGTTCCGGTTCATAGCTTACTTCGACAGTCTCCGCCGCGCCTGTGGTGCCGCTGCACACCTCCTTGTAGGTAGGGTCGGGCACACTGCTGTTGGCGTAACCGGCAGTGGTCGCTGCCACTCCGTCAATCTGCTTGAAAAAATGCTCGGTGCCCCAGAAGCATCCTCCTGCAAAGTAAATAGTCTTCATTCCATCCATTGTGTCAGTATTGTCATTGTTGATTGCATTTGTGCGGCAAGCTATTGCCGTCAGGGCTGTCAGTAAAGAGATTAATAGTCGCATATATGCCTAACGCAGGAAGGGCTTCCGATGTTTATTCATGAGGCGACGGTTTTCTGAGATAATACAATCCTGTTAAAGTTTCGGGAGAATGTCGGTTTTTGCTTAAAAAGTGTATATATTTGAAAAAATAACTGATACCTGACATAAATTTTTAAGCACATTTATTCCCATGAGAAATATTGATGATCCTATTGAGGTGGTATGCAATGTCGATGACAGATATGCCCGTCAGTGTGCTGTCATGTTTACTTCACTGTTGGAAAACAATCCCGACGACATGATTATCATTCATGTCGTGACCACTTATCTTATGCCCGCCAACCGGGTGCTCCTTTCCGATATCGTGCAGCGTAAATACGGCTGCAGGCTGGTGATGCACAAGGTCGACGACGAGTTGTTGAAAAGCTGCCCGGTGCGTCGTGGCGATTATGTCAGCGTCACGGCATATCTGCGTTGTTTCTTGCCTGCAATCCTGCCCCTGTCGATCCATAAAGTGCTTTATCTTGATTCCGATTTGCTCGTGCTCGGTAATATACGCCCTCTATGGGATGTCGACCTCACCGACAAGGCGCTCGCTGCGGTGGAAGATAGTTCGAGCGGCAATCAGGAGACACTCGTAAGGTTGCGTCTACCCGATAATTATACCTATTTCAACTCGGGGGTCATGGTGATGAATCTCGATTACTGGCGTGAAAACAAGATATTGAAGCGGCTGATGCTGTATCTCGACGGGTTTCATGAACGCATACGTGAAAATGACCAGGACCTCCTGAATGTGTGTTTGTGGAAAAACCGTGTCCTCCTCCCGTTGCGATGGAACATGCAGAGCGGCTTCCTGAAAAACCGGCCCGGATGCCGCCGCTATGCGCTGGCGAGGGCGCGAGAGGAGATACGCCGCACGGTGATAGCTCATTTTGTCGGGAGGAAAAAGCCGTGGCATAATAATTGCGCCAATCCTTTTGCGAGTGAATACAACCGTTATCTTGACATGACGGAGTTTGCCGACCATCGTCCGGCGAAGGCAAAGATTAATCCGCTGTTCGGCATGGTGCATCACGTCATGGCTCGCCTCGGGATAGGCGGCTACTACCGTCACCGCTCGATAGAGGCTTACGGCTTCACCGCCCGGTAACACATTTAAGAATTGATTGTTCAACCATCTAAGTGTGAATATATGGAAATTTCAAAACAGCAATATGAGTATGCGCTCAGCCGTATTGAGGAACTTTTGCCGCTCGTGACGGAAGAAACTCCGGCAAGCGACAAAAACGCCATTGAGCTGACCATTGTCTCTGATGTGGTTGAAGCATACGAAAAAATCCCCTACCCGATAGCAACGGCGGAGGGAGAGTAAAGGTCGGAAGACAACTAAAAATCGAGGATACATTCTCCTACAGCAGCCCGGGCGCGGCGAAGCAGTGGGATGCAACTGCTTTCCCCTGCCTTATAAGCGCGTTCAAGATAATATAGCGCAATTGACGGGTCGGGCGCGACAGCCGCGCCGTAGCCTTGGAGATACATCTCGCCCACGACAGTCAGAGCGGGTGGAAAGCCCTTTTCGGCAGCCGAGGAAAAAAGCCTGAACGCCTCGGACATAGAGCGGTGTTGAAAGAGTTTGCCGAGGGTAGATAGATAAATATTGTAAGCATGACAGTGTATCGCCGGGGCATATCCCACCTCGGAGGCGGCGATGACCGCCTGTAACGCCTTGTCCCATGCGCCCTGACTGAGGTACAGGGCAGAGAGAAATGTGCATGCAGGTAGAAAACCGCTGTCAGCAACACGATGCAGCAACAGTCCGGCTTCGGCGAGGGATGCCTTCCCTTTGAGAAGGATGACCCCTTGAATAAAGAGTTGCCAGATGTCGTCCCGACGGTCAGATTGCCGCAGGTAGTATTCGGCGGCATATTGCATGGACCATCGGAGTGATGAATCAATTTCGCCGAGCATTTGCACCGCCACTCCGGCATTTTCGGGGTGATTGGCGATGTCGCGGAACAATTCGAGAATTTCAGCTACCTTATGAGCCGGCTTCAACGGCATTGCTGCTATGCTGCCGCGTCGCGGGGTGATGAGTGTAAACAGTAGAATCAGACCGCTTTTTACCGCCGCTTTTCTCAATATGCCGGAGAGAAACCCCGATGGCGGTACGACCATGTTGACCGGCAGCTTATTTTCATTCAGCGATGAATAACTGTCGGACTTTCTTTTCCGCCATGAGCTGAAAACGACGGCGGAGAGGAAAAGGATAAAGAGAGGGATAAGATACGCCATTACTTACCTGCTGTCGCTGAAAAGAGAAACGCACCGACAGCAAATGTCAAACAAAGCGCCTCAACCCAGCCGAGGGTCTTTCCGGCTGACGGCGAGTAGGTGCGGTTTAATTTCAAATTAGTAATTATCGTCATGACGATCAGAATCAGGCAGAGAACCAACCCGAATATCCGACCGGAGAGAATCTCACCGAACAGGTCGATAAATTGGGAATATGCCGATGAGGCGGCATTCCATGCCACTTTTGAGAAAAGAATCGCAGCACAGACCAACATTCTGACCAATGAGTAGGTTTTTGTGAACCGGTTATGCCAAAGGCGACCCATGCGTGTGGCAACGGCAATGCCGACAGCAACTGCACCCCCGCCGGCTGCCGCGCCAATAGCGGGTCGGCTGTACAGGATGGCAAAATACACGCCTATACCTGTCACTATAACGAGCCCGATGACGGCAAGCATCACAATCAGATTATCCTTAATCTCCGATTTTGACAGAACTTTATAGTCGGCAAAAAGCTCTGGTGATTGAGATGAATCGATTAAGGGTCGCGAAAATCTGGGACGAGCCAATTCGCGGTCAAGCAACTCATTCATCGCGGCAACACTCTTTTCCGGATTATTGTCGGGAGTGGCTACAGCCGTAGCGGGAGGCTGTACATGCCATTCGATACATCCCTGTCGATTCATGACCTGAAGGGTAAAACGGGCTCTGCGGTAAGGCTTCCAGTCGATGCCCGGTCCGGTCGCCACCTTACGGTAATATTCCTTGAAAAGGTCATTGTGCTGCATTTCAGGCAAAAATCCCGATTCCTCCAATGCGCGACCTATCTCAGCATTATCATCGGTCATTGCCGGTGGTGTATTTTCAACATAACAGGACTCAAGACTCCCTGCAGGAAGACCTGATTCGCCGTATAAAGGTGTGTGGTCGGAATCAGTATTCATGTTTCTTAAGGTTAAAGGTATTCTTACGCAAAGATAGGGCAAAATAGTGAAACCTTCTGTAAAACAGCAATAAAAATTTATTATTTACACCAACCAAGACACCGGTAGATGGTGTCTGCGGTTGGTTTTGTGGTGCATTATGCTTAAATTTGCATCATGAATACTGTCTGGAAAACATATCGCGAAAACTATGTCTCCATCATAAAGCTCGGATTGCCCATCCTTGTAGGGCAGCTTGGCATGATTGTGGTGGCGTTTGCCGACAACATAATGGTGGGACGCTATTCGACGGCGGCACTCGCATCGGCGTCGTTTGTCAACAATGTGTTTAATGTCGCCACATTTGCAGTGCTCGGTTTCACCTACGGACTTACCCCGCTTATCGGTGCGTTGTTCAGTCAGAAGCGCTCCGCCACGATCGGGGCGATGATACGCAACGGATTGCTTGCCAACTTGCTTTTCTCGCTGTTGGTGACGCTTGTGATGTGGGTGTTGTGGCTTAACGTCGACCGCCTGGGACAACCGGTGGAATTGCTGCCGCTTATCAAGCCTTACTATCTTATCGTATTGGCGGGACTGGTGCCCGTGTCGATATTTAACGTGTTTGCGCAGTGGCTTTTCGCCATCAACCGTACGGCGCTGCCTATGTGGATAATACTTTCGGCAAATGTCTTGAATATTTTAGGCAATTATCTGCTCATATACGGCAACTGGGGCTTTCCCGAACTTGGGCTTGTCGGTGCCGGTTACAGCACCTTGATTGCAAGAATTTTCTGCCCGGTGGTGGTGATTGCCATTTTCTTTACGGCACGGAAGTTCCGCGAATACAAGGAGGGATTATGCAGCTCGCGAGTATCATCCCGCGTACTCGGTCAGATTAACCGCACTTCATGGCCGGTGTCGCTGCAGATGTCTTTTGAATCCGGCTCGTTTACCGTGGCGGCGGTGATGGCGGGATGGCTTGGCGCGGTGAGTCTTGCCTCATTTCAGATTATTGTGATTACAGGTACGCTCGGTTTCTGTATATATTACAGCATGGGTTCGGCTGTGTCTGTGCTCGTCGCAAATGCCGCCGGGCTTAACGACCGTCCGGGCATGCGCCGTATCGCGTTTGCCGGTTATCATATCATCCTTGCCCTCGCAACGGTATCGTCGCTTGTGTTCATATTCTTTGAGAGGCAGATGATACATGCGTTTACCGAGGACCCGGTGGTGATAGCTGCCGCCGTGACACTTATAGTGCCGCTTGTGGTGTATCAGCTTGGCGATGCCACTCAGATTACGTTTGCCAATGCACTTCGCGGCACGTCGCAGGTAATGCCTATGATATGGATTGCATTTGTGAGCTATGTGGTGTTCGGTATTCCGGCAACATATATTTTTGCATTCCCGATGGGACTGGGGACCTATGGCATTATTCTGAGCTTCTCCGTGAGCCTTTTCATTGCCGCCGCGCTATTCCTCTATTTTTTCATGCGCGCCACACGCCGGGCGTGATGTTTTTGTGTTTTAATGTGCGTTGCATGAAAATAATCGCTATCTTTGTCAGATAACAACTAAAAATCAGATGACAATGGACTTTGCCAATGACTGTTTCAAGATATTCGAAGACACTGTCAACGAATATCATAAGCATGACGATGTAGACGCCAAGGTTGAAAATCCTTTTGGCCCGGGCACTATTGAGCACACACTTTTTGCAAAAAACTGGATTGATGCCGTGCAGTGGCATCTCGAAGATATCATTCGCGATCCGCAGATTGACCCTGTTGAGGCGCTTGCGCTGAAACGCCGTATTGACAAGTCAAACCAGGATCGTACCGACATGGTGGAGGAACTTGACACATATTTCCGTGAGAAATATAGCGATGTGAAAGTAGCGGCAGACGCCACGATTAACACCGAAAGTCCCGCGTGGGCGCTTGACCGCCTTTCCATTCTGGCACTTAAGATTTACCACATGCAGGCAGAGGTCGACCGTACCGATGCCACTGCCGAGCATCTTGCCAAGTGTCGCGGAAAGCTTGCCGTGCTCCTTGAACAACGCGCCGACCTCACCACCGCCATCAACCAGCTCCTCGATGATATCGCGGCAGGAAGGAAATACATGAAGGTCTACCGCCAGATGAAGATGTATAACGACCCAGCCACCAATCCGGTGCTTTATGGCAATAAACAGTAAGTTACCGAAAAATTTACTGATTGCCCGCTTTTCGGCGCTCGGCGATGTCGCCATGACGATTCCTGTCGTCTATTCGGTGTGTCGCTGCAATCCCGACATGCGGTTTATATTTATAACTAAGCCGGCACAGGAGGGACTCTTTGTGAACCCTCCCGAAAATCTCGTGGTGCGAGGCATCGATGTCAAGGAAAAATACCGGTCGCTCGGCGATTTTTTCCGCCTCTTCAAAGAATTGCGCAAGGAATATGACATTGACGGTTTTGCCGACCTGCACGGGGTGTTGCGTTCGTTCATGCTCGGCATTGCCTGTACATTGCACGGCGTGAAATGGCGCACGATACGTAAGGGACGTATGAACAAGCGCGCCCTCACTCGCCCCCGCAACAAGATAATGCTGCCGTTGCTGTCGTCGCGGGCACGTTACCGTGAGGTGTTCTATGGATTCGGCTACGTGCTTGAAGAAAAATTCAAGAGCATCTATGGCGACGGGAAAGGCGACCCGGCAATGTTTGCGCAGATTACACCGCCAAAACAAGACGGGGAGAAATGGATAGGCATTGCACCCTTTGCAAAGCATAAGGGGAAGATATATCCGGTCAATCTCATGGAGAAGGTGATTGCCGAGCTGTCGTCACAGCCTGATGTAAAAATATTCCTTTTCGGCGGCGGAGAGGAGGAGAGGAAGGTGCTTGCCGATTGGGCACAGCGATATCCGCGCACGATAAGTCTTGCGGATAAGAGGCATGGATTTCCCGTCGAGCTCGCGCTCCTGAGCCATCTTGACACATTGGTGTCGATGGACTCGGCAAACATGCACCTGGCGTCGCTCGTTAATGTGAGGGTGGTGAGCATCTGGGGTGCAACTCATCCCTATTGCGGCTTCAAGGGGTTCAAGCAGCGCGAGAAGGATATCGTGCAGTTGCCTATGACCTGCCGTCCCTGCTCGGTGTTTGGTAACAAGCCCTGCAGCCGTGGCGACTACCATTGCCTCGCGGGCATTCCGCCGCAGATAATTGTAAACAAGGTCAATTCCATAGTGAATAAGAATAAATCGTGATGGAGGAGGATTTTGACATAAGAGCGTCACGGCAGGGCAATGATCGTGACAAGGATTTTGAAAAGGCGTTACGCCCGTCGGAATTTGACTCTTTCAGCGGACAAGAGAAGATAATCGAGAATCTGCGTGTGTTTGTCACTGCGGCGAAGATGCGCGGGGAATCGCTTGACCATGTGCTGCTCCACGGTCCTCCGGGACTTGGCAAGACCACTTTGTCGCAGATTGTGGCAAACGAGCTTGGAGTGGGCATCAAGATTACATCGGGTCCGGTGCTTGACAAGCCCGGCGACCTTGCCGGAATACTTACCTCTCTTGAGGAAAATGATGTGCTGTTTATCGACGAGATTCACCGCCTCAGTCCGGTGGTGGAGGAGTATCTTTACTCGGCGATGGAGGATTTTCGCATCGACATAATGATTGATAAGGGACCGGGAGCGCGCTCGGTGCAGCTGTCGCTGTCACCGTTCACTCTTATCGGTGCCACCACACGCAGCGGACTGCTTACTTCGCCGTTGCGCGCGCGTTTCGGCATCAATTTCCATCTTGAATATTACGACCACGAGGTGCTGGAGCGTATCGTGCTACGCTCGGCGCGTCTGCTCGACGTAAAGTGTACGGGCGAGGCGGCGAGAGAGATTGCTCTCCGTAGCCGCGGCACCCCACGTATCGCCAACGCCCTTCTGCGTCGTGTGCGCGATTTCGCGATGGTAAAGGGTTCGGGCGTTATCGACCCGGAGATTGCCCGCTACGCGCTGGAGGCACTCAATATCGACCGCTACGGTCTTGACGAGATTGACAATAAGATACTTACGACTATCATAACTAAATTCAAGGGAGGTCCCGTCGGTCTTACCACCATCGCTACCGCTCTCGGCGAGGATCCGGGCACGATAGAAGAGGTGTATGAGCCGTTTCTTATCAAGGAAGGTTTCCTGAAGCGAACCCCCCGCGGTCGTGAGGTGACTGAGCTTGCCTACATACATCTCGGGCATGACCGTGACCTTACGACAGGGTCTCTCTTTGCTTAAAAGTTGATTCTGACTATGGCTGGTATAAAAAGTCTGGCTAAGGATACTGCTATATATGGTGTCAGCAGTATTGTGGGACGATTCCTCAACTGGTGTCTCGTGCCGCTCTACACCATCAAGTTTCCCGCCGATGAATATGGAGTGGTGACATACATATATGCCGTAGTGGCGCTTGCGCTCATTATCCTTACTTACGGTATGGAGACGGGATTTTTCCGTTTCGCCAATCACGAGCGTTATTCCAATCCCGATGAGGTGTATTCCACTTCACTGGTGTCGCTCGGGGTTTCGTCGACATTCTTCTTCGCGATTGTACTGCTGTTTCTCAACCCGATAGCGGCGGCTCTCAACTGCCCGGGTCACGCTTCCTATATTTTCATGATGGCGCTTGCCGTGGCTCTGGATGCCTACACTTCCATCCCGTTTGCATACTTGCGCTACAAAAAGCGGCCGGTGAGGTTTGCCATGCTCAAGCTTATAAATATAGGGCTCAACATAGGTCTTAATCTTTTTTTCATACTTCTCTGCCCCTGGCTGTGGGAAGTGGCTCCCGACACGATTGCATGGTTTTATCGTCCCGATTTCGGTATCGGATACATATTTCTTGCCAATCTCATCTCTTCGGCGGCGATGTTGGTGCTTCTCTTGCCCGACATCATGTCGGTGCCGTTGGCATTCAACGGCAAGCTGCTGCGCGAGATGCTTAGATACTCTTATCCGTTGCTGATACTCGGCATCGCCGGCATCATGAATCAGACTATCGGTACGATTCTCTACCCTTACCTTGTATCGGACCCTGCCGAGGCGATGTACGGGGTAGGTATATATGGCGCCAACTACAAGATAGCCATTGTGATGGTGATGTTTATCCAGGCGTTCCGCTTCGCCTATGAGCCGTTTATCTTCGCGCAGAACAAGGAGCGCGGGGGCGACAAACTGAAGGCTTACAGCGATGCGATGAAATATTTCGTGATTTTCGCCCTGTTTATATTTCTCGGGGTGATGTATTATCTCGACATACTTAAATACTTCATTTCACCTAAATATTTCTCCGGTCTCAAGGTTGTGCCGGTGCTGATGCTTGCCGAGCTGTTTTTCGGGGTGTTTTTCAACCTGTCGCTATGGTACAAGCTCACCGACAAGACGATATGGGGCATGTGGTTCTCTCTGCTCGGACTTGCCGTGACACTCGTGCTGAATGTTGTCCTTGTGCCGCGCATCGGATATATGGGATGTGCCTGGGCGGCGTTTGCCTGCTATGGCGTGATGATGGCGACAAGCTATTTTGTCGGCAGGGGCAAATATCCGATAGATTACGATGTGCCGCGGCTGCTCTTTTATTTTGTGGTTGCCGGGGCGTTGTACGGTGTTTCGGTTATGGTTGTGATACCTGTGGAATGGTGCAATCTGCTCTTCCGTACACTCTTGCTGGGTGTGTATGGCTGGATTGTCTGCCGTCACGAACATATAAGTCCCAAGGATATAATCAGACGTAAGATATGAAACATATTGACTTTGCGACATTCAAGACGAAGCTCTTCGGCTATTTTGATCTTACTGACTTCCTCATACCGCAGGAGGAGGCGGAGGAGGCGATACGCGAAGGTGTGTCGTTCAGAGGTATAAATATTCTCATACTCATAGTGGCAATTTTCATCGCGTCGCTTGGATTGAATGTCAATTCAACGGCGGTGATAATCGGCGCCATGCTTATTTCGCCGCTTATGGGACCTATTATCGGTCTGGGGCTCGCCGTCGGCATACACGATTTCGACCTTATGAAGAGGTCGTTCCGTAACCTATTCATGGCGACTGTGTTCAGTGTCGCGACATCATGCCTGTTTTTCCTCGTGTCGCCGGTCAGCGAGTCACACAGCGAGCTTCTCGCGCGCACATCGCCTACGATTTATGATGTATTCATCGGCTTCTTTGGCGGTGCTGCCGGCATCCTTGCCATCGGCAGCAAGGTCAAGGGAAATGTCATACCGGGTGTGGCTATCGCCACCGCCCTCATGCCACCGCTATGTACCGTGGGCTACGGACTTGCCAATCTGCAGCCGTCATATTTCTTCGGCGCGCTCTATCTGTTTTTCATAAATTCAGTATTCATCGCCTGTGCAACCACAGTAGGCGTGAAGCTGATGAAATATCATGTAAAGGATTTTTCCAATCCGGGCAGGGCGAAGAAAGTCAGGGATATAGTGTACACAATCGCGATACTTACCATGATTCCCGCCGCGTTCATGACTTACTCGATGTATCGCGAGAGCACTTTTATGTCAAACTGCAACAAGTTTGTCGACAAGGAATTTGTGTTTGACGGCACGCAGGTGCTCAACTACAAGCCGGTAATGAAAAAGGGGGAGGGTACTCTCACCGTGACTCTTGTCGGCAAGATGATTCCTCAGGATTCACTTCTGCTTGCCATGACCGATAAACTTCCGTCATATCATCTCGCCGGGACTCGTCTTAACATCGTCCAGGGCGATACCGGCGGGGGTAGCTTTGATGTGAGACAGGCTACCTCTTCAATGCTTCGCGACATGTATCAGGTCACTCAGGCTACCATATCGCGTCAGCAGGATGTCATAGACTCGCTGAAGGTAGAGAATGCGCTTATATCGCGCAATGACTCGATGGGCGCCATAATCGCGCCCGAAATCAAGGTACTTTTCCCGCAGGTGAAAGATATCGCGGTGACGCGAGGCATAGTGAGCGACATCGACACCCATCGCCTCGACACTCTCAACCTTGTGCTGGTCAACTATGCCACTCCGATGGGCGCGGCGCAGTCGCGCAAGTTTAAGGAATACCTGGAGGCACGTCTCGACACGCGTCCCATAACCATCGTGGCAAGCAGTGCCGTACATCCCGAAACCGCACCCAAGACGCAGAAGAAATGAAGATATTCTACGACCATCAGGTGTTTTCCTGGCAGAAGGCGGGAGGCGTATCGCGCTATTTCATAGAGCTTATGAGCCATCTTCCTGAAGATATGGAGTATATGCTGCCCCCGATGCTGTCGGAAAATGTGTATCTGGAATCGCTCGGTCCCGGAATGCCACCGGTGAAAAGCTGGTCATTTGCCAATTACCGTGTGCGCAAAAAACTTTACGAGGCGGTCAATCAGCTCCGTTCCTCGGCAATCATTTCCAGGGGAGGCTTTGATGTGCTTCATCCCACCTATTATTCGACCTATTTCCTGAGGCGACGTAAAGCGCCCTTTGTGATTACGGTCCATGACTTCATACATGAAAAGTATCCGCAATATTTCACTGACACGGCAAAGGTGGTACGCGAGAAAAAGGAGGCTGTGACCCATGCCGACCGTATAATCGCCATCAGCGAGCATACAAAGAGTGACCTTGTGGATATCTACGGCATACCCGCCTCGCGCGTTGATGTCATCTATCATGGCGCGTCAAGCCTGTCGCCGGTGCAGGAGCCTGTGCCCGATGCAGGTGACCGTTTCATACTTTTTGTGGGCGACCGCACCAAATATAAGAATTTCCTTAATCTCGCCGAAGCGTTCATGACGCTTTCCAAGGTCGACCCGCAACTTCGCCTTGTGTGCGCCGGACAGCCCTTCTCTCCTGCTGAAATGAAACATTTCGCCTCCCTCGGCATCGCCGATAAGGTAATGGCACGATTTGTCACCGACGGGCAGCTGGCATGGCTTTACGGCAATACGGCTTGCTTCGTGTTCCCGTCAGCTTACGAGGGCTTCGGGTTACCCATACTGGAAGCGTGGAGCGCGGGTGCGCCTGTCGCGCTGAGCCGGGCAAGCTGTTTCCCCGAGATAGCGGGTGACGCGGCGGCATGGTTCGAGCCTGATGACCCATCGACGATGGTCACGGCAATCAGTGATGTCATATATTCCGGCGACACGCGCTCGCGCCTGCAGCAACTTGCGTCAAAACGCCTGAAAATGTTTGACTGGGGGAAAACCGCAGCTCTTACCGCCGATATTTATCGCTCGCTGGCATGATAATAAAGGATTATAGATTGTTTATCTGTCAAAATGATTACTTATGGTGACAATTTTGTTTCATTCGACCATATTCGGTCCCATCCATAGCCGCCGTCTCGGCACGTCGCTCGGTGTCAACCTCTCGCCTGTCGACGGCAAGGTGTGTTCGTTTGATTGCGTGTACTGTGAGGCGGGATATAACTCCCAGGGCACCGGTAAAAGCGGGCTCCCGAAACGCGACGAGGTGAGCCGACAGCTTGAGGCGAAGCTGAAGGAGATGCGCGATGCCGGCGCGTCGCTTGACGTGATTACATTTTCCGGCAACGGCGAACCGACCTTGCACCCCGACTTCGACAATATAATCGACGACACCGTCATGCTGCGTGACCGCTATTTCCCGGAGGCAAAGGTGAGTGTGCTGTGTAACTCAACGCGTCTTGACCGGAAGGATGTCGTAAACGGATTGAAAAAGGTCGACAACTGCATACTTAAGCTCGATTCCGCGCTTACCCCTACCATGCGCCTTATCGACCAGCCGGTGTCGAAAGCGTTTACCTGTGAATACGTGATTCCGCAGCTTGAGGCGTTTGGCGACAAATGTATCATCCAGACCATGATGCTTCGCGGCAATCATGACGGAAAGCATATTGACAACACTACCGATGAGGAGGTCGACGCGCTCATAGATGCTTACAAGCGCATCCGTCCACGTGAGGTTATGCTATATTCAATCGACCGCGCCACCCCTGAAAGCGACCTGCAGAAGGTGGAGCGTGACGAGCTGGAATCTATCGCTTCGCGTATCCGTGAAGCGGGTATAGAAGTACAGGTGAGCTGATATGGAAGAAAAGGTGATTTATCCCCGTACGCTTGTCGAGGGCGACAGGATTGCGATTGTATCGCCGGCGAGCTGCATCGACCCCGCGCTCGTCGAGGGGGCGCTCCCGGTGCTTCGCGCCGAAGGGTGGGACCCTTATATAGCACCGTCGGCACTTGGTTGCGAAGGTAGTTACAGCGGCTCGGCGGAGGCGCGCGCAGCCGACCTTTACGAGGCGTTGCTCGACCCGTCGGTAAGGGCGGTGTTGTGTAGCAGGGGAGGCTACGGTGCTATCCATCTGCTTGAGGGGTTTCCCTCCGGGGCGTTTCTTGCCGATCCTAAATGGATAGTCGGGTTCAGCGATATTTCCGCGCTTCATGCACTCGCATCGCGACTTGGCGTGGCGAGTGTTCACAGCTCCATGTGCAAGAATCTTGCCATAAATCATGGCGGTGATGCGGCGGCACGTGCGCTTTTCGGTATTTTGCGCGGCGAAGGTGTGCGTTATGAGGTCGCTGCTCACCTTTATAATATCAGTGGCACCGCTTCAGGCACTCTCGTCGGAGGCAACATGGCGGTTCTCGGCGGACTTATAGGTACACGCTACGATATATTCAGCTCTCCCGACCCGGTGATATTTATCGAGGATATCGCCGAACCTATATACAAGGTGGAGCGTTTGCTCTATCAGTTACGCTTTGCAGGCGTATTGTCACGGGCAAAGGGTATTATTGTAGGGCAGTTCACCGAATACCGCCCCGACCGCAACTATACGGCGATGTACGACATGATACGTGACATGACGCGCGGGCTCGGTATCCCGGTGGCGTTTGATTTCCCGATAGGTCATGTCGATGGGAATATGCCGGTGATTGAATCTGCTCCCTGTTGCCTTTCCGTGACCGATGAAGGAGTGAATTTTACCCAAACACGATAAATAAATAAGTTATGAAAGTATTGGTAATAAATGGCAGCCCGCATCTGCATGGCTGTACTGACCGTGCATTGCAGGAGGTTGAGAATACCCTCAACTCTCTCGGCATTGACACTGAGCGTGTAAACATAGGCAACAAGGATGTGAGAGGCTGCATCGCCTGCAATTATTGCCGTGAACATGGCAAATGTGTATTTAATGATGTTGTAAACGAGACTGCGCCGAAATTTGCCGAAGCGGATGGTATCATATGCGGTTCACCGGTGTATTATGCCTGTGCGAGCGGTCAGCTGCGTTCATTCCTTGACCGTCTGTTTTACAGTACGATGACCACGGTCAACAAGACCATGAAAGTTGGTGCGGCTGTATTGTCGTCACGTCGTGCAGGTTCGACAAGTGCGTTTGATGAAATCAACAAATACTTTACCATCAGTGCCATGCCGGTGGTGTCGAGCACTTATTGGAACGAGGTACACGGTTTCATCGCCGATGATGTGGAGAAAGATCTGGAGGGATTGCAGACCATGCGTAATCTTGGTCGCAACATGGCTTTTCTAATAAAGGCTATCAATGCCGCCAAGCAGGAAATACCCGTGCAGGAGCGCACTTCATTCACCAGTTTCCACACCGAATAGGTATATATAAAAAAAATTACCCGTCGTCTCGACGAATAATCTTCTTAACCTTAAATCTAATACCATGAAAAACACATTGCAAAGGTAATAACTTTTATGTTATAAAACATAGTTTCTCGCAATAAAATTCATCCTGTTAACTAAATTTAACAATACCCTCTTGTATCGCGTAGCTGTAGTGGCTGCCGGAAGGCAGCCCGGCTGCGATGGCGGATGACGTATCCCGCAGGGATACATCCAAATTTAGCCGTGGCGTTGAGCGTAGCGAAACCCACGGACAGCGAGCCTTCCCTCATATCGTTTCCCGACAGGGAATCATCAACCGTGACCGGTTATTTCAGCCATGAGCAGCGTTTGCCCCAGTCCTCCATAATTTCTTTGCGGAACTTGAAAATAGTGGCTGCTCCTTGGTTGCCGTCGTGAAAAAGAGCCGGCTCTCGCCTGTCAGACCACCATTGCGCCCCGACGGTATAATCGGTGTCACGACGCTTGCCGGGGAATGTGTTGTCAATGGTTATGAAACCATTCTGCTCCGGAAATCCTTTTATATCTGACGTTATCGTGTAAGGCTGGGTGCCGGTCTTGTATGTGCTGTATCTTACCATATAGTCGCCGTCGCCGAGGTAATATCCGCGCCAGTCCTGATTGGCTATGCTGAGGGTGATACACTCCTCTCCGTACCGCAGGTCGTCGCGTACAGGCCCTTTTACATGCCATTCGATGATGGAATATATCTGTGCGGTGTCCTGTGGCGTTGTGGTGTGATGAAACACGTGACGGGGCGTATGGGAATAACGCTCGAAGCTGCCACCCCATGATTCCCGTTCCGGGTCGGCAGGGTCGCCGTCCATCATGTAAAGCAACGAAGGCGTGTCGCCGAGCTTGGGCATCCCGTTCAGATAGTTGTGGAAGTCGGAGCCGAGATAGCCGTTGCCTTTGACGTAGTAGTCGTAAAATCCCCCGTTCCATCGGTCGGGATTTTTGTATTTTGAAATAAAGCTGCGGTAGGTGGAATTGTTCTCGATCATCCACACATCGGGGAAATTCTCAATTATATATGTATAGGCGTTTATGCCCCATTTTTTATTGGGCCCTCCGATCCAGTAAATGCGTATGCTTTTTGATATTTCAGGCGCGTCGTGCAGTGCCTGCGCCACATCGTCCAGTCCTCCCCACACAAGGATGTAAAGCGGGCGCGATGATTTGCGACGGGCGCAGCGGACAATCCATTCCGACCCCTCGGTTGGCTCGGCGTATCCGGCGAGCGGTGCCGCTCCGCGTCCTCCCTGCTTGGTTATTGACCGCAGGTATTCCGGCGAGGGATAATAGGCGAACGGCGCATTAGCCTCGCTGTCATGTTGTCTGAGCTTTTCCACATCCTGACCGTAAAGGTCAATCATGCGTAATATCTCGCTTTTGTCACCGTCACCGTAGGATGGCGATGAGATGAGTCCCTCGCAGTCAAACTCGTTGCAATACAGCAGGTAGTGCATCATCGACTGGTTGTCATCCGGGTCGGTGCCGCCGATGTCGGTGCTTATGATTATACGCGGTTTCTCATTGACAGCATTTTGAGCTGTTGCCGACAAGGGAAATAGAAATGTCGCGGCGATGATAATATGCTTGATTATATTCATGGTATGTGGTTTTGGTGCCGCAAATTTAGGTAAAAACTGAAAATATGTACAAATGTAGTATCTAAAAAATCAAAATTGTAGCGGTTGGGTTGTGATTTAACGCTGAAAATGCTTATCTTTGTGCGATTTTCCCCTTGACATCTGTTGCCGAGGGATAATCCTTTCATTATCAACGAAATTTAAAAACACTAAGCAATAAATGGCAACACTTGAAAAAATCCGCAAGAGATCAACTCTGCTATTGATCGTCGTCGGTGCAGCCCTTTTGGCATTCATCATCGGTGACTTCTTCACCTCAGGCCGTACACTTTTCGGCACAGGTACTACTATCGCCAAGGTTGGCGACGAGAAAATCGACATCCAGGACTTCCAGCGCCGCTATGAAGAGGCTAACCAGATGTACCAGCAACAGGGTGCAAAGATGGATCCCGCCGCTCTGCAGCAGCGTGTGCTTTACGGCATGATCCAGGAACAGCTACTTAACAAGGAAATAAAGGATCTCGGTATCGAAGTTTCTGACAACGAGCTTACTCAGGCTATGCTCGGTCCCAACGCTCACTATGCGATGATACAGTTTGCTCAGAATATGGGCTTTGAGTCGCCGAGCCAGCTTTACGACGTGGCTTTCAATCCCGGCAAGTACGGTGTGCCCGAAGAGCAGGCGCAGCAGGTGCAGCAGATGTGGCTAAAGCAGGAGCAGCAGATGGAGATGATGCTCAAGCAGCAGAAGTTCCAGAATCTTCTTGTCGGTTCATTGGTTGCCAATGAACTTGATGCAAAGGCTTATTACGACGGTAACGCCTCTACAAGCCATATCGCATACGCCAAGAAGAGCTTTGCCGACCTCCCCAACGACAAATATCCTGTCACTGACGCTGAAATCAAGGCTGAGTACAACAAGCAGAAAAATGCTTACAAGGTTGAAGAGGAGATGCGTCGCGTAAACTATATAGCTGTCAATATCGAGCCGTCGACTTCCGATGTCGCAGAGGCGCGCAAGCTTGTTGACGCTACTGTGGCACGTCTTGCCGCTACCAATGATCTGGAGGCTGTGAACGGTGACAGCAATTTCGGCGTTGACCGTCGTTCTACTACTGCATCGGCTATCACAAATCCCCAGTTGAAGAATTTCGTTACCGACAGTGTCACCGGTGCGGTTACCATGCTGTCGTTTATCAACGATGAATTTACCATCGCCAAAAATCTCGGCAAGAAAGTTGCTGTCGACTCTATCAATGTCGACCTCATCGCTTATCAGGGTGATGCAGCAGGTCGTGACTCACTTCTTGCCGCGTTGAACTCAGGCACTCCGTTTGACGATGCTCTTAAGATGCCCGGTGTGGTAGGCGGTCAGGCTGATGTATGGAACACCATCGCCTCTACTCCCGACAATGAGCTCAAGGAAAAACTCCTTAACGCAGGTGCTCAGTATTTCATCTCTGACAGCACCGCCAACGATGCCCGTATCGTGCGTGTCAACAGCAAGAAGGCTCCCGTGGCAATTTACGATTACGCTACCGTTACTTACAAGGTATATCCTTCCGATGCTACCGTTGCTAAGCTCAACGATGATTTGCATGGATTCATCTCCGGTATCACAAAGGCTGACTCGCTTACAGTAGGCAAGGCTATCAAGGCAGGATATTCACTCCAGCCCGCTATGCTTACCTCCAACAGCGCTACTCTCGGTAATGTGCCTTATACCCGCAATGCCGTGAAATGGGCTATGGATGCAAAGCGTGGAGAGGTTTCTCCCATTCTTGAGGATGGACAGAACGACCGTCTTATCGTGGTTGCCCTCAATGAGGTCATCAAGCCCGGATTTATGCCGATTGACGATGATATCAAGACTGCTCTCACCGAAAAGGTGCGCAACGACAAGAAGGCTGCCGACCTTATCGCCCAATATAAGGGCAAGGCTTCAGATATCGCCGGTTATGCCGGTCTGATGCAGGCAAGCGTTGATTCTACCGAGGTTACTTTCGGTCAGATGTTCATCGCCGGTGTCGGCGCGATGGAGTCAAATCTTCTCGGTCAGGTGCCAGTCACTCCTAAAGGCACTGTTGCCGGTCCCGTACAAGGCAACAACGCAGTGTATGTATATCAGGTATATGAGGTTGACAACCAGTCACGCCCCTACAACTATCAGGAAAATGCAGCACGTTACAACCAGCAGTTCGGTGGTCAGGCGGTGCTTCAGAACTTCTTCGATATCATGATGGAAGACAATAAGGTAGTCAATAATACCCTCAAATTCTACAACGACTAATCAACCCCGTCCCCATACAAAAGAGACTGTCTAACAACCAAAGTTAGGCAGTCTCTATTTTATACCCAAAATCTGAAGATTCAGGCTGCATTTGCCCCTATTGATATAAACTTTGGGTAAAAGTTTAAATGAGGGTTCGTATAAAGCTGTTTCGCTGTTCCTGAAGGCAAAAACTTGTCAAAAAAAGAGGATTTTGCCCATGCCTGGGCCAGTTTCCTCAGATTATGAGAAAGCGCTTTCAGACCGAAGTCGATTTTCGCTCCGGTAAGCCCCTTTAGCCTGAGTCGTCTGAACCTGCCGCATTCCTTTATCTGGCCGAACACCGCCTCCGGTTCGATCGGGCGTTTGCTCCTGTGCTTCAGCCCTTGCTCGCTTGTAA